>RRZU011276828.1_pt1 | contig 35515 bp, 33 predicted proteins | sample 2165561 | NCBI WGS metagenome assembly RRZU01 (sample SAMN10456909, study PRJNA506462) | wastewater metagenome | isolation source: wastewater sludge | place: USA: Moscow, Idaho | reverse complement strand
ATCAACCAAGAATACAGGAAGGGTAACAATGCGTTCACCTTTTTTTGTCTTTGGTTTAGTAAATATGTAATTACGTTTGATATACTGTGCTGACTCATTAATATCTAAGTGACCTCTAACAAAGTCAATATCTCTAAGTCTGATAGCAATAAGTTCACCAACTCTAAGTCCAGTATAAAATAATACATTAAAATATATCCACTCTGATTCATCATCAACATGACTAATAAATTTATCAAACTCATTTTTAGTCCAAAAGTTCATGTTAGAAGAATGCTTAGAACCAATACACGTAACTTTTTTACAAGGATTATTCTGGAGGTTGTAATATCTTTCAGCATGATTCATTAATGCAATCAATTGAGAATTAATAGAACGAGCGTATGTATCTTTAAATTTCATACCAAGTATTTTATTTTGCCATTTTAGTATATCTGGTACTTCAATATCTGACATTTCCTTTTTTCCAAGAGTTGGACTGATAAATCGATCATATATACCTTTTTTATTTTTTAAAGTAGTATCCCTAATTTTGTTTGAAATGTCACCCATATACACATCAAAGAAATCATCAAGTGATAAATTTATATTATTTATTTTTTTGGCTAAGAAATTAGTTTCCCATGCAAGTGCATCTTTTTTTGAATTAAAACCTCTTTTAGCCCTACGTTTGATATTTCCTTCATCGTCTGTGTATCTAAGGGTTACTACCCATTTACCAGTCTTTTTATCTTTGTATGCTGACATTTAAATTCTCCTCCTTTATGTAGAAGCAATCCAGAACATATTGCCTAGGAACTTTACCTCTTATAGTTCTGTAACCTTGTTCTTCCAATTGCTTGTTTAAATCAATTATCAGTCTGTATGCATATGCTTTACTGACATCAAATAATTTCATAACATCATTAACGTTTAAAAACATATTATTATTCCTTTCATGCAAAAACCACTTTATGTAAGTGGCTCTAGTTCTTTGTCTGATAATAAATCAGAAGCTGTAGTATTTAATGAATGGGCAATTTTTGCCAAAGTGACAACCGAAACATTTCTTCTTCCATGTTCAACATCGTGTATAAACTGAATATGCAATCCCGATTTTGAAGCGAGCTCTTTTCTAGTCAGTTTATTTCGAGCTCTTAAAGAAGCAATCTCAATTCCTAGTTTTTTTTTAAATTCCTTTTCAGGATCAATTGTAATGTTAGTAATACTTTCCATAAATAAACCTCCTCTCACAGTACACATTTTTACACCACAACACTATCACATACTTTTCATCTTATCTAGTAACAATAATTTAATTACTAATGTAAGTGGTAGAATTGTTAACTCTACCACTCGATTAATTATTAAATCATTAGATTTTTAATTAGTTTATTTTACCTGCAGAGCAATATCTCTACAGCATTATTGAGAGCATCTTAATATCAATGCTTCACTGGAATTTCACCATTCCCATCCAAGGAAACACTTGACTAGCCTGCGACGGTAATTATCACGCTCGGACGTCCTCAAGTGGAGTATCATTATCACTACAAAGTTCATGGCAATATAGAGTATCAAATCTATTTTTATTGCAAGTATTATCGCTCTCAAGTTTGTCTGGTCTTAGCGTACTTTAATGTGTTGCTCACTTTGTAGATAAAGTCTCAATAATGGATATTCAATTTTCAAAGATCAGATACTTAATCTCTTAAGTAACGAGTAGAGATAATCTTCCCCCCTCACATAGATAGGGAATATTTCACACAAATTACAACCCAAATTTAGAAATTCATGGATTTTTTAAGCTTTTTCTTAATGAAATTGAGCCTTTTACTAATATTTTGCTGTGTAACATCCATCTCTTCACCAATCTGTGATTGACTTTTATTCTCGTAAAAGTACAAATAAACTATCATTTTTTCATCTTCTTCAAGTCTTGATAGCACATTGTGTAACAACTTAATTAATTCATTTTCATGCTCTTCTTCAGCTAATACTTTTTCTCGATTAATTACATAGTGATATTCAATAGTATTATTTTCATAACCTTCAAAATGGTTATCTAAATAAATGACATTTTTATTAAATTTATCATCGAGATAGTTATTCCTATCTTTAGTTTGATAATAAGCATTATACACTTCCTTAGTTACTTCTATTTTTACGTTATTTGCATATAAAAAATATTTTTTTGCCACTTTAATTTCCTCCTTTTAAATTTCATTTAAAATTAATGTAATAATTTAAATGGAGTAATGGTGGATCACGTATCCCATAAAAAAAGTCCCCCTTAAAATAGGGCGACTTTAAAAATTGTCACTTAGTTATTGTAAAAATATATAAAATCTCCCTCGACAAATATCGTGAAATCCGTAATTATCGTAAAGTTAGTTTACATTTTTGCTATCGAACTTATTCTAGTTCAATAAATAACATATACATATATAGTAGTACTATTAACTATTTTCTTCCACTTAGTATTTAGAACTTTACCATTAACTAGATAGGACACTGTGACCTATACCATTAGACAGTAAAATATTACACTGTCTTCTTTTCGTAAATTATTTTAAAATTTCATATAAGTTACTACTTTTTCCTCCATTTTGTCTATATCGATTTATTCGTAAAATATATCCTTCGGCTTCTAGTTCATTAATTGAACGACTTACAGTTCTTTGAGAAATATTCAAATTGTCTGCAATTGTTTTAGTAGAGTGAAAACATTGTCTTTTTCTTGCTCCATGTCTTTCTAAGTAGAGATAAACGAGTATTGAATTAGATTTTACATTTGAATAGAATATGTCTAACTTCTTAAATACTGACATAATATTAAACCTTTCTTTTTACAATTTTCTTGTTTATCTCATTATTGGTGACTGCATTAAATATTTCATTTTTGCTGGTATATTTAATTTCTTTATTACTTCTGCTTTTAACTTCGTAAGATTCTTCAAACTTAATTCCCCATTCAGTAAATAATTTTAGTTTACTTCTAATAGGATTAGAGCCTGTCTTCATCACGATAAAATCACCCTTGGGCATTGATTTAAGTTCATCAGAGGTCATTAGCGGTCTTTCGATCATTTGTAAAGATTGAGAAGTATCACCTTTACTATGATTAATAGAGCCACTTAAGATTGTTTGCTTTCCGAGATTATCAGAGAGTGTATCAGCAGTTTTTGAATTTGGTGCAAATCCTCCAAATATTGAATTTTGACAGTTATCTACAATAATCTCTGTACCTAATTGATCATAGTTTCTTTCAAGTTGGGCCATTGATTGAATAATGGCTACAATTGAAAGTTTTCTTGATCTAGAAGCACTAAACATCATTTCAGCCGATTCTATCTTTGGAATTGTTCCAATCTCATCTAAGTAAAACATGATTCTATTTTTTAGTGTTCCACCCATCTCATCAGCAACAGTCAATATCTCTCGATATAACTGTTGAATGATAAGCGAGATAATAAAGTACTTCGTATTATCTTCTTCTGGCATCACTAAAAATAATGCTGATTTTTCATTACAGAATTTTTCAGCATCAATATCGGTATCAAAGCATAGTATCTGTTCTAATTCTGAATCAATAAAAGTATTTAAACGAGCGAGGGCAGTTGAAATAACAGATTGCATTGACTGATCAGATGTATTAAGTGCAGATCCAGCAAACCAACGTGCCTTATGTTCTTCAGGTAGTAGTTCAATTAAAACCTTAAATTCATTTGAGTTTTGACCAGATGGGGCGAGTAAGTCTTGAATTAGTTTAAACACTGAAATAATATGTCTTTTATCCTTTTCAGCATACTCAGATACTATTAAGATAGTTGCAGTCAAAAGTCCTTCTGCAGAATCATAAAAGAACTGATTTTGTCCGAAGTTCATATCAGTTCCTCCTGAGTAGATAATAGTTTTCGCAATTATTTTTGCGTATTTTTCTGCTTTAGCTTTAATATTTAAATTATCTTTATCTAATAAGTATAAATCCATATACTTATTTACAAGATGTAACATATTAAAGTGGTGACTCTTTAGTGGATTTCTTAAATCAATTACTGATACATTATATCCATAATACTTTTCTGCAATTGTTGCATAGTTTCTAAAGAGGTCACCCTTGGTATCTGTAGTCATAAAAGACATACCGCTCGCACAGGCATACTCTAAATTTGGGTATAAAAAATATGCAGTTTTACCGACTCCAGCTGATCCAATCATTAGGGTATGGACATCACTGTCATCGACAAGAGCATACGATTTGTTTCGTTTTTTAACATAACCAAGAATAACACCTTGGTGAGAAGGCAGGTCTTGGTTATTTCGCCATTTATCCGGCTCGTAGGGGACTTGTTTAAAAGTATTGAGTATTTCCTTATTTGTAGAGAATCGAGCAGTACCATGCTGACCATCACCGATTTCTTTACTTTTAATATTGTCTAATTTATATTGCCTATTTGATACATATGCAATAAATGAAACTATAAGAATAATAATTACTAAAATAGTAATTCCTTCATTATTCATAATCCATACCAGAAAAACTGTTGTCACCATGATAGTTTATTTCTACTGGATCAACGTAGTCCATAATGATATTTAATGCTTCATCATAACTATTGCTTCTGGTCACTTTTGAACTCATTTCTTTTGCCAGATCATAGTAACCTTCATTTTTAAGCGATCGTGATGCGATTGCAATAATGTTAAAAATATTTCCATCAGCACCGATAATAGGTGCTTTTGGTTTAATGAAATTTTGCTTGTTATTCATTGTAAACTCCTTTCTTTATAAGTTAAAAAAACATGAGTATAGATTGCTTTTTTAGCAAAACTCATGAGTAATTTTATAATATTTAGTTTGTCTTGTTCACTGTGATAGTGTTTAGATCTTAACTCTACTTTTAGAAAATCTAAATCTTGAATGAATAGGGAATACTTGTCGCTTGTATCAACAAATTCCATAAAGCTTTCATCCTCATTTATTAATGATTGTAATAAATCATTAACTGAGTGACTTTCTTCTAAATGAGTATATTGTTGTTTTGCCATTATTATAGAAGTTAATGCACTCTCGATTAATGAATCATAAGCTTTTTCTCTAACTTTTATGTTCGCTGATTTGTTAGTATATAAAAACTGAGAGAAATCATTTAATAAGTCTTTTAAAGTTCTAGAACTTTTGTATTGACTACAATTCATTTCATCCATTAGGGTATTTAGAAGATTGTATAGTTCTTTTCTTATTCCTGCTTTAACTGGCATATCGTTAATTGCCTTTAAGTCTTCATTAAAATCTTTAAATGTGGGGTTTCTTATTTTGACGTTAACCTTAAATCTATCTAGTACTTTCTTCTTGATTTGTGCCTTAGCAGTTTCACCAGGAAGGTCATTATCTAAGCATAGTATTATGGTATCAATATGGCCATATACATTAAGGATATTCAGAAGTGGTTTTTCAGAGATTCCGCAAAGTGCTAGATAAGAATTACTAGCGATATCTTGTTTATTTAAGGTAATAAAAGACATTAAATCAATGACACTTTCAAATACATATAGTGTGTTATTGTTGGTAATATGATTGAATGGATAATCTGTTTTTGATCCTTCTTTTATTCCACGATACTTATTATTACTAATATGAGTACTCTGTGAGTGTACATGTACAGTCTTGCCTCTTTCATCACGACCAACAAAGTTACAGTTATTGTAGATTCTATCTTCATAAATGAGAGCTTCATCAATAAAATAGTCAATAACCGATCGATCAATAAATCTATAATTTTCTAGATACGTAACTATATTTTTATTATTGAAGTTTTCTACTGGAAGTTTAAGTGATGTAGTATCAAGGTATACTGGTACATTATCAATATTAGTATTAAAGTTCTTTAATAAATATGTCTCAGATTCATCATAAGTCATGTTAAAGAAGGTCATTAAAAAGTCTATTGGTAAGCCACCTCTCTGTAGTGAGTGTTGGTACCATTTATTGTCTTTGAACGATACTGATAAATGAGTTAACCATTTAATATGCTTTCCACGTTTTTCTAATGGTTCATTCAACTTCTCTAAGAGTAAAATCATATCAATACTGTTAGCATGTAGTTTATCTGATTTCATGTTATTCCTTTCTAATCATCTTTATGATGACCTAAAATTACTTTTTTACGTTTAATATTCTTTAATAACTCTTTATCGGCATGATATTTATGAGAGTTATCAATGAGAGAATCTTCTATCATATTACTGATATGATAGAGAAGTTTTATTGATGCGGTAATGGTTTCAATATTAACTGTAGTCTTATTGTCAGGTTCATTCTGATAATCTTTCAATGATTTGAAATCAATTGTTTCATCTATTAATAGCTGTTCTAACTCATTCTTCTTATCAAAAACTTCAAAGCTAGGGGGATTGTCTACTACTTCTGTTTTTTCAATATCAATATCATCTTGTACATTACTAATTTCTATTGGTTCATCACTGATTTCTTTAGCAACTTTAATTACAATATTTTTAACTGATCTGAACGCATCTATATCAGCTAAATTATCAATCTTAGTTTTCTCATCAGTATAGGTGTAAAGTATTTCTTGTCGTTGCTCGTACCATAAATCAAGTAACTTTTTAATATTTGAATCTTGAGATGCTAGATTAACAATTTCATCTACAATTTTTTTAGTTGGTTTACTCAAGTATCCATAAGTATGTTTTCCTTTAGTAGTTTTTAGGATATTTGACAAGAGTACTAATCGATCTTCTATTTCTTGATTGTGAGTATGAGCTTTATTAATATTTGAAACGATTGACTGAAGATAAGTTTTACTTGATAGTTTTAACTCATCACGATACTCAGTCTGTTTTTTATAAATGTTCATCAAATCATGTTTGAAAATAGTTTTTGCAAATGAAGATCTGATTTTATCAATAGATGTTTTATTAAGATAACCTTCTTTTTCATTCGTTGAGTACATAACTAAGTGAATATGAGGGTGATGTGATTCATTATGAAAAGCACCATACCATTTAAAGTTATTAATATTTATTTGTAGATTATCAGATAATGTATTTATTTGACTTCTGACAAGTACTTTCCATGATTGAAGGTTATTATAGGTAAGTCTTTCAGCATCTTCACGTTTAAGCGAAATGATTGCTGTCCATACATTTCCTTTATGATTTTTAATATCTTCTTTTACTTCACTTAGTACTATCGGCTCATCTCTGGATGAAAAAAGACCATGAGATTCTTCTTTAAGAACTCTTGGTCTATTTGCAATGTATTCAACATACTGTTCAATGTTATTTAATGATTCAAAATGATTTTCTTCTATATACGTAATAAGTTCAGAAGCCATTCCTAAGGATTGATTAACAGTGAAGTTACTATAAATATTTGATTTTTTAGCGTTTGGATATCTTGCTATTAGTTCATTAATTAGTTTTGTTTGTTTAGGAGTTACTGGATTATCTGTAAACGACTCAATATTTTTAATGACACCATCTCGATTAGAAATATACTCAACAAAGTTTGATCTAGTAGATAAGTTCGGTTTCATGTATCCGAATTTAGCAATTATTCTTGGCAAAGTATCACTTCCTTTCAATAAAAAATTTATTAAATATTTTTAGGTATATCTTTATTAATACCTAATGTTGTATTAAGGATAATAATCCAAGGAGGACAAAATGAAAATATTAATTAATAAAGATGTGTTTGAAGATATTCAATTATTTAAAAAAATAGTTGAGTATGTATTAGATGGTAAGAGTTTGTCAAAAATCAAAGCAAACAGTATTAATAATATACTAAGATTTGATTTTGAAGACGTAATTATTGAGTACTTAACTGAACAAGAATACTATGAGATATCAATAGAGCATTTACGAAGCAGTTTAGATTTCGCACTCGAAATCGAGAAGGGGAACTATCCTGATTGTTGATGATAAAATAGCGACTAATTATTGATGTCGCTATTTTTTTACAATGTCATCAAGAGAGATCTTACCAGAGGTTTCTTTGACTTCTTGTATACTTTTCTTTCGTAAGATATCGATAGTTTTTTGGTCTAATTCACTGATTGTTGTGATGATGTGATTAAGCATGTTAATTTCAACTGATTGTTTAAAAAGAGCTTTACTAATTCTATCTTCTATAATAGAAATATTTGAATTTAAAGTCTTACTCAATACTTCGTTGAGATATTCATTTTTTTGATTATTTAAATAACTTACATAGAAAAGAATTGCCTTTTCTATGAAGTCATTTCTTGATTGTACATTCGCATTCTGTAAGTTATTATCACACAAATCAATAATTTTCTTGTACATCATTGTTCCTGTTTTAATTTTTTTTATAGTATCAACCTTTCTATTTTAAATATTTGTGATTATAGTAAGTTTTAAGATTTTATAAATACTTGGTCATATAAATTAATGATAACTTTTAAGTAATAACTATGATAATTTGAAGTAATATTGGTCAAGTTGAATATTAATGATACAATTGATGTTGTAAGAAGGAGATGATAAGATGTCATTTAATTATAATAATTTATGGAAATTATTAATAGATAGAGATATGAAGAAGAAGGATTTACAAAAAATAACCAATATAAGTCCAGCAACTATTTCAAAGTTAGGTAGAAATGAAAATGTAAATACTAAAATCCTCCAAAAAATATGTAATTCTCTGGAATGTGATATAACAGACATTATGGAATTTATACCAGATGAAACGAAAAATAAGGAGATAAAATTATGATAAAAAACATAGTTAAAAACAATAATGAAATTAAGCACAACACAAAAGAACTTGAAGTTTTGAAAGATAATTTTCCATCATGTTTTAAAAATGACGGTTCTTTTGATTTGGAACAATTTAAATATTATTTGCAGGACAAAGTATCAATAACAAATGAAGGATATGAATTAAACTTTTTAGGTAAGAGTTATTCTAGATTATTAGCTTCGGTTGATACGACAACTGTAATTAAACCTAAGCTAAAACATAATTTATTGGATTTAAATAAAAATAGCAACAATATCTTTATAACTGGTGATAATTTAGATGGCTTGAAACATCTTCTAAAATCATATTCGGATAAGATAAAATGCATATATATTGATCCTCCTTACAATACAGGAAGTGATAATTTCGTGTATAGAGATAATTTTAATTTCACTATTGAAAGTCTTTCTGAAAAATTAAGTATTAGTGAAGATCATGCTGAGCGAATACTTGATATGACTAATAAAGGTTCTGCTTCGCATTCAGCATGGCTTATGTTTATGTATCCAAGATTAATGCTAGCTCGAGATATACTATCAAAGAATGGGGTTATTTTTATTTCAATTGATGATAACGAGAACCATAATCTTAAATTGATTTGTGACGATATCTTTGGCGAAGAAAATTTTATTTCGGAATTTATTTGGGAGAGAAAAAATAAGCCATCTTTTCTAAATGTAAACTTGGGTACAAAAACAGAATATATCCTGGCATATGGAAAGAATAGAATATTAGCTGGACCGTTATCCGTTGATACAACTGAAGTAGGTAAGAAATATCCATTCAACAATTCAGGAAATGGAGTGAAAAAACTAGTTTTTCCTAAAAAGAGTGTAAAATTTACTGGTATACAAAACGAAATTATTGAGCCACAAGATATGTCTGAGGGGAATATAATAACGGAGTTACTTACAAAATTAATAATAGAAGATGGATACAATAGTAATGAATTCGTTCTAAATGGAGAGTGGAGATATTCACAGGAAACTTTAGATGATTTGGTAGCTAGCAATGAAGAGATTACTATCAATAAGGTTCCATTTAGGCCAAATCTTATAAAAAAAGGTGGAGAGGTTAAAAAAATTCATAATCTATTAACTAAATCTCTCTATAACATGTCTACTAATGAAGATGCAACAGAAGAACAAATTAAACTATTTGGCAAAGATTATTTTGATTATGTTAAGCCTTTAGAACTAATTAAATTTTTTATTAAATCTTGTACTTACGATGAAAAAGATAGCTATATTTTAGATTTCTTTTCTGGATCTTCGACTACAGCTCATGCAACTATGGAATTGAATGCTGAAGATGGTGGTAATAGAAAATTCATTATGATTCAACTTCCTGAGCAAATTAATTCTGATAAGCCTGCATTTCAAGATGGATATAGAACTGTTGACGAAATTGGGAGTGATAGAATAATCAAGGCCTCGAGTAATATGAGAAGTAAATATTTAAATTTAGACAATGATTTAGGATTTAAACATTTTGAATTAGTTAATCCCACAAACAAAATGTTAGATAAAATTGATGAATTCAATCCTGATGAATTATCATTCTTTGTAGATAACAATCTTTTAGAAGAATTTGGAATCGAAACTGTATTAAAAACATGGCTAGTTAGTGATGGTTATGGATTAACAACTGAACCAGAAAAACTGAGTTTTTCTGGATATAATGGATATTTTATGGATAAGCATTTGTACCTACTAGATACTGGAATTCAAGATTCTTCCATAGAAGACATTCTTATAAAATATGAAACAGAGGGAGATTTTAATCCTGAAAATATTATACTATTTGGTTATAGTTTTACTTGGACTGAGATTGAACAATTGAAAGTAAATCTTAAGAGACTTAAAGACACAGATAAAAACTTAAGTATTAATTTCGAAGTTAGATATTAATGGAGGAAATAAAATGGAGTTAATATTACAAAAAGATCTTCCACATCAACAAAAAGCTGTAGATGCGGTTTGTGGTGTATTCGAAGGGGTAGAAATAAGAAGACCAAGGGTTTTCTATGAAAACCCAATAATTAATTTATCAGATAATAGATTATCTGATAATATATTTAATACTCAGATACATATACCTAGAGAACATAAGGGGTCATCATCAGATGATGATGTTCTAAATCTTGATATAAAAATGGAAACTGGTACAGGTAAAACATATGTTCATACTAAAACAATTTACGAACTTCATAAAAGGTATGGTTTCAATAAATTTATTATTGCCGTACCATCTCTAGCAATTAAAGCAGGAACTAGTCAATTTTTATCTGATAGTTACGTTAAGAAACATTTTTCAGATGTTTGTCAATATGGAACAGAAATCGAAATAGGCGTCTTGGAATCACATGTTAAAAAGAATGGTAGGTTCTTTTTTCCATCTGCTATAAGTGATTTTGTAAAAGGATCTAATCAAAATTCAAAAAAAATACATGTTCTTCTAGTTAATATGCAATTATTATCATCAAGAAAGAATGGGATGCTTGATAGAAGTGATTATGATCGAGGTGTAGAGGGTTTTTATAGACCTTTGGATGCGTTAAAATCAACAAAGCCAATAGTTATTATTGATGAACCTCATAGATTTTCTAGATCACAAAAAGCCTATAAGGTTATTTTAGATGAACTAAAGCCACAAGTTATCATTAGGTATGGTGCTACTTTTCCTGAAATTACTACTGGAAGAGGCAAGAAGAGAGAGGTAAAGAAAGATTATCTGAATCTGTTATATGATTTAAATGCGAGCGAATCTTTTAATCAAAATTTAATAAAAGGAGTTGCGAAAGAGCATTTTCAACCGGTATCAAAACGTCAAGAGAAAATAAAAATCACATCTGTAGATAGTAAAAAATCAGTAAATTTACAACATAAAATACAAGGTGAGACAACTAAGACTTATACAATCCAGAAAAATGAATCTTTATCAATAATAAGTAATGCTTTCGAAGGAATAATGGTAAGCAACATAACAACGTCAGAAGTGACTTTCTCAAATGGTATAAAAAAAATAGTAGGGGAAGAGTTAGATGTTGATATCTATATGACATCTTACCAAGAGCAAATGATGAGGCTCGCACTAGATAGACACTTTGAGATTGAAAAAAATAACTTTTGTAATAGAAATTTTAAAATTAAAACATTAGCACTGTTTTTTATTGATGACATTTCTTCATACCGAGAAAATGATAAAGGGAAAAAGGCATATTTATTAAATATGTTTGAGAGTTTATAGGAGAGTAAAATTAAGGATGAGTTGTCAAAATTAACTGACCGAGAGAGTGAGTATAAAAAATATTTAGAAGAAACTCTTGAAAATATTCCAGGTAGTCATGAAGGGTACTTCTCACAGGATAATATAGACACAGATGAAGAAGTATCAAAAAAAATTGATATGATTTTACACGACAAGAAAAAACTACTTTCATTCAGAAACTCTGATGGATCGTATAATACCCTAAGATTTTTATTCTCGAAGTGGACACTAAAGGAAGGATGGGATAATCCGAATGTATTTACAATTGCTAAATTACGATCAAGTGGTAGTGAAACAAGTAAGTTACAAGAGGTAGGTCGTGGACTAAGGTTACCAGTAGATGAAAATGGTAATAGAATTTCTAATGAGCAATTCCAACTAAATTATATTGTAGACTTTACAGAGGCTGACTTTGCTCAAAAATTAATTGAGCAAATTAATAGTGAATTAGTCACAGTCAATACAATTTCTAGTGATAATCTAAAAGACGTTGCAAGGAAATATGGGCTTTCAGAAGAATCATTGTTTGGTAAACTATTTAATAAGGGCTATATAGATAGCAAAATGAATATAATATCAGATAATAGAAAAGAATTCTTAAATGAATACCCTGAGTTCGAAAAAGGTGTTGAGCAAGGAAAAATATTGGACAGAAATATAAATAATCCTAAAGCTATAAAGATTAGAAAATCAGCTTATAATGAAATTAAAGTGTTTTGGGAAAAACTTAATCAAAGATACCTACTATTTTACGATAAAAGTTTAGATGTTGATATTTATAAGGCCTTACTTTCAATACTAGAGAGTGATAATCTATTCACTGATTTAACAGTTTCAAGTTCGAGAGAAGTGATAAAAAGCAATGGTAAGAAAATGTCCATTACTTCAAAATCTGGAGTTCAATATTTAATTAAGAAACCAATATCATATAATGTATTTTTAAAAAGAATTATGGAAGGTACTAACATACCAATATTAGAGATACATCGAGCTATCTCTGAGTACTCTAATAGACATGGAAACATTAAAAAAGAACATATAAATGAAAATACTGTGAGTACAATTATTCAAAGATTTAAGGAATGGAAAAATGATAATTTACAGGGTAGATTTCACTATAAGAAAAGTTCTTCATCTATAGGCTCCACTGCACTTACTCATGCTGATGGAACCCCTAGAACAGAAATTGCTCAAGGTAGAATCGGCACAAAATTTGTCGAAGGAACTCCAAGTGATAACTATCTTTATGACGTTTTTGCATATGACTCGCCATTAGAAAGACAAAATATTATGACAGACATCGAAGAGGTAACTGTGTATGGTAAAATTCCAAGAAGTAGTATTTCTATTCCTACTATAACAGGTGGAACATATAGTCCAGATTTCATGTATGTTGTAAAAAAATCTAATGATGAACAAGAACTTAACCTTATAATAGAGACAAAAGATGTTGAAAATAAAACAGTTCTAAGAGGAACTGAAAAAACAAATTTAGAATGTGCAAGAGTTTTCTTTGATTCATTAACTAATGACGGTTATAAAGTATTTTTTAGAGAGCAAATTAATAATAAGCAAATGCTTCAAATTGTTAAAGAAGTACTGAAAAATGATTAATTTATAACCATGTAGTTTTATGGGATAGATTATTTTTGAGTTATGAAGGTGCTGGCATTGTCTGCACCTACTACCTACCTTTAACCTGCTTGATTTTAGCCGATGCAATAAAAGGGGATAAAGTGGCAAAATAGCGAGTTATCGCTTTAAATAGAAACTTGCTCACAAAGGCGCACACGTGCCTGAACTAAAGTAGATGGTTACAATTATGCCATTTCTTGTAGAATATCGCACACAAGCCGACACACTGCCGAAACATTGGTAGATGTCGGCTTTTGAACTGTACGATACTGCATATCTCAGTTAACAGGGGTATTTAGCCATTATTATTGTAAATTAAAGTATTCATAAAGCGGTACCGCTTTTATTAGCGATTAAAGTAGCCAAGAAAACCATAACTATGGCTTGTTTTTTCGAGTTGTTTGATCAACATAATGTTTAACATGCTTTGGTACTATTTTTTCATAAAGTTTATCAAAAGTTTCTTCTAGTTCAATTTGAACAGTAGATTCTTTTTCTTTAATAAATATTTCTAATGCATTAAGTTTGTCTTCACTGACTTCAATGGTTAATTTTGTTTTTTTCATCATATCCTCCTACATAATAATTTCATATTTCATACTTTTATTAACTTCATTTTGATTGATCTGTTCGATATTATTAAACTGTTCTTCATATTTTTTAATATCGTTATTACTTAAAGAGGAGAAGTATTCACCACCATCATTTCCAACAATAATAAATCTCCCAACTAGAATATCATTTCCGAGTCTTCGGTTTGCTGGTAAGTTTTGAAGTTTTCCATCTTCATTACAGATAATTTCTGCAGTTTCACTAAGTGATACAAGCTCCATATAACCACCAACCATTGCTTTGATTACATCAGAATCATTATCGATGATTGCTACATAAGGTTTCATATTTGGCTCAACTACTAATACTTTAATCTTTTCAAGTTTCAAAGTATTAAACTTTTCATAGAGTCTTCCATCAAGTAGTTCATGAACATTACTAATGTAATTTTGATATCTAGCATAATCATAACCTTCAGATTGAATTAAGATTCCATCATTATAGTCTTCAGTGTAAGCAATAATACTGTGATTAAGACCGGTATTATCTTGATACATTTTGTCATTGAAGTCCTTAATAAAGTCCCGATCATTTAACGGATAGTGAAGTAAAGAAAAGTATTCATCAGTACTTAATTTAACTACATAATCAATAGAGTGATCTTGTGGTTCTAATGCCTCTTTTCTGATTAGTGGTGACTTAATTTTTAAATTAGTCTTTCGTGCTTCATAAATTGGTTCAAGTTCTTCAAGTTTAATAAAACTGTCTTCACCAACGATTAATCCTAAGCTACTTCCGTTATCCCATCTAACGTGTATCGTTCCAATATCATCTACAAATAAAACAGTACCTTCTGTATTAGGAGGTACTGCAAAGTCATCATTCATAGCAATGTTTTTTACCCTTGTATCTTTAGGGTATTGTTTCTTTATATTTTCAATATTCATATTATCAAATCCTTTCTAATGGTATTTTTTATCAATAATATTAATTAATTGTTTTATTACTTCTTCTTCACTAATAGTGGAAGTTGAATCTTTATCATGTATTGCAGTTATTCTTTCTTCCAAAATATCAGTAATACAAGTTAGTGTACCTATCTGAAGTTCATTTAAATAATCATACAAATCATGATCCTTATAAAAGAACTTAGCAGTAGTTGCTTCATAACCATTGATTACTTCATCAAATGTTATTTCGTTTTCAATATAATCAGTGATCCATGAAATGCACTCATCATAAATTAAGAGTGCTAAATAAGTTAATTCTTTAATCATAAATTTATCCTTTCATCATTTTAAGTAAATTCTAGGGTTAACATTTTTACGTTTTTCAATTATTTCTAGATGTAAATGGGGGCCAGTACTGTAGCCACTAGATCCAACTTCACCGATAACATCACCAGCTGAAAGTTCATCATTTTCAGATACATATATACGTGACATGTGACCATACACAGAAAAGATTCCAGCACCATGATCTATTACTACAAATAAGCCAAGACCAATATTGGTATGTCTAACTATAACGACTTTTCCTGTTGCAATAGATTTAATTGGAGAGCCAAGTTTATTTGATAAATCAATTCCAGTGTGATTACTATTAGTTACTGTTCCATCAGGTAATATTATTGGAGTTCTAGATCCAAACTCAGAAGAAACATGATTCTTCCAATCAGTTTCAAAAGGACTAACAAACCTATCACCAATAAACCCAGACGTTTCTGATATGTCATATAAATCTTTGAGAAGATCATTCATTGGGACATATTGATCCATATCTTTACTAGATCCGGTTAGTGCAACATTGTATATTTCATTAATTTTATCTTGATGACTTAAGAAATCATAGTTAAAGTAGTTAGATACATTGACTAAAATATCATTGATATTTAATAGTACAACGATATTAAATGATTCATCTTCACTGGTTGTATAAAAGTTCTTAAGATAATCATTAATACTAATCTCAGTAACCACTTCATTATTAATTAGATATGAAAAAAGAATACTTTTAATTAAGGTGTTATCAAATCTACCTTTTACTGATTCAAACTTTTTTATTTCTGAATCAATGTCATCAAAGTATTCTTTAATTTGCAATATATAATCTTTATAATCATCAGGTGTATTACTAGAGATATCTTTATTATGAAAAAGTATTTCTATTAGGTTATTATTGTGTTCAGCTGTCGCACTTCCTAAACCACTAAAAAGTAGCATTAAAAGAATAAGTGGCGAGATGATAATGATAATAATTTTCTTTAGAAGTTTTCTTCCTTCTTCACTTTTTATTAAAGTAATTAGTACTTTAATAACTTTACTCACTAACGACCACCACCATCACCAAATAGTTTTGATTTATATTCTGGTGCATGAACTTTTAAGTTATAACGTTCATTACCACATTTAAAGAGGCATACTCCTCGTTGTGGATGTTTGATTAGTTCAAACTCTGAATCTTCAAGTTGAAGTGTGTCAATGTAAAACTGTTTATCAATACTTCCTGCATTAAAGAGAAATTGATGTGTAGGAATAGAAAACAGAGGCTTTGTATATTCTTTAATTTTTGGTATATTAAAGTCTTCTAAGTTTTGAGAAGCGATAATAATCGAGCTATCTTTCTTTCTAACTCGTTTCATAAAATTTCTAATATATTCAACTGCTGTTAGATTTGTTAAAAATAAATAGAACTCATCTAAGGCACCAACTGTATTGCCTTTAGTTAATAGTTCATTTGACATGTACGAAAGTACGTTAAAGAGTAATGCGTTCTTTAAGTTTTCATTTGAGTTTAAAAGCCCCTTAACTCCAAATGTTACGAGTTGTCCATGTTTAATGTTAGTGTAACCATTAAAGTATTTAGACTCTGCACCTACACTAATTGAGTAGATTGACAGTAAGATATCTCTAATCGTTTCTTCAGTATATAAGTGCTTTTCTTCATGATTATATGTTTTAAATTCTTTATCCATTAAATAATAAAGATCTTCCATGATTGGAAAATCTTTAGGTTTTAGATTGGATAAATCAGTATCATCATTAATTTTAAAATCATCATAAAGTTTCTTTAACATGATTTCGAGAGTATCAAGATGGGCATCACTTAAATCTTTATAACTTTTAAAGAAGTCTTTTAAGAATGAAATGTGTTGTGATAATGTATTACTATGCTTAAAGGCTTCAGGTGTATCTTCATCATATTTATCTTCAAGTAATACTTCATCAGTCCATAGTTTTGGCTCAAGTACATTAATAATATATTCACCTGATGTTAAATCAATATAATCACCTTTAAGGTTAAGTGTTAAATCTATGTACTCACTTTCTGGATCAAGAGCAACAATGTTTTGCCCAGATTCAAGAAGATTACAAATAATAAGTTTTAATAAATATGATTTACCTTGTCCAGAATTTCCTAGAATAATAATGTTAGAGTTAGTTTTATCATCGGTTCGTTTATTAAAGTCAACAATGATGTTTGATCCATATTTATCTCTTCCAAGATAGAATCCATTTTCATCAGTTTTACCTGAGTAATTAAAAGGGAAGAGATTCGCAACTGATGATGCTGGAAGTACTCTTTCAAATTCATCTTTAAATATGTTATAGCCAGAAGGGGATACTGCAAGATAACCTTCACGCTGTCTAAGTAAAAGTTTATCAATATTCATTTTTGATCTAATCAGCTCTGTAGAAACATCAGATTCTAAAATACGAAGTGTTTCGTAATCATCAGCAATCATTTCAATGAAGACTGCAGCATGAACGAGGGGCTCACGTGACCTATGCATGTTAGCTATTAGTACAGTTAAATCATGTATATCAGCTTCTGCTTCGATTGTATCTTGTACTTGTGTTGAAGATACACTTTGCATCTGATTTTTATTAGTTGCATTGTTTATAATCTTACGTTCTTCTAGAGGTGTAACTATTCTAGAATAAATCTTTAAAGTTACATTCTCTTTTTCACCAAGATATCTAAGTAATGCAAGTTCAGTAGTTGATGTCGGATACTCTCTAATAGCCCATACTGATCTGTACGTGTTACCTGAAATATAGTAATCAGTGTAAAACTTTATGATAGAAGGGGATATCATATCTATAAAGTCTTGGGTTTCAATAGTATCTTTTGATACTTCTTTTTTCTTAAGAAAATTAAACTTATTCATCTAATAACCACCTTTCTCCATCCATGTCTTCAAATGTATCCGTTGTTACGTTTTGTTCATAGTAGACAGCAAGTAATGTTTTGAGTTCTTCTTTTCCTAAACGTTGCGATGTAAATCCGAGTTGAGCAAAGTTCTTTTCTACTCTTTTAATGTATGTTTCAGCTTCACGATTCATTTCATGACGTATTCTTACGCAGATTAAGAATGATCGAGCAGTTGCACTACTGAGTTGGATTTCATCAATGTGTTCTAAATCATTTTGAAGTAATGATTTAATACTAGGATTAAGTTCTTCGTTGATTCTTCTAATTAAAAACTCTTTATTACTTCGGAAGTTTTCTCTGCCATTTAAACAAAGTATTTCTACGATATCAACTCCTTTAATGAGGTTCATAAGTAAAAATATCTTTGCTTCAACATTTTCATTTGAGAGTACTGAAAGATTATAGGGGACAATTGAGTAGTAAATAAGATTATGGTTATTATATCCAACTAGACGATCTCCATCAATTGATTTTAAATTCATCAATCTTCGAGTTGATGTTTTATTTTTTCTAAACATTTACATAACCATCTCTAAACTTTGATCGTTATGAAAGATGACTTCATTTGGATCTTTTTGACCTAATTGAAGAGGAAGTAATACTGGAATTAACTCTTCAATAAGATACTGTTGGTTTGGACATACATCAATAAATCCTCCAATAGTAGATTTTAATATTAATGTATCAGCACCATCAGTAATGGTACATCGGTTATTTTTATTTAAAGTAATGAAGTTAGCAATGTTTTCTGGAGTATCATCGAAGTAATACTTTTGATCATAATAACCATTTGAATCATAGATATAACCGATTGCTTTACTTAATTGTTTTGACAATGTGATTGCTCCTTTCTTTTTCCCAAGTGTATGTTTGGGGTGTAATAATAAAAAAATGACATGAGTGAGTGATAAAGTCCAAAATACTCATGTCATCAAATCTTAATGATAAGAGTGCATATACAGCACTCATTACCAAGAAGTGAATAATATTTAATTGTGTATAGATGATAACTGATATTAGTGCAGTAGCACCTATAATCACAATATCTTTAAGTTGCCAAAACCATAATATTGGTTTCGCTTTTAAGTTATTAGGGTATAAATACATAATATCCTTTCTAGAAAGTCAATAATTTATATGTTATCATATTATTAAATAGGGTGATTAAAAATGAATAGACTAATAATTTCTGGAAATATTGAATATGAAGGAGAGTTAAAACGATTTTCTTTCTCTAAAAGTAAACTATCAATATATGATCGTATTTCACATCCAAAACTTCGAGGAATATCTGGCCCCAGTTTTGATATAAGTATTATATTTGGTTCTACCGATACCGGAGGAAGTGTTGTGTTTGTAGAGAATAAAATTATTGATCATTTCGGTATACAATATACGTATCCCAAAGCTGTTTTTCTGTCTAATCATTTAAAACTCAATGCTGACACTAAGTTCAGTAGTATAACTCTTATAGGAGGAACTCTAAATAACTTTGGAGATATTATTAGTGATATATTTATATCAAACACAGAAAATTATGATAACGATACCTTAACTAAAGGTATATGTAGATTTGAAACACGATCTCACAAAGATACTGATGTCTTATTCACAGATATAAGTGACAAAAATTCTCATCAATATAAATTTTCTATTAATAGGCAATTCTCACTAAATAATTATAGTATTAGTAAATTTCATCAATATTTTATATATAAAGTTGTTGAAGGTATTGACTTAAAAAAATCATTTGAAAAAATACTTGAAATGTTTTACTTTATAAATTTATTATCTTGGGAGGAAATGATTAGAATTGAAAAAATTACGTTAAAAGTTAAAAATGAACGGAACCCTCGATTTGATATAGAATGCTTTTTTAATCAATATGCCTGTGATGAAACTAAGATAAAACTGTCAATAATGGATTATATATCGGATAATAATGCCATTGGTAATTTATATGCTAATAATATAAAATTTCGTAAGCATCATCCTTTTGTACTTGGAGAGATACATAAAAAACATGATTTAACTTCAAAAGATGTTCTAGAAAGCGTAATAGCTTTTGAACAAATTATACATTATTTTAAAATTAATCAACCTAAAATGGACATAAATCTTAAGAAATTTAGGAATAGTATGATTGAGACTATTCCGGATGAAGATCAGTACAAAGAATTTAAAGAATACTTAGAACGATTTAAAGGTGAAGTGAATAAATTAAAAGAGTTAATTACAAATTTCATTCAAAATAATGATTTACTAGCTCAAACACTAAATAAAAATATATTCAATAGTGACAATAACGATAAACTCATAAAATCAATTTTAAAAGTTATAGATTTTAGAAATACTACTGTGCATAGCTCTGATTTTGACTTACATAAAGAAGGCTTGTCGGAAGGAACTATTATATTAACTTATGTTAACTATTACATAATCTTAACAAAGTCAGAATACACTGCAGAAAAGGCCATAAAAATTTTAAATAAATTATTTAATTTCTTTTACTAAATTAAGAAAAGAATAAAAAGGAGTTTTAAGAAAATGAATAATATTAGATCAAGAGATAGTTTGGATATCTTAGATATTCTTGGACTTTCTTCAAAAGAAGATATATACACTAATATATTAAAATTTCTTTTTGATGAAAATGATGACTTTAAATACGCTTTTTTGAAGTTTTTAAACTATGAAGTAGAGCATATCAATAATATAGACTTTTTCACTAGAAGAAAATTTAAAAACATAATTCCAGATATTGTACTAGTAGATAAAACAAACAAGTTCATTATTGTTATTGAAGTAAAAATATTCTCATCAGAAGGAGTAAATCAGCTAAAAAGATATAATGATATGCTAAATAACATCTATATAGAAACACTAGGCATTTCTTGTCCTAGTGAGAATAACTGTAGATTATACTATCTAACATTGAATGATTTTTCATCAATGAAAAATGTACACAACATTTACTGGAGAGATCTTCATGAACACATTTATAACATTAAATTTAAAAGAGATTCTATTCATGAAATATTATTTAATTCATTAATTTCAAAGCTTGATTTATTGATAAATATTCCTAGACTAGATATAAAAAATATTATAAAAGGTGACGGTTGGCTATATCCAACTAATATAATTATAAATAGCTTAGATAAAGAGTTTATGAAAAGATACAACATGACAAGTTCTTATTCTTTTGATAGAAATAAAAACAGTTATGCCTCAACTTTTATCTTAAGAGATAACGATAGTTGGATTAGTAAAAATGAAATTAATGAAGATATTGTTGGAAGTTTAGATTTTGACTTTAGAAAATCTTTTGATTTTCATATAGAAGTTCAAATAAATTCTTTAGAAATTGATAATGTAAGTAATATTCTTGTACATTATCGGTTTGACCTGCATAGTAATCCATATTTCACATATAAACAAATAAAATCAATTAGAAAAAATAAAGGACTCGAAAGTGAAACTTATTTTGATGTTCGACAAGAGTTTATAAATCATGTAAAAAGAAATATACCAATTGCTGAAGAACTGGAGTATCGTCGTTCTAGTAAAGATTATTTAACCATATTTGTCATGGATAGATTATATAAAAATGATGAAGATCTAATAGATTTTAAATCAGACTTTGAAACTACTGTTGAAAAATTCTCTGATTTTGGAAATCGGATTGTCAATCTATTTTATGATTTTTAATATTTATTTGAAAAGGCTTTTGATAGATTGATAACACTTTGTGTAGCATATATTGTACTCATCATATTACCTCGAGTTGAAGTATCAAGTCCAAATTGATCAGCGATTCGAGGTATTTCATTTGCTGACATCATCAGGCCGATACCTAGTAAGAAATTTTCTCTAAATACCATTAGTCCAGCTATTAAAAATACTGATTGAAGAAACGTTGTTAATGACAATGCGATTATCTGTTTGCTCCAACCAGTAAATCCATCAATGTATCCACGCGGTACAGAAATCATATAAAGACTTCCAACCGCAATTTGTGTAAGTAATATACCACCACGTTTTAAGTTATTGAAGAATACTTTAATAACGGAGTATCCAAGTGCTATTAATAAGAAGATACCAAACACTAATGATACAGACATTTTATCGATTAAACTCAATGAGGTTAGAGCCATCTCACCGATGCTTGCTACCTCATTTGTTAATTTTGTAAGTCCTAAAGATAATGAAACTTGCATTGAAATTGCAAATTTAAATAATGCTATTGGTAGGGTAGTTACAAGAGAAGTGGCCATAAATCCATTTAAGATATTCATAAAGGTATTAGAAATATTTCCTTGTCCATTTTGATAAGCAATCGCAGTTTCAAAAACTGCGAGTATTAAACCAACAGTAAACATTGCCCAAGCTAAGTAATTGAAAAATAATACAATTGCTTTAACCCAAACAAAATCAAATAGTTCTGCTCCCATGTTATTAATCATGCCAAAAAACTCTACTAAGAATCCCATAATCTGTGAATAGATCCAATCTGCTAGTTGATCATATATTTTTTCAGCTACAAAGTCCCATATAAACATAATATTGTCCTTTCATTATAAGAGTTTCCAAATAAATTTAGGTGCAGTTAATGTAAATACAAGACATACAAATAGTATTGAAGGAGCAGTCCATTCGAATCTATCATTGTTTTTCTTGTAGTCGAAGTACGAGCTACCAAGTTTAATAAATAAGAATATCGCTAAAATAATACTTAACGCTGGAAAAATTACATTATCTACTACTGATCTAATTTGAGATTCTGCATTGTTCCAAGATTCTTGAATAACTCCTGATACATCACCTTTGGCTGATACAGTCGTTATTGAGTAAGTTACCCAAAACATAATTGTTGATAACTTGTGGATAACACTTACTTTCTTATTTTTCATAATCATCATCCTTTCTAAAATAATGAGGTTTGTCTGTTAACATCATTTTTAATATTAATGTCATAGTTTGATATGAGTATTTCTACATACATACTTCCGGCATCATATCGTTGTTTAAGATTATTAATTCTTTCAACACTCACGATATAATAGTTCTTATATAGATCTCTGATGTATTCAGTATCGTTATAAGATAAAAGAAACTTACCTTTGATATTATCTAAAGTAGTTTTTAATCGTACATGATCATCCACAGAGAAGGGAGCATCATAGTGTTGCTCCGTTTCAAAGTAGGGTGGATCACAATAAAAGAACGTATCTTCACGATCATACTGTAATATCAAATCTTCAAAATCTTTATTCTCAATTACGACTCTTCTTAGTCTTTGACTTGCATTTAAGATTGAACTACTAACATTACCTAGTGTAATTGGTCTTGCACCAAATGATTTTCCTCCTGATGCATAACTAAGTCTTATTAATTTATAAAATGTTACAGCTCTTTGAACATCAATCTGATTTGCTTTACTACTCATTAACTTCTCAATCTCATAGTAATCGCTAGGACTAAGAACTTCTTCACCGATCTTGAGTTCTTCATATAGATGGGGGAAGTAGTCCGACTTACCAGAAAGTAAGTTTTTTAAATGATTAAAGTCTTCACGTGAATTTATAGGAAAGAGATTAAGTTCAAGTAAAAATGATAATGGTTTCTCTTTAACAACTCTAAAGAGATTAACTAAATTAATTTGATAATCGTTGTAGATTTCAAATCTATTGGGACGAGTTTTCGCAAATAGCACAGATGCACCTCCACCAAAGACTTCCACGTATCGATAATAGTCAGTTGGAAACCTTGGTAGTATTTCATCAATTAATGCACCTTTTCCTCCAATCCATGGTATAAATGGTTTCAATCATTCACATCCTTTCTTTTATGGTCTTCTACAAAACTAATTAAAAAGTCTGGAACAAGAACCGATCCAAACTCTGATTGTAATGATAATTCTGATTTCTTCAAATCATTCTCTAATCTAGCGTAATCGAGATAATTAAATAGAGTTTTTTCATAATCATCATAATTATCTAACTTGAAGATTTCCAATCTTTCTTTTACATATTCTTTTGAATTTAAAGTTTTTGACATCAAATCAAATTCTTCAATATTATCTACTAAATACTGTAGATTAGTGACACTAGAAATATTCAAGTTCTCTAATAGTATTTCGAGTATTTCAGATCCATCATCAGTTAATTCATTTAATGAAAGACAAAAGTTATTAACTTCATGTAACTTCGCTTGTCGAAGAATATTAAGTGTTTGATTAAATAAGTTTAATTTCATAGATTCAACTTTAAAATCAAAAATAACAGCTAACTCATTATGTATGTCTGCTCTATAGAGATGTTCTAATAGTTGATTGTTATATTGAGGTAGTTGTAATATCAGTTTTTTATCGTTTGAGGGATTCAAGATCCAAACTTCACTTTGTACATCATTAACTAGTCTATTCACGACAGGTATTTGTGATTTAATATATGTTGGAATTGATTCAAGTTCATAAAGTCTTCCATAATCTGTTTTATGATTAATTAAACTATTACTAATTTTTAATCCGACTTCTTTCCACTCATCATCAATTATTGGAACTATTAAATCTTTTGGAACTTCAAGACCATATATTTCATTAAATAATTCTTTTGCTAATAGAGTTGGATCATTTTCTACTTTCTCATTATTAATTAGTCCATAATGATTAAGATAATTGATTGTATGGATTAACTCATTAATGCTATTAATGGATTTAACACTAAGAAGTGCGGTAATCTTATCAACATCTTTTTTATCTAGCTCATAAGCAATGACTTCGGCTAAATAGTTTAAATCATAGACATTTACGGTTTTATTATTAAATACTGATAACCACTGATGATCATCATTAGTAGCTAGTTCAATTGTATTTGTCTTGAATAAATCTTTAATCAGTTTTACTTTCATAGGAAATTTAATATTAACTATTTTATTGTTGCATTTGTAATTGACTAAAATCATTTTTTACACCCTCCATTGTTCCATTTTCTATAAGATTAAGTCTTTGTTGTTCACTGAGACTTTCAAATTCATTTTGAGTTAATCTAATACCATGTATTTCTCTAAACTCATTGTATCCATCTACAAACAGCCATCCATACTCATCCAATTTAAAAGGCTCATTAGTAATTAATGAGCCCCAGTGATTGACCAGAATGGATTTTCTAATTGCAGCAGGATCAAGACCATCATCAGAAGACTGTATTTCATAAGTAAACAAGTTTTCACTAATACTTGTGTTGTGTAGTCTTCCATAAGTTAATAAGGCGAGTTTACCTTTAACTTCAACAAGATTATATTTTTCTTTATCCATAATGAATCCTTTCTTCAAATAATTAGTGGTTCATACTGATAGACAAACAGCATATAGACTAATGCTATAAATATCAGTAAGTAAATAAAAATAACTAAGTATTTTATGAGTTTACTGTTTCTCATTTACTTAGTTTTCTTTTTCTAGTTATTGTTATTGTAATGACTGATAATCCAATTAATATAATGTATAACTGTGCTTGATTATTGATTCCAGTTTTTGGAATCTTTGAGTTAAAGAACTCAACAGTATATACATTGTTTTCAGTTTGCTTCGAAGTATCAATCTTAATTACTTTATTAGATAGTGAATAGCCAGCAGGTGCAACAGTTTCTTTTAAAGTGTATGTTTCTAATGCTAATGCATCCCAAGTGTATACACCATCTTTAAATGATTTAGGTTCTATAATATTTCCTTCATGATCACTTAATTCTAAGACAAAGTGTTTATCTTTAATTACCGAATTATCAGACAAGTCTTTCTTGACTGCTCTAATAACTACTTCTTCACGTTCATTATAAACATCTAGAGTATTTTCAATAATTGGTGTATCTTGATCGATGTAATCAAAGTCAACCGTAAATACTTCATCAGTTAACTTATAACCATAAATACTTTCAACTTCAATTAGTGCGTATTTTCTAGAAATATCTAAATCAGTAAATTTCAATGTACCATCAGCAGGGGTAGTATCCGATTTGATAGTATCTAAAGATAATAGAAATTCATGAGTAATATCAGTGATGTCTATATCCGTAATATCGTAAAGATTAAATTTAATACCTTCTACTGGCTTATTAGTTTTACGATCAATCTTAATTAATTTTAATTCTCCTACCGCTTTGTCATTCTCAAATTTGACTTCATAATTATTGTTGTCTTTTGATAGTATAAATTCTTGTAGTTTGTTATCTGGATTTAAGATATAAGGTTCTGGAACAAAAAGTTCTTCAACAAAATAATCTCCATATTCCAATCCTTCAACTATTGCTAGACCATCTTCACCAGTAGTAACTGTATGAAGTAATAACTTATTTTCATCATAGATATTAAAGATTGTATTAGAGATAGGCACTTTAGTTACTTTATCATTTTTAGATATTGTAATACTTGTTGTTTTATTCTTGAAGATAACTTCATATACTTCTTGATTTTCTTTAATAAACACTTGTTGTAATTGACTGTCTTTATCAATAACATATGGGAAAGGAACTTCAATCTCTTTTATGAAATACTGTCCGTAGACAATATGCTCAAGTAACGCAATTCCATCTTCATTAGTAGTGATAGTATCAAGTAACTCCATTTGACTATCATATAACTCAAATACAGTATTTGCTAAAGGTAAACCTGTTTCTTCATCTAGTTTTAGAATCTTAATATCACCATAGATTTTGGTGTTTTCAATATCACCTAAATCTAAGACTTTTCCAATTATTTCAATATCTAGATACTTCTGATCATCTCCAATCTCAAATTTATATGGTTCCATTGGTACATAGCCTTCAAGTGGTTTACTTTCTATCAAAGTGTACTTTCCGTAAGGTAGGCTTGCTTCAAGTAAGAATTGTCCATCACTATCAGTAAACCATTCATTTTTTTCAATAATATTTTTACCTTCTTGATACTTAATAGTGACAATTTCATTGTTAGAATCAAGAATCTTGAAACCAACATTTTCTAAAGGGTATTTTGTTTCACTATCAATCTTTGATACAAGTACTTTTGCCTTAATGTACTCATTGCTAATTGCTAAGTGAATTACTGATTCATGATCTTCCTCTGTAATTGTAAAGTAGTGTTTAGTATCATCTAAATGATATCCAAGTGGGGCCACTAACTCTTTCCAGTAGTATGTACCAAATCTTAAGTCAACAGACGTTACTTCACCTTTTTTATCTGTTGTGTATTCAAATAGTTTAGTGCCATCTTCTTTAAATAAACCAAAGACAGCATTGGCTAAGAATTCACTTCCACCTTTTCCAGTTTTATGAATTTTTGATTTACCATATGCAATTTGATTCGTTAAGGTAGATTCTGTATGTGTAACTTCAACAGTTGGCTTATCCTTGTCATACTTAATTGATATGTTCCAGACACCATCAAAGATGATATATCCTTTTGGAGCAACAGTTTCTTTAGCGTAGTAATCGCCAAGTGGTAAATTATGAAATTTTACTTGTCCAAACTGATCTGTTATTTCTTTTCCAATTAACTGATCTTTACGATAAACGAGTTTACTACCTTCATAGATATCATCTTTAGCATATAGTTCTAATGTAGCATCACTTAGTTTAAGTCCATTGTATTCACTCTGAACTTTATCCCAGTCATTTTCAACTTTATTGAGAGTTAAATCAGACCTTTGAAATTTATTAGCAATTTTACTTACTGATGTGATAACTTCAGTAGTTTGATCTTTATACTTAATATCAAGTGTACGAACTGTTTCATCTAATACATATGGTTCTGGTGTAAAGACTTCAGTCAAAGTATAAACACCAAGTGGAAGACTTTTAGTTGTAGCAAAACCTTTACTATCAGTAGTTAGTGTTTCTACAACATTTTGCTTAGCATCTTTAACTTCAAAGACGACACCCTTGATAAAGTCATCATTCGTTGAAAGTTTAAGAACTTCAATCTTGGCTTTAGCAACTTTGTTAGATACTTTAACTTCAGTATCAATACCAGGTGTAATCTTAACTTCTTTAATTGTGGTATCTACGATTAGTGGATTAGGAACAAATTTCTCACGATAATAATATGTACCAGCTAGAAGAGATAGTTTGTTTGTGTAACCATTACTAACAGTTTTATAAACAGTACTATTACTCATATCTTTATTAGATGATAGTTCAAATTCTGTGTTAGCTGCCATCTGTTCTGTTTCTTCATTCATCTTTCCAATTCTAAGTGTTCCATTATGTTCGACATTAAAGTTAACACTGTAGATGATTGGATCAGGATTTCCTCCAACTATTACATTTTGTTCAGAAGGGTGTGAATAAAGGATAGGAGCAGTTGAAGTATTATTTGTGATATTACCAAACTTCTTAAACTTAATTACTCCTTTACTAGGGCTATCTTTAGTTGCTGTTACTTTTAATTGATTATTCGTGACTGAAACATTTAAGCCACCATTATCAATTAATACAGAGTTAGCAAGTACACCATTAGAATCATTTAAAGTTACTGTTTCACCTTGAACTATATTATGAGTTTTACCATGGAAACTCGCTGATTTGTTATGAGCGTTTACTTTAGCCATAATCTTTGCTTTTTCAGCAGGATAGTCAAACGCATCATAATACCAACCAGAGTTAATTGTTAGATCATCTCTGATGCTATCTATATAATCCCAGAGTACGTGTTGAGCAATAATGATGTCACGTGGTGTCTTATTAGTAGTGTCATAACCATGATATAGAATTCTAGAGAACATCTCTCTTTCGGCATGTGTAAATGATGCGGAAGTATATCCTCCTCCTGATCCTACTAAGACCTCAGGTTCAATACAGAAGGCCACTTCGCCATTAACTGTGATTGTAATGAAGTTGTATCCATCTTTACTCGATACAGATTCACCTTTAGAATTCTTTGCAATATAGTATCCGCGACGGATAACTCCAGATTTGTGTAATTTAATATCTACATTATTAGCACTAATAGGTAGTGGATTTGATAATGTAGCTAATGCGAATGTTATAAAAATTAATAATATTCTTTTTAGTTTTTTCATGTTAAACTTCCTTTCTTTATTTAAACTAAAAAAGCCAGAATGTATCTGGCTAATAGGGGGGGATGTGTGGCACCACCTCCTTTCTAAAATATAAAAGCACTCGATTTCTCAAGTGCTAACTTTTCAATATTTAATTTTGATTAATTGTCACATACTTTTAAATATGCGAAGAAGAACTGTTTGCCATTATTGTAATGGCCATCCATTCTCGTAAATCCTCTACATCCATATCCTGATTTATTATTCTCTATTTCATTTTCTCCCCAGTTCCATGCTTCTTGCGATGTATTAAAGAGAGGTACTACTCTTCCTAACTCATCAACTGGTTTAAGATTATCTGGAATATAATCACAATCTTTGAACTCATCATACCAAGCATTCTCACAAAGTTTTTTAACTGATTCTTCCTTTGGAGGAGTTACTATCGGAACTTCTTTAATTGGTGGAGCTTGTCCAGAAGGATTATCAGGCTTTATGTTCTCTTTAGGTGGTTTAGGATTATCTATTATTATGGTTTTTTCATCTTTATTAATATTATCTTTTGGATCATCAACTTTATCACTATTTTTATTATTCTTTTTAACCTTATTAATAATAGGCAGATTTTGAGTGATATTATTATCATGATTTACAATATCTTCAATATTTGACTTCAAATGATTATTGTCATTTTGACCATCATCTTTTGCATTATCTTTAACTGTTTTTTCATGATTAATAATTGCTAATGGTAATTCTTGCTCTGGTACTGTAGTTTGATCATCGTTATTATTTTGACTACATGATGATATTAATATAGTTATAAATATTATTAGAGCAATATTTCTTTTTTTCATAATATGCCTCCTTTTCTACAACATATCAAACAAAATATATTTAGTCTATTTAAAAGTGTCATTATGTAAAGAAAACTACATTATCGATTCTTTTCATAATTGTACTAAATTATGAAGTGTGATATGATATAGTTTGAAATAGTTCAATTTATTAATTAATGTTAGTAATAATGATTTTAAATTGAGTATATACAGGAAGGTAGTGTTATTTTGCGACTAATTGAAAATGAAATTTATCAAGATTTAGATTACAATGAGATTGATTTTAGAGGAATACAGTTTAATGATTGTGTTTTTAAAAATTGTAACTTCAGAGGTTTGGAGTTAAATATGTTAGAAATATTTAATTGTGAATTTATTGATTGTAATATTATTTCACTAGAAATGAATAATGTTGAAGTAAGAAACTGTATTTTTGACAAATGTAATCTTATTGGAGTCAATTGGTCCGAATTATCATCAAATATAACTAAAGGATATAGTCGTCCAATTGATAAAATAACGGATAGTTTTATGAAATATAATTCATTTTTTGAGATCACTTTCATGAAAACAATTTTTACAAATAATACATTAAGTGAATCGTATTTCGATAATTGTAGTTTGGTAGAATCGTCATTTAATCAAACAAAATTTGATAATACACAAATTATGAATTGCGACTTAAGAAAAGCTGATTTTAGGAATGCATCAGGTTATTATATTGATTTAGAATTTAATAAGATAAAAGGTGCAAAATTCACGTATCCTGAAGTTAGTAATTTACTCAATTCCTTAGATATAATTATCGAATAGTAAATATATTTGTTCCATTAATATTTTAAAAGTAAAAATGTTTTATAAGTATTCGTATATAAACTATTATAATATAATTAGAAATCAAATAGCCAATTTAAAGTAGTTTGTAAAGTAAAGAACAATTAGCGACTCAACCTAGTATTTTTAATAGTAAGAAAATATTGTATGGTCTGTTTTTGGAACACTTAATTGAAAGTGATGTCAAAGTGATGTCAAAAAGTCTGCAAAAACAGAGAATAGGGAGAATACAGAGAAAAGTGGGGTCAAAATAGCCTTTAAAATGGGCTATAGAGAATCTAGACGAAAATATGGTCGTGGAGTGGGAGTAGTAGATTACAGTTCGACGAAAGAAAAACCTTTATACGAAGTGAATTTATAAATTTGGACACTTTAATTAAGTTGTAATCATCAAGGATTGATTTTTGTATTGCGCAGAGGTTAATCCTTTTAATTTTGTCTTAATTACATTTAAATTATAAAACTATATTTGTAATAAAGAAATAGTATTAATAACTAATCAATTTAAGAATTAATAAAATAAAAATCAGTTGGCTTGACCAGTAATAATAAAAAAATCCTTCGGTTAATTACATACGAAATTTTATAAGAATATTATCCTCCTCGTGGGAAAATTTTGTAAAACTATACTATTTTGATATTATGTATTTAATAGATTAAGTTATACAATTATAAAGTGATAATACAGAAAGAAGAGGTTTATTAAATGAATATTAATAGCGGATCTAATTGGTTAAGATGGGATTTACATATACACACTGCTTCATCTTTTGACTACGAATATAAAGGGAGTGATAGTGATAGTTTAATTGTTCAGTCATGGAAAGAAAATAATCTAAGAGCAGTAGCGATTACAGATCATTTTTTAATTGATTATGAGAGGATAAACAATTTACGATTGTTAGCAGGTAATGAAATTACTGTCTTTCCAGGAGTTGAACTTCGAACAGATAAAGGTGGAAGTAACATACATGTAATATTAATTTTTAGTGAGCAAATAAACATTAAGAATTTATCTCAAGATTTTGAATCTGAAATGTTGAGAAGTAAAGCGAAACCAGATAAAGAAAATAGTACTAATGAAGAAATATACTGGGACTATAATGATATTGTAAATTTTGCTAATGAGCATGATGCAATAATATCCATACATTCTGGAAGTAAAAGTAATGGGATTGATGATAAAATTTCAAATCAATTAGAACATAATATGGCAGTAAAAAAAGAATATTCACAGACAGTTGATATTTTTGAAGTATCTAGTTTGAAAGACATTGAAGGCTACAATAGATATGTTTTTTCTGAAATACCAGCTAGACCAGTAATTATATGCTCTGATAATCACAACCCTCAAAAATACAAGACGCGTGAATACTTATGGATTAAGTCAAAACCAACATTTTCAGGTCTCAAACAAGCAATTATTCACAGCGATCAAAGAATATACGTAGGGGATTTACCTCCAAAACTACATAGCGTAAAACTAAGTCTAGAAAAATATATTTCTACTATTCGAATAAAGAAAAATACGGATGCCAAAAATAAAGATAATTGGTTTGATGTTGAACAACCAATTAATGTAGGCCTAACGACCATAATAGGAAATAAAGGTAGTGGCAAAAGTGCACTAGCAGACTTAATTGGCTACATTGGAAAAACGGATAACTCCGATAATTTTTCATTTCTTTCAAATAAAAGATTTGCGAAAGAAGATAAAAACTATCAAAATGATTATAGTGGATATTTAGAATGGGAAGATGAAGCGAGAACAAAAGTAGAAAATTTTAACATTGATAAGGATGGATTAGGTATTCCTTTAGTAAGGTATTTACCACAAAGATATATTGAAGAAACTTGTAATAATTTAGGGGATCAGTTTCAAGAAGAAATAAACAAAGTTATTTTCTCATATATTGACGATGCTGATAAAGAAAATGCTAGTAGCTTAGAACAGCTTATTGATCAAAAGAATATATCAATAAAAGATAGCATTCATGAAGTGAAGAATAAAATTTCAGATATTAATGAAAAAATTATTTTTTTAGAGAAAAAGACAAGCGAAAACTATAAGAAAAAAATTGAGGAAGCAAAAAATCATTTTACGCATGAGTTAAATAGACATGATACTAACAAACCAAAAGTAGTTCCAAAACCTCAAGATAGTGACCAAGGAAATGTTGTAGGATTAAAATTTATTGAGGATACTAATGTTGAAATCTCAAATATAGGTGATGAGATTACAAGGATTAAGAACAATCTACAATCAGAAAGGGAAGCTATTTCAACTATTATTGGTTTTAATGAAAAATACAATAAAATCATTGAAAACTTTGAAGAACTGATACTAGAGGCAAAATATTTAAATGACAAATATGAACTTGAACCATCCATAAATATAGAAGTTGTTTCTGAACTAAGTGCATTATCTAATAAGTACCGTGAAAGTAAAATATTGATTGAGGACTATAATAAAAAACTATCTAATAATTTCACTTCCAAAGTATATGAAATAAACACGTCTCAAAAATTAATGGATCAAGATTTTAAAGACGCTACATCTTTGTATGAAAAACAAGATATTTTAACATCCCGAATAAAAAGAGCAAATGAAATGTTAGGTAGACCTCAAAGAAACTATCAAAAATATCTAGATGATCTAAGCAAATGGGAGAAGAAGAGAAAAGAAATAATTGGTAGTAAAAACCAAGCTGAATCCTTAGAATATTATAAAGGTGAGTATGACTACCTTACTAATAAATTATTACCAGAGATAAATGATCTCAAAACAATGCGAAGAAAGTATATTAAAGAATTATATAGTTTAATCATTAAAAAGAAAAAAGTTCTGGACGATATTTATGAACCTATCGAAAAGAAACTTGAAAATATTTTACAAGATATTAAAGATAAAGTAGTTTTCAAAGCAATGATTTCAATTGATTCATCATTTGTTGAGGAAACACTAATGTATATTAATCAAACAGTAGTTTCTAACTTTAGAGGAAAAGTTGAAGGTGTTGAATACATAAATAGTTTAATTAGAAAATATGACTTCAGGGACTTTGATGGAGTAATCAATTTTATTGATACAATGTTAGATTCTGCAACAAAGGATGAGGATAAAGTTGAATCACTAATTAAAAAGAGATTAGAATTCTACAATCATATTACTGGTTTAGAATATTTTAATGTTGGATTCTCGTTAACCATGGGTGATAAACAATTAGATCAACTCTCACCTGGAGAAAAAGGAGCAGTACTACTTATATTTTATCTCGCGCTAGATAAAGAAGAAAAACCATTGATAATTGATCAACCTGAGGATAATTTGGATAATCAATCAGTTTATGACAAACTTGTCCCTTGTGTTTTGGAAGCAAAGAAAAATAGACAGGTAATCATTATTACACACAATCCAAATTTAGCGGTTGCATGTGATTCTGAATTAATTATTTATAGTGAGAATGTTGGTAATGAGATAGTTTATAGTTCTGGCTCTATAGAAGAGGAAGAGATAAAATCTAGGCTGGTCGATATTTTAGAAGGTACTATGCCAGCATTTGACCTGAGGAGAAATAAATATAAAGATTTAATGTTGTATGATCATAATAACTAATATATTTACTCTATTGTTGTCAAAATGATGTCAAAGAGTATGGAAATGCTGATAATGAGAGGAATCTAGTGAAAAGTAATGTTGAAAATGCCTGTATTCACCGTTATTGATAAATGTTACTAAATTTAGGTTGCGGAGTGGGAGTAATGTTATTAACTCTATTATTAATTTGAAAAGAAGTTAAATTTGATTAGCCCTGCTAAAGTGGATACTTTTAATAAAGTTGTCTATGAAAGTGAGGGCTTTTTTAGTGTTTTTAAATATTTTAGTAACTCTATCATAACAAAAAGTAAAATTTATATGTCTAACTCTTGATGTAAATAAATGGACACAATTTTAGTAGACATTAAAAGAGATGACGGCCTGCATAGTGTCATGTTAATGCTAGGATAAAAAAGTACAAATCAGCACTTTATAAACGTACAATAATATACATTTACGTTATTGTGAACTATGTCCTTTCAAATACGTAACTGGTATACTTTTGTCAATTTTGAGAGGGGGTAATTTCACGGAAAAAACAAAAACAAATTAAATAAAATTAAAAATTGGAATAAAGTCTTGGGAAGTGTTCAAGATAAAACGCAATTAGAATAGTCTGTACTACAGCGCTGTAAAAATTAAATTTTTAGTCTATAATATATGTATCGTAAACTAATGAAAGTGTTGAAAAAGGAGTGTGAAGAATTTATGTTGAATATGACACATGAAGAAGTTAGAAAAATGCTTTTTAGAGCTGATTGTT
>RRZU012151220.1_pt1 | contig 35520 bp, 28 predicted proteins | sample 2165561 | NCBI WGS metagenome assembly RRZU01 (sample SAMN10456909, study PRJNA506462) | wastewater metagenome | isolation source: wastewater sludge | place: USA: Moscow, Idaho | reverse complement strand
TCGTCATCGACAAGCAGTATCTTTTTCATGGTCGCGCCTTGGAATGCCATGCGTTACATTTTATGCCCTCGACGACCAGTGCATCGACGGCTGAAACAATTTGAAATCGTCGCCCCTGCTGGCGAAATTATTTGCAACGCGGCCAGGAACAAAATGGCCGCGTTGTTAAAGCAGCCCTACCGAGCCATATATCATCGAACATGCAAAGGATAAACAAGATGACCTCCAATCTGACCATCTCCCGCTTTCTGGCCATCAGTACGCTGGCGCTGGCCTTGCCGATGACCGCGCTGGCCAAAGGCAATGACAGTGACCGTTGTGCGGCGCACAATCGCCAAAACGTCGAAATTCACCACGGACACGGTATGCCGGAATTGCGCGGAATCGACCTGACTGCCGCACAAGTAGCCAAGCTGACGGAACTGCGCGACGCGCAGCGCAAGACCTTCGCTGACAATGCAGCGCTGTTGCATGAGCAACACGACGCGCTGAATAAATTCGTGATGTCCGAGGCTTATACTCCGGAAGCTGCGCGGGAAATTATCGCCAAAATTGGTGCAGTGCAGTCTGAAATGGCCAGGCTGCATGCCGAGCAGAGTCACAAGCTTTATGAAATACTGACCCCGGAGCAACGTACGCGTTTGCAGCAAAACGAGCTGATGTCGCCCAGAATGAAAGGGCATGGGTCCATGTATTGAGCGGGAGGGGGCAAGCTGGGTTTGCTCCAAACCTTGTGGGTAACTCTTTTTTGATTTGATTCAGGGGTGTTGTCGTGAAACGAATCGGGCTTCCTTTGTCCTTGTTGATCGTTGTTTTGTGGGCGGCCTTGCAGCCGCCTGAAGTCTTGAGCTTTTCCGCACCCTTCATGGTCATGCGCAAAGCGCTAACGCCGCTGATTGGCGCTCTCGCCTTTGGCTGGATGGGGTTTTCCATGTTGCTGGCCCTTCGTCCAGCCTGGTTGGAACGCAGTCTCGGCGGCCTAGACAAGCTGTTCAAGGTGCATAAGTGGGCGGGAATCAGTGCGGTGTTGCTGGTTGTTGCGCACTGGCTTCTGATTCTTTCGCCACGCACCTTGATGGCCTGGGGCTGGATCGAAACCGTCGTGCGCAGCAAGCGCCCGCATGGTTCGGGAGGTGCTTCGCTGATCGGGCTGGCCAAGGAAATGGGCGAGTGGTCGGCGTGGATCATGATCGTCATCGGGATCGCTGCGCTCTTGCGTTTTATTCCGTATGGCTGGTTTCGCAAGTTGCACAAGGCGTTTCCGGTGGCCTTTCTGATCGGCGCCTTTCACAGTGTCGTGTTGTTGCCCGATAGCATGATACGAACACCGTTCGCTGTTTTGGTTCTCGCCATTGCGCTGGGCGGCAGTATCATCGCAGTGCAATCCTTGGTTGGCCTGATTGGACGTAGCCGCCGATATGCGGGGAAGGTTTCGAGCGTCACGCTCACCCCGGCAGGAATCCTTGATTTGCAAATCAAGCCGGGCTCTGACTGGCCTGGGCATCAGTCCGGGCAATTCGCGCTGTTAACTCTAGACCGCAAAGAGGGCGCACACCCATTCTCCATCGTGTCGGACTGGACGCCAGACGCCAGCTTGCGCTTTGCCATCAAACCCTTGGGCGATTACACGCGAACGCTGGCCGGTCGCGTTCATGTCGGTGATGCGGTGACAGTGGAAGGTCCTTATGGAGGCTTCGACTTTGGCGATGCCGCTGAAAATCAGGTTTGGGTTGCTGGTGGAATCGGTGTTGCGCCATTTGTTGCACGCCTTGAGTCGTTGGCCGCTGCGGGAGGAGCTCAGGGAAAGATACATTTCTTTTATAGCGCGAAAACCCCCGTCGATGGCTCGTTTCCGAACGGACTGGAGGCGTTGTGCGAGCGTGCCGGGGTTGAGTTCCACCGGAACATCGATACCGTCGATGGGGTGATTGATGTCGATGACATCGGGCGCTTCGTTCCGCAGTCCCATGGGGTCTGGTTCTGCGGCCCTGCACGTTGGGCCAAGGTTTTGAAGTCGGCCTTGCAAGAGCGCTTTGGATTGTCCGCTCCACGCTTTCGCCACGAGCTTTTCGAATTCCGCTGAGTGAGATCGGGGGATGGCTGGTTTGTACGCCTGTATCCCGCGTGAAATGGCGTTCTACAGTAACTGGAGGGTAGCAAGGCTGTCTTTCTTGGCCCTGCGCCCGGGCGCCAGTTACAAAATCCCACAGGATTTCGAGGGGGGCTGAATAGGCGCTTGCTATAATTTCCTTTTTTTCAAAAACGACCTCCCATGCGCAAGCTTCAATCGGTTCTTCTGGCTTTTCTATTCCTTCCGCTGCTCGCTATGGCTCAGCAGTTGCCCACCCCCCCCGCTTTGGCAGCCAAGTCCTGGTTGCTGATCGAGTCCGGTTCCGGCCAGGAACTCGCTTCGCAAGCCGCCGACGAACGGCTCGAACCCGCGTCGTTGACCAAGCTGATGACCGCTTACCTCACTTTTGCCGCGCTTAAGCAGGGGGCAATCAAGATCGACCAGATGGTGACCGTATCCGAAAGAGCATGGAAGGCCGAGGGGTCGCGCATGTTTATTCAGATTGGCACGCAGGTGAAGGTCGACGATCTTATCAAGGGCATGATCGTGCAATCGGGCAACGATGCTTGCGTCGCCTTGGCCGAAGCCATTGCCGGGAATGAGGAAGTTTTCGCGGAAATGATGAACCGCGAAGCACAGCGTCTGGGGATGAAGTCGACCAGCTTCCGCAATGCGGCCGGTATGCCTGACCCGCAGCATTACACGACGGCACGTGATCTGGCGAAATTGGCCGGGGCGTTGATTCGTGACTTTCCGGAAGATTACGCCAAGTATTATTCGATCAAGGAATTCCGCTATAACAACATTACTCAGCCAAACCGTAACCGTTTGCTGTGGATTGATCCGACCGTGGACGGCGTCAAGACGGGGCACACCGAGGCTGCGGGTTATTGCCTGATCTCCTCGGCCAAGCGCGGGCCGCGCCGCTTGCTCTCGATCGTTCTTGGTACGCAGTCCGATAAGGCCCGTGCGCAGGAGTCGCTCAAGCTTCTGAACTACGGCTTCCAGTTTTACGATGCTGTACCGCTGTACACCAAGGATCAGGTTGTTTCCACACTGAAGGTATGGAAGGGCAAGGAAAGCACGGTCAAGGCGGGCTTTACTCAGGATTTCATAATTTCGGTTCCTAAAGGGTTTGCACCGCGATTGAAGTCTGAGCTGGTTTCCAAGCAGCCTTTAATGGCGCCCGTCAGTGCTGGGCAGGTGGTAGCGACTCTGAGAGTAACGCTGGATGGCAAGCCTTATGGCGATTATCCGGTGCTGGCTATCGATGCGGTTCCGCTGGCAGGGATTTTTGGCCGTGCTATCGATACCATGCGTTTGTGGTTTAACTGAGTATTTTGATGTCCGAAAAGCCATCTGCACCGGAAACTCTGCTTGAGTTTCCGTGTGCTTTCCCGATCAAGATCATGGGGCCGACCCATGAAGCGCTGGCGCAGACCGTGCTGGAAGTGGTGTTGCGCCACGCCCCGGATTTCGACGGCGCCACGATGGAAATGCGTGCTTCGAGCACGGGTAAGTATCTCGGCTTGACCTGTACGATCAATGCCACGTCCAAGCCGCAACTCGATGCCTTGTATCGAGAGCTGTCTAGCCATCCGATGGTCAAGGTTGTCCTGTGAGTCGCGCCCTCGTTGTTCGACAGTTGGGGCGGGTCGATTACGAGCCCACCTGGCAAGCCATGCAGGACTTCAGTGCCGCGCGCACGGATGAAACGCCCGATGAACTCTGGGTGTGCGAGCATCCGCCGGTCTATACGCTGGGGCAGGCTGGCAAGCCGGAGCATTTGCTGGTCGATAACGGCATTCCGCTGGTCAAGATCGATCGTGGCGGACAGATTACCTATCACGGGCCCGGGCAAGTGGTGGTTTACCTGTTGCTTAATTTGCCGCGGCGGCGCATCAAGGTTCGCGAACTGGTGTCGCGCATGGAGCAGTCGGTGATCGATACGCTGGCTGAATGCGGGGTTGCCGCCAGACGGCTCGATGGCGCGCCGGGCGTCTATGTCGAGATGGACTGCGGGGTGGGCGGCAAGGTGGCCAAGATTGCCGCCCTGGGCCTGCGCATCAAGCACGGCTGTTGTTACCACGGCCTGAGTCTCAATGTCGGCATGGATCTTTCGCCATTTCAGGCGATCAACCCCTGCGGTTATGCCGGCATGCCGGTCACTCAGACTCAGGATTTGGGCGTAAGCCTTTCAATGACGCACATTGCCGAGGTGCTGCTGCGTCATCTCACACAGTTATTGGAGCAAGCATGAGCGAGCAGGAACACGGCAAACCCGGGGATCAAGCCGGCAAGGCAGGCGTCAAAGTCGCCGGTGTCAAACAGCGCGGCGAACTGAAAACGGCGCGTATTCCGATCAAGGTTGTTCCAGTCGATGAGCCTTTACGCAAGCCGTCATGGATTCGGGTCAAGGCGGGTAACGATGCCGGTCGTTTTGGCGACATCAAGACCATGCTGCGCGCTCAGAAGCTGCACACGGTTTGCGAAGAGGCTGCTTGCCCGAACATCGGTGAGTGCTTTAGCCGTGGTACGGCGACCTTCATGATTTTGGGTGATATTTGTACCCGTCGCTGTCCGTTCTGTGATGTCGGCCACGGCAAGCCTTTGCCGCCGGATGCCAATGAGCCGGCCAATCTGGCCGAAAGCGTCGCCAATCTCAAGCTGCGCTATGTGGTGATCACCAGTGTTGATCGCGATGACTTGCGCGATGGTGGTGCGCAGCATTTTGTTGATGTGATTTCTGCAGTACGCGAAAAATCGCCGACGACGAGCATAGAAACGCTGGTTCCCGACTTCCGCGGGCGCATGGAATTGGCGATCGAGGTGCTCGGCAAGTCCCTGCCCGATGTGCTCAATCACAACCTGGAAACCGTGCCGCGTCTCTACAAGCAGGCACGCCCCGGTGCTGACTATGAACACTCGCTGGCCTTCATGAAGCAGTTCAAGGCGCGCTATCCGCAAGTGCCGACCAAGTCCGGGCTGATGGTGGGTATTGGCGAAACCGACGAAGAAATTCTCGAAGTGATGCGTGACATGCGCGCCAACGGTGTGGAAATGCTAACCATCGGCCAGTATCTGGCACCCTCCGGGCATCACCTGCCAGTGTTGCGTTATGTGCATCCGGACACCTTTGCCATGTTTGAGCGCGAAGCCAAAGCCATGGGCTTTACCGGCGCTGCGTGTGGCCCGATGGTGCGTTCTTCGTACTGGGCGGATCAGCAGGCGCATAGTGCTGGAGTTGCAGCGAGTGATCCTTCTGTTGCGGGGTAGATAGCGGCGCTTCTTTGCCTTTTGTCCCGTCAAATCATCAGGAGAGGTTTGCAGAATCTGTCGCAGAGCAGTGTATCATTCTCCTCCTTACACGGGATTTACCATCTTGACTTGGTTATTGGGGCAAACGATATGAAACTCAGAGGTGCTGCTACAACGCTCTTACTCGCATCCATTTTGGCCGGATGCGCCGGAAACCCGATGCGTCAATACGACGACGAACTGAAGGGTACCGTCGATCTGGTCAAGTCGGGAGCTGTCAAGCAGGCGATAGAGCAACTCGAAAAGAATAATTCGGGTACCTTGTCGTCGGACAAAGATCTCTTGTACTACTTCGAAAAGGGCGAATTACTGACGCTGGACAGTAATTACCCTAGCGGTCGGGATTCCTGGCTCAAGGCCGACGAGTTTGTCCGCTCTTGGGAAGATAGCGTCAGGACGGATGCTTCAAAGGTGATCGGTGATATCGGCAGCTTCCTGGTCAACGACAAGACGCGACGCTACGATGGTCAGGATTACGAAAAGGTTATGCTGTCGACCAACCTGACTTTGAGTCATGTGATGCAGGGAAATTACGACCTCGCCCGCATCGAGATGAAGAAGACCTACGAGCGCGAGAAGCTGATCGAGAGCTTCCGCGAAAAAGAGTACGACACGCTGCAAGAAGACGCCAAGAAGCAGAACGCCACGGTCAGCGTCAAGCAGATGAAGGACTATCCGATGGCCGAGCTCGATACGCCGGAAGTCAATAGTCTCAAGAATGGTTTCCAGAACGCCTTCTCGCATTACCTTGCCGGCTACTTTTTTGAAGTGACCGGAGAGCGTTCTCTGGCCGAGCCCGGATATCGCAATGCGCTCAAACTGGCGCCAAATTCCAAGATCGTGCAAGCCGGACTGAAGAACGTCGGCCGGAATCGCCCTGGCGCCAAGGATTCCGATGTGTTGTTTGTCGTCGAATCTGGCTTCGCCCCATCATGGAAGTCAATCACCATTCCGATTCCGCTGCCTACCAGTGGAAAGGGGTTTATGGTGACGCCGTTATCCTTCCCGATGATCAAGTCGGAAAACAAGGCTTACGTCCCGTCGTCGATTTCGGTGGCCGGAAAACAGCTGCCGGTTGAAACACTGACCAACCTCGACGCCATGGCGCGCCGGCAGTTGAAGGATCAGATGCCTGGCATCCTGTTGCGCACGGCGATTCGTGCCATCGTGAAATCGGTTGCCCAGGATCAGGCTTACAAGAGTAATTTTGCTCTGGGTGTAGTGACCAATGTCGCAACAGTCGTTACCGAGCAGGCAGATGATCGTAGCTGGCGAACCCTGCCCGAGCGGATTTCGGTGGCTCGCGCCACGCTGCCGCAAGGCAAGCAGATGCTTGAGTTCCAGACGGGTTCAGGCAACTTCCGGAAGGAAATCGTGATCGGTGATCGCTTTACCATTATTCCGATTCGTATTACCAGCGGTGCTGTTTATGTCGGTCAGCCGAATGTGCTAGGTAATGCTTTGCCTGACGCTGTTGCTGGCAACAAGAAATCCGGGAAGAAACAAGCCAAATAGGCTGACTAGGCCCTGCTCTGGAGAAGAAAGTCATGAAACGCTGCCTGTTTGTCTTCATTTGCTTGATGAGTCTATCGAGCGCCTTGTTTGCCGCCGCCGAGCGGCGTGTGGCGCTGGTTATCGGAAACAACGATTATCAGAATTTGCCCAAGCTTGAAAAGGCGGTTAACGATGCTAATTCGGTAGCGGCGGAGCTGAAGAAGGTCGGTTTTGAAGTCTCGTCCTTTAACAACATCACGCAAAAGAAGATGAATCAGGCGGTCAATGACTTCGTGCAAAAAATCGCAGGAGGCGGCGTCGGCGTTTTCTTTTACGCCGGGCATGGCGTACAGATCGACAGTCAGAACTTTTTGATTCCTGTCGATATGGATAGCCCGCGTACGGACTCTGATGTGGCCGATCAGGCGATCAGTGTGCCGAGGCTTCAGGATAAAGTGGCGGATGCCAAGGCCAAGTACGTGTTAATGGTCCTCGATGCTTGCCGCGACAATCCTTTGCCGAAAAAGGCTGGTCGTTCGATTGGTGCTACGCGTGGTTTGGCGATGAGCAATTCGCCGAGCGGGCAAACCGTTCTCTATTCGGCAGGTTCCAATCAGCAAGCGCTCGATAGTCTCGATAAAAACGATGCCAATCCGAATGGTTTGTTTACCCGTGAATTTTTGCCAATGATTTCGCAGCCGGGAGTCAGTAGCACCGACGCGCTACGGAAAACACGCTCGATCGTCAAGCAGAAAGCCAAGACCGTTGGCCACGATCAGGACCCGGCCATTTACGACCAGTCCGACGGTGATTTCTACTTTGTTCCGGGCAAGCCACAACAGGTGGCTAGTGCGGCTCCGACCATTGCCGGTGGCGCGACGACCGTTGTGCAGACGGTTGATCCGAAAGCGGTCGAGTTGTCGTTCTGGAATAGCATCAAGGACAGCAAACAGGCCGACGATTATAAGGACTATCTGAGCAAGTATCCTGACGGCCAGTTTGCGGCGCTGGCGACGCGTCGCGTAAGCCAGTTGGGAACGACCGTGAGTCGCAGTGGTGGAGATTCCGCTCCTGCTGCTACCGTGCCGGCACAGGTGGCCATGGCAGCCCCGCCACCGCCATCGTCCCCCGCCAGCAGTGGCGGGTCGATCGCCAGCAAGCTCGAATTGCTTGGTTGGATCGATGATTTGAGGGTGACGGATCTACGTGCCGCAAAGAAAGACAATCTGTGGCGCATTCAGGTAGAAATCACGAATTTTAGTTCGTACAGCCAGCAAATTAATTATCGTTTCAAATGGCTTGATGCCAACGGATTCATGGTCTGGGATGATGAGCCGTGGAAGCCATTGACCATCTACGGCAGCCAAAAGCAGATGCTCAACGTTTCATCGCCAACTTTCAAGGCGACCGATTTCCGGATCATGTTGCAAAGCATGGGCAACGCGGCGAATTAGCGGCACACTTGGAGTAGAGAACAGCTGTATTGATTATTTTATTCAGGAGAATATACGATGGCCACAAAAGCAATTCATAATTTCCGTTTGCCACTGCTTGCCAGTCTTCTCGTGCTGGCTTTGACGGGCTGCCAAACCACCGGAATGGGCGGTAGCGGGGTCAGCTATGGGGACTCCAAAGCGGTTGAAACGGTCAATACCGATCTGGGTTCCACTGATGTTCAGATGATTTCGGAAAAGATGACGCAAGGCCTGATTCAAACCCCCGAAATTCAAACGCTGATCAAGAAGCGCCAACTGCTGATGGCCTCTCCTGTTCAGAACAAGACCAGTGAATACTTTGACACCAAGCTGATTACTGATACGGTGCTCAATCAATTGTCAAAGAATGGCGTCAAGTATGTGATCGAGGCCGATAACATGCAGAACCAGACGGACGAACTGCGCCGTCAGAATCAGTCAGGCCTGTATGACAAGTCCAGCACCGTCAAAATGGGCAAGATGAAGGGTGCCAAGTACCGGCTGGACGGCAGTATTTCGTCGATCATCAAAAAGACTTCGGATCTGAAGGATGTTTATTACAAGATGAATTTCCGCTTGATCGACATCGAGACCGGTATTGTTGAATGGTCCGATGAAAAGGAAATCCGCAAGTCGCAAAAACGCTGATTGTTGTCCATCACGGTAACCTGGAGCGCTTGAAATGGAACTTAACCGCTTAGCCCGAGCCGGCTTTGGCGCCTTGTTGGCAACGCTTTGTTTTTCTGCGTCAGCGGCGTCTCAGCCCAAGGTTGCTGTGACCGACCTCGCTTACGAAGAACGCGTCAGTGAGTATTTTCGGGTAGTTTCAGCCAAGGAAAAATCTTCCTTACGCGCTTCTGGCCGCGAAAGCGAGAGCGACTCGGATTACGGTTATTCACGGCGCAGCAGCGGCTCGGTCAATGCCCGTTCGGAGAGCAGCTATAGCTCGGTCGAGGGGACTTACAGCTATATTGATCGCGGCGAGATGCGCAAATTTACGGCGGATATCAAGGGCGGAATTCTGAAGTCGGGACGCTTTCAGCTGATTCAGGGTAAGCCTTTTACCGACGCAAAAAATAACGAGAAGCTCTACGACATCATCGCTCGTATCAAGAAAGGGATGTATGCGGGGGCTGACTACGTTCTGTTTGGTTCTATTAACAGTATCGAATTTCGTCAGGAAGCTAACCCCATCGATAACACCAACACGTTTTCGCATACCTTGAGTCTTGAGCTGGTCGGTGAATTCAGTCTGATCAGCACCAAGAACTACACGATCAAGTCCTCGTTCAGTGCCATGGGCACTGGTCAGGATGTGAAGTTGTTGACGAGCCAAGGCGGGCGCGTGGTGCTCAATCGCGGCAAGGTGGTTTCCGAGGTGTCCAAGAGCTTGGGTGAAGACGTTAGCCGCCAGCTCGAAGAGCAGCTAAGTGGCGTGTATGGCGGGAATGAGGAAGGCGGAGAGCGCAGCAGCTATCCCCGCAATGAATCGACCCGCGAGGAAATCATCATTTTCCAGTGAGAAGATAAGGGCTGCCTGGCAGATGTGGTTTGTCAGACAGCCTTTTCTCGGCAGAAGCGCGCTTGGATAGGTGTGCCAGCGCGCCAGTTTCCCCGCCTATTGCCCCTTTGCTTCGCTGGCCGCTTTTGTGTAGAGCTCGGTCAAGGTCGCAAGTTCGGCGTCGTTCGGGGATTTTTCGTTGAGTTGCTTCAAGAAGCTATCGAGCTTGTCAAACTCGCGCAATTCCAGATAGCTGGCTAGCAGGTAGAGTTCCGGGCTGCGATCGCTGGTATCTGTCTGACTGCGCAATTGCTCGTATTCGTTCTCGGCGGCCCTCGTTTTTTCACTCGACGGAATCGAGCGCAAGCGAACCATGCCGGTTTTTACGTTGCCGTCGGCCGAAGGCGTTTTGGTCAGCTGTTTGACAAGAATGGCCGGTAAGGTCTTGGTTTCCAATTGCGGGCTGCCCTTGATCTTCTTGCTCGAGGTGTTGCCGATACCGATTTCCCCTGTACCAAGCCAGGTTTCCTGAAGCCCGCCATCGAAATAGACGATTTGCACTCGGGAAACACCGTCCATGATGATCCGGTCGCCGTCGCGTAATTTGGTGAATGCCTTGAGGACGGAAACAGAGGATCTTTCTTCCTTAAATTTAACTGTTCCTGAAATTGCAGTCACCAGACCTGTTTCGACAGCCGAGGCGTTCGTTACAAGCAGCGCGAGCAGCGCGGTGCCAATCCAAATTGATCTATTCATTTTCAGCTTCCTTTTTCAGACCTAATACTTCAAATACGCGAACTGCTTCGTCGCGCCCTTTTACCTTGATCTCACTGGTTCTTCCGCGCTCTACAGTGTCGCCGGCTGCTTCGATAGTAGACTTGCTGGCCAAGATAACGCAGCCAATCTCTTTCGTCATTCCTTCTAGGCGCGAGGCGAGGTTTACGGTGTCGCCGATCGCCGTAAACTCCATTCGGGTTGGCGAACCAATATTACCGATGACCGCCTCGCCACTGTGTAAGCCGATTCCTACGGCGAATTTTGGCAGGTTTCGGTCGGGAAACCGCTTGTTCATCCAGTCTGCGAAGTCTTCGGCTTCTTTGCGCAGCGCAAGTGCCGCTTTGACTCCGCGCAAAGCATGGTCTGCCACGGGGAGTGGCGAACCAAACTCGACCATGATGGCGTCGCCGATAAATTTGTCGATACTGCCACCAGCCGCCTGAAGTGGCGCGCAGGCGCGTTCGAAATAGGTGTTGAGCATCTCGACGACTTCCTTGGCCTCGAGTCGTTCGCTAATGGTGGTGAAATTGCGGATGTCGGAGAACAGTACGGTCACCGTCTGCGTCTGGCCGCCAAGTTCGGGACGCTTGCCGGATTCGAGTAGTGCCTCGACGACTTGTGGTGAAACATAGCGGCCAAACATCTGGCGAATACGCGATCGCTCTCGCTCTTCGCCGGTCAGGCGCCAGCCCAGTACGCCGAGCAAGGAAGTTGCCGTTGCCATGCCGTAATCCGATACGGGGATCAGAATGCCGGCACCAAACGCCAGAAATCCGGCCAATACCATCAGTAAGCCGCTTATCAGCCAGAGAGAAACGCCGGCCCATGCCGGGAGTGTCATGAACGCCGCAGTTGCGAGGAGGGTCAGCAGAAGTAGGGTGGCAACGCGTGCGGTATCATTCAGCGGTTGTAAGCGATAGCCTGAAAGTAGGGATTCCAGAACGTTAGCGTGTAACTCGACGCCGTGCATTAACTTTCCGCGTTTTGCCAAAAGCCGTGTTGCATACGGGGTGAAGTGTTCGTCATTGAGCGCTGCCGTGGCTCCGATGAGTACGACTTTGCCGCGCAGCGCGCGGATCTCGGGGTCGCTTGCTGCGTTGTCGGCTAACAGTTGTTTGAGTGAGATGAGCGGGAAAGACCCTGGTGGACCGATGTAGGGAATCGGCGCGGGCGCTTGCTCCAGTGAGGTTTGATGCCCGCCAAGCCGCCAGGTTGCTGCACGTGGGTCTTGCTCGGTAGCGCGAATGGCAAGCAAGGCTGGGAGGCTCAATACAGGAAGATTTTCGCCCAGCAAGGCGCGTTCAGATTGTGCTACGGGCGCCATGACGTAGCGGCGGATGACGCCGTCACCTTCATCGAGCAAATCGGCCAGGGCAACATGGCCGGGAATGTCGAAGTCGGGCAGTGCCAGCAAATAGTCCGGGCTTGGTAACAGATAATCCGTTTCGCGGCCGCCTGATCCCTGCCGCGTCGCAGCCAATGCAAGCTGTCCGCTGTTTATCTGCTCACGGAAAGCCTGGTCATAATTCCGCGCGGCGTCCTGAAGATCGCCGCCCAATGTTCCAAGCCAGCGCTCCGGACTGGTGCTGAGCAGCATATCGAGTCCAACAAGCTTGACGCCGACTTCGCGCAGACGCGCAACGGCTAGTGCGAAGCGATTGGTCCAGAACACCATTGGGTCGTCCGGATAGGCCGACAGGGTTTCTTCGTCAAGGGCGACGATGGCAACATGTTGGGCCTCCGCCCGCTTTCCTTGCCATTGAAACCAGAAGTCCTGCAGGCGAAGATCGATCGTGCTTAGCGCGCCCCCTTGCAGCAGGGCTTCGGAGATCAGGCAAGCGCAAGCAGCAATGCCAATTAGCCATGATCTGCGAGCATTAGCAAGGCGACTGAACATCATTTCTCCAAAGAAATCCCGACTAATAGAAGGGTGGAAATGCTTTTGAGCGGTGATTGATCGTGACTATTTTGGCGGTGTCCGTCTGGGCGTATGCAGAGAGGGGGTCGTTATCATTCCTATAGCACCTGATTGACCAAGCGGTCGGCGCGCACACGCGCCAGTCGTTTGATCAGTCGTTGCACCGGCAGCGGGTAGGTCTCGATGGCATCCAGTGCCAGGTGTGTTTTCAGGCGCTTGGTGTGGGCCATGATGCGCTCGAGCTCGGCGCGATTCTGGGCAAGCATCAGACGCTGCGGGTCATGAATCAGTAAGCCGTTTTCAAGGTCGAGACGCCAAGCGCGGGGGTTGAGATTGCTGCCGGTGAGCAGCGAGTAGTCGTCATCGACCAGCAAGCCTTTCAAATGGAAGGTGTTGTTGTCGTGGTGCCACAGGTGAACGTTAAGCCGACCCGCGTCAATGGCTTTTTGGTGTGCCTTGCAAAAACGCCGCAGATTGGCTTCGTAGAGGTAGGGGAGCGCACCGATGGCCTTGAAAGTCTCGCTAGGCGGGATGTAGAAATCATTGGCCGACTTGTCGCCAATCACGATCGTAACAACGCAACCAGCCGTGATTTTCGCATCCACTGCGCGCCGAATCGGGCCCGGGAGGTTGAAATAAGGCGTCAGTAGTACCAGTTGCTTTTGCGCATGTTGAATCAGCTGGACGATACTTCGGTTGAGCTCATTGTCACGAGTGCCGATCCCGAGCAAAGGTGTGATACCCACCTCGTCGGCTTGTAGCGAGCCGTCCTCAACGGGGTAGCGAGCTTTGCCAAGCGCCCGGCGAAAACGGATGATAGCGCTACGAATGGCTGGTGTTTTTGGGGTGTCGCCAGTATCGAGCGGGTGCACGGCGGCGCTGCTGCGGAAAAAGCCGGTGAGCACTGTTGCCATGCTATCGGCCAGCGTGCGACTCTGGATCAAATGGTAACGGTCGAGACGATAGCGCTGGTGCCGTTGCAGGTAGACATCGTTGAGGCTGGCGCCGCTGTAAAGCACCTTGTCGTCGATGATGAAGCCTTTTAAATGCATGACGCCCAAGAACTCGCGGCGTTGTACGGGAACGCCATAAACATTGACTCCCGCCCCAAGGCGCTGCGCCATATCCCTATAGAAAGAGGCGTTGCCGGCAGATCGGGCTTTTCCGATCAGGCCTCTTTGCGCACGATGCCAGTCTACAAACACGGCGATCCCCAGCTGGGGGTGTTGCTGCTTTGCCGCATATAGAGCGGCCAGTACTTCCCTTCCAGCGTCGTCGTCTTGCAGGTATAAGGCGGAGATGAGGATTCGTTGTTTTGCCTGGGATATATTGTCCAGCAGGGTTTCGCGGAACGACTCTGGCCCGGCCAGCGTTTCGACCTGACAAATGTTGACCGGGATGTGCGGTAAGTCGTCGAATGTGGGTTGAACGGGGCGGTGTCCACGCAAGCGAAGCCACGCCGAAGCGAGGCCGGAAGTGCCGGGGGGGGGCGATTTGGTAAGGTTCACAGTGCTGCATTATACCGGTTGGTTGGTTTCCATCATCATTTCGTATCTGCCGGAAGATGCCGCCTGTGTTGCTTGAACTATGCAATAGAGGAGCAATAGGCCGATGATTCCGGCGAGCTGTGTTTGATCTCGTGCTGTGAAATTGCTTGTGAATCATGGGTGTCAGTTTGAGCAGCGAATCGGATACAATGAATTTTATTTTCTGTGAGGGTACTGGATCACCATGAGCACTCAAGATAAACCCGTTGTCTATGGCACAGAAGATTTGCTGATTAGTTTGTGCAATTCGGTGACCAATGTGCTGGTGGCGGCAACGCACAGTCAGGTTCGCTATTCTCCGATGGTTCAGCGGATCTCCAAGATTAGTCTGAAACCGGATATTGGTTGTTTTGTTCTCTTTGACGGCGGGTTCTCCGGATTGGTGGTGCTGAATTTTGCCGCGCAGACGGCTATGGAGCTCTACGAGAGCTACATGCTGAACATGAATATGCCCAAAGAGGACTTGGCTATCTCGCATACTTCGGATGAGGTTAGCAATGTCATGGGCGAGTTGATGAATCAGATCATCGGCGACTTTACGAGCAAGGTACGCCGTGAGCTACAAACGCATATCACGCAAAATCAGCCGAAGATGCTGGTGCTCAACAAGCAGGTGAATCTGAGCGTTGACACAAATCTCGACAAGCCCGAAGCCCGTCGTGTGACCTTCTATACCGGGCGCGAAAATATCTTTTATCTTGAATTGGCCATTGACCGGACCGAGTTCATCAAGCTTTACGATTTTGACGAGCAACAGGCGCCCAATCCGGACGATTTGATCGATCAGGCGCAAGCGGCGTCCAAGACCACCCCGGCTCCTGTTTCTCAGCTGATGAAGTCATCCGTGCATGATGACCTGCTGGATTCCTTGGGAATGTGAGTTGTTGCGAAGGCGCTAGAACATTCCGGTTTTGGCCGGAATGGTTTGCCCAGAGCTCTGCCTGAAGATGCCCGTGTTTATTGGCCTGTAGGCATACAGGCCTTTTCTTTTTTCGCTTGTCCTGGAAATATCCCGCGTACGGCAGGAACATTGGCAATCGACCAGACTGAAATCGCCCAGCGCCAGAAGTCCGTTACGGGGGCCTTGTGCAGATCGGGAGGCACAGGCTGACCAAGGAATTCAAGAGCGGATGCCAGTAAGGCGCTGCCTTGAGTCGACTCCGCTGCTGCTGCTTTGGTTTGCTTGGAGAGCTTCTTGCCGGCAGCGTTAACCACTACCGGCAAATGCGCATAGCTCGGGGTGGGTGTGCCGAGTCGCTGTTGTAGCCACATTTGCCGTGCCGTCGAATCGATCAGATCGACGCCGCGCACGACGGCATTGATGCCTTGCAGGGCATCGTCGATGACCACCGCAAGTTGATAGGCGTATTGCCCGTCGGCACGAAGCAGGACGAAATCGCCGACCTCGCGCTCAAGGTTTTGTTGCGAGGCGCCTTGTACTCGATCCTGAAATTGAAGTGTTTGATCGGGAACGCGCAGGCGCCAAGCTCTTGCGGCCTTGCCTTCGGCTAGTCCCGCGCGGCAGGTGCCAGGGTAAAGCAGTCCGCCGTCGACCGAGGTGCGGCTTGTTTTGGCAGCAATCTCGCTACGTGAGCAAGCGCAGGGGTATACGTCGCCAGCCAGTTGCAGCCGAACCAGCTCCGCATGGTAGAGGTCGAGGCGGCGGCTTTGGATAACGACTTCTCCATTCCATTCGAAGCCAAATCCATCAAGGGTTCGCAATATCCCGTCGGCCGCGCCGGGAACCGTGCGTGGCGCATCGACATCTTCAATACGCACCAGCCATTCGCCACCGCAAGAGCGGGCATCGAGATAGCTGCCAACGGCCGCAACGAGTGAGCCAAAGTGTAACGGCCCGGTAGGGGAAGGGGCAAAACGCCCACGGTAGCGTTCAGGGGCTTCGGACATTGTCGAGGGGTTTAATGCGCTAAATGGCCGGCTGCTATTCTTTGCCGCAGGCGACTTGTTCGACCTTTTCGGCCGTGCTGCCTGGTTCAATGGACATCCACTCCGGATCGGTGAGCTTTTCTGAAGCCACCAGGCTGCCGGCTTCCATTTGTTCAGAATACGCTGTTGCAGAAAGCAAGCGGAATACATGCTGCTTACAGTCAAATTCGATTAGATGCTTGATAGATCCCACGGCAGTGCGTGCATCGACCCATTGTGCAACCGCGTAGTCCGTCAGTTGTGCGATTTGAGCGAAGTCGCCATTTCGCCGCATCTGTTTGTCGTCAAGATAGACACGAAAGACATCCGTTCTGCCAATTACCGTCCACGCTGCTTGCGCAATACCAAAGTGGAATATTCCGATACTTGGAATAATCAGGCTGGCAAAAAATCTGGTGTATTTGTGCATATTCATGAAGCGCGCTGAGCGTTCCTTAGACGTTAATGTGGTTCCCTGGGATTTTTCGCCTGCCAAGAGGCGACGGGTTTTATGCTACCAGCTTCTCGTATTGCTATTGATTCCATTTATTAAGGAATTTTAACGGCGCTAGCGCAACTTCGAAGTACAACTCTGATTAACAGGTTGAAAGGGTGAGAGGTGAGAGCATCTGAGCCCCTGGACCGTCAAGTCAAAGGGGCACGGAATGAAATACAGATGTCTCACTCCGAACGAACGGTAGCAGATTGCTGTCCTCAACAAAGCCGGACATGATCAGAGCGAGATCGCCCAAGATGAATCGGCATCCATCGACCATCAGTCGTGAGTTGCGACGGAGTCGCGGGCGGCGCTGCTAGAACTCCAGTGGATCGACTTCCAGGTGCCAGCGCAACTTCGACGGTGCTTTGATGGCATCGAGCCACTCGCCCCAGGCACCGAGAAAGACCTGTAATGCGCGTCGAGAGGGCGACTCGATCAACAGTTGTGCGCGCTCGAAGTTCGCACGACGGGCTAGCCGCATCGGTACCGGGTCGTAGAGCATCACATCGGTATGCCCGGTGGCCAGCGGCCAGGCTTTTGCCGCGGCCAAAAAGGCCAGCGAGTCGGCCATCAACGGCGCTTCCGCGCGCAGCATGGCCTGATAGGTGTATGGCGGAAAACCGGCCTGCTCGCGCTCTTCGAGTTGCGAATTGGCGAAGGCCGGGTAGTCGTGGCGAACCAGCGACGCGTAAAGCGGGTGCTCCGGAAACTGTGTCTGAATCAGCACCTCGCCTGGCAACGTAGCCCGACCGGCGCGCCCGGCCACCTGCATCAACTGGGCGAACAGGCGTTCCGGCGCACGCCAGTCAGCGGCGAATAAGGCCGAGTCGGCACCAATGGCCCCGACCAGAGTGAGCTTCGGAAAGTCGTGCCCTTTGGCCAGCATCTGCGTACCCACCAGAATGTCGGCTTCACCGGCGTGGATTTGCTCGACCAGAACCTCCCATTGTTTGCGGCTTTTGGCTGAATCGCGGTCGACGCGCAGGATGCGTGCCTGCGGGAAACGGGCCGCCAGTACTTCCTCCAGCCGCTGCGTACCGCGCCCGAAAGGCTGGATATCCTGATTGCCGCAAGTCGGGCAGCTTCTCGGCACGCGCGTTTCAAAGCCGCAGTGGTGGCAGCGCAGGCGCCCGTCGGCCAAGTGCAGGACGAGGTTGGCGGCGCAGCGCTGGCAATGCGAAATCCATCCACAGGAGGTGCAGGTCAGCACCGGCGCGTAACCGCGGCGATTGAGAAAGACCAGGCTTTGTTCAGCACGCGCCAGGCGTTTTTCGATGGCCAAAAGCAGGGCGCCGGAAAGCCCGTCCTGCAGTTTCTCCAAGCGCGTATCGATGCGCTGCACCACCGGCAAGCGCGCATTCTCGACGGCACGCTCGGCCAGTGTTAGCAGCGTATAACGCGCCGGGGTGCGGCTATCCGTGGCATTCGCCCAGCTTTCCAGTGAGGGTGTGGCCGAACCCAAGACAATCGGCACCCCCCGGTCGCGGGCGCGGAAAACGGCAACATCGCGCGCCGAGTAGCGCATTCCGTCCTGCTGCTTAAAGGAAGAATCGTGCTCTTCATCGACGATGATCAGGCCAAGCTCGGGCAGGGGTGTAAAAATGGCCAGCCGGGTGCCGAGAACGATCCGCGCCGTACCGTCCAGTGCGGCTTTCCAGTTGCGCGTGCGCGCTGCCTCGGTCAGTTCACTGTGCAGGCTGACCAGCCCGGCATCGGGAAAGCGCGCAGCGATGCGCGCTTCGAGTTGCGGCGTCAGGTTGATTTCTGGAACCAGCAGCAAGGCCTGCTGCCCGGCAGCCAGTGCACGCTCGACCAGACGCAGATAAACCTCGGTTTTGCCGCTGCCGGTCACCCCGTGCAGCAAATAGGCCTTGAAACCAGAACCGCTTTCGACAATACGTTGTAATGCGATTTCTTGCTCGGCGGTGAGTTGCGGCGGCTCGTGCGCCGGTGGCAGCTTGGCACGATTCCGGCTGGCGCGCGCCTGCGGTGGGTTGAGCCGACGCAGCCCGGCCGGCAAGGTCGATAGCATTACTTCACCGAGCGGCACCTGATAGTACGCCGAGCAAAACTCGCTCAAACGAAACCAGTCTGGCGGCAAAGGAGGCAAATCGCGCAAAACTGCTTCGACGGTCTTTAGCTGCGCGACGGGGAAATCACTGCGTTCCGGCAAGGAGGTAACTACACCGATGCGCGAAGCGGAACCAAAGGGTACGCGCACGCGAAGACCGACATCGGCGGAAGAAAGAAGCTCGCCTTCGGGAATCAGATAATCGAAAAAGCGATGCAATGGCACATCGAGCGCAACACGGGCAATTTGCATTTGGCCTGTTTATCTCTGTTTATTCAAAATAACCGTACTTCAAACCACAACGACACAACGGGTACAAGGAAAAAGCGTGAAAAGAGTGACTTTATTTGAGTCTTTCATGACTCATCTGGTGAGTCATGAAGAACGCGCAAGCCGTTTTCTTTTGTTGTGCATAAGAGCCTCTTTTTCTGGTACCGCACTCTGATATTAGTCTGTTTAGGCAGCAAAGCTCGCGCCGGTTCTGCAAAAGTGCCGTAAGTTATTAAGTCTTATACGGTTTTATGGTTGTTCACATTTTCTGTGGATAAGTCTGTGGGTTAATCCCTTACAAATCCGTGAACAGCCCTTCGCTGCAGGCCATTCCTTACTCTGCCACAAAAAACAGCACAATTGCTTTCTATATAAATCAACGACTTAGGCTTAAGTTGCTGATTCTTCAAGGACTTGTTGCAGATTGCTTACGAACAGCCGGATTCTGTGCATAAGTCAACAGCAAAGCGGGTAAATTCTGCTATTTATTTCGCAAGGACTTGCTGTAGTCGTGCACCGTGTCAACCAGCGCCGTTACATGCTCCGGTGCGGTGAATTTCGATATCCCGTGCCCGAGGTTAAATACGTGGCCAGTATCGCCAGAGCCGTAAGCCTCAAGAATTTTTCGCGTCTCGACGACGATTTTGTCGGGCGCAGCAAGAAGCACCGCCGGATCAAGATTCCCCTGCAAAGCCACCTTGTCGCCTACCCGTCTGCGCGCCTCGCCGATATCGATATTCCAGTCCAGCCCAATGGCGTCGCAACCGATTCCGGCAATAGACTCGAGCCACAAGCCGCCGCCTTTGGTAAACACGATTGAAGGAATGCGTTCCCCGTCCCGTTCCTTGATCAATCCGGCGAAAATACGTTGCATGTAGTACAAGGAAAACTCTTGATACGCCGCCGCCGAAAGATTGCCGCCCCAGGAGTCGAAAATCATCACCGCTTGCGCACCCGACTCGATCTGTGCGTTCAAGTAGGCGAGTACAGCGTCGGCAGTCACAGACAAGATTTTATGCAGCAAATCCGGCCGGTCGTACATCATTGTTTTGACGTGTCGGTAATCGGTACTTGACGACCCTTCGACCATGTAACAAGCCAGCGTGTAAGGGCTGCCGGCAAAGCCGATGAGCGGTACCGAGTTGTCCAGCGCCCGGCGTACCTCGGCAACACCATCCATTACATAACGCAGGTGATTGTATGGGTCGGGAACGCTCAGGTCACGAATGACCCACTCCTCGCGCAAGGGGCGTTCGAACTTCGGCCCTTCGCTTTCCGTGAAATAAAGGCCAAGCCCCATCGCATCGGGAACGGTCAGGATGTCCGAAAAAAGTATCGCCGCATCAAGATCAAAACGCGACAATGGCTGCAGCGTGACTTCGCAGGCCATGTCCGGGCTTTTGCAAAGCTGCAGGAAACTGCCGGCACGTTTGCGCGTTTCGCAATATTCGGGCAGGTAACGTCCGGCCTGACGCATCAGCCAGATCGGGGTGTAATCGGTCGGTTCTTTGAGCAAGGCGCGCAAAAAGTTGTCGTTGCGGGGTCGGGTCACGAAAGCTTCTACCTGTCAGTCCAAAAGCCGATTATCCGCCGGAAACGGCTGTTTGCGCCAGAATATGAGGCTGGCGTAATTTCTTGCGCGACGAGCAGGGGCGTACAAAATAGACCTTCGGCGAAACTGATTCCTTGATTACCCGTAATGATTTGGAGTCGTGTATCCTTGGACTTATTTAAAATATCTGGCTGCCAGGCAAGTTGGCTAAGTCAGTCAGTGCATTTAAATACTGTTTTTGGCCATTTAGACAGAAAGAAACAAATGAAATCACCACGCATTCTTGGACGTACGCTCAATCGACGCATCCTGAGTCTGCTCGTTCTATCCGCCTTTACTGTGCTTTCAGGTTGCGCCACAACAGGCTCCGGGGGCGTTAACGTGACCGCGTCTGACAAAACCCGCATGACCAAGAGCGGATTCCTGTCTGATTATGCGCAATTAAAGCCAGCGGCGGTGGGTGATGGGGTTGAGTGCTGGCGTGCGCCAAACCTGGATGCCAAAAATTACGATAAGGCCATGTTTTCACGCATTGTCGTCTCACTGGCCCCGCCAAAAGACGATGGCGAACAGGATATGATCGACCCGAGCGATCTGAAAACCTTGACCGACTATTTCCACGATGCGATGGTTAAAGCAATGAAGCCCCAGATGCCGGTGGTTGATCAGGCGGGCGCAGGTGTCTTGGTCATTCGCATCGCGCTAACCAACCTGGTGCCGACCAAGACCAGCCGCAGTATAGCGGGGACGCTGATTCCCTTCGGTTTTGTCGCCGAGGCCGGCTCCGGCGTGGCCACCGGGCGTCCTGCGGGCTCCACGCCGTATCTGGGCGAAACCAGCATGGAAATGCAGTTCCTTGACGGGGCCTCCGGCAAGGTTGTCGCGGAGTGCCGGGATACTCAGGTTGGTCGTAAGTACGCCGCTGAGGTCAATTCAGGCGCAGATGGTGCCGCCTCGACCTGGGCCAACGGTTATCTGAACTCCTTCCAGGCTTGGTCGTACGCCAAGAACGCCTTCGACAAATGGGCATTGCTCGTTGCACAGCGCTTGGGGCAACTGCGCGGCACGGCACCGGCATCGAAGTAAGCAGACGAACAAAATCTTCAATTGGGAGCGGTCATGAGTCAAAGTAAATTTCACCACTTTTCAGGCGCGGCTGCGCTGCACAAGACCTCAATCGGACTCGCCTGCCTGGCGCTGTTTTTCGCTACTGGCTGCGAAAAGGCCGCTCCCCCGGCACCCCCCGTGCCTGCAGTCGACGTAATGACCGTTGCGCCCAAAGATGTTCCAATTTTTAAGGAATGGGTGGGCTCGCTCGACGGCGACGTTAACGCCACCATCCGTCCGCAGGTCACGGGTTACCTGATCAAGCAGAACTACCGTGAAGGCGATTTCGTCAAGAAAGGGCAAGTCCTTTTCGAAATCGATCCGCGCACCTTCAAGGCCGCCGTCGATCAGGCAAATGGCGTGCGTGCCCAGCAACAAGCCAACTACACCACCGCCTCGGCGGCTCTGGCGCGCGTAAAACCGCTGGCCGCCAAGAACGCTCTTAGTCAAAAGGATCTGGACGACGCCACCGGCAACGATCTCGCCGCGCGCGCTGCCCTTGATCAGGCCAACGCCGCGCTTGAAACCGCCAAGCTCAACCTCAGCTTCACCAAGATCACCTCGCCGATCAATGGTGTGGCGGGTATTGCCAAGGCGCAAATCGGCGACCTGCTGAGCCCGGGCGCTCAAGAAGAGCTCACCACCGTTTCCACACTCGACCCGATCAAGGTTTACATCAACATCAGCGAGCGGGAATACCTCAAGTTCATCGAGCGAAACCCGGACGGTAGACCGGAAAACGTTCCGCTATCGCTGATCCTGATTGACGGCAGTACCTATCCGAAAGAAGGCAAATTCAATCTGATGAACCGGCAGGTCGACACCACCACCGGCACCTTCAAGGTGGGGGCACTGTTCCCCAATCCGGACGGTCACCTGCGTCCCGGCCAGTTTGCCAAAGTCCGCGCCATGCGCTCGGTACTCAAGGACGCCCTGCTCGTTCCCCAGCGCGCTGTCACCGAAGTGCAGGGGAAATACCTGATGGCGGTAGTCGGCGAAGGCAACAAGATTGATATCAGGCAAGTCAAACCCGGCGAACGAATCGGCTCGGAGTGGATCATCAGCGAAGGACTCAAGCCCGGAGAAAGCATCGTCGTCGAAGGCACGCAGAAGGTCAAAGCGGGGGCCGTTGTGAAGCCGAAGCCATTTGACACAGAGGAGGTACCAACCCAGACACAGGCCGCACCTGAAGCCACCAAGCCAGAAACCAAGGGGTAAGCGCCATGTCCAAGTTCTTCATCAATCGCCCGATCGTGGCGATGGTCATTTCAATTCTGATGACCATCGTTGGCCTGGTCGCCATGTCGGGCCTGCCAACAGCGCAGTTCCCCAACATTGTCCCGCCCGAAATGAAGGTCAGCAGCACCTACACCGGTGCTGACGCGCTGACCGTCGAGCAAGCCGTCGCTACGCCAATCGAACAGCAGATGTCCGGCGTAGACAACATGAACTACATGTACTCGATCAACGCCAACAACGGTTCTTCGACGCTGACCGTCAACTTCGACGTTGCAACCGACCCGAATACCGACCAGTTGCTCACCCAGATGCGGGAAGGTCAAGCCGAGTCGCAATTACCGTCCGACGTGCGCAACTATGGCGTCACCGTGGCGAAATCGACATCTTCCCCGCTGCTGATGTTCGCGCTGACTTCACCGAACGGGACTTACGATAACGTTTTCCTGGCCAACTACGCCTATATCAACATCAACGACCAGATGACCCGGGTCAAGGGCATCGCCAGCGTCACCGTTTTCGGCGCCGGCCAGTACGCCATGCGCTTGTGGGTTGCGCCGGATCAACTGGCCAAGCTCAATATCACCATCCCGGAAATTGTTAACGCGGTCAGCGCCCAGAATACCGTGAACCCCGCCGGTACCGTGGGCGCCGAGCCGATCCCGAAGGGGCAGGAATTCACCTACGCTGTGCGCGCGCAAGGGCGTCTGCAAAGCGAAGAGGAATTTGGCGAGATTGTCCTGCGCGCCAACACCGACGGCTCGATCGTCCGCGTCAAGGACGTTGCGCGCATTGAACTCGGTGCGCAAAACTACTCCATCGAAGGTCGGCTGAACGGCAAGCCGGCAGCGCTGGTTGCCCTCTACCTGATGCCTGGCTCGAACGCCATTGAAGCCGCTGAAGGCGCCAAAAAGACGATGGAAAAGATCAAGGAGAGCTTCCCGCCCGATCTGGAATACGTCGTTGCGCTGGACACCACGCTATCGATCACCGAAGGTATCTCCGAAATCAAGCATACGCTGGTCGAAGCCCTGGTATTGGTGATCGTCGTCGTCTTCCTGTTCCTGCAGGGCTGGCGCGCCACGCTGATTCCTCTGCTGGCCGTTCCAGTTTCGCTGGTCGGTACGTTCATGCTCTTCCCGATGTTTGGCTTCTCGATCAACACGCTCTCGCTGTTCGGCCTGGTGCTGGCCATCGGCCTGGTGGTCGACGACGCCATTGTGGTTGTCGAAGCGGTCGAACATCACATCGAACACGGCATGACGCCGAAGGATGCCACTCTGCGCGCGATGGAGGAAGTCACCGGCCCGGTCATCGCCATTGCCGTGATTCTGGCCGCCGTGTTCGTGCCAACGGCATTCATTCCGGGCATCACCGGCCAGCTCTACCAGCAGTTCGCCGTGACCATCGCTATTTCGGTGATCATTTCAGCCTTCAACGCCCTGACCCTGAGCCCGGCGCTGTGCGCCATGCTGCTCAAACCCAAGGTCAAAAAAGATACTCCGCTGCAGAAGTTCTACGACGGCTTCAATCGCGTCTTTGGCCGAATCACCAATGGTTATGTCGGCGTTTGCCGTGTGGCCATCCACAAGAGCTTCCTGAGCATCGTCTTCCTGCTGGGCGTTACCGCCGCCGCCGGGCTATTCGGCAAGACGGTTCCCACCGGCTTCCTGCCGGATGAAGATCAGGGTTATGTCTTTGCCGGCATCCAATTGCCGGACGCCTCGTCGCTTGGCCGCACCGGCGACATTTCGGCGCAGGCGGAAAAACTGATCATGTCCACGCCCGGAGTGAAGTACGTCACCAGCATCGTCGGTTACAACATGCTGAGCGGCGTAACCAACACCTATAGCACTTTCTACTTCGTCACGCTCGATGAATGGGCGACACGCAAGTCACCCGAAAAATCCTACGAAACGATCAAGAAAACGCTTACCCAAAAGCTCGGTTCGCTGCCTGGCGCCATCGGCTTCTCTTTCCCGCCGCCGGCCATCCCGGGCGTCGGCGCCGCGGGCGGCGCCACCTTCATCCTTCAGGATCGTGCAGGCAAGGATCTTTCCTTCCTCTCCGAGAACACCACCAAGTTCCTCGAAGCGGCAAAGAAACGTCCGGAGTTGGCTAGCGTTTCAACGACCTTTCGCCCGACCGTCCCACAAATCTTTATCGATGTCGATCGGGATCAGGTGTTGAAACAGGGCGTGAACATCAACGATGTCTATAAAACACTGCAGAGTTTCCTCGGTAGCGGCTTCATCAACTACTTCAACCGCTTTGGCAGGCAGTGGCAGGTCTACATTCAGGCCGAAGGCGATTACCGGACGAACATCGAGAACGTCGGTCAGTTCTATGTGCGCAATGCCAAGGGCGAAACGGTTCCGTTGTCGGCACTTACTTCGATCCGACGCATCTCGGGACCGGAATTCACCATGCGCTACAACCTCTATCGTAGCGCGCAGATCAACGCCTCCGGCGCGCCAGGCGTCAGCTCGGCGCAGGTTATGCAGGCGCTGGAAGAAGTCTTCAAGGAAACCATGCCGTCCGATATGGGCTACGACTACATGGGCATGTCCTTCCAGGAGAAGAAGGCACAGGAAGGCATTTCGCCAATGGTCATCTTCGCTTTCTCACTACTCTGCGTCTTCCTGATTCTGGCCGCGCAGTATGAGAGCTGGTCGCTCCCGTTCTCGGTGCTACTCTGTACGCCGATTGCGGTCGCCGGTGCATTTGGCGCCCTCCTTCTGCGCGGACAGGACAACAATGTCTATGCGCAGATCGGCCTGGTCATGCTGATCGGTCTGGCGGCCAAAAACGCCATCCTGATCGTCGAATTCGCCAAGATGGAAGCCGAAAAAGGCGACAAGTCCTTGATTGAAGCCACGCTCGAAGGCGCCCGCCTGCGCTTGCGGCCGATTCTGATGACTTCGTTCGCCTTCATTCTCGGCTGCGTGCCGCTGGCGCTCGCCTCGGGCGCCGGCGCCATCTCGCGGCAGGTGATGGGCGGAGCGGTCATCGGTGGGATGCTGGCCGCCTCGTTCATCGCCATCTTCATTATCCCGGTCACCTTCTATGTGGTAGAAAAGTTCAATCACAAGGGCGAGCCAAAAGCCCCAACTGAAACCAAAACTACGGAGGCCAACGATCATGCGTAAGCTTGCCTCGACCACTATCACCCTGCTCGCCTTGGCCAGCAGCGGCTGCATGATCGGGCCGGACTACCTCCGGCCGGTCATCGACTCCCCGCAAAGCTGGCGGGTCAGCGATGAAACAGCCAAAGACCTGGCCAACAGCGCCTGGTGGGAACAATTCAACGACCCGGTGCTCAACGATCTGATCGCCACCGCGCTGCGCGAAAACAAGGATTTGATGATCGCTAGCGCCCGCATCGATGAATATGCCGGCCGCTATGGCGTCACCCGTTCGCAGCTCTTCCCGCAAATCGGTCTGGGCTACGACGTCACCAAACAGAAAAACACCATTCCCGGCACCACCGTCAAAGGCACCTATAACAGCTACGAAACCTTCCTCAGCGCCAGCTGGGAAATCGACTTGTGGGGCAAGATCCGCCGCCAGAGCGAGGCCGCACGCGCGCAGATCGTCGCTACAGAAGAAGGCCGGCAAGGCGTTATCCTCACGCTGGTAAGCAGTGTGGCCAACAACTATGTCACTCTGCGCAGCCTTGACCGCCAGCTCGAAATAGCCAAAGCGACGGCGAAAACGCGCGGTGAATCCTATCAGGTATTCCAGGATCGCTATTCGGGCGGAGTCATTTCCCAACTCGAGCTGAGTCAGAATAGATCACAATACGATGAAGCCTTGGCCTCTATTCCGGTGATCGAAAAGACCATTGCCCAGCAGGAAAACGCCCTCAGTCTGCTGCTCGGTCGCAACCCCGGCCCCATCGCACGTGGTAAGAATATCGATGAGCTGGCTCCACCAACGACACCGGAGGGATTGCCTTCGAGCTTACTCGAACGCCGCCCGGATCTCCGCGAGGCGGAACAAAACCTGATTGCCGCCAACGCGCAAATCGGCGCGGCCAAAGCAGCCTTCTTCCCGAGCATCTCGCTCACCGGCCTGCTTGGTGTCGCCAGCGGCGGCCTGTCTAACCTTTTCCACAGTGAGTCAAAGGTTTGGCAATACGGGGCCGCCGTCAACCTGCCCATCTTTACCGGTGGCTCGCTTTTCGGTCAATTGCAGGTCGCCGAAGCACAGCAGCAACAGGCGCTGTATTCCTATCAAAAGGCCATCCAACAAGCTTTCAGTGAAGTCAATAATGCGCTGGTCGACCAGGAAAAAACCCGGGTGCAATTGGCCGCACAAGCTGATGAGGTGAAATCCCTGGTGCTTTACGCCGAGCTGGCGCGTTTGCGCTACGACAACGGCTATACCAGTTATCTGGAAGTTGTCGATGCCGAGCGCAGCCTGTTCGGTGTCCAGCAAAGCTATACGCAAACAAAGCAGACTCTGCTGCAAGCGGCAATCAATACGTACAAGGCCATGGGTGGCGGCTGGACCGACGAGGCCGCCAGGCTGAACGAAGCACCAACGGCAACACCCGTACCGGTACCCGCACCAGAGTCTGTGTCAACAGCGTCGCCAGCAAAGGACTAGACGGCAAGCCGCGTCAATTGGCCGTCTTCCGATCATGTGCCGTGAAAGCCCCGTACTCATGGGCTCCCACGGCACTCATCACATTGAAGCTGGCGTTTGCTGATTTTTGGGCGCATATCGGCGGCAACAAGCGCCTTTGCACATCGAAGGCACACAAATCAGTGCAATTCCCTATTGATCATTTTCTGAAAAGCAGGCATCCATGAACTATCGTTATTCCCTTCGCGGTATCGCACTGGCCGCTCTGTTCATCTTGAGTGCCATGGCACAGGCCAGTGAAGCAGCCCGTCCGAAGATTGGTCTGGTTCTCGGTGGCGGCGGCGCCCGCGGCGCAGCGCACATTGGCGTGCTTGAGGTGCTCGAGAAGCTGCGCGTGCCCGTCGATTGCGTCTCAGGAACCAGCATGGGGGCGCTGGTCGCCGGAGCCTATGCCGCTGGCCTTTCGCCCGCAGAAATGCGTACGGAACTTGCCAAGGCCGATTGGAACGACATGTTTCTGGACAACCCGTTGTACTCCGAGATCAATTACCGCAACAAGGTTATTTCGACCCGTTTCATGCCCGGCTCGGAAAGCGGAGTTGGTAAAAATGGCGTTACCTATCAAGGCGGCGTCGTCTCCGGGCAAAAAATCAAACTGTTCTTCAACCGTCTGGTGCATTCGGATCGGGGGGAACGCAACATCGAATCCTTGCCGCTGCCTCTCTCGATCATTGCCACCGATATCGGCAACGGCGACAAGATCGTTTTTCGCGAAGGCAGCCTGACCAAAGCCATGCGCGCCAGCATGTCGGTTCCCGGTTTGTTGGCGCCGATCGACCATATGGGACACAAACTGGTCGATGGTGGCCTGGTCGATAACGTGCCGATCGATGAGGCACGCGGGCGTTGCAAGGCCGACATGGTGATCGCTGTGAATGTCGGCTCACCCTTGCTTAAAGGCGAAGACGTCGGCTCCTTGCTGACCGTTGCCGTGCAGATGGTCAATATCCTGACCGAACAAAACGTCACCCGGTCGCTGGCCACGCTCAAACCCACCGATGTTTACATCAAACCCGATCTGGAAGGAATCACGGCTAGCGATTTTCACAAAAGCTCAGAAACCGCCGATCGCGGGAAAGTGGCGGCAGAAGCCTTGGCTGAGCGCTTGAAAGCATTTTCGGTCGACGAAAAGACCTATGCCGCATGGAGAGGCAAGATCGCCTATGATCCGGCCAAGCATCCATCACCTTCGATCGATGAAATCCAGATTGCGGAGATGGAGGTCGCCAATCCGGCAGCCGTTGAGCGTCATCTTCGGGTCAAACCCGGAGATACGCTGAACGACGGGAAGATTGACCAGGATCTATTACAAGCCTATGGCGATGGCTGGTACGAAAGTGTTGACTATTCGCTGCTTCGGGAACGGGATCGCAACATTCTCCACGTTAGCCCAATCGAAAAACGCTGGGGGCCGGACTATCTGCGTTTCGGCGTCAATCTCGAAACCAACTTCCAGCAGGACTCCAGCTACGCCATTCGTGCAGCGTATGACAAGACCTGGCTCAACGACCTCGGCGGAGAGTTGCTGCTTATTGGACAACTCGGCAGTTCGTCGATAGTCGGCGCCGATCTTTATCAGCCCCTTGAAGCGCAACAACGCTACTTTTTGGAGGCATCCGCTTACTATTCAACCAGCAACTTGGGCGTTTACCAAAACAACCACAAGCTCGCTGATTACGCGAAAGACAAGGGTACCGTCTCTGTGGGCCTCGGTTACAACGTCGGCCTGCTCGGACAAGTACGTGCCGGCTGGCGGCAAACCTGGCTGAATACAGACCTGAGCACGGGCGTTCCAACCGAGTCCTTTCCGAACAAAAGTTCCGAGTCCTTTGGCGCTGCCTATGCCGGACTCGACTTTGACCAGATGGACCGGTTGTATTTTCCAACCTCCGGCTGGTCATCCAGGGTCGGTTATTCCTATTCGCCCGCTGAAAACTACAGCAAGTTGATAGCAAATTTCGTCCTTGCTCATTCTTTCGGCGATTACGTCATCAACTCCAAGCTTTCCTATCAAGGGTCGCCGAGTGGCGAGTTGCCCGCCTATGATGCCGGAACGCTCGGCGGTTTCATTAACCTTTCCGGTTATACGGCCAATCAACTGGTGGGTGACAACATCACCTACGGCAATGTCCGTGTTGAAAAAATTATCGGCCACATGCCGATGGGTCTGCGCGGCGACATGCGTCTGGGCGTCGCTCTGGAAGCCGGCAAAGTCGGCAATCCCTATACCGAAACCGAGCTGAACGGCTGGATCACATCGGGCGCGGTTTACGTCGGTGGAGAGACGCCGCTCGGGCCGGTGTATCTGGGCTATGGGCGCTCGGACCAGGGCGCTTCCAGTCTTTATCTATTCTTGGGAACGCCATAGCCCGGCAGTAGCAGGTAAATGATCAGACTCCTTGGTCGCTGGTTTTGTGTTGGCGCGCTGTTCTTTGTGAATTGCGCCAACGCCAGCGCCGCTGAATTCGGCAGCAAAGGTGGCGCGGAGCCGGAGAATATTGAGAGCTTTTCGGCGTTTCTCCGGGAGGCGCCCTACGATCTGGAATTGCTGATCAGCTACGGCACGTCCAAAGGCGGCTCGGCTGGCCATCTGGCGCTGAACGTGCGCAACGACGAAACAAACGAGGAGCAGATTTACTCCGCCAATTTCTATGCCGACCGCGCTGAGGAGCATGCAGACGGCTATTACAACGCCGACTTGATGCTCACTATTCCGAAGGCGGAATACCTGTTCAAAACGTCCTCTTCGCTCGGGGAAACCGCTTCATTCGGCTTGGACTTTGGCGAGATTTACAAAAGATCCCTCGTCGGCATACGCGTCTACGACGTTCCTGCCGACGAAAAAATCGCTCTGCTGGCCTACTTCCAGCGCATTAACGACGACTATCACCAGCAAGCCGCAAGCACCGAATACCACGACAGCGAAATCAAGTACGACTATATGCGCCTTAACTGCGCCAAAACCATTGGTTCTGCATTCAAATACGGTGCTGGCTATAGCGATCTTGACGTCTCCAGCGCGAAAATCCTGACCCGTCGAAGAGTCGTCGTCGCAGCAAAATCCAATATTCCGACCGAGATGGCGATGAAACTGATCAAGGAGTGGAATGCACGCGGATACGCTATGGACGTGGTTTTCTACAGAAAATTCAGCGCCTCTTCCTACGTCGATCCGCACGATGACGAAAAGCTCGCGTTCAAGGATTTGCCCGACCGCTTCCCATCCGTTCTCTCCCGCGACTTTCGGCGAGACGAATACCGGGATTTCAACAATCTTTACGCCATGTATCTGCTCTACAACATGGCCCGTTACAGCGTGCGCGTGAATGACAAAACGCAGCTCATCGAAATAGATCGCAGCAAGCACCCGATGCCCTACACCGAGGCCGCAGAGACCGCAGAAGAGTGGGCTAAGGCGGACAGCCGTGGCTTCTTCCTGCGCCACCTGTTTAAACCCAAGGGCAATAGAATCGGCGAAGCGTTGGACGACAAGATTGCCGACGATTGATTTCGTAACGGGTAGCTAACAATAACGGTGATCTTGGCTTGCATGGCTCACGCGGCTGGCCGATCAGTGCGAGCGTGTTTTGTGGTCAATTGCCGGACGTGCTTTCCGAGATTGGCCTCTTTAGCCCCACCGAAAACACCACGTAGGCCCCTACGTATTAAACCGGTGTGTGCTTTCTTGGCGGGGAAGTTCTCGCAGCAAATCTGCAAGAGCGCGTTAACGAATGTCCCGCTTATATAGTGCCTTTTTATACAGAAAGGTCAGGCCGCAGGCATAATTCGAAAATGCTGATTATTCCCGTAAGCCGCCAGCCGGACTGGCGAAAACCACCCATTGTTACCTTGCTGCTGATTCTACTCAATTGCTTGATCTACTTTGGTCTGCAGAGTAATGATGAGCAGCAAACGGAGAAAGCTTTCCGCTACTACGCGGAATCGACACTGCCTGCTATCGAATTGCCGCGTTACATCAAGTATGTCGAGGGCGAAGGGCGTGCTGACCTGGCCGCCAAAGCTTCGGCCGAACTCGAGGCTGATAACTGGCCGAGCTTATTGATGGCCATGCAGGACGATGCGGCGTTCATGAAACGTCTGCGCGGTGATAGGGTTGTTCTCCCCGACGAAAAGGAATATTCGGAGTGGCGACAACAGCGTGGAAAATTCGACCAGCTGAACCGGGCCAGTCTTGTCGAGCGCTTCGGTTTCAGGCCGGCAGCCCCAACTGCGGCCGGGATGATCGGGCACATGTTCTTGCATGGCAGTTTCGATCACTTGCTTGGCAATATGGCCATCCTGTTCATTGTCGGCTACATGGTCGAGGAGGCGCTGGGCAAGCGCCGCTACCTGGCTTTTTATCTACTGTCCGGGATCGGCGCCTGCCTCTTTGATTTGGTCTTCAATGCCAGCCGAATGGCCCCAGGGATTGGCGCTTCGGGTGCCATTTCCGGGGTTATGGCGATGTTCGTCGTGCTCTACGGCATGCGCAAGATCCGCTTTTTCTACTGGATATTGATCTACTTCGACTTCTTCAGGGCGCCTGCTATCCTCATCCTGCCCCTGTGGATAGCCAACGAACTCTATCAATACAAGTTCAACCATGGCAGCCAGGTCAATTACATGGCGCACCTCGGCGGCTTCGTCACCGGCGCCGCGTTGATCGCCGCGCAACGTGCCTTTGGCCGAAGGCATATGAAAGCACCGGTGCAGGAAGTTCCGGTGGACCCACTTCCCGGCCAGCTGGCGAAGGTCGATATGCTGCTCGGGGCGCTGCGTATCGACGAGGCGCTGCAGCTGCTACGCCGCCTGTCCGCTAAACATGCCCGTAACTTGCTGGTAATCGCGCGTTACTACAAGGTGGCGCGCAATGCACCAGCCAGTGAGGAATACCATCACGCGGCCGCGCTGATCTTCGCGCTGCACGACGAGCATCCGGCAAGCACCGAGCTTATTCACGAGACCTACATTGAATACTTGAAACTGGCCAAACCGACGGTTCGCTTCAGCGTCACGCAATTGATTACCCTGATCCGGCGCCTGGCGCGTAACGGCTACGCCGCCGACGCGGAGAAGCTCACCCAAGTTCTGGGCCGTCGTGCCCCCCAAGAGCAGCAGCTCCCCGACTTGCTGTTGCTGGTTGCCGAAGGGTTCCGGAGTGCTAACAACCAAGCCATGTGCGCGGCCACGCTGAAGCGCTTGTTAGCGGAGTTCCCGGGCAGCGAAGCAGCACGTAACGCGGCCTTGATAAATCGTTAGCGCTTTAGCCAGCGGCCGGGGCCGCAAGCAGCTTGTCGAGCACAGCAAGTAGTTGCTGTGCCTCGGCACTGGCCGGATGCTCCGGGTAGCGCTCGCGCAACACGGTCAGGATCTGGCGCGCGGCGGCATCTTGGCGCAGGTTCTCGCACAACACGCGCGCGGCAAACAAATACACGGCCGGAATCTCCGCATGCCGTGGGAAACGCTTGTCGAAGCCCTTAAGCAACGCCAGTGCCTGGGGGAATTCGCGGCGTCGACGTGCGGCCTCCGCCAATCCCAAAAGCTGCCCCGGCTGCTCTGGTTCATAAGCAGCATTGCGTTCCTGCATCGAGCGATACAACAGCAAGGCTTCATCATGCTGCCCCTTCTGAAGCAGGAGGCCAAGATAGCGGCGGCTGTGCGTTATCAAACGATCATCACGACCTGCCAGCGCCAACAATTTGTGATAGCGGCCGTGCGCAGCGACATCCTCAGGAGCCACACGCTGCGCTTCATAAGCCAAATCCAGCGCTTCATCAATCTGTCCGGCACCGATCAGGCGGCCAATGGCGTCGGGGCTGTCGTTCGCCTTGGCCCCCGGCATGCCGCCGTCAACCGATGCGGCAGAACTGATATCCAGCCCAAGCAAATGGTGAAACTGAAACACGACATAACCCATCATATTGAACATGATCAGCGTGAAGAACATGGCGACCAAATTCAATGCGGGCAGCAGCAGCCAGCCGGGAAGTCGGGACACCAAACTCATCTGGAGCATCTGCTCGCTGGCTGAAAGGAGAAACAGGAACGCGCAGAGCCCAAGGTAAGGCAAGCCGATTGCGCGCATCATGCTGATAGCAGCAACGGGATTAAGGCCGGACCAGAAACTGCGCGTAATGGAAAGAATCATCACGCTGGCCGGTAGCGCCAGGATGCTGAAAATGGCCATCGCCCAAAACACCAGGTTGCCGATTCGTGCAGCGTAACCCAAAGCAAAGGCGACGACTATGAAAATGACAAACTGTTTGTAGGGCAGGGATTTCCGCTCCGGATCATCGTAGCTTTGGTGCTGATCCGGGGTCAGCAAACCCTGTGCGGTTTGATCCAGCGTCTTGTACGAGTAGCGGATAAAGGCCAGCCAGACGCCAAAGTGGACCAATAGATGGTCTAGCGGCGACGGAATCGGCAGGACAAACCCGAGCAAGGTCGTTGCGGCTAACAGCATCATGTACAGCAGCGGCTCCGCATGCAGTGGGTAGCGGAAAAAAAGCGGCAAACGCTGCCAGAACGGGGTGATATCCGGCACCTCGGAATGATTTTCGGAATCGACGGCAGATGCCCTCATGCGGATCTCCTGAATGTGGCAGCGTATTCTAGCGGTTCTGTAAACGCAGGTTCTATGGTTTGATTTATTTTCGCCACCTGTTCGAACCCACGGGCAAAAGAACCGGCTAAGCTCACAATGACAAGGCGGCGGATAATCGACCGCGTTCTTACTTCGAAGCCCCTCCGCTCCGGGAAAACTGCAGCACGCGCCGAACGTATTGCTGCGTTTCCGGAAACGGCGGAATTCCGCCGTAACGGTCCACGTTGCCTTCGCCGGCGTTGTAGGCGGCGATGACCAGTTTGGCATTCCCGGGGTAGCGGTTCTGAAGCCAGCGCAGGTAGCTCAGGCCGCCCTTGATGTTTTGTTCCGGGTCAAACGGCTTGGTCACGCCAAAGCGCTCCTGCGTTTCGGGAATCAGCTGCATGACGCCCTGAGCTTTTTTAGGCGAAACAGCGCTGGTATCCAGATTCGATTCGGCCAGCGCGATGCCGAGAGCCAAGCGGACATCAACGCCATACCGTGAGGCATTCTTGCGAATCATCGCGGCAATAGCCCGCCTGGCGGGCGCCAGCGCAGCAATATAGCCATCCACGTCAAATGACTCCGCGCCATTCTCACCCAGATGATTCGGGCAAATTTCGTCAATTCTGGCATTTTCAACGCGAGGATCATGCAGCATGCTTGCCTCGCGATGGCCTAAGCGCGAAGCGAGTGCCAGGTAAGCGTTGGCCAGTGCTACGTTGCCTTGCTTCTTCGGTACCTTGAGCAGCATGCGCCCGATACGGAAAAATCCTTCGGAACTGCCCATGGTTGCTGCATCGCAGTAAAACTCAGTGGCCAGCGCCAGGCTCTTGCGCACCCCCTTGCCACGCTCGGCGGCCTGCCCCTGCGCCAACGCCGCTACGACACGCGGCGCTTCAACAAACTCCTGCGCCTGTGTTGTACTGGCGAGTAACAAGGCTGGGTACAGAAAAACCAAGCGCAATCGACGGGTAATATTCAATGTCAAGGTTGGAACTCCAAGGGATCGATTTCCAGGGGCCAGTGCAACTTCGATGGCGCTTTGATGGCATCGAGCCACTCGCGCCAGGCTCTGAGAAAGACCTGTAACGCGCGTCGCGAAGGCGACTCTATCAGCAATTGCGCGCACTTGAAGTTCGCACGAGCGGCTAGCAGTATCGGCACACCCGGTCATAGCGCATCACATCCGTAAGCCCGGCGGTCTGCGGCCAGGCTTTCGCCGCAGCCAAAAAGGTCAGCGAGTCGGCCATCAACCGAGTTTCCGCACGCAGCATGGCTTGTAGGTGTATGGCGTAAAACCGGCCAGTTGGCGCTCTTTGAGTTGCGAACTGGCGAAGGCCGGATAATCGTGGGGACCCAGCGACGCGTAAAGCGGGTGATCCGGGAATTACGCCTGAGTTGGCAGCTTCCCTGGCAATGCAGCCCGCCCGGCCACTTGCATCAACTGGGCGAATAGGCGCTCCGGCGCCGGATTCGTTGCTGATTGAAGAGGTCGTCTATCTCTCGTATTTGAACCGCCACG
>RRZU012633195.1_pt1 | contig 35609 bp, 30 predicted proteins | sample 2165561 | NCBI WGS metagenome assembly RRZU01 (sample SAMN10456909, study PRJNA506462) | wastewater metagenome | isolation source: wastewater sludge | place: USA: Moscow, Idaho | reverse complement strand
TCGGCGTCCTCTCCCTCCAGCAGGGGCAGTCGGATCGTGTCCTCGGGGGCTTCGGCCTCACCGTCCGGATCGATCCACGCACGGCTCCCGACCCGTACGACCTCCTCGGCCTCAGCGCCCTCCTCATCCTCGTCCCACGAGAGCGCCATCGCGCGTCGTGGACGCCAGGGCGAGGAACCCTGCGGCCCGTCCAGGGACGGCACCTCCACCAAGGTCACCGGGCCATCGGGAAGTGCCACATCCTGTCTTTCGAAGTCCGGAACCCTCAGGTCGAGGATCTCGGTGAGCTCAGCGCCTTCGTCCGCGTCCGTCTCCGCAGCGGACGGCGCCGCGATGATCGGGGCCAACCCCGAGTTCGCCAACGGACTCCACACCGACACCACGCCGTCGGGCCACTGCGTGGCTTCCGTCGTGGCGGCCTGCTGGTCGGCACCGTCGTCGGCGTCGGCGGTCTCACCCTCGTCCTCGGGCGTCGCGAAGTCCCGGTCCCCCTCGCCCTCGCCCTCGACAACGGCCTGATCGGGGGCGCTCTCGGCCTTCACGGCAGGACCCTCACCCGGAGCGGGGACCTCGTCCAGGCCGTCCGCCTGCGAGATCGCGGGCGTGCGGTGAACTGCCGCCGAGACCCACTCCGCCCACGGTGCCTGCGGTTCGTCGGGAGCAACGGTGTTCACGCGAAGCCGCGGCGCCTCCGTGGCGCGGTGGGGCTCCTCAGCGACGGACTGCGGCTTCCCCGCGGCCGACTGAAGATCCTCCTCGACGGGCTGCGACTCCTCAGCGACAGGCTGCGGCTCCTCAGCAACGGGCTGCGGCACCTCGGCGACGGGTTGGGGCTCCTCGGCAACGGGCTCAGCCGGCTCGGTGGATGAGCCCTCACCTGTCGTGGGCGGCGCCATCTGAGCAGGTCGGGAGAGCTCCGTCTGCGCTTGTTTCGCAGAAGGCGAAGGTGCGTGGGCCTCGAACGGTTCCGGGAGCGACACGGGAACAGGGCCGCCCCATCCCAAGCCCGCCGCGACCTGCTCGCCCGCCACGGCACACATCGCCTGGCCGGGAACGGCGGCCACCCCGGCGCTCGCGGTCGTCCACGACGGCGGGGCCACCTCCCGGAAGACGGACTCCATCAGCGGCGAGCGGCACACGTTCTGTGCGCACACGAAGAGAACATGATGTGACATCAGCCGTTCCCCCCTTCTGTCGCGACACGCTTGTCCTGCGCGTCGGTCCCCTCCGACCCCCCAGCGGGCTCGCCGCGGCGCTTGGCCACGAGCCGCGCGAAACCGACCAGCGTTGCCAGGTCGCGGCGAAGCGGCCGCACCACCAGCAGGACGGCGGCTTCGATCACAGCGAGCCCGACGCCCACCCCGATCTGCGCCCAGGGCCCGGCGTGGGGCACCAGCATAGAACCTGCCCAGGCCACCACACCCATCGTCCCCGCCACGGCAAGGATACGGAACGCCCCACCATAAAGGCTGCGCGCCGGGAACGGGGTGATGCGGGACAGCCAATACAACGACAACGGCCACTCCAGCGCGGGGGCCACCATGAAGCCGATCGCGATCCACTCCAAGCCAAAGAAGGACCCCGTCACGACACACACCACTTTGATGACGGTCGCCACCATGGTGTAGCGGAACAGCTGATGAGCCAGCCCGCGAGCCACATACGTCCAGTAGCCGACGAACGCCAGCGTCGACAGCAGACCCGCGATCGCGAAACACCGCAAGAAGGGGGCAGCCTGCGTCCACTGCGGCCCGAGCAAGATCTGAACCAACGGGTCCGCCAGGCCCGCCACCAAGAGCAGGGGAATCCCGAAACAGTAGCCCAACGCCAATTGACCGCCGACGACGAATGCGTCGAAGCGCTCCCTGTCGTGCTGGATCCGCGACAACACCGGCAGGGCGACGTTGGTCAACGGGGACCTCATCTGCGACAGCGGCGTCATCACCAACTGATAGGCCCGGTTGTAGACGCCCACCGACGTGGTGCCGAACCGAGAGGCGACCAGGATCGTGTCGATCTGGGAGGCACCGTAGGAGATCAGGTTGGTGGCCACGAGGTTCCAGCCGAAGACCACCAGCGCCCGCACGGGGGCCGTCCGGGAGTACCAACGCGGCAGCCAACGCCCGTGCAGAACCAGGCAGGCCAGCAGCACGAACCCCGACGTCAACTGCTGCAGGACCAGCGCCCAGTAGCCCAGGCCCAACCCGGCCGCAGCGATGGCGACGATCAGAGCCAGGGACGCCGCGGCAATGTCGGAGACCGCCAAGGCGACGAAGCGCAGGCTTCGCATGAGCTGCGCGCGGTACTGCGTCGCCAGCCCGTTGAAGACGAACATGAGCGCCAGCGTCTGCGCGATGCCGAGCAGTTCGGGCTGTCCGCTGATCGCCTGCAGGGGCCACGCCGCGAGGTACATCAGCGACGCCAGTGCTACGCCGATGCCGGTGTTGATCCAAAACAGGTTGTCGCGTTGACCCCTGCTCAGCTCCGGGGCTTGGACGCTGGCCGAGGTCAGCCCGAAGTCCCGGAAGATCTCACCGATGCCGATCATCACCAACACGATGGTGAGCAGCCCGTAATCGTGCGGGGACAGCAGCCGGGACAAGACGATGATCGACAACAACTGCAAGACGATGCGTCCGCCTTGAGCGGTGAGCGTGACAGTCGCCCCCCGGGCCGCCGAATGGGCGAGTCCATCACTCACGCGGTGCGCCTCCCGGCGGGGTCAAGACACGGCACAGGGATCATGGGGTCGCCCCTCGCCTGGAGGACTCCGCGTAGTAGGCGTCGGCCCGGCGAGGACGACGCGCCTTGTTCAGCACCACGCCGATCATGCGACCGCCGGCAGCGCGGAAGCTCTCCAGGGCGGCCGCCAACTGTGAGCGGTGCGTCTTGGTGGCGTCGACCACGACGATCGCCCCATCGACCAGGGGAGACATCAGGTTGGCGTCCGCGACCGAGGAGATCGGCGGGGTGTCCAGCACCACGTAGTCATAGCCTGCCGACGCCTCCTCCAGCAGGGCATGCATGGCGTCCGAGGTCAGCAGTTCGGCGGGGTTCGGCGGGATGGCGCCCGCGGGCAGGACGTCGAGCGTGGTGCCGGGACGCGGCAGTTTGGCGTCGTCCAGGGACACCTCGCCGACCAGCACCGTCGTCAGGCCGATCGCTCCCTCGACGCCGAATGCGTCGGCGATCCGGGGACGCCGCAGGTCGGCGTCGATGAGCAGCACGCTGCTCTTCAACCCCGCCAGGGTCAAGGCCAGGTTGGCCGCGAACGTGGACTTACCCTCTCCCGGCGAGGACGAGGTGACCAGGACGCGACGCATCCTGCGGTCGACGGCCGCGTACGAGAGGGCGGAACGGATCCTCCTGAACTCCTCCGAGGTGCGGCCCAGCGGATCACGCGACACCACCAGGCCGACGTTCCCCCCGGCACCGGGCACGCGGGTCACCGTGCCGAGCGTCGGAGCGTTGACCACGTTGCGCAGGACGGTTTCGGTGGGGATGCGGCTGTCGAACAGGCTCCACACGATGCTGATCAGGACGCCGACGACCACACCCACGAGCGCGCCCAGGATCGTGTCCCGGGGCTTGTTGGGGGCCGTCTGGAACTCGGGCGGCACCGCCGTGTCGACCAGCGAGGCAGAGATGGACGGCACCCCGGTCGAGGTGGTGGGAGACAGATCGTCCACGACCGAGGACAGGCTGCCCGCGACCTCGTTGGCGACCGAGGCCGCACCATCGGGCGAGAACGCCGTCGCCCGGATCTCCAGGATCAGCGTGTCATTGGGGGTGACGATGTCGATATCCCGGGCCAGGACCGCCGAGGTGACGCTGAGGCGCAGTCGCTGGATCACCGGATCCAGGACGCGCGAGGAGGTCGCCAACTGCGCGAAGGACAGCATCTGGTTCTGGGCGTAGGTCGTGCCCTGGTTCAGGTCCGAGCCGCTATTGCCCTGGCCGATGGAGAAATAGAGAGTCGCCCGCGAGACGTAGGTGGGGGTCGTGGACAGTGAGATCCCGAAGGCGATGCCGGCCCCCAGAACGGTGGTCAGACCGATCACCAGCCACATCTTCTTCAGCGCCGCCCAAATCCGGGACAGCGTCCACGAGGAATCAGCCATCATGTCGAAGTTCCTCCGTTGCGGTGAGCATCCCGGGGGGTGACGAGTTGCCCGTCCGGACGAGTATGGGCGGATGCCTCCATGAGACATGATAGCCGCCGAACAGAGTTATTCATTCTTCGCCCTCCTCGAACCCCTTGTCGCCGGGGTGAGTAACGGCCAGGAAACGGCCACCCCCACGAGGAACCAGAACGCGACCGCGAACTGCGTGATGAAGGCCACGGTGAACAGACTCGGGATCTGCGCGGCGACGGCGATCGACGCCGGGTTGGCTCCGCCACGCTGCAGCAACCGAAGCGCGGCGAACCCGACCACGATGAGCAGCAGGATGGCCCCCACCCAGCCGACGCGCAGCGCCGCCACCAGTGCGGCATTGTCGATCGAGCGCGCGAACACCCCAAGGTACGAGCCCCCGGTGGTGAGCCCCACGAAATCCTCCGCCGATCCCAGCGGCCGCACCACCTTGAGCAGTGACATGAGGTCAAGGCGATAGTCCGCGCTGCCCGAGGCTTCCTCCCCCGCCGCCAGCAGGATCCCCGTGACGTAGGGCAGCAGCGCGACGCCACCCAGCCCGCCCAACACCAGGATCCCGACCCGGAGCCTGCGGCCCAGACCGGGCATCAGGACCAGGCTCAACACGACGGTCAGGGCGAGGGTCAACAGGGCGAGTCGGCTCAGGCTGGCCGCCACCGCGCCGGTGACCAGCAGGAGACCGATCAGCTTGATCCAGGGCTTCCACCGGCACGCCAGGATGAAGGCGCTTCCCATGGCCAGCGTCGCCCCGAAGGCGATGGAGTGGCCGAAGGCCCCCTCGACACGCAGGTTCCCGCCGCGTTCCTGCAGCGTCCCCCAGGTCTCATACAAGGACACAGAACCGGGCCCGGTGATCCGCGTGAAGAGGTTGGTATGGGTCCCGAACTCCACCAAACCCAGGACGGCCGCCACGACCACGAACACCGCCACGATGTCGACGAAGGTGGGCTGCTCCAGCCGACCCAGCACGAGCCGCCCGAGGATGTAGGGCAGGATCCACTCCGACATGGCCGTCACCACCGTCGCCAAGGACGCCAGCTTGAGGCCGTATTGGGCCAGCATCATGAACACGAGCAAGGTGACGACGCCGTCGACCGGCAGGAGGGTGAGGTTGCGCCCGAACGCGACCACGGCGGCGCCCGTCATGAGCGTGATGGCCGACCAGAACGGCCCAAGGGAGACACCGATCCACACCGGGATGAAGAAGAGGGTCGCGCACCAGACGACGAACGCCAGGCGCGGGGATGCGCGCATGACGAACAGCAGCAACACCCCGGAACAGGCCAGGCCGACGAACAGCAGCACGCCCACGCCCCACTCCGATCTTCCCGACGACAGCATGGGGCGGGCCGTGACTCCGGCCCGCCCCATGCTCGAACGAACAGCCCCCTTCACCTCACTCGACGGCGGTCACCTTGAGGTCGTCGAAGGCGATCACCGCGTCGGCCTGAGCCGTGCTGCCGCGGGCCGCGTGGAGCCCCACCGATCCGGCCTTCTGCAGTGCCGCGGTGGCATCGGTCGACGTCACCTGCCACGCGTCCGGCTGGGTCGTCCCGGACTTCCACAGCTTCGCCCGCAGCGTGGTCGACGACGTGCCGTCCACCTGCACCTTCATGCTGAACCGGTCGCCCGCCCTCCACGTCACGCCGGAGACAGGTGCGACGTTGAGGGTGACGGCCCCGCGCTGGGTGACCAACCACACCGTCCCATCAGCACGCAGCCAAGCTCGGACGAGGTACTGCTCCGAGCCCACCTGCCGAGCGATGACGCCGAAGTAGGTGGTCCCGGACGTCGGCGCCTGATCGATGGAGGCGTCCACCGACATGACCGCCTCGCGCACCGACGTCGACGGCAGCGTCAGGTTCCGGGTCTGCCCTGGGGCGAGCGTCATAACGCCCTCGGTCCCGTTGGTCGACGCCGCGGCCGCGGCCCCGCCTGCGACCGACCAGCCACCGCCTTGGTCGGCATTGCCCCAGCCACCGGTCGTGGTGCGCCCGAAAGCATCCTGGGCGAGCACCCCTTCGACTCCGGCGGGCGGAGCCGTCACGGTCACGGAGCGGGTCAGCTTGTTCGTTGCCCCGGCGGCGTCGGTGACGGTCAGCGTGATGGCGTGCGTGCCCGCGTCCCGGTACGTGTGGGAGGCGGTGGCACCGCTGCCGGTCGTACCGTCACCGAAGTCCCACGCGTAGGTCGCGATCGCTCCCTCGGGATCCGTGGACCCCCGGCCATCGACCGTCACGGCGAGACCGGAAGCGGTGGTGGTGAAGGCCGCCACCGGCGGCTCGTTCGCCTGGGCCTGGGTGAGGTCCCGCACCGAGTAGTCGTCGAACGTCGCGGTGGAGGTCGTCGTCGCCGACGCTCCCCGTGCGAAGTGGACGCTGCTGTAGCCAGCGGCCTGCAGACCTGCGGTCGAGTCGGTGGTGCTGAGCTGCCAGTTCTGCGGTTCGGAGGCGCCGTCGACCCACAGCTTGGCCTTCAGCGTCGTCGGCGAACTGCCCTGCACCTCGGTGGCCAGGTGCAGGCGCGTCCCTGCGTTCCAGGTCAGCCCGGAGACCGGGGCCGTCGTCAGCACCGTCGAGCCCCGCTGCGCCACCAGCCAGGCGGTGCCGTCTGAACGCATCCAGACGCGAACCGCGTAATCGCCTGCCGTGGACTGGCGCGCCAGGACGCCGACGTAGGAGCCGCCGGAGGCCGGGGTGCTGTCGAGGGAGAAGCTCACTCGAGTCTCGGTGTCGCGCACCGACAGTTGCGGCAGCGCCATGTTGCGGGTCGCCCCGGGATCCAGGACGATCCGCCCTGTCCCGTCGGCGACGGACGCCACGGACGCCGTCCCGAAGACCGCAGACCAGGTGCCACCGACCTCGGCGTCGCCCCACCCGGAGGTGAGGGTCCGTCCGAACGTGTCCGAAGCGGCGTAGACCGTGCCGGTCGCCTCGACGTCCGCCGATTGGGAGGCCTTCGCCCCCAGCGAGTCCGTCGCGGTCAGCTTGACCGTGTACGACCCCTTGGTCGCGTACGTGTGGGTGGCGCGCACCCCGGTTCCGGTGGTGCCGTCGCCCCACTCCCAGCGGTAGCTCAGGGTCGCCCCGTCGCTGGCCGCCGACGCGGAGGCGTCGGTGCTGACGCTCAGGCCGTTGGCGCTGGCAGTGAAGGACACCACCGGCGCCTGGTGCGTCACGGTCACCGTCTGGGATTGCTGGGCCGTCTTGCCGCGGTCGTCGGTGACGGTCAGGGTCACCGTGTAGGTGCCTGCCGCCCCGTAGGCGTGCGTCGGGTTGACGGTCGTGGACGGAGCGGTGTCGTCGCCCCAGTTCCAGGAGTACCCCGTGATCGTTCCGTCGGGATCGTTCGACCCGGAACCGTCCGCGGTCACCGTCAGGCCCGAGGCGTCGAGGGTGAGGGCGGCGCTCGGAGGCACGTTCGGCGCCTCAGCCGTGGCAGCCTGCACGACGGTGGAACGGACCCCCGTTTGGTCAGCGACGGTGAGGGTCACCTGATAGGTGCCGGGGGTCGCGTACGTGTGCTGGGTGACGGGCCCCTCGGTGGAGGTGGTGCCATCGCCGAAGTCCCAGGCGTAGGACGCGATGGACTGCCCCGCCACGGTGGTGGTCGTGGCAGCGTCGAAGGACACCGACAGGTCACTGGTCGTGGACCGGAAGCCTGCTTCGGGGGGAGTCTGGCCCAGGCCGAGCGCATAGTGACGCTGCACCTGGCCCAGGGTGAGCGGCGAGGAGTAGACGCTGACGTCGTCGATGCTGCCCGAGAAATAGCTGGAGGACGGCACGTCCGGCCACGACGACAGGTTGTCGCCACCCACGCGCCAGTAGCCCGTGTAGGACTCCCCCCGCGTCACGGTCGCGTCGCTCGCGACCCGGGTTCCGTCGACGTAGAGGTTCATCCCGTTCGCCCCGAGGGTGGCCACCATCTGGTGCCATTGGCCGTCGTTGTAGGCGTTGGGCGACGTGACGGTCTTCACGCCCTCGGGCGGGTACAGCCCGAAGGTGAGCCTGCCGTCGTTGAGCATGTAGACATGCCGGTCATAGCTCCCCGACTGCCCGGTGCGCGAGTTGCCGTAGCCGATCAGCTTGCCGCCACGTCGCGTGGTCGTCTTGAACCACAACTCGGTGGAGTACTCCCCCACCGCGGCGGTCGTGGTGGACGACACCCGCCCGTTGGAGTTGCCGCTGAACGTGGACGCGCTGGTGTCCTGCGCGGATCCGACGATCGCCCCGGGGGTCTCGGTGCGGACTCCCGAACCGTAGAGGGGAGCATTCGAGCCCGCCAGGTCGCGCGTGTCACCGCCGAGACGCCAGAACAGGGACGCCGAGTCACTCAGGACAGCGTTCGCGTAGGTCTCGGAGGCTCCGCTGGCGATCTGGACGGTGGCCTCACCGCTGGTCATCGCGTTGCCGTCGGCGTCCTTGACGGTGACCGTATAGGTCTGGCTGGACCCCTGCGGAGCCGTGGTGTCCCGCAGCGAGATCGTCGGGAGGTTCCACCAGGTCGACTCGGCGGTGGTGGAGTCGAGCACCTCAAAGGACCCCGATCGTCGCAGCTCATAGGTGAGCCGAAGATCGTCGCGATCCCAGTTGGCCGGGATCGTCACGTAGGCCGCGCCGGGGACGGCCGAGGTGGCCGTGGGTACCCAGGACGCCGCCGACACCCGGGGCCCTTGCTTCGCCCCGCCCGGTGGCGCTGTGGAGAACCGGGTGAGCCCCTGCCCCAGCTTGTTGTTGACCGACCCGAACTCACCGCCGATGGAGATGAATCCGGCGGCCCCGGTGATGGAGAGACCTGCCTGGCCCAGCCCGCTCGTGGTGCCGACGGTGAAGTCGGGGAACCAGTTGTACGCGGTCGGGGAGGGGGTTCCGCTCCAGTCCATGTACGTCGAATCGGCGGTAGCCGACCGGGTGAGAACCCCACCGGCCGCGGCCGTGTACGCCTCCGCGTAGCGATAGGTCCGTGGGTTCAGCTCGGGCCACATGCTGACCGTCTCGCAGGCATGCGTGTGGTTGGTGGTGTAGACGACCGAGCCGGTCGAGTACACGCCGTAATGGTCGCCATGGCAGTCGGCCACCCAGCGGATCGCCCCCGTGGACGCCTCCGCAGCGAACGCACCCTCAAGGTTGCCGATCGACCAGCCGGCGTACGACCAGCCGGTGCCGTACACCCCGTTGGCGTCCGAGGAGAGCCCGAAGATGCCCGTCTTGCCTGCCTGGCTGCCGCTGCTCCAGCCGTTCTTGACGGTGCTGGGCGCCTGCCAGGAGGTGATGACCGCACCGCTGCCGGGCTCGAGCGCCGCGAGGCCGCGCTGCACCTGGGCGTTCACCTGGTAGAAGCGTCCGCCGATGATCACCTTCGCGTTGGCGTCGGCCGTCACCATGGCGTCCACTTGCAGGTCGGTGGTCGGCGCCCAGGCGAGCAACGCGCCATTGCTGGTGTTGAACGCGGCCAGGTTCTTGCGCGCGACGCCGTTGGCCTGCGTGAACAGGCCGCCCGCGTACACCGTGTCACCGATGGTCGCCAGGGCGTAGACCCCGGAACCGCCGACGGAGGGGACGAAGCCGCTCACCAGCGCGCCCGTCGTGGCGTCGACGGCGGCGATGTTCCAGCGATCCTGGCCGTTCACCTTGCTGAAGGAGCCACCCAGATAGATGCGCTTACCGTCAGGGGAGGCCGTCACCGACTTGACCACGCCGTTCACCTGCGGGGCGAACGAGGTGATGAGATTGCCGGTCGTGATGTCGTAGGCGAGCACATTGCTGCGGGGGGTGAGCTGAGTGTTCACCGCCGCGCCGGCCGGCCGGACGTTGGAGAACTGCCCCACGGCGTACACCGTGGTGCCGACGGTGGTCTGCGCCCACACGTAGCCGTCGTTGATCTGCACGGTCGGCAGCTCGTCGGCGGTGACGAGCTTGTCATCGCGCTGCTTCAGCGGCGAGGGGCTCGGCAGGGAGGTGTCGGCTGCCGCGAGGGAGACGTTGCCGGCCATCGCGCCCACGAGCATCAGGGCGATGACCGTGGCGAACGCCAGGAACTTGCGGCCCGGGCCGCGCACACGCTTGGTGGCACTCATCGATCAGGTGGCCTTTCCAGTGAAGACGGCGACGGGCTCCGCGGCGGCGTAATTCACCGTCACGGACACGGTGCGACCCGCCGCCGGATCGAGCATGAAGACATAGGAGCCGGTGGTGGACGCCCCCGGGGCGATCGCCCCGGCGAGGGGAACCGGATCGCCTGCGGTGGTCGGGATGCCGAGGGTGCCGTCGGCTGCGGTCAACGAAACGACCGCCGAGGAGACGTCCATGGCCTGCTGGGACCCGTTGGCCACCGTGACCACGACCTTGACGGCCGGGCCGGTGACCTCACCGGGGGTGGTGGCGCCGACGGTGATCGCCGAGACCGAATCGAGCGTGACCGTGGCGGCGGAGTCGAAGGTGACGGGCTGGTCGGCGTCTGCGCTGCGGGTCACCACGGGCGCGGGTGCGACCGGCCCCACGGGTGCGTCGGACGCGGGCGGAGTCCAGGTGCCGGTGGCCGAGGGACCCGGCTCGGAGGAGGCCTGCGCGGAGGGTTGCGATGTGGACGCGTCAGGGACAGGCATCGTCGTGCAGCCCGTCAATAGAGCTGTCAAGACGATCCCCGTGGCGAGTACGCGGGAGACCCCGCGCCGGACATCGACATGCGTCGTCACTCGGTTCCCCAGTTTTCGACGTTTACCATTTCCCCTTGGTCTGGGTGATCGTAGCCTGGCCCCCACCCCCGGGCCAAGCCTTGGGTCGCCCCTGAGGGGGACGCGGGAACGTCACCCGTAGTCACCCCGGCACAACCGCAGAACAGAGTTTTGCTGGGCTGTTGCGGCACCGGGGTGGAGGCGGTGCTGCGTCCCGAGACGTGGTCACCCGCTCAACGGATCGGCGGCGATCCCGGTGAGGGCAAGCCCGCGGCAGAGTTCCCGGACGCTACGAGCGACCCGCGCGATGGCGCCGCAGCAGGCGCCAGCCCTCCCACAGGCCGGTCACATAAGCCCGCCACGGCGCCAGCCCGAGGAGTTGCCGGCGACCGCCCTGCAGCAGGACGCCGTAGGCGACGCGGGGGGCCGACCGCAGCCAACGTCGCTGGCCGACGTCGTCCAGATGCAAGGCGGCGTACAGCAGCCGGTTGCGGATGTTGTAGCGGTAGTAGAGGGGGGTCTTGGCGCGATCGCCGGCCTGTCGGCCGTGCGTCTGGCCTTCGTCGTGGACCGCGTTCGCCGCCTCGAGAAGGTCGAGCGTCGCCCCCAGGTCGAGGGCCCGATGACTGAGATCGATGTCCTCCCAGTAAAGGAAGTAGCGCTCGTCGAAGCCGCCCAGGCGATCCCACAGGTCCGCCGACAGCGCGAAGCAGGCGCCGGTCGCCCACGGGCGGCGGGGACGGTCGGCGAGGGCGTCCCGGCGCCGGGCACCCGCGGTGCTGCCATCGTCGAGATACAGGTCGGCGCCGGCGAACCAGACCTTCCCTGCCGAACCGACGATGCGCGGCGACGCGATCGCCCCAGGGTGCGTCCGCGCGTGCGTCACGAGCAGGGTCAGTGCCTCCGCGTCGATCGTGGCGTCGGGGTTGAGGGTCGCGATCACGTCGGCCCCCAGTTCGGCTGCAAGCGCCGCGCCCGCGTTCACACCGCCGCCGAAGCCACGGTTGTCCTCCAGCAGGACCGCCCGCCAGCCGTGGCGTGCGGCGAGCCTCGCCACGGCGGTGCGCTCGCGTGGCGTCGAGAAGCAGTCCACGACCACGACCTCGACCCCGCCCGGCAGCGTCATGGCGCCGAGGTTCGCCTCCACAAGGGCGGCCGAACCGTAGCTGACTACGACGAGCAGCGCCAGGCCACCCGGGCGGCCCGGCGCCGCGGGGCCCGGATCCCCCACGGCGGTCACGCGGACGTCAAAGCGGCGTCGACCGCGGTCATGTCACGGAACCACTTCACCAGGGCGGCGGCCCAGAACAGCACGGCGGCGAGGGCGAACAGCGCGTACACCACCTGGAACACCGGGAACCAGCCCCACGTGACGAAGGCCAGGCACAGGAAGCCGTAGTCAGTCGGCAGCACGAGCAGCGACCGCAGAGTGCTGGAGCCGCCGCGCTCGATCGCCGTCGGGACGCCACGCTTCTGCTTCAGCAGGTCATTGAGCAGCATCGCGAAGAAGGTGGAGTTGGCGACGATGGTGAACACGATGGGCACCAGCAGCCACGGCTGGACCTCGCCGAGCCAGCGGTAGGCGCCGATGAGGACGGCCAGATGGAGGGCGGAGGTCTTCACGGCGTCCACGACGTGGTCGAGCCACTCCCCCGCCAGCGAGCCTCCCCCGCGCAGCCGGGCCACCTGACCGTCGGCGGAGTCCCAGGCATAGCCGAGCGCCAGCAGGAGCCAGATGGCGACGCCGAGCGGGACGCTGAGCGGCGCGAAGGCCAGCAGGCCGATCCCGGTGAACGTGAACAGGGCGCTGACGAGCGTGACCTGGTTGGGCGTCCAGCCGAGATGGAAGGCGAGCGTGGCGAGCAGGCGACCCACCGGACGATTCACGAAGATCGAGTAGGCCGGCGCTCCCCGGGCCCGCTTCTTCTGTGCCGAGAGCAGAACGTTGTACGTCTCTCTCATCGTCGCCATAGGTCCCCCTCGTTCGTTGATGTGTGCCGAGTATGCCGCACCGGAACGGAACCACCGGCCCGCCGCCCGAGGGCGGCGAAGGCCGTGAACGACGCCGCGACCCGCTACCCTTCACGGACACCGCTCCCCGACGAAAGCTGCCGATGGCCCCCCGACCCGTGCGCGTGATGCAGTCGTTTCGGACGCCGCGTCCCACCACCAACCCCTACATCGTGATGCTCGACCAGGCGCTCGCGGCCGAGCCGGGCATTGAGCATTCCCGGTTCACCTGGCGCCGTGCGCTGCTGGGCCGCCTGGACGTGCTGCACTTCCACTGGCCGGAGGTCCTCCTGGAGGGTGATCGCGCCTGGAAGCGGTGGGGCAAGCGGCAGTTGTTCCGGCTGATGCTGCTGCGGGCGTCCCTCACCAGAACCGTCCTGGTGCGGACGGTGCACAACCTGGAACTCCCCAGCGGGCTGGATGCGCCCACCGCCCGGCTGCTTTTGGCACTGGAGCGGCGCACCCGGATGCGCATCCTGCTCAACGAGCGCTCCCGCCCCGCCTGGGAGTCGGCAACCGTCGTGATCCCCCACGGCCACTACGTGGACTGGTTCGCCGCCACGCCTCGCGTGCCGGCCTCCCCCCACACGCTGGGATTCGCCGGGCTGGTGCGCGCCTACAAGGGCGTCGAGTCCCTGGTGGCGGCGTTCGAGCGGACGGCATCGGACCGCCCCGGTCTCCGGTTGCGGATCTCCGGGCGCCCGACCAGTTCCGCCCTTCGCACCGAGTTGGAGTCCCTCGCCGCCTCCGACGACCGGATCACGCTGGACCTGCGGTTCCTGGACGAGGACGCGTTCGCCACGGCGATCATGGGCGCAGGCGGCATCGTGCTGCCCTACCGTCACATGCACAACTCGGGGGCGGCGTTGGCGGCGCTCTCGCTGAGCCGGCCCGTCCTGGTGCCGCGCAACGAAGTGAACACCGACCTGGCCGCCGAGGTCGGGGACGGCTGGGTCTACCAGTACGACGATGACCTCGACGCCGACGACCTGCGCCGCTTCGACGACGCGCTCGCCGCGTCCCGCGCCCCCTCCCCCGACCTGGGCGCACGGGACTGGGGCACCGTGGGCGAGCAGCACGCGCGCGCCTACCGGGACGCCCTCGGGACGCGGTGATGGGGTCCGTCGGCGAGGCGATCGTGATCGCCGTCCCCACCTTCCACCGACCGCTCGCCTTGGACGCTCTGCTCGATGCGCTGCACGATCAGGCCGCCCCGTTCGGGGCGGACATCCTGGTCGTGGACAACGATCCGGCGGGGTCGGCCCGCAGAGTCGTCGCTGGCCGGGCGCAGTACGTGGTGGAACCGTCCCGCGGGCTGGCGGCGGTGCGCAACCGGGCCCTTGATGAGGCCGGGCGGGCCGATGCCCTGGTGTTCATCGACGATGACGAGACGCCGGCCCCGGGCTGGTTGTCCGCCCTGGTCACAACGTGGCGGCAGGAGGGGGCCGACGCCGTCTCCGGTCGCGTCGAGTCCCGGTTCCCGGTGGGTTTCCACGATCCGTGGATCGAACAGGGCGGGTTCTTCCGGCGAGTGCAGTTCGCCGCGGGGGCCTCCCAACCGGTCGCCGCGACCAACAACCTCCTCCTCGATCTTGGCACCGTCCGCCGGCTCGGGTTGCGCTTCGATGAGCGGCTGGGACTCTCCGGAGGGGAGGACATTCTGTTCGCCCGGTTCCTGGTCAAGGCGGGCGGGCGCATCGTCTCCGCCCCGGAGGCGCTCGTGTTCGACGACGTCCCGGCCGAGCGGCTGACCCGGAGTTGGGTACTGCGCCGCGCCTACCGGGTGGGCATCAGCACGGTCAGAACCGCAGCGCTGGCGGGCGGCGGCCTGAGGGTGCGGCTGCGGGGCTTCACGGGTGGGGCCGCTCGCGTGGGCATCGGCGGGGGCCGCTGGCTGGCGGGTGCGCTGATCCGGTCACCGCGGCACTCCGCGCGCGGCGCGCGGGCAGCCGCCCGGGGCGCGGGCATGATGGCGGGGGCCCTGGGCGTCGACTACCGCGAGTATGCGCTGCGGCATCCGGGCCCCGGGGGCGCCCACGACGCGGGGGCGACCAGCCGGTAAGGTGGGGGTTTGCACGTGTCGGGCGCACGTGCTGGGCCGTCACCCTCACAGTTCGGCCGCTGGTTGGGAGTCATCGTCACGTGACCACGCGCATCGGCTATGCCGCAGGGGCCTTCGATCTGTTTCACGTCGGCCACCTGAACATCCTGCGGCGCGCCAAAGAGCGCTGTGACGTCCTGATCGCGGGCGTCGTCAGCGACGAGATGCTGCGCGAGGTGAAGGGCATCGAACCGATGGTCCCGACCGCGGAACGCGCCGACATCGTGGCCGCCATCCGCTACGTCGACGCCGTGCACGTGGAAACGGTCCCCGACAAGCTCGACGTCTGGAAGGACGTGGGCTTCACGCACTTCTTCAAGGGGGACGACTGGCGGGGCACCGAGCGGGGACACCGGCTTGAGCGGAGGTTCGCGGCGGTCGGCGTCGAGGTCGTCTACTTCCCTTACACCGTGCAGACCTCCAGCACCCGGCTCCGGGCGGCCTTGGACGCCCTCACCCTCACCGCGGATCGTCCGGCGTCTGCCTGAGCGACACGAACGGCGCGCACCCCGATGCGGGATGCGCGCCGTCGCGTGTGGCGAAGCGGGAAGGTCTACGAGGCCCCCATAAGCGCCAGCAGCACACCGCCGGCGACCACCGACGCCACCTGACCGGCAGCGTTGGCCCCCATGGCGTGCATGAGGATGAAGTTGTCGAAGTTCTCGCGCTGGGCTTCCTTCTGGACGACCCGGGCGGCCATCGGGAAGGCGGAGATGCCCGCCGCTCCGATGAGCGGGTTGAACTTGCCGCCCGAGAACATGTTCATCAGCTTGCCGAACAGGACGCCCATCACGGTGTCCAGGCAGAAGGCGATGAGGCCCAGCACCAGGATCATCAGGGTCGCCAGATTGATGAAGCTCGCCCCCACCATGGTGGAGCCGATGGCCAGGCCGAGGAACAGCGTCACGACGTTGGCCAGCTCATTCGACGCTGCGCCGGTGAGGCGCTCGACGACCTTGCTCTCGCGCATCAGGTTGCCGAGCATCAGCATGCCGATCAGCGGTGTGGCGAACGGCACCAGCGTGCCCACCACCAACGTGACGATGATCGGGAACAGGATGCGGGTGCGCTGGCTGATCTCGCGGCTGGTGTAGGGCATCTTGATGGCCCGTTCCTTCTGCGTGGTCAGCGCGCGCATGATCGGCGGCATGATGATCGGCACCAAGCTCATGTACGAGTAGGCGGCGACCGTGATCGGCGCGACCAACTCGGGGGCGAGCTTGTTCGACACGTAGATGGACGTGGGCCCGTCGATGGCACCGATGATGCCGATGGATGCGGCCTGGTTGTGGTCGAAGCCGAGGAACAGCGCCAGCATCAAGGTGAGGAAGATGCCGAACTGCCCGGCGCCGCCGAGCAGCACCATCTTCGGGTTCTCCAGCAGAGGCCCGAAGTCGGTCATGGCGCCGATGCCGACGAAGATCAGGAGCGGGAACAACTCGTTGCCCACGCCCATGTTGTAGAGGACGGTGAGGGCGCCGTGCTCCCCCACCATCGGGGACAGCGGCAGGTTGGCCAAGATGGCGCCGGCGCCGATGGGCAGCAGCAGAAGGGGTTCGTACTCCTTCTTCACCGCCAGCCAGACGAGCAGCAGGCCGACCGCGATCATCACGAGGCTCTGCCACGTGACGTTCTGGACCCCCTGGAGCAGGTAGTGCAGGGTATCGGGACTCATATCAGGCCTCGAACCTCACCAGGGTCTCGCCGAACTTCACCTGCTGGCCCGCGGCCACGTAGATCTCGGCGACGACCCCGTCCTTGGAGGCCTTGAGCTCGTTCTTCATCTTCATGGCCTCCAGCACCATGAGGGTCTCGCCGCGTTTGACCGAGGTCCCGACCGTGGTGTCGATGGTCAGGATCACCCCGGGCATGGGGGCGGTGAGCTTGTCGCGTCCGCCACCCCCGGCGGCCGCGGGGGCAGCGGCCCGAGCGGGGGCCGCGGCAGGTGCGGACGCAGCCGCCGGGGCGGCCGTGCTCGCGACGGGCGGGGGGTCGGCCACGACGGCGGTGCCGTGCGTGGCTGCGGTGCGGCGCGCCTGGATGGCCGGCGTGATCGGGGCCTCCCAGGCGAGGTCGCGGTGGTCCTCGAGGCGGACGTCGACCAGACGTCCATCGAGCTGGACGCGGAAGGTGTCGGCCCCCAGCGCCTCGACGTCGACCACCTTGGCGGTGTCGTTGACGGTGATGGTGTAGCGGCGCATGGCCTTACCTCCGGGTGAAGGGGTTGTTCTGGATCGCGCGCCCGACCGACAGCCACCGGCTCGCGAAGAGCTGGCTGCCAGGGGCGTGCGCGCGGGTTTCGGGTGCCGCCTTGCGGCGCCGGGTCTCGGCGTGGGTGATCACGGCGACGGTGATCGCGGCGACCTGGTCCTCGTCGAGTCCGTCGGCCACGATGTGCACGGTGGGCGCCGGGGACGCAACCTCGGCCACGGCTGCGGGCTCAGGGGCGGCCTCGATCTCAGGCTCCTCGACTGCCCCGCCCGGCTGGCGATCCAGACGTCCGATCAGCATGAGCACACCCATCAGCAGGATCAGGAGCAGGAACACCACCCCCATGCCCACGACCATCATCATCAATCCCCATTGGAGATCTTCGAATGTCACGACTGTGCCCCTTATACCGGGAAGAGGCCGTGCTTCTTGGGGATGGACTGCGTCACCTTGGTGCGCAGCACCTCCAGGGCACGGATGAGGCGGGCACGGGTCTCGCGAGGCTCGATGACCTCGTCGATCTGGCCGACGTCGGCGGCCTGATAAGGATTGAAGAACTTCTCCTTGTAGTCGGCGATGAACCGCGCCTCCTCGGCGGCGGGATCCTCGGCCGCCTCGATGGCCTTGCGGTTGAGCAGCCGCGCGGCGCCCTCGGCCCCCATGACGGCGATCTGGGCGCTGGGCCATGCGAACGCGACGTCGTTGTTCATCTGCTTGGAGCTCATCGCGACGTAGGAGCCGCCCATGGCCTTGCGGGTCACCAGCGAGATCTGCGGAACGGTCGCTTGGCAGTAGGCGTAGATGATCTTGGCGCCGTGCCGGATGACCCCGTTGTACTCCTGCTCGACGCCGGGCAGGTAGCCGGGGCAGTCGACCAGGGTGATGAGCGGGATGTTGAACTGGTCGCACAGGGTGATGTGGCGGGCGATCTTGTCGCTGGCGTTGATGTCGAGGCACCCCGACATGACCAGCGGCTGGTTGGCGATGAAGCCGACGCTGTTGCCGTCGAGCCGCGCGAAGCCGACCACCGCGTTGGCCGCCCACTCCTTATGGAGTTCGAAGACGGAGTCGTGGTCGAAGACCATGTTCAGCACATCGCGCATGTCGTAGGCGAGGCCATCGTCGTCGGGGACGATGCTGTTGAGCGCGTCGTCCATCCGGTCGGCCGGGTCGTAGGGCTCCAGCTGCGGCGGGTCCTCGGTGTTGTTCTGCGGCAGGTAGCTCAGCAGGGCCTTCGCCATCGAGAGCGCTTCCTGCTCCGTTTGGGCCATCACCTGCGCGACGCCGGAGGTGCCGTTGTGCACCAGCGCACCGCCCAGTTCTTCGGCCGAGACGTCCTCGCCGGTCACGGTCTTGATGATGTCGGGGCCGGTCAGGAACATGTTGGACGTGCCCTCGACCATGATCGTGACGTCGGTCAGTGCAGGGCTGTAGACGGCACCGCCCGCGCACGGGCCGAGGATCAGCGAGATCTGCGGGATGACGCCGGACGCCTTGACGTTGCGGACGAACACCTCGCCGTAGGCCGCCAGCGAACGGACGCCCTCCTGGACGCGCGCGCCGCCGGAGTCGTTGAGCCCGATCAGCGGAATGCCTGCCTGGATGGCCAGGTCCTGGATCCGGGAGATCTTGTTGGACTGCACCTCGGAGAAGGAGCCGCCGAGCACGGTGAAGTCCTGGGCGAACACGGCAACCCGGCGGCCCTGGATCTTTCCGAAACCGGTGATGATGCCGTCGCCGGGGAACCGGTGCTGGTCCATCCCGAAGTCGGTGTTGTGGTGGGTCGCCAGAGCGCCCAGCTCCTGGAAGGACGCCTCGTCGAGCAGCACGGAGAGCCGCTCACGGGCGGTGAGCTTCCCCTTCGCGTGTTGCGCTTCGATGCGTTTGGGGCCCCCGCCTTCCAGTGCCTTTCGTCTCTTTTCGCGCAGCGTTGCCAGATGGTCACTCATCGGTCAGCCTCGTCCGTTGTGTGGTGTGTGGTGGGTCCCGGTGATCCGGGTAACTACTACACAACGTAGCGTTGGGTGCCTGATGGCGCACTCAATGCAACAAAGGTGGCCAATGTTGTCGTGACAGGGACAAAGGCCTGGTTGGCGCCACTTACAACAGCCAGTTGGTGAGGATGCTGGCCAGCAGGATGCCGGAGGCTGTGAGGGCGCAGGCCAGTTCCACGGCCATGCCGATGCCGACGGACTTCAGGGCCACCCAACTGCTCGCGGTGGCCTCACGGGTGTCGCGGACGCGGACGTATTCGGCCAGCCACAGGCCAGCGATGAAGCCGATCGGCAGCCCGAGGAACGGGATGACGAACAGGCCGACCACTCCGCAGACGAGGCCGATCACGACAGACCGCTGCGGGATCTGGCGCTCCTTCAGCCGCTTCCCGGTCAGGACGTATTGGGACGCGAACCCGATGACCAGCAGCACGGCTCCCACGCCGAAGGCGACCCACCCCCAGGAGGAGGGGCCGAACCACGCCCACACCAGCAGGGCGGCCAGAACAGAGGCGGACCCGGGCAGCACCGGCACCACCACGCCGCAGACGCCGACGATGGCCAGGGTGATGCACAGCAGGGCAAGCAGTGTGTCCGTCACGCGTCCAGGGTAGCCATCGGCTCACAGCGGCCCCACAGTGGCTGCACACCCGCGGTCCAGCCCAGGCGCGTCCACTCGAGGCATGACCGTTATCGACGCTCTCCCCGCTCCGCCCGGCGCCTTGTCCCGGCAGCGGCGTCATGATCGCACTCTTCTCCTGCAGCGCATCAGCCTGGCGGTACTGCTGCTGGCCACCGCCGTCCTCTACATCTGGGGGCTCAGCGCGTCCGGCTGGGCCAACTCGTTCTATTCCGCCGCCGCACAGGCGGGTGGCCAAAACTGGAAGGCCTGGTTCTTCGGCAGCCTCGACTCGGGCAACTCGATCACCGTCGACAAGCCGCCGGCGTCCCTGTGGGTGATGGGCCTGTCGGTGCGACTGTTCGGGTTGAGTTCCTGGTCGATCCTCGTCCCCCAGGCCATCATGGGCGTCCTGACCGCCTGGCTGGTGTTCGCCACGACCCGGCGGGCGCTGCGCACCTGGACTCCCGGCTCGGGACGTCCCCTGAGCAGCTGGTCGGTCCACAACCTGGCGCTGTTCGGAGCGGCCGCCTTCGCGCTGACTCCCGTCGCGGTCTTGATGTTTCGGTTCAACAATCCCGACGCCCTCTTGATGCTGCTGCTCACCGCGGCCACGTATTGCCTGGTGCGCGCCACGGAGACGGCGTCACGACGGTGGATGGTGTGGGCGGGGGTCGCCATCGGCTTCGCCTTCCTCACCAAGACGCTGCAAGCCTTCCTCATCCTGCCGCCCCTGGCGCTGGCCTACCTGATCATGGCACCCGCGTCGTGGCGCAAGCGCGTCGTGGACCTCCTGGCCGCCGCTGCGGCGCTGGCGGTCTCGGCAGGCTGGTACATCGCGGTGTTCACCTTGACGCCGGCCTCGATGCGTCCCTACATGGGGGGGTCGCAGACCAACTCGTTCCTGGAGTTGGCCTTCGGCTACAACGGGCTGGGGCGCCTCACCGGTGACGAGGTGGGATCCGTCGGGGGCGGCAACGGGGGAACCTGGGGATCGATCGGCATCCTGCGGTTGTTCACGGGGGTGTCGGGAGGCATGGTCGCCTGGCTGATCCCCGCGGCGCTGGTGTTGGCCGTCGTGGGGGTGGTCCTTCTCGGTCGGCGGATGCAGGACGGCTCCGCACAGGTGAGGGGTGCCCTGATCGCCTCGGGGGGCTCGCTGCTGGTGACGGGGCTGGTGTTCAGCTTCATGGCCGGCATCTATCACGACTACTACACCGTCGCCTTGACGCCCTTCATCGGGATCACGCTGGCGCTGGGGGCGGGGGTCGCCTGGGCCCATCGGGAGCGGGCCTGGGTGCGCGGTGCGCTGGCGGTGGCTGCCGTGGCCACGGGGGCGTTGGCGGTGGCCTACACCAGCCAGGCCGGCGGCGTGTACGCGGTGGTCGGCTGGGTCAGTCTCGGGATGCTGGTGCTGGCCGCGCTGGGGTTCGTCTTCGGCCCGCGGCTGGCCGTCGGGTTCACGCGGGCCGCGGTGGCGCTCAGCATGATCGGCGCGCTGCTGTCGCCCGCCTCCTACGCGCTGCAGACGGCCGCGACCGCGCACACGGGATCGATTGTCACCGCGGGTCCCGTCACCAGCAGCATGGGAGGCCGGGGCGGCGGAGGCATGGCCGACGGCGGACAGCGCGGCCAGGGCAACGGCACCGGCGGGACGCCTCCGGGCGGCACCGCGCCCGGAGGGACCGGGCAAGGGGCACCCACCCAGGGTGGCACGACGCAGGGTGGCACCGCCCAGAACGGCCCCGGGAGCCAGGGCGGCGGCCCCGGCGGCACCTCCCAGGGGAGCACCCAGGGTGGGTCCACCACCGATGGCCGGACCGGCGGCGCCGGCATGGGCGGGCTCCTGACCGGGACCGACGTCAGTGACGAACTCAAGGCGGCGCTCACGTCCGCGTCGTCGGACTACACGTGGGTCGCGGCCACCATCGGCTCCCAGAACGCGGCCAGCTACCAGCTGGCGACCAACCTGCCCGTGATGGCGATCGGCGGTTTCAACGGCTCGGATCCCTCGCCGACGCTGGAGCAGTTCCAGGCCTATGTCGCACAGGGCAAGATCCACTACTTCATCGGCGGTGAGATGGGGGGCCGGCAAAACGGTGGCAGCGAGGCGGCGTCCGACATCGTCGCCTGGGTCGAGGCCAACTATGAGGCCACCACGATCGGCAGCACGACCGTCTACGACCTGAGTGGGACGTGAGCGCCATGACCGCGCTCGCACCGCTTCACCCCTCGGGTCGCCCGGGGTTGCCCAAGACCGCGTCGGTGGAGATCGTCGTCCCGGTCTACAACGAGGAACGCGACCTGGTGTCGTCCGTGCGCCGGCTCGACACCGCCCTGGCCGACGCCTTCCCGTGGACCTACACCATCACGATCGCCGACAACGCCAGCACCGACGAGACCTGGGACCTGGCTCGGCGGGTGGCCGCCGAACTACCGCGGGTGCGTGCGGTCCACCTGGATCAGAAGGGACGGGGGCGGGCGCTGAAGCAGGTCTGGCTTGCCTCCGACGCCGACGTCGTCGCCTACATGGACGTGGACCTGTCCACGGACTTGGCGGCGTTGGCCCCGCTGGTGGCTCCCCTGATCAGCGGACACAGCGATGTCGCGATCGGTACCCGTCTCACCCGGGCTTCCCGGGTGAGACGAGGGGCGCTGCGGGAGTTCACCTCCCGGTCCTACAACCTGATCCTGCGCAGCACCCTCGGCGCCCGGTTCAGCGACGCCCAGTGCGGTTTCAAGGCCGTCCGCACGTCGGTGGCCCGCAAGTTGCTGCCGCTGGTCGAGGACACCAACTGGTTCTTCGACACCGAGTTGCTCATGCTCGCCCAGCGGTCGGGGCTGCGCATCGCCGAGGTGCCGGTCGACTGGGTCGACGATCCTGACTCGACCGTGGACATCGTCGCGACGGCGAGGGAGGACCTGCGGGGGGTGTGGCGGCTGACCCGGGGCTTCGCCTCGGGCCGGATCCCCGTGCGGGCGCTGCGTGCCGAGCTGGGACGTGATGCTCATGAGGAGCCTGGCGTCCCGGCGGGCCTGTTCGGTCAACTGGTGCGGTTCGGCGTGGTGGGGGTGGCCAGCACCCTGGCCTACTTCGTGCTGTATCTGCTGCTTCGAGGCCCGCTGGGCGCTCAGGCGGCCAACCTGATGACCCTGGTCGCCACCGCGATCGCCAACACCGCGGCCAACCGGGCGTTCACGTTCAAGGTGTCGGGGCGGGAGCGGCTGTGGCGTGACCATCTCGGCGGACTGGCCGCGTTCCTGGTCGCACTCGGGCTGACGAGCGGCTCGTTGTGGGCGTTGCACACCTGGGCTCCGGCGACGGGACGCTGGGTGGAGGTGGTCGTGTTGGTGGTCGCCAACGCGGCGGCGACCCTGCTGCGGTTCCTCACCCTGCGTGGGTTGATGGGTCACCGAGCCCGGACCGGCTCTGGGGAGGAAGCCGCCGCCGAGGTAGCGTCGAGTACCTCGGCGGCCGGACCACGGCCCTAGGCCGGGGGACGCGGCGTGGCCGCACCCTCGACGCCGTGCCGCACATCCGGAAAGGACGACCCCATGACCACCGAGGACCGAATCCACGACGCCATCACTGCGGCGGTCGGCGAGGAGCGACGCCTGCGCGACCAGCTCGCGGAAGGCCGGATCACCACCCAGGCCGAACACGAGCGCATCGCCGAGTTGGAGGTGCAACTGGACCGGCTGTGGGATCTGCTGCGCCGCCGTCAGGCGGATCGCGAGTTCCATCAGGACCCGGCGCAGGAGCGCCTGCGTCCCGCGACGGTGGTCGAGGACTACCTCGACTGAGGGCGTGCCGCGCCCAGGCTCTCCCCCAGCACCCAGGCCAGCGCCCACATGATGCCGACGGCCACTGCGGAATAGGTGACCGCGATGGTGGCGTCGATGCCGTTGGTCTGGGTCGGGGCGAGCCCGGCGTTGGTGATGAGGATCCCGAGCGCCAGCTCGAGCACCAGCAGCCCCGCAGCCAGCCCGGCGGGCAGCCGACCCACGCCGCGCCGCTGGGCCACGAGCACCACGAGGACGATCAGCACGATCGCGGTGACGGCCAGCGCGATCCGCAGCACCTGGAGCGCGGGGAAGCGGTCGATGTCATGAACCTCCCACAGCGGCCAGCTCAGGCAGCGGGTGAAGGAGGCCACGCCGTCTGCGGTGGTTCCCGCCACGATGCTGCCCAGCAGGTGCATGACGATCAGGACGCCCAGCGTCCCCGCGGCCAGCCGCGACAGCAGGCGTGGCCGGGGTCGGGACGGGGCGAACCTGGCCGCCCCTGGGCGCAGCGCCGCGTCGGTGACCGCGATCAGCACCATCGCGATCAACGCGAAGGCGAGGTCGAGCAGGCTCAGCCCGAGCGGGAGGGTGAACAAGATGATCATCATGCCGAAGACCGCCGAGCCGATGGCGCACAGCAGCGCCACCCAGGGCAGGATGCGAACCCGGGGGTCAGCGTGGCGGCGTCCCATCCAGCCGGAGACCCCGAGCAGGACCAGGGCGGCGAAGCTGATGGCGCGGTGAACGAACTCGATGACCGGGTTCTCCAGCCAGCCCGCCTGGATGACCGGCCCCACCTGATTGGCGTAGCACACCGGCCAGGCCGGGCATGCGGAACTCGAGTCCGTCGCGCACACCATGCCCCCCAGAGCCACGGTGACGACGATGAAGATGTTGGCCCAGCGCGTGACGCGCCTGTGGCGGGTGGAGGGCACGGGAACCTCTCTGCCGGTGTGGTGTGCCCCCATCCAACCACCAACGAGCGCTTGTCAGGCGGCTATCGCGAATTCGTCGTCGGCCGGGCACCTGAGGAGTCGCGCACCGTGAGAGTGGGCTCGATCAGGACGCGGCCCACCGGGGTGTGCCCGCCCTCGATGTCGCGGATCAGCGTCTCGATCGCCAGGCCGCCCAGCCGCTCGTAGGGCTGCCGCACCGTGGTCAGTGGCGGATCGAGCGCCACGGCCACGTCCGCGTCGTCGAATCCCACCACCGCCACGTCCTCCGGCACGCGGCGCCCCCGCCGACGCAGGGACCGGAACACCCCCGGTACGGCGGAGTCCGTCTCGCACACCACCGCGTCCAACCGAACGCCGGATGCCACGAGCGCGTCGAAGGGCGGATGCAGCGGGGCCCCCCGGTCGAGTGCGGCCTCGTCGCGGACGATCATGCGCACCTCAGGCGGGAGCCCGGCGGACGCCAGGGCTGATCGGTAGCCGGCGACCCTGAGTCGTTGATAATGGGCGTCCCCGGCGGACCCCACATACGCGATGTGGCGTCGCCCTCGGTCGAGCAGGTGCTGCGTCGCCTGTTCCATCCCGGCCTGACTGTCGACCGCGAAGGTGGGCACCATGACGTCGTGGGAGAGGCTGTCGATGGCCACGACGGGCAGCCGAAGCGACTCGGCGACCGCGACCATGCCCCGATCCCCCGCCGAGCCGAAGATGAGGACGCCTTCGGTCGGCACATCCACCAGCCGGGCGATGAGGTGTGCGGCATCGCCACCTTGCCCGGGACGGGCGAGGACCGGCTGAACGAAGGCCAGGTAGCCCTGCTCGCGCGCCGCGGCGTCGGCGGCGCGGACCGCTGGCTCCCACCAGCCCCACAGCCCTTCAGGAACGAGAATGCTCACCGCGTGGAAGTCGCGGCTGCGGAACGCCCGCGCGGCCACCGACGGCCGGTAGCCCAGTTCGTCGGCAACCTGCCGGACCGCGGCCCGGGTGGTGTCGCTGACGTCGCGATGCTTCCGCACCGCCAGGGCTCGGGAGGCGGTCGCGATGCCCACCCCCGCCGCGCGGGCGACATCCGCCAGGGTCACCTTGGCCATGGTTGCCCCCTTCTTGACCGACTCCGCACCCAGGCTTAGCGTAGTCACGAGCGACCGGAAACGTTACCGGTAGCGTTTTCGGACCGCCTTCCCCGCGAAGGCCAGAAGAGAGGGATTCCGCCATGGCCGTGCTCGGCGTGCAGATGATGATGCTCAAGGACAAGGTCTCCACCCTCGGGATGTACCCGGTCCTGCAGCGCATCGCAGACCTCGGCATCACGGCCGTGGAGGTCTCGCAGATCCCCATGGACGAGGAGAACACGGCCGCCCTGCGACGCGGCATCGACCGCCTCGGCCTCGACGTGGGAGCGCTGTCGGTGATGCTCGAGCCCGGCTCGGCCACCCCGGGAGACAACCTTCGTGATCACTTCGACAAGATCGTGGCCGACTGCCACCGACTCGAGACCCGCTTCGTGCGCATCGGCATGGTGCCCATGGCCGCCATGGCCTCGAAGGAGGCCTGCATCGCATGGGCACGCGAATGCGAGGACGCCGCGCGGCGTCTGGCCGCCGAAGGCATCACGCTGTGCTACCACAACCACCACATCGACCTGTCCCGCTTCGACGGGGAGCGGATCTTCGATCTCGTCCGCCGGGTCGCGCCCTCCCTCCAGTTCGAGGTCGACCTCTTCTGGGTGCAACGCGGCGGCATGGCGCCGCTCGACATGCTCAAGGAGTACGCGGGCGTGTGCCAACTCATCCACGTCAAGGACTACCGCGTAGCGTCCGTGCCGCAGAAGGCCCTCGAGATGCTGGCACGCGGAGATGCCGCAGGAAGCTATGCAGCCTTCCTCGACACCATCCAGTTCGCCGAGGTCGGGTCCGGGAACATGAACTGGCCAGAGCTTCTGCCCGCGGCAAACGCGGCCGGCGCGGAGTACTTCTTCATCGAACAAGACGACACCTATGGTCGTGACCCGTTCGATTGCATCGCCGACTCCCGGGCCTACCTGGCCTCCCTCGGCTACTAGACCCGGGGTACCGCGCTCAGGCGAGCGAGATCAGATCGGAGTACTCCGGGCTCCACAGGTCCTCGTCGCCGTCGGGAAGGAGAAGGACCCGGTCGGGCTGGAGAGCGTCGACGGCGCCCTCGTCGTGGGTGACCAGGACGACGGCTCCCGCATAGGTGCGGATCGCGTCGAGGACCTCCGCCCGGGACGCCGGATCCAGGTTGTTGGTCGGCTCGTCCAACAGCAGCACGTTGGCCGCGCTCACCACCAGCATCGCCAGCGCCAGCCTGGTCTTCTCACCGCCGGAGAGCACCTTGGCCGGCTTGTCGACGTCGTCTCCCGTGAACAGGAACGAACCAAGGATCTTGCGAACCTGGGTGTCGTCCAGGTTCGGCGACGCCGAGACCATGTTGTCCAGCACCGAGCGGCCCACATCGATCGTCTCGTGCTCCTGGGCGTAATAGCCGAGCTTGAGGCCATGCCCGGGGAGGACCCTCCCCGTGTCGGGCTCCTCCAGCCCAGCGAGGATGCGCAGCAGCGTCGTCTTGCCGGCACCGTTGAGACCGAGCACGACCACGTTCGCGCCCCGATCGATGGCCAGATCGACGCCCGTGAAGACCTCCAGGCTGCCGTAGCTCTTCGACAACCCCTCGGCGGTCAGCGGCACCCGGCCACTCGGAGCGGGATCGGGGAACCGGATCTTCGCCACGCGGTCGGCGGCACGCTGCCCCTCGGTGGCGGACAGCAGGCGCTCGGCGCGCCGGGCCATGTTCTGGGCAGCGACCGCCTTGGTGGCCTTGGCCCCCAGCTTCTCGGCCTGCTCCAGCAGGCGCGCCGCCTTCTTCTCGGCGTTGGCGCGCTCGCGACGACGGCGCTTCTCGTCGGTCTCGCGCTGAACCAGGTACTTCTTCCAGTCGAGGTTGTACTGATCCATCTCGGCGCGATTGGCGTCCAGGTGGTAGACCTTCGTGACCACGGCGTCCAGCAGGCCGGTGTCATGGCTGATCACGAGGATGCCGCCCGGGTAGGAGGCCAAGAAGCCTCGCAGCCACGTGATCGAGTCGGCGTCCAGGTGGTTGGTGGGCTCGTCGAGCAGGAGGGTGTCGGCTCCCGAGAAGAGGATGCGCGCCAGTTCGACCCGGCGGCGCTGACCACCCGACAGCGTCCGCACGGCCTGGGCCAGCACCCGATCGGGAAGTCCGAGGTTCGCCGAGATCCGGGACGCCTCCGACTCGGCCGCGTATCCGCCCGCCGCGGCCAACTCGGCCTCCGCGCGGCTGTAGCGGCGCATGGCGTCGTCGCGGGCCTCGTCCTCGGAGGCGTCGGCGATGGCCTGCGAGGTCGTGGCCAGCCGCTGCAGAATGCCGTCGAGCCCGCGGGCGGACAGGATCCGGTCGCGAGCCGTCTGCTCCGGGTCGCCGGTCCGCGGGTCCTGGGGCAGATAGCCCAGCAGGCCGGAATTCGTCACCTGCCCGGAGGCGGGCGCGCCCTCCCCGGCCAGGATCTTCGTCAAGGTGGTCTTGCCGGCCCCGTTCCGTCCGACCAGCCCGATGCGGTCACCGGAGGCGATCTGGAAACTAGTGGGCTCCAGCAGGGTGCGGGCGCCGACGGCCACGGACACATCGCGCGCAACAATCACGGGGGACCACTCTACCCGTCCTCACCGGGAGGCTTGCGCACGAGCGCCTAGGCTGGTCGCTATGGCACAGCCCAGCGAGCCGACCGCCACGTCACGCCCCCCACGCGTCATCATTCCTGCGGTCACCACCATTTTGTTGACGTTGACGGGGGCGTTCGTCGTCCTGTTCGGGATGCACGAGTACGCCGACATCCTCGGTCCGCTCGTGCTGACGCTCAACCTGTTCATCGCGGCCTACCCCATCCAGACGTTCCTGATGCGGCGAGGCGTCCCGCGCGTCCTCGCCCAGGTGGTCTTGGCCATCGTGGTGTTCGCGATCCTGCTCACGTTCTTCTACGCGCTGGTGTGGTCGATCACGTCGCTGGTCCAGGAGTTGCCGCAGTATCAGCGCCAGTTCTGGAACCTCTATCACCAGTGCGTCTCGCTCCTGGGACAGTTCGGGGTGTCCGAGCAACAGGTGCTCGATCAGGTGAAGACGATCAACCCCGCGAACTTCGCGGGCGTCCTGACCAGCGCGGTCGGCAGCGTGACGAACATCATCACCTTGCTCACCGTCATCATCGTGATGATCTTCATGATGGCGTTCGACACCGACGCCTTCGGCGAGCGCAACGAGTCGCTGCAGCGTTACCAGCCGCGCATCTGGCACTCGATCGCCGACTTCATCGCGGGCGTCCGCCGGTACTGGGTGGTGAGTTCGGTGTTCGGCCTGATCGTGGCGGTCATCGACGTGGTGGCGCTGGAACTGCTCAACGTCCCGCTCGCGCTGGTGTGGGGCATCCTCGCGTTCCTGACCAACTACATCCCCAACGTCGGCTTCGTGATCGGCCTGGTGCCTCCAGCGATCATGGCCCTGCTCGCCAACGATCCGCTCACTGCCTTGCTGGTGGTGATCATCTACTCGGTGGTCAACTTCGTGATCCAGTCGATCATCCAGCCCAAGTTCAACGGCGACGCGGTCGGCGTCACCGCCTTGGTGTCGTTCCTGTCGTTGCTGCTGTGGAGTTCGGTGATGGGCGCCCTGGGAGCGCTGCTGGCCCTGCCCATGACGCTGCTGGCCAAGGCATTGCTGGTCGACCACGACCCGCAGATGCGCTGGCTCAACGCGTTCATTTCCAATGACCCCGCGATGGCCGACCCCCGCGTCCCCGCAGTCGAGGAGCACCCGGCTCGCACCGCGCGCCCCGACGAGCCCACCGTTCCCGCCGAGCCGACCGTTCCCACCGAGGAGGGGCCCGCCGAGAAGGGGCCCGCCGAGGAGGGGCCGGACGCCCCACCGACCGGTTCGCACTGATCGCAAGGCCCAAAGGGGCCCAAATCGACCCGACACTGCTGGGCCCCCGAGCCCATTGAAGGCGCAACTATCGAGAGTTGCCCTCCCGATATGCGGATCTCCGAACTCTCACGGCTGAGCGGAGTGAGCACCGCCTCCATCAAGTACTACGTGCGGGCGGGGCTCCTCCACGAGGGAGTCCGGGAGGGCTACAACCACACCGAGTACGCCGCCACCCACCTGGAACGCCTGCGGCTCATCCGGGTGCTGCTCGACGAGGGGTGCCTGACGGTCGTCAAGGCCCGCGCGGTGCTGGCGGCGATCGACACCCCCGACGCCACCCTCCTGGAGGTCATGGAGGTCGCCCAGCGGGCGCTACCCACCTCGCATCAGCCTGCGTCCGCCTGGGCGCTCGCGACGATCGAGGAGGCGTGCAGCGAGCACGACTGGATCGTGGAAGAGGGAAACGCGGGGCTCGCCATCGTCGCGCAGGTGCTTGACGCCTTGAACGAGCTGGGACGCCTCGACCTGTTGTCCCTGCTGCCGGCCTACGCCGACGCGGCCGACGCCGTCGCCCGCGCTGACGTCCAGGCCATCGCCCCTGTGAGGGATCGGGCCGCCACCGCCAGCATGGTGGTGATCGGGACGGTCCTAGGCGACCGCGGCCTCCAGGGACTGCGGCGGATCGCCCAGGGCAACTACGTCCGCCGCTCGGCCGAGCAGCCCTGACTCAGAGGTTGTAGCCGATGGCCCGCAACTGCTCGCGGCCGTCGTCGGTGATGTTGTCCAGCGTCCACGGCGGCAGCCACACCCAGTTGATCGTCACTGAGTTGACCAGCGGCCCCAGCGCCACCTGGGTGTCGTACTCCAGGCGGTCCGTCAGCGGGCAGGTCGGCGACGTGAGCGTCATGTCGATCGTGGCGTTGTTCTCCTCGTCGACGGCGATGCCGTACACCAGGCCCAGATCGACGACGTTGACCATCAGCTCGGGATCGACCACGTCACGCATGGCCTCTTCCAGATCCTCGAGGGCCGCGACATCCGCCGACAGCGGGCCGCTGGCGTCGGGGAAGGTGTCCTTCACCAGATTGGAGGGACGGGGAGAGTCGGTCATGCTTCCTCCTGCTGTTGCGTGGTGGTGGCCAGCGCCTGCGCGGCGGCGTCCTTCCAGGCCGACCAGCCCAACAGCGCGCACTTCACGCGCGCCGGGAACTGGGACACTCCGAGGAAGGCGATGCCGTCCTCCAGCACGTCCTCATCAGGGACGGCCTTGCCTTGGCTGTGCATCATCTCGTGGAACTCGTGCTCGATGGCGAGCGCCTCGTCGACGGTGCGCCCGATCACCAGATCCGTCATCACCGATGTCGCCGCCTGCGAGATCGAGCAGCCCTCGGCGTCGTAGCTGACGTCGGTGACCCGATCCCCGTCCAGGTGCACGCGCAGCGTGATCTCGTCGCCACAACTCGGGTTGACGTGACTGACCTCGGCCTCGTAGGGCTCCCGCAGACCCGCGTGATGCTTCTGCTTGTAGTGGTCCAGGATGATCTCCTGATACATCTGTTCGACGCTCATCAGTGCCTCCCGAAGAAGTCGCGGGTGTAATCCAAGGCGTCGACCAGTTGGTCGACCTCCTCGGGGGTTGAATACACCGAGAACGATGCCCGGGTGGACGCCTGGATCCCCAGCCGCTTGTGCAGCGGACGCGCGCAGTGATGCCCGCCACGGACGGCCACGCCCCGACTGTCCAGCATCTGCATGATGTCGTGCGGGTGGATCGCGAAACCGTCCGCGCTGGTGAGCGTGAACGAGATCGCCCCGCCCCGATCGACCGGTTCGGTCGGCCCCAGGACGCGCACGCCCGCCGCGTTCACGAGACGGTCCAGGGCATAACCCGTGATCGCTGACTCGTGCGCGGCCACCACGTCCATCCCGATCGCCGACAGGTAGTCCACGGCCGCGCCCAAGCCGACGGCCTGGGCAATCGGAGGGGTCCCCGCCTCGAAGCGGGCCGGGGGCGGCGCGTAGGTGGAGCGCTCCATGGTGACGACCTCGATCATCTCACCCCCGCCGAGGAACGGCGGCAGGGAGGCGAGCAGGTCGTAGCGACCCCACAGGACGCCGATCCCGGTGGGGCCGAGCATCTTGTGGCCGGTGAACGCGACCAGGTCCGCGCCGGTGGCGGGCAGGTCGACGCCGAACTGCGGCACCGCCTGCGAGGCGTCCAGCACCGCGATGGCACCCACGGCATGGGCGCGGGAGACCAGATCGGTCACCGGGTTGACCGTGCCCAGCACGTTGGAGACCCACGCCACCGACACGATCTTCGTCGCCTCGTTGATGAGTCCCTCCGCGTCGGCCTTCGCCACGTCCAGGCGGCCTTCCTCGGTGACATCGAACCAACGGAGAGTGGCGCCCGTGCGCTGGCACAGCAACTGCCACGGAACGATGTTGGAGTGGTGTTCCAGCACCGAGACGACGATCTCGTCGCCGGGGCCGATGCGCAGGTGCTGGCCGAGAGTGTGCGCGGCAAGGTTCAGCGCCTCGGAGGCGTTCTTGGTGAAGATGATCTCTTCGGGACGCGTCGCCTGCACGAAGGTCGCCACCTTGTTGCGGCCGCCCTCGAAACCGGCGGTCGCCTCGGCACCGAGAGTGTGCATGGCGCGCGCCACGTTGCCGTTGTGCTCGGCGTAATGCTCCGCGATGGCATCGATGACCGCCCGCGGCTTCTGCGAGGTGTTCGCCGAATCGAGGTAGGCCAGGGGCTCGTCGCCGACCCGCCGGGCCAGGATCGGAAAGTCCGATCTGACCCGAGCGGGCAGCAGCGTCGCGTCGGCTCGATCAGGCATGCGTCCGTGCCGCGGCGATGTAGGAGTCGTAGCCGGTCTCCTCCAGCTTGTCGGCGAGTTCCGGGCCGCCTGCGGCGACGACGCGGCCATCGACGTACACGTGGACGAAATCGGGCTTGATGTAGTTCAGGATCCGCGTGTAGTGCGTGATCAGCAGCACGCCGCGGTCACCCTGGGCGGTGTAGCGGTTGACGCCGTCGGCGACGACGCGCAGCGCGTCGATGTCCAGGCCGGAGTCCGTCTCGTCGAGGATCGCGTACTTCGGGTTCAGCAACTGCAACTGCACGATCTCGGCGCGCTTCTTCTCACCACCGGAGAAGCCCTCGTTCAGGGAGCGGGAGGTGAAGCTCTCGTCCAGGCCGAGTTCCTGCATGGCGGCGTTGACTTCCTTGACCCAGGTGCGGACCTTCGGAGCCTCGCCGTCGATGGCCGTCTTGGCGGTGCGCAGGAAGTTGGCGGTGGAGACGCCGGGCACCTCGACCGGGTATTGCATCGCGAGGAAGAGACCGGCGCGGGCGCGCTCGTCGACGGTGAGGTCGTTGATCGAGGCGCCGTCCAGTTCCACGGTGCCCGCGGTGATGTGGTACTTCGGATGACCGGCGAGGCTGTAGGCCAGCGTCGACTTGCCGGAGCCGTTGGGGCCCATGATCGCGTGGACCTCGCCCGGGTTGATGGTGAGATCCACGCCCTTGAGGATCTCCTTGGGGCCGTCCTCGGTCTCGACGTCGACGTGCAGGCCGGAAATAACGAGCGACATGGTGGTTCAGGACTCCTGTGTAATCGGGTTGTCGAGGTCGACGTAGACGTCGTCTCCCTCGATCTTGACGGGGAAAACGGGGACGGGCTGCGTGGCGGGCAGATCAAGCGCCTCACCCGTACGCAGATCGAAACGGCTGCCGTGGGCGACGCATTCGAGGGTGCAGTCCTCGACGTCTCCTAGGCTCAGCATCACGTCGCGGTGGCTGCAGCGATCCTGGATCGCGAACACCTCCCCTTCGGTGGAGACAAGGGCGATCAGCTCGCCGTCGACATCCACCGAGAACGGCAGGTCTTCCTCCAGTTCAGCAACCGGGCAGGCGACGGTCCAGCTCACTCGGCCTCCTGGACGTGCTTGGCGGTGCCGACGGTCTCGGCGAGCTCCCGCTCCACCTCGGCGATCAGCCGCTCTTCGAGATCGTCGATGCCGATGCGCCGGATGATCTCGACGAAGAAGCCCATCACCACGAGACGCTTCGCCTCGTCGGGATCAATTCCCCGGCTGGTGAGGTAGAACAGCTGCTCGTCGTCGAACCGGCCGGTGGTCGAGGAGTGGCCGGCACCGATGATCTCGCCGGTCTCGATCTCCAGGTTCGGCACGGAGTCGGCGCGCGCCCCCTCGGTGAGCACCAGGTTCTTGTTGGTCTCATACGTCTCGATGTTCTCGGCGATCTTCCGGATCAAGACGTCCCCGACCCACACCGTGTGGGCGTCTTGCCCTTGCAGCGCGCCTCGATAGTCGACGTGGCTGTAGGTGTCGGGCGCGTTGTGGTCGACGAACATCCGGTGCTCGATGTGCTGGCCCGCATCGGCGAAGTACACCCCGTACAGTTCCGCCCGCCCGCCGGGGCCCTCGTAGTAGACGTTGGTGTGCAGGCGGGTGACGTTGCCCCCGAAGCTGACGTTGACGTGTCGGTAGCTCGCATCGCGGCCCACGCGGGCGGTGTGCTCGCCGCCGTGCAGCGTGTCATCGGCCCAGTCCTGCAGCGAGACCACGGTGAGGCTGGCTCCCGGGCGGACGTCGATCTCGACGTTCTCCAGCACCTGCGCGGACCCGGTGTGCCGCAGCACCACCGTCGCCTTGGAGTGCGGCTCGGCGACCAGGACGGTCACCAAGTTGGCCCGCCCTTGGGCGTCCTCCCCGTGGAGATCGATGAAGACCGGCTCGGTGAGCTCCAGGTCCGCCGGGATGCGGACGTAGCGGGCCGAGGCCACGTCGGAGTCGGCCAATGCGGCCAGGCGATCCCCCGGCACCAGGACGGTGCCGCGCGGGGACTGGCGGGCGGCCAGCTCCCCGACCTCGACGCCCTCGGGGGCATTGATGGCCACGGTGAGCACGCCGGTATCGGGCGCCGCCTCGAGCAGCGCCTTGATGCGGCGCAGCGGAGTGAATCGCCAGACCTCCTCCCGGCCGGTGGGCACCGGGTGGTCGGCCAGATCGAAGCTGGGCTTCGGATGCAGGTGCGATTCGACGGTCTCGATCGCCTGGGCGACGTTGGGAACTTCAGTCACGGTCACGGTGTTCGTATCCTCCCCGCGGGCGTCAGCCCACGGCTCCTTCCATCTGCAGTTCGATCAAGCGGTTCAGCTCGAGCGCGTACTCCATCGGCAGCTCGCGGGCGATGGGCTCGACGAAGCCGCGGACGATCATCGCCATCGCCTCGTCCTCACCCATGCCGCGCTGCATCAGGTAGAAGAGCTGGTCTTCGGACACCTTCGAGACGGTCGCCTCGTGGGCCATGGAGACGTCGTCCACCTGGACATCGACGTAGGGGTAGGTGTCCGACCGGCTCACCGTGTCCACCAGCAACGCGTCACACTTGACGCTGGACGCGCTGTGATGGGCCTGCGGCTGCACCTCGACCAGGCCCCGGTACGCGGCCCGGCCACCGGCACGCGCCACCGACTTGGAGATGATCGAGCTGGAGGTGTGCGGTGCGGCGTGCACCATCTTCGAGCCGGTGTCCTGGTGCTGCCCCTCGCCCGCGAAGGCGATGGAGAGAGTCTCCCCCTTGGCATGCTCGCCCAGCAGCCACACGGCCGGGTACTTCATCGTCACCTTGGAACCGATGTTCCCATCGATCCACTCCATCGTCGCCCCGGCCTCGCAGGTCGCCCGCTTGGTGACGAGGTTGAACACGTTGTTGGACCAGTTCTGGATCGTCGTGTACCGGACGCGGGCGCCCTTCTTGACGATGATCTCGACGACGGCCGAGTGCAGCGAGTCCGACTTGTAGATCGGGGCGGTGCAGCCCTCGACGTAGTGGACGTAGGAGTCCTCGTCGGCGATGATCAGCGTCCGCTCGAACTGGCCCATGTTCTCGGTGTTGATCCGGAAGTACGCCTGCAGCGGGATCTCGACGTGCACGCCCTTCGGCACGTAGATGAACGAGCCGCCGGACCACACCGCGGTGTTCAGCGAGGCGAACTTGTTGTCCCCGACCGGGATCACGGTGCCGAAATACTCCCGGAACAGGTCCGGATATTCTTTCAACGCAGTGTCGGTGTCGAGGAAGATCACGCCCTGCTTCTCGAGCTCCTCGTTGATCTTGT
>RRZU013147432.1_pt1 | contig 35649 bp, 33 predicted proteins | sample 2165561 | NCBI WGS metagenome assembly RRZU01 (sample SAMN10456909, study PRJNA506462) | wastewater metagenome | isolation source: wastewater sludge | place: USA: Moscow, Idaho | reverse complement strand
GTCTGCAGGGACACGTGGGCGCCCACGGCGACGTCGTCGGCGATCCGCACCAGGTCAAACTCGGTGAGATAGGTGGTGTCCAGGAGGACCCGACGCCCCACATGAACCCCGAACAGGCGCATCATCGGGGCCAGCATGGGCGTCCCGGTGAGGGTTTGGAGAAGCACCGGGACGGCGGTCGCCTCATAGATGCCGGTCATGAACTCGGTGCGACGCACGAAACCGCTCCACAACGCCTCGACGCGGGGCCGGTAGCGTCCGAGCAGCGCCCACTTCATGGCGGCCACGACCACCACGGTGATGACGGAGAACCCCAGCGCGATGAGCGGGGTCGCCACAATCGTCACCCAGGCCTGCGTCCTCGCCGCCAGGAACGACACGACCATCAGCGTCCCGAAGGTGGACAGCCCCAGGAGGGTGCCGGGCAGCGTGATCCGGAAGAACTCCACGATGTAGCGCAACGCGACCTTCCAGCGCGGCGGCGCGAACGTCGTCGTCTCGTCGAACTGCCCAAAGACCTCGCGTTGGGGCAGGAAGATCGCGGGCGAGCCCAGCCACGAACTCCCCGCGGGCATCCCCCCGGTGGGCGGGATCGACATGACGCCGATGAGAGAGTCATCCCCCATGGCACTCCCCGAGGGGACGAAGGCCGCATTGCCGACGAAGGCGCGATCCCCCACCGACGTGGGGCGGAAGGCGACGTGCCCGTTGGCGTAGATGGCCGCGCCAACCGAGCCCATGTCGGCCACGAACGAGCCCGCCCCGAGCGTGAGCAGGTCCGGATCGATGTTGGCGATCGTCGCGATCTCCGTGTTGGGCCCGATGTTGGCGCCCAGACGCCGCAGCCAATGCGGGGTGTACAGCGTCCCGAACAGCGAGTTGGTCAGTTCAAGATTGACGCTGAGCAACTGATCGGAGAACCACTTCTCCACTCCCAGCGTGGAGCGCAGATGGTGGATGCCGATCGGCGTCTTCTCCAAGGCGAACCGGCGCATGATGAGGATCAGCGTGCATACCGTTGCCACGAACAGCGGGCCGGTGGCCATCGTCGCCCACAGCGCAGCCATGTGGTCGAACGACATGAGGGCCGCCCACACCACGACGACGGCGGGCCCCAGTGCGACCATGGGGAGCAACTCCAGCGCAGCGATGCTGAGAAGGAAGCGGTCGCGCTGCGGCTTGCGCCAGGTGGTGGGGGCCATCGGGCAGGTGAGCATCTCGCCCACTACCGGGTCTGCTTCGCGGACGCCGCGCGCCGCCGGCGAACCGTCCCACCATTCGCGCGGGGGGACACGCACCCCTTGCGGCAGCAGCGACTGATCGCCGAGCACCGCGTGCGCCCCAACGCGTGAACCGGGCGCGAGCACCGCGTTGGCTCCGACCATCGCGTGTCGTCCGACCACGATGCGCCCCACATGCAGCAGCCCGCCGTGGATCTCGTAGCCCGACAGGTGTGTGGCGTATCCCACGGTCGCGTTCGCGTCGACCGTCACCATGGTCGGCAGGGGAATCTCAGCGGTTCCCAGATGGGCGCTCTCGGCGACCTCTGCGCCGCACCAGCGCAGGAAAGTGAGGGCGTAGGGCGACCCGGCGAGCCGCGGCATCGGCGACAGCGACATCGCCCGGGCTACGATCCAGACCCGCAGGTGCATGACCCCATACAGCGGGTGCGCGCCCTCACGGATGCGGCGCCCGAACAGGACCGCCGCCAGCGTGGGAAGCCCCCACCGGGACACCAGATAGGAAACGGGAACGCTGAGCATCAACTCGACGAGCATCGCGATGCTGGGTTCGCCCTCATTGACGGCGTAGATCACCCCGATGGGTGCCATCGCGACGGCCACGAAGACGACGATCCAGGCCAACTGCGCGAGCCCGAAGGCCCAGATCCGGGCGGTGGACGCGCGCTGCGGCCGTGCGGCAGCGACCAGTTCGGCGTCCTCGGGGCCCGCGTCCGCGTCGGATGTCGCCCTCAGGTGGGTGGCGAGGAGACGGATGGTCGGGTTCTCATAGATTTCTGGGACGGCCAGCCCCGCCATGCCGAAGCGTCCCGATCGGCGCAACGCCGAGACGAGCGTCGCCGCGATCAGGGAGTGCCCACCCAGGTCGTCGAACAGATTCGCCGTCACCGACACCGCTTCAGGTGGGAGGCCCAGTACGTCGGCCCACGTCGCCTGCAAGAACTCCTCGATCTCGTCCTCGGCGGGGACGTAGGCACCGCCGCTGACCAACGGGTCGGTTGCCGGACGCGGCAGCGCTTTGCGATCCGCCTTGCCCGACGGCATGAGCGGAATGGTGTCGATGACGTCGATGAAGTCGGGGACCATGTACGGGGGCAGCTTGCCGCGCGCATGCTCGTGCAGGGCGTGCCGTAGGGCGTCCACGTCATCGACCGGGCGGGCCAGCAAGACGAAGGCAGCCAGGCGTCCGCCGTTGCTCTCCTTGTCGATGAGCGTCACCACGGCCGCCTGGATCGCGTCGTTCTCCTGCAGCGACGTCTCGATCTCCCCGAGGTCGACGCGATGGCCGCGGACCTTCACTTCCGCGTCGGCACGGCCGAGGTATTCCAGTTCGCCGTCATCGGTGAGCCGCACCAGATCCCCGGTGCGATACATGCGGTCGCCTTGTTCATTGGTGATGAACTTCTCGGCGGTCAGTTCGGGTCGGTTCAGGTAGCCCAGGGCGACACCGATGCCGCCGATCGCGAGTTCCCCGACCGCCCCCTCCGGCACCGGGTGTCCCTCCTCATCGAGGAGGGCGGCGAAGTAGGTGGGCAGCGGGACGCCGATGGTGACGGGGCGACCCGGCACGAGTTCGGCATACGTGCACGAGGACGTGCATTCGGTGGGGCCGTAGGTGTTGAGGATCCGCCGGTGGGGGCCTCCCCAGCGCTCCACGAGACCTTGGGGGCACGCTTCACCGCCCAAGTTAAGTGTCCGGATCAAGGGCAGGTCACGGTCGACGGTGGCGAGCACCGTGGGGACGCCGTGATAGAACGTGACCCTGTTTTCCTCCAGGAAATCGGCGAGCCCGCTCCCGACCTGGCGGCCATCCACGGGGCCGGCAATCATGGTCGCCCCCACACCCCAGGTGGGCCACAATTCCTCTAGCGAGAAGTCGAAGGCGATAGTCAGCCCTTGATAGATCCGATCGGAGGGGCGAACGTCATAAATCTGAATGACGACATCGACGAAGTTGGTGATCGCTGAATGCGGCACCAGCACCCCCTTGGGGCGCCCGGTGGAGCCCGAGGTGTAGATCACATAGGCCTCGGGATCCCCGCCCCGATCCACGACCGGGCGGGCAGAAGACTGCAGGTCGATGTCGTCTGCGTCTGCGTCGGTCACCACCAGCGGCACCCCGGACTCGCGGGCCACGGCCGCTTTCTCCGCGACCGTCACGAGGCAGGCCAACGACGCGTCGGAGGCGAAATACTCCACTCGATCGGCGGGGGCCGCCGGATCGATGGGCACGTAGGCGGCGCCCGTCTTCACGACACCCAAGACGGCCACGTACATGTCGAGCGAGCGCGGGATGTAGATCCCGACACGTCGCCCTGGCCGCGCACCGCGCCGCATGAGGTGGTGCGCGAGGCGGTTCGCCCGCGCTTCGAGGTCGCCGTAGGTGAATTCTCGGCCCTCGCACACGAGCGCAACCCGGTCGGGATCACGCTCTACCGACCGTTCGAAGAAGTCGATCAACCGGTGGGGTCGCTGAGACGAATCAACCCCAAGGCGAGGAAGAAGATAATCGTGATGAACATGCAAAGACGCCGGGGGAAACGTAAGTGACATGGAGAAGAGAAACCTTCATTATGGGGGGGGTTATGCCGCCCGGCGGAATCGATCCGGACCACCAGGCGTGCAGAACGATGCTATCAACAGTTCTCAGCTTTTTCACAGGGAACCGTCCCTACCCAGATACGTCAGGCATTCCTCCTAGCCACGCGGGCTGCCCGTCGCGACGCGCCGCCGAACACCTCCGCCGAACAGTCCCGAGGCCCCCCTCCCCCGGGGGTCGAACTGCGTAGGCTGGGCGCCGAGGCGTCCTGCCCAAGGCATCTCAGTGACGAGAGGAACGACCGATGAGCGATATCCAGCCCGATCGCGGCGAGGTTTCCGAAGTGGACCGTCTGCGCCCCGGCGGCATCCCCGATGAGGGCGATGCGAGCCCTGACGCCGACCTCGCCAATCAGGTGGAAGACGGCGCCCCGAAGAACTACGGCGACGTGGATCCTGACCCGAACCTCCCACCCGATCCCAACGCCTGACCGATCCCCCACCACCGCTCACCGCGCGGCCGCCCCGACAGGAGCGGCCGCGTTTTTGCGCCTGCTCCCCTGCCCAGCCCAGCACACCACGGCAACCAGGCCGAACTGGCTGGCAAACCCCCCACGAAACGCGTACATTTATAGCCAGAGCGGCGGTGGGCCGGAAGATTTACACATGAAGTGGGGGTGAACGATGCGTTTCTTGTTCCTGAGCCTGCGGGCGGCCATGGTCGGGGGCATGGGCATGCACATGGCTGAGATCGTGTTCCACGACCAGCCCCGCTGATCATCCCCGATCGCGTAACAGTGGCGCCGAGACTCCTGGTCTCGGCGCTTTTTCGTGCCCTGTTCACCTCGTCCCGGCTGGCTCGTCGCAGGGTCAGCCCATACGCTGAGGGGCATGGTGGAGCCTTACGATGCCGTTGATGTCATCCGGACCAAGCGTGACCGTCAGACCTTGTCCGACGACCAGATCGCCTGGGTGATCGACGCCTACACCCGCGGCGTTGTGGCCGATGAGCAGATGTCGGCTCTCGCCATGGCCATCTTCCTCAACGGCATGGAGCGTCCCGAGATCGAGCGGTGGACGCGCGCCATGATCGAATCCGGTGAGTGCCTCGACTTCACCTCGCTGGGCGCCACCGCCGACAAGCACTCCACCGGCGGGGTGGGCGACAAGATCACGCTGCCGCTGGTGCCCCTGGTCGCGGCGTTCGGCGTCCGGGTCCCTCAGCTCTCCGGGCGCGGGCTCGGGCACACAGGCGGGACGCTGGACAAGATGGAGTCCATCCCCGGCTGGCGCGCCAACCTCACCAACGAGGAGATGTTCGACGTCCTGCGGGAGGTCGGCGGGGTGATCTGCGCGGCGGGCTCCGGCCTCGCGCCCGCCGACAAGAAGCTGTACGCCCTGCGCGACACGACCGCCACCGTCGACTGCATCCCCTTGATCGCCAGTTCCATCATGAGCAAGAAGATCGCCGAGGGCACCGGCGCCCTCGTGCTCGACGTGAAGACGGGCGCGGGGGCGTTCATGCGCGAGGAGGCGCGCGCCCGCGAACTGGCCCGCACGATGGTGGATCTGGGCACGGACGCGGGGCTGACCACCGTCGCCCTCCTCACCGACATGTCGACCCCGCTCGGCTTGACGGTGGGTAACGCCCTGGAGGTCCGCGAGTCGGTGGACGTGCTGGCGGGGGGCGGGCCGTCCGACGTCATCGAACTGACCGTGGCGTTGGCCCGCGAGATGCTGGCCGCGGCAGGCAAGCCCGACGTCGACGTGGCAGCCGCCCTCAGCGATGGGCGCGCGATGGACGTGTGGCGCCGCATGGTCGCTGCCCAGGGTGGCGATCCGGACGCCGCGCTCCCGGTCGCCGTCGACACGCACACGATCACGGCAGAGCACGACGGCGTCGTGTCCGCCATCGACGCGATGGACGTCGCCGTCGCCGCCTGGCGACTCGGAGCAGGTCGCGCCCGCAAGGAGGATCCTGTGGACGCCGCCGCAGGCGTCGAACTCCACGCCAAGCCGGGGGATACCGTCCGCGCAGGCCAGCCGCTGCTCACGCTGCACACGTCTGACCCGGCCCGGTTCCCGCGAGCCGAACAGGCGCTGGCAGGCGCGATCAGCCTGGCCGCCCCCGGCACGAGCGTCGCGACGCGGCCGCTGATCATCGACCGGATCGCCTAGGACACCACGGGCCGCGGCGGGGCGCGGCAGGCCTCAGCTCTGGGCGTCGACGAACGCGGTGATCATGTCGGCGACAGGCTCGGCGCTCTTGATGACCGCCTCGTGGCCCCGATCGGGGATCTGCTCGAAGGTGGCATGCGGAATCAAAGCGGCGACGCTGCGCGTCCACGGTTCGGGGCACACCCGATCGTGCGCGCCCCGCAACACCAGCGTCGGGGCGGCGATGCGCGGGCAGATGCTCTCCAGGTGATGGGCGAGCATGAACTGCAGTTTCCGGACGAACCACAGGGGGCTCGTCTTGGTGTACTGCCACATCCCCACAAGCAGCACGCGGGGCGACTCCCCGTAGAGGTCTTGGAGCATGTGCCAGATCTGCCGTGGCGCGGTCCGCGCCGCCGCGTCCACCGTGGGCGCGATCAGGACCAACGCACGCACCAGATCGGGGCGTTGCACCGCCACTTCGGCGACGATCTGAGTCCCCATCGAGTGCCCCACCCAGACGGCACCGTGCGGTAGTTCAGACGCCAACGCGTCCGCCAGCCCGGCTGCGGTCGCCTCCAGCGACATAGCGGTGCCTGGCTCGGGTGAGTCCCCGAACCCCGGCAGATCCAAGGCGAGGACGCGCCCTGTCGCCGCAAGTTCGTTAGCCAGTTCGGTGAACACAGCGCGGCCCATGCCGATTCCGTGAATGAGGACGAAGACGGGCTCGGGTGGCCCCGCCGTCTCGGTCACCGCCATGGTGACCTCACCCTCGCTGAGGTGCCGTTCCCGCGTCCAGGGCTGATCGCCCGCTGCGGCGTCCTGGGGCGTCACGGCCGGAAACGGTCGGCAGAAGGCAAGGAGCTCACGCCGTGTGAGCCTATAACGTCTCCTCCGCCGCGGTGCCGCCGGGCGCGAGGACGTCGGCGGCGAGGGCGGCGCACCGGTCGCGGGCCGCCTCGTACTCGACCGTCAGCCGGTCCACGAGGTCCGCCACGAACGGGATGTCATGGATCGCCGCGACGCCCTGCCCTGCCGACCAGACGTCCCGCCAGGCGGTGGCTGTCACCGTGTCAGGGCGGGTCAGGTGGCTCAGATCGACGGCGCCCGGGTCGGCGTCCGGATCGATTCCCGCCGCCGCCAGGCTGGCCCGCAGGAAGTTGGCGGGCACGGAACTGACCGTCGGGGTGTAGACGATGTCGGCGGCTTGCGCGTCCACGAGCATCTCGCGGTAGCCGGGTGCGGCGTCCGCCTCGGCGCTCGCCAAAAACCTCGTGCCCAGGTAGGCCAGGTCGGCCCCCATCGCCTGGGCGGCGAACACGTCCGCACCCCGGGAGAGGCCACCCGCCAGCAGCAGCAGCCCGGTAAACCAGGGCCGGACGCTCGCGACGAAGGCGAACGGATTGAGGGTGCCGGCATGCCCCCCGGCACCGGCGCTCACCAGGATCAGCCCGTCGACGCCTGCCTCGGCGGCGGCGCGGGCATGACGCAGCGTGGTGACGTCGTGCAACACCAGCCCGCCGTAGGAGTGCACGGCAGCGACGACATCGCGGGCGGCGCCCAGCGAGGTGATGACGACGGGCACCTGGTGAGCGACCACCACCTCCAGGTCGGCGTGGAGGCGCGGGTTGGAGGCGTGCACCATCAGGTTGACCCCGTACGGCGCGTCGCGGGACGTCAGACGCGCCTCCACCTCGTCGAGCCACGCGGCGAAGCCTTCGGTGGTGCGCTGGTTGAGGGCCGGGAAGGTCCCCAGCACGCCAGCTCGGCAACACGCCACGACGAGATCCGGCCCCGACACCAAGAACATCGGGGCGGCCACCACCGGAAGGCGCAAGCGCCCCGGCAATGCTGCGGCTCTCGCCGACCTGTCCTCCGCCTTCGACGCCATCGTGCCTCCCTGCCTTGTGCCCCCACGGTGTCGCGTTCGTCGCGCCCACACAAGAGGCCACCGCCTTTCCCCCGGGGCCCAGGCGACGCGGGCGGTCGACACATGGCCGCGGTCCACCTCACCCACTACCGTAGGGGGCCATCCACGGACGCTGGGAGAACACATGGACATCACCGTGATCGGGACGAGCGAATACGCCCTGCCCCCCGAGCGGGGCACCGTCGACCTACACCTACTCGCGGAGGACTCCGATCACCGCCGTGCGGCCACGCGGGTGCAGACCGAAACCGCGCGCATCGACGCCGAACTGCGCGGCCTCGCTCAAGCAGAGAACGCCCCCGTGACCTGGTTCAGCGTCGCGCCGCTCACCACGTCGTCGTGGCAGCCGACCACGCAGAAGGGGACGCTCGGAGAGCGGCGTTACCGCGCCTCGGCGACGATCCGCGCCAAGTTCGCGAACTTCACCGTCCTAGCTGAGCGCGTGGCGGCGTGGGGCGCCTCCGAGGTCACCAACGTGCAGCATGTGCGCTGGACCCTGACCGACGCGACGAGGCTCCGCATCGAGGCGTCCGCTCTGGGGCACGCCGTCGAGGATGCCCGCCAACGCGCGACGGCCATCGCACAGGCGTGCGGCCTGGACAGCGTTCAGATCGTCGAGGTCGCCGACCCGGGGCTGCTGTCGGTGGGATCGGGCAGCGTCTCTGGCCCCGTCACGGCCCTGGGGGCGATGGCGCGCGGGAAGACACCCGAAACGACGGAGCTCACCCCGGAGGACGTGACCGGCGGGGCGACCGTCCACGCGCGCTTCCAGGCCTCCTAGGCGGCGCCGCCCCGCGGGTTCAGCGAGAGCCTTGTGGCAGGGTGACGCGTCGTGCGGGTGCCGGACGCGACGGCGGCGGCACCATGGGGCCGATGTCGCCGTCGGGTGCCTCGTCGAGATCTACGATCACCGGGGCATGATCGCTGGGGAGCTTCCCCTTGCGCGCCTGCCGATCGACCCACGCCGCCTTGACGCGCCCGGCCACCGGGGCCGACGCCAAGATGAGGTCGATTCGCATGCCGAAGTCTTGATGGAACATGCCCGCGCGGTAATCCCAGTAGCTGAACACGCGATCCTGTGGCCAGTGCGCCCGCACCACATCGTCGAGGCCGAACGCCGCAAGCCGTTCACGCTCGCGGGGAGTCACGTGCGTGTGCCCGGCGAAGGCCGCCGGGTCGAACAGATCCGCATCGGCCGGGGCGATGTTCATGTCGCCGCACAGCGCGACCTGCTCCTCGCCCGCCGTGGCCGCCGCCAGGGCGTCCAGCCACGCCAGCTTGTAGGCGTAGTGGTCCGAGTCGACCTCGCGTCCGTTGGGCACATACAGGCTCCACACCCGCACACCCCCGCACGTCGCCGCGACCGCCCGCGCCTCGGCACGGCCGTCAAAATCGGGCTGGCCGGGGAACCCACGCTGCACGTCGTCGAGGCCCACGCGAGACAGCACCGCGACGCCGTTCCATTGCCCTTGACCATGATGCGCGAAGGCGTAGCCGCGCTCTCGCAGGGGCTCCGCGAGCAGATCGGCGAACGCCGCATCGGTCAGTTTCGTCTCCTGCAGGCACACCACGTCGGGCGCACGCTCCTCCAGCCACGGCAACAGGCGCGGCACGCGCTGCTTGACGGAGTTCACGTTCCAGGTGGCGATCCTCACGCGTCGAGGCTAGCCGTTCGCCCCGACACTGCACCCTCGTCCGGAAAGGGCACCAGGCATCGCCCCGCAGCAGGGGTGACACCAGACATGATGCTGCCGGGGTCCGTCACGCAGGACGGGCCCCGGCAGCATCTGTTTTAGCGGTGTGCGCTGCGGATCACTCGGCGGCCGAGGGGTGCGTCATGTCCATCGGGACGACCCAGGCGTCGAACTCCGCTTCGGTGAGCTTGCCCGAACGCAACGCGGCCTCACGCAGCGTCGACCCGGTCTTGTTGGCGTCCTTCGCGATGGCCGCGGCCGCGTCGTAGCCGATGTGCCGGTTGAGCGCGGTGACCTGCATGAGGTTGCTGTCCAGGTTGGCCTGGATGCGCTCCCGGTTCGGCTCGAGCCCGGCGACGGCGTGATCGGTGAACGACCGAGCGGCATCCGCGAGCAGACGGGTCGACTCCAGCACGGCGTGGGCCATGACCGGCTTGAACACGTTGAGCTGGAAGTTGCCCTGGCTCCCGGCGAATCCGACGGTGGCGTCGTTGCCGAACACGCGCGTAGCGACCATGGTGACGGCCTCGCTCTGGGTCGGGTTCACCTTGCCCGGCATGATCGAGCTGCCCGGCTCGTTCTCGGGGATCCGCAGTTCGCCGATGCCGTTGCGCGGCCCGGAGGCGTACCAGCGCACGTCGTTGGCGATCTTCATCATCGCGCCCGCCAGCAGGCGAAGCGCCGAGCTTACCTCCACCAGGGCATCGTGGGCCGACAGGCTGGCGAACAGGTTCGGCGCCTGCACGAACTCCAGCCCCGTCTCCTCAGAGATCTTCTTGGCGGCGAGCTTGCCGAAGTCGGGGTGCGCGTTCAGGCCGGTGCCCACGGCGGTACCGCCGATGGCGAGCTCGCGGACGCCCACCTCAGCGTGGTGGATGTCTTCCAGTGCGAAATCGATCTGAGCGACCCAGCCGCTGATGACCTGCCCGAGCGTCACCGGGGTGGCGTCCTGCAGGTGGGTGCGGCCCACCATGACAACCTCGGCGAACTCGTCGGCCTTGGCGGCCAGCGTGTCGCGCAGGTGCGTGATCGCGCCGTAGAGGCGATCGTTCAGCTCGCCCACCACGGCGATGTGCATGGCGGTCGGGAAGGTGTCATTGGAGCTTTGGCCACGGTTGACGTGGTCGTTGGGGTGGACCGGCTTCTTCGAGCCGCGTTCCCCGCCCGCCAGTTCGATGGCGCGGTTGCTGATGACCTCGTTGGCGTTCATGTTGGACTGGGTACCGGAGCCGGTCTGGAACACCACCAGCGGGAACTGGTCGTCGAGGCGTCCGGCGATCACGTCGTCGGCGGCCTGCACAATGTAGTCGGCGATGTCGGCGGGCAGTTCGCCCAGCTCACCGTTGGCCTGGGCTGCGGCCTTCTTCAAGATGCCGAGCGCCTTGATCATGGGGCGGCCCCACACGAACGTGTCGCGGCCAATGTCGAAGTTGCCCAGCGAACGCTGAGTCTGGGCACCCCAGTAGGCGTCTTCGGGAACCTCGATCGGCCCCATGCTGTCGGTCTCTACGCGCGTCATCGCTGCTCCTCCTGGGCGGGATCGCCCTCACGTGCGGGACGGGCAGGGTGCTCGTCCTCGGAATCGTCGAACCGTTGCTCGGTGCCGGGGCTGCCGTCACTGCGACGCCACGTCACCACGAAGTTTGCGTCGCGTCCGAACCGCACCAGATGCCGCCCCACCACGTTCTCAAACCGGGGAACAGCGTCGGGGTCGTCGGTCAAGACGGTCAGCGTCAGCGCCTCAGGCGAGGCTTCGAGGGTGGCACTGGCCACCTCGAAGGTCACGCTGCCGCGCTGGTCCTCCTCGCTCCAGGTACCGCCATGGCGGCGCCCCAGGTGCGAGCTCAGTTGTTTGCCGAACCGGGCTGCCCGATCCGTAGGGACGACGGCGGTGCTCCGGAACGAAACCATGCCCCCACGCTACCGGGGTGCTAGGGCCAGAGTCGTCGAACCGGGAACCTTCACCCTGACTGTTCGCGTGAGGCGCGGCCTCCCCACGAGAGGCAACGGCCGGACGCCTCCCCTGAGGGAGAACGTCCGGCCGCCAGCGTTACTTCAGGCTTTGTCTCGCCTCAGGGGACGATGATGAGCTTCCCGCGCACGTGTCCCTCGACCAGGCGCGCGACGGCCTGGGCGGCGTCCGTCAGCGGGTAACGCCCGGAAATCACGACGTGGAGCGTCCCGTCGGCCACCTGCTGGGCGACCTGAGCCAGCGCACCCGGTTCCGCATCCGCCCCGCCGGTGATGCGGACGCCGTCGGGCAGCCCGCCCATCGCGGCGATCGCGGTGATCCGCGTCGGGGCCACACCCAGGGCGAGGGCCGCCTCGACGGTCGCGGTGCCTTGCAGGTCCACGGCTGCCGTGATGGGTCGCTGCGTCAGCGCCCGGACGCGGTCCTCGAGGCCCTCGCCGTAGGCGACGGGGAGGGCGCCCAGTTCACGCAGGAAGTCGTGGCTGGCCGGGGAGCCGGTCGCGATGACCGTCGCCCCGGTGGCGGCGGCGAGCTGGACGGTCAGCACGCCGACGCCGCCTGCCCCACCCCCGATGAGGACGGTGTCGTCGGGGCCCAGTGCCAGCGGGGCCAGCGCGGCCGCTGCGGTGGCGCCTGCGATGGGAAGCGTGGCAGCGTCGTCCAGGCTCAGGCCTTCGGGTGCCCGCTCGATCGCCGTGACCGGGACCACCGTGTAGTCCGCGACGGCGTGGCCGCGAGCCGAGCCGAAGACGCGGTCGCCGACGCTGAGGCCCTCGACACCCTCGCCGAGGGCGTCCACGACACCGGAGAAGTCGTTGCCGTAGCCACCGGGCACGGTCACACCGAACATCGTGGCAGCGGCCGGATAGGCCGCAACCTTCCAGTCGACCGGGTTCAGCCCGGCCGCAGCGACCTTGACGCGCACCTGGCCCGCGCCCGGCTCGGGCACCGGGGAGGAGACGACGCTCAGGAGTTCAGGCCCGCCCACGGCGGTCTGGATGACTTCACGATTAACACTCATGAAGTTTCAACCATTGCGGCCCGGTTCGGTATTCCACCACCCCAGGACCGGCGGGTCGAGGCGCCCCCTCCACCCCGACCGCGACCAGGAGGGAAACCACCTCAATCGACGAATAATCTTTGTGGCAAAGACTTGCCCCAGCATCGGTGGAGGGAAACACTGGACCGGTGACCAACGCATCCGCAACGCCGCAGATCGCGGCCCCGAATCCCCACTTCCACGACCCGCAGTGGTGGCGCCACGCCGTCGTCTATCAGGTTTACCCTCGCTCGTTCGCCGACGCCGACAACAACGGCACCGGCGACGTCCAGGGCATCATCTCCAAGCTGCCCTACCTGGCCGACCTCGGCGTCGACGCCTTGTGGATCAGCCCCTGGTACCCCTCCCCCTTGCTGGACGGCGGCTACGACATCGCCGACTACCAAGACATCTCCCCGCAGTTCGGGACGCTCGCCGACGCCGATGAGCTGATCGCGGCGGCGCATGGCCTGGGGCTGCGCGTCTTCATCGACCTGGTCCCCAACCATTCCTCGTGGGAGCATCCGCTGTTCCAGGCCGCGCTGGCCGCCGCACCCGGCTCGCCGGAGCGCGATCTGTACTACTTCCGCGATGGCCGCGGCGAGAACGGCGACCTGCCCCCCAACAACTGGGGCTCCCTGTTCGGGGGCCCGGCCTGGTCCCGGACGACGAACCCCGACGGGACGCCTGGCCAGTGGTACCTGCACATGTTCGACATCTCCCAGCCGGACTGGAACTGGGACAACCCCGCCGTCCCGGCCCTGTTCGATGACGTCCTGCGGTTCTGGTTCGACCGGGGCGTCGACGGGTTCCGCATCGACGTCGCCGACGCGATGGCGAAGGATCCGGCCCTGCCCGACGTCGAGGTCAACCCGGTCACCGGGCATGGCACCAACGACAAGCGCGAAGGCAGCCCCCAGTGGGATGTTCCCGGCATCGAGACCATCCAGCGCCGCTGGCGCGCCGTGGCCCGCGAGTACGCCGACTCGGATCTCGGCGAGCGCGTGTTCGTGGCGGAGGCCTACCTCGATCCGATCCAGCGCCTCACCCAGTACGTGACCCCCGACCGGCTCCACAGCACGTTCAATTTCGACGCGCTGCTGAGCGAATGGTCCGCGGCGTCCCAGCGCGCGGTCATCGCCAAGAGCCTGCCCGCGCACGATGCCGTCGGCGCCCCCACCACCTGGGTGCTGGGCAATCACGACTCGACCCGTGTCGTCACGCGATTCGGCAAGCCGGAGACGGGCGGCAACTTCGCCACCGCCGTCGAGGGCGAGGGCTGGGAGGATCCGGCCGAGCGGGCGCTGCGCATGCATTCGTTCCCGACCGACGTGGCCCGTGGCCGCCGCAGGGCGCGCGCTGCCGCGCTGATGGAGCTTTCCCTGCCCGGGACGGCCTACATCTACCAGGGCGAAGAGTTGGGCCTCCCCGAAGTCGAAGACCTGCCCGAGGATCTGCTCGACGATCCGACGTGGGAGCGTTCGGGTCACCGCCTCCGCGGCCGCGACGGCTGCCGCGTCCCGCTGCCGTGGTCGGGCGAGGCGTCCCCGTTCGGGTTCGGGACCGACGCCGCACCGTGGCTGCCGCAGCCTGCCGACTGGGCTGCCCTGACCGCGGAGAAGCAGGCGAGCGAGCCGGACTCCACGCTCACCTTGTACAAGCGTGCGCTGAAGCTCCGTCGCGACCTGCCCGACCTGCGCACCGGCGCGTTCACGTGGCTGGATCTGGGCCCTGACGTGGTGGCGTTCCGCCGTGGCGAGTCGGTGAGCGTCGTGGTCAACTTCGGCCCCGAGCCCGTCGCACTGCCCGCAGGCGAGGTGCTGGTGACTTCCGAGCCCCTGATCGACGGGCTCCTGCCCGCTGACGCGACCGCCTGGATCGCCGCCTGAGCCGACGCCGCGGTCCCCAGCCTCCCGAGGGCTTGGGGCCGCGGCGTTTCACGGCTAACCTGTCGGTCCTGGGTCATGGGCGACCCCATCGTTCCCCCACTTTCACGCGGAGGTTTTCCCATGTCCCCCTTGAGTCCAGCACCGCTGCCCGATCGGTTGAACCGGGGCGACAGGTCCGTCATCACCATCTTGCTGATCGCGGCATTCGTCGTGATCCTCAACGAGACGACCATGAACGTCGCCCTGCCGCGGATCATGGCCGACTTTCAGGTGCCGGAACGGACGGCCCAATGGCTGACCACAGCGTTCCTGCTGACGATGGCCGTCATCATCCCGATCACCGGCTGGCTCCTGCAGCGGTTCCCGACCCGCGCGGTGTTCACCTTGGCGATGTCGCTGTTCAGCGCCGGGACGCTGGCCGCCCTCCTCGCCCCGCAGTTTCCGCTCTTGCTGGCCGCCCGGGTCGTTCAGGCGTCCGGCACCGCCGTCATGATGCCGCTGCTCATGACGACGATCATGACGCTCGTCCCCCCGCATCACCGCGGCAAGGTCATGGGCAACATCTCCCTGGTCATCTCGGTCGCCCCCGCCGTCGGGCCAACCCTGTCGGGGCTGCTGCTGCACCTGGGGTCGTGGCGTCTGATTTTCGGGTTCGTCCTTCCCATCGCGCTGCTCATGCTCGTGCTCGGACGCCGCGGCCTGCGGGCCTCTTCCTCCGACGCGACCGCCCCGCCCCTGGATCTGATCTCCATTCCCCTGACCGCCCTCGCGTTCGGCCCGCTCATCTACGGGCTGAGCCTCATCGGCTCCGAGGCCCCCTTCTGGGAGCCGATGCTCGCGATCGGGATCGGCGTCGCCGGGCTCCTCGCCTTCGTCGCCCGCCAACTCGTCCTTCAAGGGCGCGACAAGGCCTTCTTGGACCTGCGGACGTTCACCTTCCCGACCTTCAGCGTCGCCTTGCTCATGATGGCGATCGCGATGATGGCCATGTTCGGGTCGATCATCATGTTGCCGCTGCTCCTGCAAAACGTGTACGGCCTCGAACCGCTGCAGGTCGGTCTGATGATGCTGCCGGGCGGCATCGCGATGGGGCTGCTCGGCCCCATCGTCGGACGCCTGTACGACAAAGTGGGGCCGCGCGTCCTGGTGGTGCCCGCCAGCCTCGTCGTCTTGGGTGTGTTCGGCGCCTTCGCGCTGCTGACGCCCAGCACTCCCTGGTGGGCCGTCATGGTGGCTCACATCGTGATGAGCATCAGTTTCGCTTTCCTCTTCACGCCGCTGTTCACCGTGGCCCTGGGCGTGCTACCGCCCCGGCTGTACTCGCATGGATCAGCCATGATCGGCACGGTCCAGCAGGTCGCCGGCGCTGCGGGCACGTCGCTGTTCGTGACGGTGTTCGCCATGCAGACCGCCGTCGCGGAATCCGCGGGACAACCCACCCCGCAGGCGATGCTGACCGGGTCACACTGGGCGTTCCTCGGTGCGGGTGCCGTGTGGACCGCGGCCGTGATCACCGCCTTCTTCCTTCGCAGGCCCCCCGAGGACGCCGACGACGCGGCAGGCACCGCACCGTTGGCCCACTAGCCGTCGACCTTCCCACACCCCTGCCTCGTTGGCCTCCAGGCGAGCAGGACGCTTGAGTCAGCGGGCGAGGGGGACCTCGACGATGCGGGTCCCCAGTTCGATGGGGTCTTGGTCGGATTGCGTCAGTTCGTGCACGATCGGCAGCGCCAGGCCGGGGTCCGACACGGCTACCGTCAGCCGGACGCTCGACCCCCAGGCCGCATCCACGACGTCCAGCCCGCGGTTCATCAGCGCCCCCTGGACGCGCCCGGCGTCCGCGGGGCCAACGTCGATGCCCCACATCACCCGGCGCTGCGGGATGACGCGGGGGGCGTCCGCCAGCGCGGTGGCGACCGCGTCCGAATAGGCCCGCACCAGGCCTCCCGTGCCGAGCAGGACCCCGCCGAAATAGCGCGTCACCACCGCGACCGTGTTGCCCAGCTGGGCGCCGCGCAGCACCTCCAGCATGGGCATTCCAGCGGTCCCTGCGGGTTCCCCATCATCGGAACTGCGCTCGATCGGCTGTGCGTCGGCCACGTCGACCACGAACGCCAGGCAGTGGTGGCGGGCATCGGGGAACGTTCCTCGCACCTGCGCGACGATCGCGCGGGCCTCGTCCTCGGAGTCGGCGCGCGCCAGCGTCGTGAGGAACCGCGACCGCTTCTCCTCGGTTTCGGTGCGGGCGAAGAAACCCTGTGGCAACCACGAACGCATGCCCGCAGCCTGCCAGACGGTGGAAAGATGGTGGGCGCTATGACGAATCCCGTGACCGCGCCCGACCCGTCCCTTCGCGCCGCAGCGCACGCTCGCAGCGACGCCCAAGCCAAGCCTTTGGGCGCTCTAGGACGCCTGGAGACCCTCGGAGCCTGGCTGGCTGCCTGCCAGGGCGTGAATCCGCCCGTGCCGCTGACCGACGTGCGCGTCGTGGTGTTCGCGGGGGATCACGGCGTCGCCGCGCGGGGCGTCTCCGCCTACCCGACCGCCGTGACCTTGGCGATGGTGCACGGCATCCTGGACGGTCATGCCGGGATCAGCGCGCTGGCCCGCAGCGTCGGTGCGACCGTCTCGCTGTACGACCTCGGCGTCGACGGGCTCACCGGTGTTCCCGAAGAGGTCACGCGCTTCCACGTCCACCCTGCCCGTCCGATCAGCGATGAGGACGCGCTCACCGCCGACGAACTCCAGGCGGCCCTGGCTGCGGGCGACCAGATCGCCGCAGAGGCCATCGCCGACGGCGCTCAACTCCTGATCGCCGGTGACCTGGGCATCGGCAACACCACCCCGTCGGCGGCATTGGTGGCCGCCACGCTCGGGTTGCGTGGCGGCGACGTGGCGGGCTCCGGCACGGGCGTTGACGCCGCCGGGCTGGCCCGCAAGGCCGACGCCATCAACGCCGCGTTGGATCGCGTCGGCGACCGTGCCGCCGATCCACTGCAGCGTCTCGCCGCCTTGGGATCGGCCGACATCGCCGCCGCAACCGGCTTCATGATGGGCGCCGCGCGTCGCGGCATTCCGGTGGTCGTCGACGGGCTGATCGCCAGCGCCGAGGCCCTCATGGCGGAGGAACTCGCACCGGGGGCGTCCGCCTGGATGGTCGCCGGTCACGTCTCGACCGAGCCTAGTTGCGCGCTCGCCCAGCGTCGCCTTCATCTCGCGCCGATTCTCGACCTGGAGATGCGCCTGGGTGAGGGCACCGGGGCGGTGCTGGCGGTCCCGATCCTCGAGGCCTCTGGTGCCGCGCTGCGAGACATCGCCGCCCTGGCGGACTTGTCATGACAGGTCAGTACCCGGTCCGACGGATCCTGACCGCGCCGGGAGGGCTGCGATGAACACACTCCGCAACGGAGTCCGTTTGGCATGGGGGACGCTCACCGCGATCCCTGGTCCCGCGCCAGAACGCGTGGACGCCTCCGTGGCGCGCGTCGCGATGGCGGGCGCCTGGCTGGTCGTGTTGCCGCTGACCGTGGTCTGCGCGCTGGCGGGCTGGGCACTCGCCCTGGTCGGCGTCCCGGGCATTGCGGCGGGCTTCTTGACCGTCGGAGCCCTGTCGTGGGCGACACGCGCGATCCACGCCGACGGGCTGGCCGACACCGCCGATGGCCTCGGATCCGGGCGCGCCCGCGAGCGCGCCTTGGAGATCATGCGCCTGGGCAACGTCGGCCCGATGGGGGCCATCATCCTGGTCCTGGTGTACGGCGCCCAGGCGGCGTTGCTGGGCGACCTTCTCTCCCGCCCCGGCGGGTGGGCGCTGGCAGGGTTCGCACTCGCCTCAGGACGCCTGGCGTTGGCGCTCGGGTGCGCGAGCGTCGTGCCTGCGGCCCGTCACGACGGGCTGGGGCAGGCGATGGCCCAAACCGTCCCTGCGTGGCTGTTGGCGGCGGCACTCGTCGCCAACCTGGTGCTCGGCGTCGCGGTGTGCACCATGGCCAACGCCTGGGGTGCTGGCCTGCCCTGGTGGGCGTGGCCCCTGGCGATGGGGGTTGGCATCCTCGCCGCGCTCGCGGTGCTGGTGCGGGCGCTGCAGCGCCTCGGCGGCATTACCGGTGACGTGCTGGGCGCCCTGGTTGAGGCCAGCACTGTCGGCCTCCTCCTGGGCCTGGCCATGATCTGACCCCGACGCCAGCGCGCGGCGTCACAGGCGCAGGGTGCGGCCTGCCACGACGAGGATCACGTCGTCGACGCTGCGGGCGACGGCCTGGTTCGTCCAACCGAGTTGATCGGTGAACAGCCGACCCGAGGGATGCTCGGGCACCACACCCCAGCCGACCTCGTTCGTCACGATCACCAGTGGCCCCGCGTGCCCCGCCACAGCGTCGGCCAGGTCGGCGCGCCGCTCCCCCATCGACTGGATGATGTGGGAGCGGGGGGCATCCCAGCCGATGTCGTCGAGCTGGCGCGTCAGCCACGTTCCGAGGCAGTCCACGAGAACCGCGCCGGTCGTCTCGCGCAACGCCTGCGCGACATCCACGGTTTCGCGCGTGACCCAGGACGCGGGACGCGAGGCCTGATGCGCGGCGACCCGGGCGGCCCACTCAGGGTCGGATTGCGGGTCTGCGGGGTAGCCGGGCGTGATGTAGGTCACCGCTTGCGCGTCGGCGAGCAGCGCCTCGGCATGGCTCGACTTGCCGCTACGGACGCCTCCGGTCACCAACACGCGCACCCCGGCACCCTACCTGTCGCTAGGCTGAGCGTGTGCTCCAACCGCACGCCATCACGTTTGTTCGGCACGGCCAATGCGTCGGCAACGCTCAGGGCCGGGTCGTGGGCCAGTGGGACAGCCCACTGACGCCGCTTGGCCACGCCCAGGCTACGACGGCGGCGTCCCTGCTCGCCGCGGAGCCCCGCCCTCTGGCGCTGATCTCCTCTGACCTTCAGCGCGCCAGCGCCACGGCCGAGATCATTCAGGGCGCGCTGGGCGTCCCCCTGTTTGTGGACGCGGGGCTGCGGGAGCAGTTCTTCGGCGACATGGAAGGGCAGCTTTTCTCGGAGCTGACCGGTTGCAGCCCCAGCGGCGGCGCCCATATCAACGAGGTGCGCTGGGGCAACGGGGAGTCGGTGGTGGACTTGTATGCCCGCCTGGAGGCGACGCTGCCCGCACTCATCGACGCGCACCCGGGCCCGCTGGTCCTCGTCACCCACGGACACGTCATCCAGGTGGCCGTAGCGTTGCTGCAGGGGCGCGGCCCGCACGACATCGACTGGTTTGAGTTGCCCAACGGGGGCATCGTGCACGCCCCCGCACCCTCTGCCGCTCAGTAGCGCGCGGCAACGCGACGCGGTTCACACCTTCAGGCCTGCGGCGGCTGTGCGCTCCTTAGGCTGATGCGGGCAGGGGCCGGTCCTCGAAGCTCCGCACGAATGCGGGCGCATCTCCGGTGCTGGCGGCTGCGTCGAAGCGGTACCCCAGCCCCGTGAACCCCGCGAGCTTGGCCCGCGAATGGATGCGCTCCCGCACGATCCAGGCCGCCATCGCGCCGCGGGCCCGCTTGGCATAAAACGACACGATGCTGCGGCGTCCGCGCGCGTCGGTGTCCAGGAAACGCGGGCTGACCAAGGGGACGCCTAGCTCGCGGGGGCGCACCACTGAGGAGTACTCCTCCGAGGCGAGATTGACCACAACGCGCGACCCGGGCGATGCAGCCACATCCTCGGCGAGGAGCCGGGTCGGGATGTCGCCCCAGTACGCGTACAGCGAGGGGCCGCGCTGAGTGCGCAGCCGGATGCCCATCTCCAGGCGATAGGGCTGCATGAGATCCAGCGGACGCAGCACCCCGTACAGCCCCGACAGGATGCGCACGGTCTTTTGTGCCTCCGTGTAGTCCCGGGTCGTGAACGTCGCGGGTGCGTCAAGCCCCTGGTAGACGTCCCCGTCGAACGCGAGGATCGCCTGCCTGGCGTTCTGTCGCGTGAAGGGCGTCGTGAAGTCGGCGTAGCGCTGCACGTTCAGCGCGGCCAACTCGTCGGAGATGCGCATGAGACCCGCCACCTCGGAGACGCTGAGCTGGCGCAACGCGTCGATGAGGTGGCTCGACTCCGCCACCAGTCGGGGTTGTGTGAAGACACGCGTCGCAGGCTTCGACGTGAAATCCAAGGACTTGGCGGGCGACAAGATGGTGATCACCCTGCGAGCCTAAAGCACGCCGACGACGCTTCAGTCTGCGTCGCGCGGCCACGCATTCGGCAGACAGCCCCCCAGGTCGGCGCCCTGCTGCATCATGACCGGAGCCTTCGCGCCGGGCTTGGCGCAGGTGGCCACCCCCTGACCCAACACCCGGCCCATCTCGTGGTTCACCAGGTAGGACCGGTAGGCGCCCAGGTCGTCGTAGGTGGGCGTCATGAATCGCCACCGATCGGCGTTGAGCACGATGCGCGTGCGATCGCTGCAACTCCACGCGAACCCGACGTCAGCGGCCTTGCACAGCTCGTGGGTCGTGGACGGCGAGGCCACATAGATCACCACCCCGGCCTTGGACTCGTCGGCGACCAACGCAAAGTTGCGCTTGCCGTACCCGGCCCAGCCGCGCGGATCATCCAGCGTGCGTTGAATCTCGGCAGCCGCCTCGTCGGGGGCCACCGAGACGGTGTCCTCCACCTTCACCACGTACCTGAGGGTGGCGGGCGCCGGAAGCTGCGGCGCTGCCGTCACCGTGTTGAGAAGGTAGGTGCCCGAGGAGCGGGTATCGGACGTCCACACCTGCTGCCGGGCGATCGGTGGGATGGACGGCGACGGGGAGGCCCCCGGGGCGACCTCCGCGCCTCGTGATGGTCGTGATCCCCCCTGCTGGACGGCCCATACGCCCGCCACCGTCACCACGAGCAGGAGCGCCACGAAGGCGAGCCACCAGCCCGACCGTCGCGTCGCGGCGTCCCCCTCACGCGCAGCCCCCATGGTGGCAACCCTAGGTCATGCCGCCGACGATCACGGGACGGCTTCGCGCGTCCGCATCACCGTGTTGGCGGCCACTCCCCGCGAGTCACCTCGGCGAGTTGTTCGACCGTGACGTCGATCGGGTTCCATTCGGCCGCGACCTGCTGGTGAGCGAGCACCAAGATCCGATCGCTGAGCAGCAGGAGTTCCGACTCGTCTGAGGCGAGGACGAGGACGCCGACGCCACGGCCCGTCACCTCGTTCAGGAGGGCCGTGAACTCTTCACGGGCGGACAGGTCCATGCCGCGCGTCGGCTCGATCAAGATGAGCATCCGCGAGTGTTCGGCGGCCAGTTCGCGCAGTTCACGCCAGCGTCGCTGCCCCACCGACAACGCCGGACGGTTGAACAGGCGGCTGGCCTGCTCATCGGCCTCACGGAAGGCAACCAGGATCGCCGCCGTGTCTTCGACCTGGGCGTCGTAATCCTCCTCGGCGGGATCGTCGAGCATCATCAGGTTGCGCGCGAAATAGGTGTCGCTGCCGCGGTCAGCCGCACCGGCCAGGACGCCGATCCGTAACCGGGAGGCGTCCCACGGTGACGCCAAGGTGACGGCCTCGCCCTCCAGGGTGATCCCCGCCACCGGCAGTGGTGTGTCCCCGGTGAGGGCATGGACGAGTTCGCTCACGCCGGAGTCGCGGGCTCCGCACAGCCCCAGAACCTCTCCCTCGTGGAGGTCGAAGGACACCGGTTGCTCACCCCCGACATCCAGGCCCGTCACCGACAGCAGGCTCGTCGCGCTCACGGGGGCGCTCCGCGGCCGCAGGGTGACGACGCGGCCGAACATGGCCTCGCTGAGGGACTCGGTGGTCGCGGTCAACGAACTGACGACCTCAACGACCTTCCCATCGCGCATGACCGCGATGCGATCGCACAGGTCCAGGGCCTCGTCGAGCCGGTGCGTGATGAACAAGATGGAGCGGTGCCCGCCCGTAGCCCGGCGTGCCGCGAACCGCAGATCTTCGGTCTCGCGCGCGTTGAAGGTCGTGCTCACCTCGTCGATGATCATGAGTTGACGCGGGTCCGCCAGCAGGCGCACCACCTCGACCAGCCGCCGATCAGACTCTTGGAGATCACCCAGGCGATCCTCCGGGTCCAAGGCGCTACCGGCTTCGATGAGCGCACGCCTCGCGGCGGCCATCACCTCTGCTTCCGGGAGGTGCTGCACATCGGACTGCCGGAACATGGCCTCGGCCACGTTCATGGTCGGGTCCAGGCGGAGTTGCTGCTCGATGATGCTGACCTGCCAGGGTTCCAGAGCAGCGCCAGCGTAGTGAGCGCTGCCGGCATCCGCCGTCAGCGATCCTGCCAAGACGGCGGCGAGCGTGGACTTACCCACACCGTTGCGGCCGACCAGGCCCATGATCTCGCCGGGGCGCAGTTCCAGGTCAACGCCGCGCAGGACTTCGACGCCGCCAAACGACTTCGTGACGCCTTCGATGGCGATCGGGTAGTCGGGCGCATCCATCGCAAGGGTCGTCATGGTCGGTCACCGTTATCGAGGAGGGTCCGCTGTTCGCTGAGGGTGTGACGAAGGGAGCCGACTTCGGTCGCGCTCGCCTGCAGGTCGTCGAGCGCGTGCCGCAAGGACGACTGCAGTTCAGCGTTGTCGTGCTGCAGTTGTTCGATGCGCTGTTCCAGGTGCGGGACCGTCGCGTCCCAGGCGCTCACTGCGCCGCCCTCCAGTCGCGCCAGTTCGCGTTCCATGGCGAGCAACTGGCGTCGCAGGTCCGCGACTTCCTGCTCCGCCGCCTCGCGCGACTGACGCTCGGGCTCGGTAGGAACCGCGTCGGGCTCCTGGAGCGCCGCACCGATCAACCCTGCGCCCGCGACGGCCACGACGGGGACGGCGGCGTCGGCGCCCCCGTGAGAGCTGCCACCATCCTCGTTCTCGGGGCTACCGCCTTCGTGCTCCTCGGGGTCGTCGCCCTCGTGTTCCTCAGGGCTGGCACCTTCGTCGCTCTCGGGGCTGGCGCCCTCGTGGTTCTCAAGGCTTGCGCCCTCGTCGACTCCAGGGTCGGCGTCCCCCGCATCGGAGGAACTCGCCTCCTCCTGGGCGTCCGACACCTCATCCGGTGTGGAGGCGGGCAGCGTCAAGACGGCGTCCTCCTCGGCGTGTGCCGCCTCCTCGACGCCCGGCACCGGAGGGGCTGCGGGAACCGGGAGGGGATGTTCGACGAACCACGCTTCCGGATCAGAGTTGTCCCGCAGCGAGCCGCCAGCCGGTCGCGCTGGCTCCTCGGACACGGACGCGGTTGCGTCCTCAGAAACCTCGCGGGCATCCCAGGCGGAGGCCTCCTCCAGCGTGAGCGCATCCTCAAGCTCGGCGGGAGCCACCGACGGCGCCAACACGATCTCTTCCTCAGCGAACCACGTCTCGGGCGCATCGGAGAGGTAGCCGGGCACCGGGCGCAGCCCCCCATCCGTCTCGCGAAGAAGTTCGTCGTGGGCCGACGGCGGTGCGGGAGGCGGTGCGGCGGCCTCCTCCTCAGCGGGTGCCGCGAAAGCGGACGCGGCTTCCTCCCACGCCGAATGCGTCAAGACGATCGTCTCTTCCGGCTCGGAGTCCCCCTGGGCCGAGGCGTGAGTGAACGGCGCCCAGGCAACGGTCGGCTCACCCAAGGGCTCCACCGGCTCCGGCTGGGCGTCAGGCTCGACCGGCTCCGGCTCAGCGTCGGGCTCAACCGGCACGGAAAGCCGCTCTGCGGCAGGCGCCGCCGCTGGCACCGTCGCGGCGGACGCGACGACCGGCGTCCACCCGGCCTGCGGGGCCAAGTGGGAACCCACCTCGGGGCGCGTCGGCTCGCTCGTTGCCGAGTGGTCCGGCGCCGGGGTGGCCGTGGCCGGGGTAGCTGCTGTGGGTGCAGTGGGGGTGGTACGGGACGTGGTGTGCGAGCGCCGCGAACCGATCAGCCAGCCAAGCAACCCTGCGCACAGCGCTGCAATAGCCACCACGATCGCGACTTGCCCCCACACGAGCCCGAGAGCATCCAGCATTAATGTGTCTCCATCCAGCTCAGCCGTTGCCCGAGGACAACGTGACGCTCACGCGTCGGTTCTGTGCCCGGCCCTCGGCCGAGGCGTTCGAGGCCACAGGCAGACGATCCGCCTCGCTCGTCGTGGTGATGCGGGATGCCGGGATCCCCCGCTGCACAAGCGCCTGCGCCACGGCGTCCGCGCGCTCCTGACCCAGCGCCACGCGAACGCTCTGGGTCCGTCCGCTGTCGGTGTGCCCCGCCAGCGTGACGCGGGCGTCGGGACGGGACCGCAGGAGTGCGACCAGCCGCTCCACCTCGGGAACAGCCGAGGCAGGGAGTTTCGCACTCGACCCCGGGAACAAGATCGCATTGACGCTCGGGAGCGGCCCGGACGGGGTCGGCGTCGGTGTGGGAGACGCGGTGGGTCGGGGCGTGCCCTTCGTCGCTGACGGGGTCGGCGTCGGGGTTGCCGTGGGAAGCGTGTCCGGCTGCGGGACCAGCGTCACCTCACCCAGGCCCGGCACGGTGCGCACAGCGTCGCGCGCGCGCTCCAATGTGGCCTTGTCAGCGCCACTTAATGTGACGTCGCGGCCCACCACCTCGACATAGGCGCCGATGGATGCCGACTCGAGCCTATTCGTCGCTTCGCCACGGATGGTCGAACGAATACCTTCGGCGACCCACGCGGTTCCGGGAACGAGCGCAGCGACCAGGCCAATCGTGGCACCGAGAGCAGCGCCCTTCCTAGCAATTCCGGACATGTCCGTTACCTCCCCCCGGCCGGTATGCTATCATGTGCTGCACCGATACCCTTCTCAGGGATGGTGGCAACCAGCAGGCCTCGACCTTGACGTGACGCGAAGGTGCATCTTCGGCGCGGCGCTGGCAACATGGTCGCCGATCAACAGTGTTTTCCAACACCAGCACTACTTCACGAAGCGGGGGGCTTCAATAACATGTCTGTAGCGCAGCATCAAGCCAGCAAATCGATGGAATTGCAACGCATCATCTCTGCCATGCACCGGGCGATTCCCGAGTTGCACGGCGTCATGATCGCCTCGGTCGACGGCCTCGCCGTGGCCCATGATTTCCCGGACGCCGAAGCCGAGCGCGTGGCCGCTATGTCCGCCACCGCCTTGGGCTTGGGCAAGCGCATCACCGAGCGCACCAACCTGGGTGGCCTGGCCGAGGCCGTGATCCGTGGCGACAACGGCTACCTGGTGGTCTACGCCGCCGGGCAGCACGCCGTCTTGGTGCTGTCTGGCCCGATCGATTCCAACCTTGGCCTGATGCGCCTGGAAGCGCGCGTTGCCGCCGTCGACATCAAGCAGATCCTCGGGCAGGCCTGACGATGGATCCCATGCATGAGATCGCCCGCCAGGCGATCGAGCAGACGCCGCCTGCCATCCGAGTGACCCCCGAGCAGGCGTCTGTCATCGCGGCGCACGCCGACGAGTTGCTCGCCCTGGGCCCGGAGATCGTGCAGGCGTTCTACGACACCTTGTACGGCCACGAGCCGACCGAGGCCGTGTTCGGCGAGGGTGAGCGCCCCATGCGCGAGCAAACGCTGGGGGATTGGTGGACGCGTACCGTCCGCGGCCCCATCGACGACAACTACTGGTCGTGGATGGCCATGGTGGGTCTGATCCACGTGATCCGCCGGGTCACCAACCCGATGATGCTGGCGATGGCCGAGTTCGTGGCCGACTTTGTCGCCGCGAACCAGGGTCGGCTTGGCCTGCCTCCCGAGGAGGCGCACCAGGTAGCCGAGGCTTTCCGCCGCGTCGCGGGGATGACTGGTTCGGTCATCACGTGGGGCTACGACCATGCCGTCAGCTCCGCCCTGTTCGAGGTCGCTGGCATGCCGGAGGCTTTGCTGGCACGCCTGCGTGACGCAGAGATCAAGGAAGCCCTCGTGGGCGCCCGCCAGGAGGTCGGGAACTGAGCTCAGGCTTCAGACCCCATCTGCGACACAGTGATGGGGGCGGCTCCTGCGGGGGCCGCCCCCATCACTGTTGCCGTGCGCCTATTTGACGGCGCCGCTGGCCAGACCGGCCTGCCAATACCGCTGCAATCCCAAAAACAGCGCCACCAGCGGCAACACCCCAAGCAGAGCGCCTTGCAAGACGGCCCCATATTGGGGGTTGAAGTAGCTCATCATCCCGTACAGGCCCACCGTCACGGGTTTCAACTCGGTCGAGTTCAGCATCATCAAAGGCAAGAGGAAGTTGTTCCACGTCGCCACGAAGATGAAGAGGAAGATCGTCACCATGGCCGGGGCGAGGAGGCGCAGCACCACAGAAAAGAAGGTGCGCAATTCAGAAGCCCCATCCAGACGCGCCGCTTCCAGCAGTTCGTCGGGCACAGACGCCTCGACATAAATCCGACCCAAGAACACGCCAAACGGGCTGACACAGGAAGGGATGATCACCGCCCAGACCGTGTTCACCAGGCCCAGCCCATGGAACATGAGGTACAGCGGCACGGTCAGCAAAGCGATCGGGAAGAGCAGCCCGGCTAGCACAGCTCCTTGCACGATGCGCCCTCCGGGGACGGCGAACTTGGCTAGCCCGTAGCCCGCGGCGACGGAGAGCAGCGTGCCGACCAGCCCGGCCACGAGCGAGTAACCCACCGAGTTCGCGACCCACCGCCAAAACTGGAACTGCGTCCACTCCATCAACGTGGTGTAGTTCGCGACGATGTTGTTTCCGGCGGGCAGGAGCCCCGGCGTGGTGACCAGATCGGGGTTGCTCTTGGTGGCCGAGATGATCACCCAGTACACCGGTCCGAGAAAGTAGACAGCCGCCACGATCAAGACCGTCCAGGTGAGCGTCCGGGTCGTCAGCGGGGTACGGATGGCCCCAGGGCGAGAACTCATCGATTCACCTCGATCGATTCATGGTCGATTGCAGGAGGGCATACGCACCGGCCAAGACGCCGGCGAAGACCGCCATAACGAGCGAGACCGCTGACGCGATCCCTCCGCCACCCGGGCTCGTGAGGCCGCGAGCGGCGTTGTAGGCCAGCATCATCGGCGTGTAGTCGTTGCCCATCCACGGGTTCACGGTGGCCAGCACCGTGGGTTCGTTGAACAGTTGGACGGTGCCGATGATCGACAGCAGGATCGCCAGCAACGCAGCCGGGGCCACCAGGGGGATCTTGATCGACCAGATGATCCGCCAGTCGGAGGCCCCATCGATGCGGGCCGCCTCGTAGATGTCGCGGGGAATCGCCTGGAGTGCCGCCAAGAAGATGAGCATGTTGTACCCGGTGAACGTCCACGTGGTCATGTTGGCCATCGAGCCGAGCATCACCCCGGGAGCGAAGAAGTCCACCGAGCCGAAGGCCACCACCCGGCCCAGGCCCGACCACAGCGCAGGCAGCGACAGCACCTGGAGGATGTTCTCGAGGCCGACGAACTGGTCGATCACCTGGCCGCCGCCGTAGAGACCGCCACCGGCGGGCACCTTCTTGAACAGCGCTTCGCGGACGCTGACCACGATGGGTGCCACGAAGCACACCAGGAACAGCACGACGAAGGGGGCCAGGAACATCCACCCCGTTCGGGCTTCATGGCGACGTCGGAACCCGGGACGTCCGGCTCTCGTCGTGCTGGTCATGGTGCGTCCGCCTCAGCCTGCCACCGGGAGTCCGGCGTCCTTCAGGGATTGGACCGACTTGGTCTGGGCGACCTGGAACACATCGGCAACCTTGCCTTCACCCGAGCCTGCCTTGGCCGCTGCGGCCGCCATGTCCGCGCCAATGGCGGGGAAGGTCGGGATGTAGGGGAAGTCGGGGTTGAGCGACGCATTGGCCTTGGCCAACTCGGCGAACACGTCCTGGCCGCCGTAGAACGCGGAGATCGCTGCTGGGGTCTTCATCGTGCCCTTGGCCGCCACGACCAGGCCTTGGGAGACCAGCGGGTCGATCTGGGTGTTGAGCCAGTTGTTGAACTTCATGGCCTGGGCGGGCGCCGGGTACGTCTTGGTCACGACGACGCCCGAGCCGCCGTCGGGCCCGGTGAGGGCCTTGTCCCCCATCGTAGGGATCTGCGCCACGGCCCACTGTCCCTGGTTCGCGGAGCCCTTCATGTCGTCGGCCAGCAGCGGGGCCTCCCAGGCGGCGCCAATCGTCCCGATCAGGGTTTGGTCGTTGAGGGCCTTCTTGAAGCCGTCCCCCCAGCGTTCGGCCACCAGCGTGGTCTTGCCATCGATCTGGCCTTGCCAGAAGGCGGCAACCTTCTGGGATGCGGGGCCGTTCGCGTCCACCTTCCACGCGTTGTTCTCGGCGGAGTACCAGGTGCCTCCGGCGGCCGCGGCCTGCGCCGAGAGCCAGAACTGCGCCTCATCGGGCTCGAAGGCGGTCACGTACTTGCCGGACGCGGCGGCCTTGGTGGCCACCTGCCCGAGTTCGGCCAGGGTCGTGGGGACGGTCAGGCCGAGCTTCGAGAACTCCGCCTTGTTGTAGTAGTAGACCAGTGGTCCGCTGTCTTGCGGCAGCCCGACGGTCGCCGCGCCGACGCTCACCAGGGACATGGTGCCTGCGGAGAAGTTGTCCTTGTAGGCCGCGGCGTCAGAGCTGACGTCGGCCAGGAGCCCACGGGTGAACAGCGAGGGGATCTCGCCGTAGCCTGCCTGGGCCAGGCAGGGGGCGGTGCCCGCCTTCACGTCCGCTTCGAGCTTGGTGATCAACTCGGCGGCCTTGCCGTCGAACTTGGTGGCCTTGACCTGGATGCCCGGGTTGGCCTTGTTCCACTGGTCAACGAGCTGGGAGACCTTCGTCATACCCTCCCCGTCAGGCAGACGGTGCAGGTATTCGATGGTCACGGGGGCCCCGTTCCCGGCACCCGAGGCCGAGGGGGACGCGGCGGGCCCACCGGCACAGCCGGTCAGGGCAGTCAGGGAGGCCGCGAGCGTCAAGACGCCCGCGACGCGTGCCGTGAGGGAGATCATGTGCAACGCCTCTCGATCCGTGCACCCGGACCACACTGCCCCGGTGCAGCTTTGTTCGTATACTATCCGAACAAACTCACCACGGTGTCAACCCCTGCCAGTTCCGTGGCACACTCATCGGGTCAGAGTCGAGCAGGCCCAGGAGGGCGCATGCCACAGCCCACCGTCGATCGCGGCGCAACACCATCGAGCACCGGGTTCCCCGGCCCGCTCGCTCCGGCCGAGATGCGCACGTCCAACATGAGCCTCCTCCTGCGCCACCTTCGCCGCCACGGCGACCGCTCGCGGGCCCAACTCGCCGCCGAGACCGGCCTCTCCAAGGCGACGATCTCCAGCCTGGCCGCCGACCTCACCGAGCGTGGCCTCGTCCGCGACGGACGCCTCGTACGGGGCGCCGTCGGACGCCCGGGTTTGCCCCTGACGCTGGACGGCGCCCACGTCACCGGCGTCGGCGTCGAGATCGCCGTGGACTACCTCGCTTTGACCGCCGTCACCCTGTCGGGCATCACCGTCCGCGAGACGCTCACCACCGTGGGCGCCGCCCATCTGGGCCTGGATGCCGTCCTGGACCGGGCCGCGGAACTCACCCGCGCCATGCTCCGATCCCTGGCGGACGCCGACGCGTCCTGCGTCGGGATCACCGTGGCCCCTCCGGGCGTCATCGACTACGCGCAGGGCATGCTGCGCTTTGCCCCCAACCTGGGCTGGCGCCAGGTGCCGCTCGTGGCCGAGTTCGCAGCGCGACTGGGCCCGCTGGCCCCACCCGTACGCCTGGAGAACGACGCGAAACTCGCCGCACTAGCGGAGTTCGCCCGCTTCGAGGGCACCGACGTGGTGGACATGCTGTACCTCACCGGCGAGACCGGCGTCGGCGCCGGCATCATCGCCGACGGACGCCTCATGCGGGGCTGGTCCGGATTCTCGGGGGAAGTGGGCCACCTGCCGCTAGACCCAGCCATGACGCTGTGCAACTGCGGGCGGCGAGGCTGCTGGGAACTCATCGTCGGGCTGGACGCCTTCCTTCGGCTCGTCGCCCCCAACCCCGCCGACCCGCTCCGGGATCCCGCCGCTCCGCTGGAGGGACGCCTCCACGCGATCCGCCAGCGCGTCGATGCTCATGACGAGGCGGCCATGCTGGCCTTGGAGACGATCACCCAGCACCTGAGCACCGGCTTGTCGGTGCTGGTCGACGTCCTCAATCCCCGCGCCATCGTGCTGGGCGGTTATTACGCCCACTTCGGCGACGTCATCCTGCCCGGCCTGGCCGAGTTGTTGGCGCAACGACGCATGGATGCCGGGAGCGGCGTCGAACTGTCGACCACCAGGCTGGGCATGCTGGCCACCGCGCGCGGGGGCGCCTTGCTCGCCCTGGAGGACGTCTTCGACAATCCGTCGTTGGTCCCGTCACGGCCCTGACCCGCCGCACCCCACCCCTGCGCTCCAGGACCCGGCTCGGGGGATTGACCTCACGCACACACCTCGCCATACTTCGTTCGATAACCGAACGAATGAGGAGTGGTGTGACCATCACCGTCGAAGGGGGACGCTTCCTACGCAACGGGGCGCCCCACCAGATCATCAGCGGCGCGCTGCACTACTTCCGCATCCCGACGCCGCTGTGGCGCGACCGCCTCGCCCGGGTTGCCGCGCTGGGGGTCAACACGATCGAGACGTACGTGGCCTGGAACTTCCACGAACGCACACGCGGCGAGATCGACTTCACCGGGCCCCGTGACCTGGCGCGCTTCATCTCGCTGGCGGGCGACCTCGGGCTCGACGTCCTGGTCCGGCCGGGGCCCTACATCTGCGCCGAGTGGGACTTCGGCGGCCTTCCGGCCTGGCTGATGCGCGACCGGGTCAGCCTGCGCAGCAGCGACCCGGCGTTTCTCGCTGCCGCGGATGCCTGGCTGGACGCCGTCGCCGCCGTCATCGCGCCGCTGCAGGCGAGCCATGGAGGCCCGGTCGTCGGCGTCCAGGTCGAGAACGAGTACGGCTCCTACGGCAGCGACGCGTCCTACCTGGCTCACGTCCGAGATCGTCTGGTCGCCGGCGGCATCGACTGCTGGCTGTTTACCTCCGATGGCCCGGGCCCGGACTGGCTGAGCAACGGCACACTGCCCGATGTCACGGCGACGGCGAACTTCGGTTCCCGCCCACAGGCCGGCCTGGCCGAGTTGACTGCGTTTCGTCCCGGCCAGCCCGCCATGGTCATGGAGTGGTGGAACGGATGGTTCGATCACTGGGGCGAGCCTCATCACGTCCGCGACGCGCACGAGGCGGCGTCCGTCTTGGCCGAACTGCTGGGCCGGGGGGCCAGCGTCAACCTGTACATGGCCCACGGCGGCACCAACATGGGGCTGTGGAACGGCGCAAACCACACCGAGGACGCCTTCGCGCCCACGATCACCAGCTACGACTACGACGCTGCTGTCGGTGAGGCAGGCGAGTTGGGGGCCACCTTCCTGGCCTTCCGTGACGTGATCGCGGCGCACACCGGCGTCGAGCCGCCGGCACCCCCCGCGCCTCTGCCGCGCCAAAGCCCTTCGGCGCCCACCGCGATCGGCTGGGCGTCCCTGCTGGACCACACACACCTGTTCGACAAGCCGCAGCAGGCCGCGACACCCCTCAGCCTGGAAGATCTGGGCGCCGACCACGGGCTGGTGCTGTATCGGGGCACGACGCTGGTGCCCCCGGACGGACGCCATCTGCTCCTCGATGGCCTCGCCGATCGCGCACACGTCATCGTCGACGGGGTGGATCGTGGCACGTTCGATCGCAACGACGGGACGCCTCGCATCCCCATGACGCCCCGCACCGATGGGCGTCCGACCGCACTGACGATCCTGGTCGAGAACCAGGGGCGCAGCACCGCCCCGGCGTCGGCCCTACCCTGGCACGTTTCGTCGTCCCTGCCACCGCGGACGCCGACGGGTTCGTGGCGCTGCCCGGCTGGGGCAAGGGTTTCGTGTGGCTCAACGGCACGTTGCTGGGCCGCGACTGGGAGATCGGGCCACAAGTCACGTTGTACGCCCCCGCCCCCCTTTGGCGCGAGGGCCCCAACGAGATTGTGGTCATGGAGTTGCTGCAGGCAGGCGAGACGCTGGAGATCCGCGATACGCCCGATCTTGGGCCGGTGTTGGAGACCTCCGAGCCCGGCTGACCAGCATTCCGGTGTACGCCACGGTGCCCAGATGAGGCCGTTGCGCAATCGTGCCCAGGCGATGACAGCGAATCGGCCAAGCCGGACGGCGTCCCTCACTAGGGTGACCCCATGAAGTTCTGCTTCCTGGGCGCGGGGGCCCTGGGTACCTATGTCGGCGGATCACTGGCCGCGGCAGGTCACGAGGTGGGCTTCATCGAGCGGCCCGACACCGCCGAGGCCATCGCCGAGCACGGGCTGAGCATCACCACCGCGCAGGGGACTCAACGCGTCCGGGACGTCCGGCTGTTCACCGAGCCCGGCGAGGCGTTGGCGGCAACCCCGTGGGATGTCATGGTGTTCGCCTTGAAGTCCTTCGACACGGCCGGGGCACTGGCGGAACTCGCCGCGACGGGGGCTCGCATCCCCACCGTCTTGTCCCTGCAAAACGGTGTCGACAACGAGCCGCTCATCGCCGAGGCTTTGGGCGCCGACCGAGTGATCGCGGGTGCCGTCGCAACGGCCATCGCCAAGCCGGGGCTCGGCGAAGTGATCGAGGAGACACATCGCGGGATCGGTATCGCCGTGGGACACCCCTTGGCGCAGCCGCTGGTGGACGCCCTGAACTCGGCCCGGCTGGGTGCCCGCTCCTACCCGCAGGCGGGCCCGATGAAGTGGTCCAAGCTCATCACCAACCTGCAAGGGAACGCGGCCTCGGCGATCCTCGATATGCCGGTGCGGGACATCTACGCCGATCGGCGCCTGTTCACGCTGGAGATCGCGGCGCTCCGCGAGACGGTCGCCGTCATGGCGGCGCTGGGCTTCGCTCCGGTGGATCTGCCCTCGACGCCGGTCCGCGGGCTCGCGTTCGGGGCCACACGGGTCCCCCGCGTGATCCTGCAACCGCTGCTGACCCGGTTCCTCGGCGATAGCCGAGGCGACAAGATGCCGAGCTTTCATATCGATCTGCACGGCGGACGCGGCCGTACCGAAGTCGACTACATCAACGGCGCGGTGGTCCGCTACGGCGAACGCACCGGCGTCCCGACCCCCATCAATCGGGTGTTGACGCAGACCTTGGATGCCTTGTCTGCGGGCGACCAAGACGTGGAGAGCTTCCGGCATCACCCCGAGGCGCTCCTGTCGTTGTGCTGACCCGTGTCGTGGTGCCACCCCGCACCGTGGCCTGATTCCGGCTCGCAGCCCGCTCCCTAGAATCGGAGTATGCGTGAGATTCCTGAAGGCAACGACCCGGTCGAGTTGGCGAACTGGCTGTTCGACCTTGCCCGGGACGGCGACACTGCCCGCCTCATCGCCTACGTGGAGGTGGGCGCCCCGGTCGATTTGACCGATGCCGACGGGAACACGTTGCTGATGCTGGCCGCCTACCACGACCAGCCCGACACGGTGACGGCCCTCGCGGCGCAGGGTGCCGACGTCAACGCCCTCAACCATCGGGGCCAATCTCCGCTCGCGGGGGCCGTGTTCAAGCAGGCCGATGCCGTCATCGCGGCGCTGCTCGCGGCGGGCGCTGATCCCGATGCGGGGACGCCGTCCGCCCGTGCGACCGCCGCCATGTTTGGGCGTCCGGACCTCTTCTCCTGATGAAGCCTCTCGCGCTGTACGACGCGGACTGTGGGTTTTGCACGCGCTGGATCGGCGTGGTCCAGCGCCGCGTGCCCGGGGTGGCTGTCGCGTCGCTGAACCACGTGGATCTCGCCGCGCTGGGCGTCGACCCAGGGCGAACCGAGTTGGAAATGCCGTTGGTGCGGCCTGACGGCAGCGTCGTTTACGGGCACCTGGCGTGGGCCGACATCCTGCGCGCGGCGCCCGCCCCGGCCTGCTGGCTGGGCGTCGTACTCGGATCGCGCCTGCTTCAGCGACCCGCCCGGGGCGTCTACACCTGGATCGCCCGGCACAGGCATCGCCTCCCCGGCGGAACGCCCGCCTGCTCGCTGAACCCTTAAGCGATCGCCCAGGAGCACGGTGGACATCTCCGCCGGTGTTCCTGGGTGGCCGATCAGGGGGCGCGCATCACGCGTACAGGGTCGAGCCGTGAGGCGTACCACGCGGGCAGCAGTGCCACCACGGTGGCGACGAGGCACGCCAAGACTCCGATGGCCGTCACGAAGTCAAGGGGGATCGGGGAACCCGAAACCTGGTTGATGATCCCGCCCGACACGCATCCGAGCACCGCACCGGCGACGGCAGCGACGAGCGCTCGAGCGGCAACGAGCAAGACGAGATCTGAGCGCGTGATGCCCAGGGTTCGGCGACGCCCCAGGTCTCGGCGCCGGATCAGCACATCCGCCAAAACGACCGCTGCGACGAAGAATCCGCCCGCTCCCACGATGAGGAGCAACAAGGTACGCCCGAACCCCGCCATCTGAGCGTTGAGGTCTTGGGCCGTCTGAGCAAGGCTCGCAGGGGAGTCGATCTGGACGCCTTGGGGATCCGGTGGGGCCAGCACACCCAGGAGCACGGGGAGGCTCGTCTTGGCCGATGCGACGTTGTCGACGACAACCCGTAGTTCCCGACCTGTCGTTTCGCGGGGCGCTGCGAGGATCACGCCCCCACCCGTGTCCTCGAAGGGGGCCACGGGGGTGAAGGAACCGACGATCGGGAATTGCCGCAGCCCGTCGCTGCTGGTCAGATACCCGACCGGTTCAGCGAGGTTCAGGGACGCCAGCATCGAGGTCGACACGAGTGCCTCACCGGGGTGAGGTGCACGTCCGCGCGCGACCCTTCCGACGTGATCCACCTCCCCCATCACCGGCCATACCGGCACCTTGATGCCCCCCGCACCCATCTGACCGTTGACCGCATCGAAGGGAGTTCCGAGCGCGACCGCGGTCTCGACGAAGCTGAGTCCGGCGATGACACGCACGGTGCGCTCATTCTCGAAGCCCGATTCGCGGGTATCGATCACCGAGAGCTTCCTCGCCCCTGCTTGCTCCATGCGAGAAGCCACCTCTGCCGCCGCTGCCGCTGAGCGACCCACCGTCATGAGGGAAGCCAGGCACGTCGCGGCGACCACGACGGCGATCAGCAAAGAGGAGACTTTGGCCGCCCAGGTGGTAGCCAAGGTCTCACGCAGCATCGTGCCCGGCCTCACAGTGTCACCACCGCGT
>RRZU012139779.1_pt1 | contig 35660 bp, 39 predicted proteins | sample 2165561 | NCBI WGS metagenome assembly RRZU01 (sample SAMN10456909, study PRJNA506462) | wastewater metagenome | isolation source: wastewater sludge | place: USA: Moscow, Idaho | reverse complement strand
TGATGCTGGCCTGAGCAGTGGCTGTCATTTTCAGAAGGCGACTGCACGAAATTTCAGGCGTCGGCTGAACAGCCCTCTGCGCCACCTGATAAGGCGGCGCAGAGGGCTGTTTTCCAGTACGGCACGCCTCGCGGAGGTTCAACCCGTTGGCGACAGGCTCCCGCGCCCGGTGTGGATGCTCGCGTTTGGCATCGGATAGCGGGCGGCCTCGATACGGCTAATGGCTTGTGCCGTCATCCGCATAGGGTCGTTCGAGGAACGCATTCCACAGGCGTAACCTAAACCCCGTTTACACAAAAATTCGACCAGGTCCCAGGCGGGCTTTCGCAAAGAAATGATCTACGATGACGCACGTTTGCTGCCGGGCAGTGTGAAGCGGGTATTGCCTGCATGTCGTACGTGCTGGCCAGCGAGGCATTGGAGCAAGGGGGCTGGTTGTTGCCCGAATACGCCCGCTTGCCTGGTCAGGGCTGGTGGATGTCACGGACAGAATGCGAAACCCGTTCTCCTCTTGTACGTGAGCTGTTTGACTGGCTGCGTGCAGAAGCGGCTTTGGTGGGCATGTAATCTTTGCGGCTACGTGTACTGGCAGCTGCACATTACAAGCGGGCTGCCGAAGCATGGAGTCCGCGCGGGCTGATGTCCCGTGAGCAGGACAGTCCCTGCCGCACGGTGCGGTCTGCTCCTCCACCCGGGGCAGATTGAGCAAGGGGAGTCATATGCCCGACGGTGTGAAAGGAGATGCTCGCCAGGTGGCGAGCCTTGTTTTATAGCGTACCTCCAACTGGACCCGCTCCGGAAAACGCATCAACGATGGTGGCAACAATCTTCGCCGCCTGGTCAGGCTTGTGTTCCAGCAGGGGGGAGCGTTTGAGCAGCTTGTTGAAGAGGCGGTTACCGTTCTCCCTGATGCTGCGGATGATGACGTCGGGTTCGGTATCCGCCATCGTTGGTCTGATTTCCGCCAGACAGGCTTGGGGTAATCCGTGCGTACCCGGTAGAATTGCGCGCTTTATTGTGTTTCCCCGCCCGCCCTCCATCATGGAAACCCTCAAGCGCAAAATCATCGACGAAGGCCGCCTGCTCGACGGCCATATCCTCAAGGTCGACAACTTCCTCAATCACCAGATCGACGTACGGCTGATGAACGACATCGGCCAGGCGTTTGCCGAGCGTTTTGCCGGTACCAGAATCGACAAGATCCTCACCATCGAAGCATCCGGTATCGCAGTGGCTGCCATTGCCAGCCAGTATTTCGGCTTCGTGCCGGTCGTGTTCGGCAAGAAGACCCAGAGCCTCAATCTGGATGCCGAAGCCTTCGAGTCCGAGGTGTACTCGTATACCAAGCAGACCTCCTACAAGGTGCGCGTTTCCAAGCGTTACCTGCGGCCGGGCGAGCAAGTGCTGATCATTGACGATTTCCTCGCCAACGGTGCAGCCGCCAGCGGCCTGATCGACATCGTGCGTCAGGCCGGTGCCGAACCGGTCGGTGTGGGCATCGTGATCGAAAAAGGCTTCCAGCCCGGTCGCAGCAAGATCGAGGCACACGGCATCCGGGTGGAGTCGCTGGCGATCATCCAGAGCTTCGATGACAACCAGGTGCATTTCGGCTGACGACAGTTGTGGTGCTGCATTCCCCTTGTCCATGAGACGGCCGGCTGCAAGCCGGCCGTCTGGCCGTTCGGGTATCCGGCCAGAGGAACCGGCATCATGAAAAACGCCCCGGCATGACCGGGGCGTTTGGCAGGAGAGAAGCGGCTCAGTGCGCCATGAAGCGGGCGAAGGGCGTTTCGGACCAGTCAATGCTGTCGAGCAGGTTCTTGACGATCAGGCCCAGCTCGGTGTCACCCTCGATGTCGAGGCGGCGCGAGAAAAACAGCGTGTCCGGATCTTCTTCGCGCAGTGCCAGCCGGGCAAAGTCGCAGGCCTTGGCGCCAAAGTAGAGGTCGGGTGTCTCGGGCCGGTCGATGGCCGAAAAGCTGCCGTTGTGCACGGTAAAGCAGGCGCTGATCGCGGCATCGGTGGCTTCGACCACGAAGCTGCGTCCTTCCAGCAGGGCGACGGTATCGACCGGCAGTACGCCACGGCCGGCGGCCAGGTTCAGCGCTGCGGCCAGCGCCATGGACGGCGGCCGCTTGGGCAGCATGCGGTGCAGGCCGGCCAGCGGTGCCGGGACGGTGAAATCAGGAATGTTCATGCGCGGTCCTCAGGTCAGGTCGATGCCGGCTCGGGCGTGCCAGTAGCCATTGCAGAGCGGAGCGTGGGCCAGCGTGGCAAAGTCGGCATCCACCGATCCGGTGCTGGCGCGCCGGAAGGCCGCCGCAACGGCCAGCGTGTCTTGCGACTGCGGGCTGATGCGGGCGATGTCGACGCCGCTGGCTGCCAGTTGCGGCAGCTCTGCTCCCAGGTTCATCACGGCGCCGGACATGGTCTGGATGCCGTTCATGGTCAGGAAGCCCTGGCCTTCGCGCGTGTCGAGTGGCAGGCCGTCCGGGTGTTCCATGCAGCGGAACTGGCAGTCGTCCTTGTTGAGCGTGTAGTAGCGGGCGGTAAAGCAGCGGGCAGACAACGCCAGCGGCAGGCGGCCCCACGCAAACACTTCGCAGCTCAGTCCGGCCGGGCGCTGTTGCAGTACGTGGGCCACCCGCTCGCGCGGCATTTCCACCGGCGGTACCCAGCGCTTGACACCCAGGCGGGCGAGGAAGGCCAGCGAGTCTTCGTTGTAAAGATTGAGGTGCGGACCGGCCACCACGTCGCGGCCGGCAGCCCGGGCAAGCCTGAGGGCGCCGAGGTCGTTGGCTTCGATGGCAAAGCTGGTGGCGTCGATCAGCCGGCGCAGGCGCTTGAGGTCGGATTCGCTTTCCAGCAGCGCCTGGGCCGACAGCACCACTTCCTTGCCGGCGTCGGCCAGGTCACGGGCCAGCCCGATCCAGTCGTCGGTACGCAACTGCTGGCGACGCGAGCAGACGGTTTCGCCCAGATAGACGATATCGATGTCGGGGCTGGCGGCAACTTCGGCGTAAAAGCGCATGACCTGGTCACGCGGCCAGAAAAACAGCAGGGGGCCTAGAGAAATTTGCATGAGTGTCGAGTCGGTAGCGCGGGCTTGCGCCCGGTCGCGGATTATTTCCACGGGCGGTTGTAGGCACCCAGCGTCTGTTGCTGGCCTTCTGCCAGCTTGCCAAGCTCTGCCTGCCAGGCCGGACGGACGCTGAAACGCGGCCCTTCGGCGGCGGCGGCATCAAGGGCGGCGCGCAACACGCGGGTTGCCTGGGCGACGTAGGCCGGGCTGCGCTGGCGTCCTTCGACCTTGAGGGCGGCGACTCCGATGTCGATCAGTTGCGGCAGCATGTCGAGCACGTTGAGGCTGGTCGGTTCTTCCAGCGCGTAGTACGTGTCGTCGCAGACGTCAAAGCGGCCCTTGCACAGGGTCGGATAGCCGGCCGGTTCGTCGCGTCCGTAGCGGTCGATCAGGATGCCGTTGAGGCGGGCCTCGGTGCCGTGCTCGGTTTTTTCCCACTTCACGAACTTGGCTGGCGAGCAGACGCCATGGGTATTGGGCGATTCGCCGGTTGCGTAGCTGGACAGCAGGCAGCGGCCTTCGACCATGACGCACAGGCTGCCAAAGCCGAACACCTCGATTTCGACTTCGGTGTTTTCGATCACGTGGCGGACCTGGTCGAGCGTCAGCACGCGCGGCAATACGGCGCGCTGGATGTTGAACTGCTCGCGGCAGAAATTGATGGCTTCGTAGCTGGTGGCCGAGCCCTGCACCGACAGATGCAGGCGCAGCTGCGGATGGGTGCGGTGCGCGTAGTCGAGCAGGCTGAGGTCGGCGAGGATGATGGCATCGACCCCGAGTGCGGCCGCTTCGTCAACGGCCCGGTGCCACTTGGCGGTTTCTCCGGCCTGGGCGTAGGTGTTGATGGCCATCAGCACCTTGCGGCCGCGGGCATGGGCATAGGCGATGCCGTCGCGGGCGGCCTTTTCGTCAAAATTCAGGCCGGCAAAATTGCGGGCGTTGGTGTTGTTCTTGAGCCCCATGTAGACGGTGTCGGCACCGTTGTCGATGGCAGCCTTGAGCGCGGGGAGACTCCCCGCAGGACAGACAAGTTCGGGAGGTCGGGGCATGAGGACAATAAGTCGCTAAGGACGGATAAATGCCGCCGAGGGTAGCAAAACCGTTCCGGATGGCCCTTGAGGCAGGTCAAGCCGCTGCCGGCCCTCCGGACGCATCGGGTCCGTGGCTGTGGCGCCACTGTGCCACCTGGCCTTCCAGTGTGGCGAAGTCGCGGATGACCTGTACGCCTTCCGGCAGTTCCGGCAGGCGGCAGCCCGAGCCGCCCATCCAGATGTCCGTGCCGGCCGGCAGGTGTGGCCGCAGTGCCTGCACGGCTTCCAGCGGTTCGCCGGCGTAGGCCGACGAAAAAGACAGTGCCACGATCTGGCTTTGCAGGCGGGTGGCGGCGCGGCCAATGTCGGAAAACGGCATGTCGGCACCAAACGACAGGGTGTCGCAACCGGCCAGCCGCAGCATGACCTCCACCATCAGGAGGCCCAGCGAGTGCTGCTCGCCCGGGCAGGTGGTCAGCAGCACGCGGGGTGGCCGGACCGGCAGTTGCAGGCGTACCAGCGTTTCGCGCAGCAGGCGGCTGACCATTTCGGTGTAGAGGTGTTCTTCGAATACCTCGATCTCACCGCGCATCCAGGCAGCCCCGATGTCTTCGTTGTTGCGGGCGAGGGTTTCGGTCACGAAAGTACGCAGGCCCTGCACTGCCAGCTGCATTTGCAAGGCATCGCGCACGGCAACCGGATCGTCGCCGCGCAGCAGGCGCACGATGTCCGACTGTACCAGCGCCGGCGGCGCGGATCGGGCCGGCTGGCGCGCAAACAGTGCGTCAAGCTCGTCCGTTTCCATGTGCACGATCTTGCCCGGCCGGAACCCCAGATCCATCAGCCGGCGCAGGAGCCGCAGCTTGTCGATCTGCTCGCGCGGATACACCCGGTCACCGTGTTCGTCCCGCCCCGGCAGCGGAAAGCCGTAGCGGCGTTCCCACATGCGCAGCAGATCCTTGGGAATGCCGGTTTCGCGCTCGACGGCGCTGATGGGCAGGCCGTGGGCTGGCAGGGAGGAGGCAGCGGATATCGTCATGGTGCGGCGATTATGCCATGTCCGCTTGCCTCGCCTGCAAGGGCCGGTGCGGAAATGCCCCTGCCTCCTGTCGGCAGGTTCAGCTGCTCACCATGTCGCGGTAGGCGTGCCAGCTGGCCAGTCCGGCAATCGGCATGGTGACGGCCAGGCCAAGCGTGCCGCTGGCAAACCCGGCCAGGGCCAGCCCGGCCAGCAGGGCGGCCCAGACCAGCATGGCCGGCAGGTTGGCGCGGACCGCCCGCAGGCTGACCAGCATGGCGCTGATTGCATCGATCTCGCGGTCGATCATCATCGGGATCGACACCACGCTGACCACGAACACCAGTGCGGCAAAAGCCAGGCCGATGCCGAACCACAGCACGAGCAAGGTGGCGTCAGCCGGAGCGAACATCTGGGTCAGCAGGCTGTCCAGCGTTGGCAGCGGCCCGGTGGCAAACAGGGCAAACACCAGCAGGGACACCCGGAACCAGATGAAGGTCATGATGGCGAGCAGGACGGCAAACAGGGTGACGGACTGCACGTTGTCGCGCCATGCCGTCAGCGATACCCGCAGCGATGCCGTGCCGGTACGTTCGAGGTCGCGGGCAATGGCATAGAGCCCGGCGGCCAGGAACGGGCCCAGCAGCAGGAAGGCGGCCGACAGTGTCATCACCATCACCGGCGAACGGGCGAACAGGCCGAACAGCAGGAAGCCCATGACCACAAAGGCCACGCCGTAAAACAGGGCCGGCAGCCATGCCCGTTGCAGGTCGGTCAGGGCGTGCAGGCACCAGCCAAGGGGAGCGAATGCACTGACACGGCGGACGGCAGGTAGCGCCGGGCGGACCGGCTCATGCGGGATATCCATGACATGCCTTTCACGAAAGAGGCTTCTGAATTCGATTTATAGCCAGCGTGGCAGACACTACAATCAGCAGCCTGACTGACAAGGAGCAACAGCATGAGCAGCATGACGACGGCCAGCGGCCTGGTGATCGAAGAACTGTCCGTGGGGCAGGGGGTCGAAGCGGTCAAGGGACAGGAAGTCACCGTGCACTACACCGGCTGGCTGACCGACGGCCGCAAGTTTGACTCCAGCGTGGACCGCGCCCAGCCGTTCAGCTTTCCGCTGGGTGCCGGGCGTGTGATCAAGGGCTGGGACGAAGGTGTGGCCGGCATGAAAGAAGGCGGCAAGCGCAAGCTGACCATTCCGGCGGCACTCGGCTACGGCGCCCGCGGGGCCGGCGGCGTGATTCCGCCCAATGCCACGCTGGTGTTTGAAGTGGAGTTGCTGCGCGTAGGCTGAGTCTGGCCGGCGGGTGACAAGCGCAGAAAAGGCGTCCTGCAAAGGACGCCTTTTCCATGTCCGGTTGCCAGGGGAGATCGTGTACGGTGCCGGCAAACGGCAAACGGCAAACGGCAAACGGCAAACGGCAAACGGCAAACGGCAAACGGCAAACGGCAAACGGCAAACGGCCGTGGCTGAGCTGACCGGAAGCACAGCCGCTTGCCGGTGATGCTGCCCGCAGGCAGGGCGGGATTGCCTGGCCGGATTGTGTTACTTGGCTGCGGTATGCAGGGTTTTCATCGCGGCCGGAAAGTCACCGCGGAGCACGTCAGGCAACGTATCCAGAGCGTGGCCGATGGCGATGTCGATCAGCGTCTGCTCTTCGCTGCGCGGCGGCTTCAGTACGAAATGCGCTACCTGGCTCTTGTCGCCCGGATGGCCGATGCCGAGTCGCAGGCGCCAGTAATCCGGAGTGCCCAGCGCCGAGTGGATGTCGCGCAGACCGTTGTGTCCCCCGTGGCCTCCGCCTTTCTTGAAGCGGGCGCTGCCGGGCGGCAGGTCGAGCTCGTCATGCACGACGAGGATTTCCTCGGGCAGGATCTTGTAGAAGCGGGCGACAGCGGCCACGCTTTTGCCCGAAGCGTTCATGTAGGTTTGCGGCCACACGAAGTGCAGTTCGCCCGAGCGGGCGTAAAGTCCGAAAAACTTGGATTCCAGCCGCGGCGTGGCGTGCTCGCGGCGGGCTGCCTGGTCGGTGAACCAGGCGCCGGCATTGTGGCGGGTGGCAGCATATTCGGGGCCGGGATTGCCGAGCCCGACGATCAGACGGATGGTGCTCATGCGAATGGTCACATTGAAGATGGCAAAACGGCCCGCGCCTGAGCGCGAGCCGTCTGGAGGCGGAAGCCTTGCGCGGATCAGGCGCGGGCGACCGACAGGTCCTTGCCGCTGCGCAGCGAGGCAAATTCCACGCCTTCCGGCAGCTTGATGCTGGACAGGTGCACGGATTCACCGGCGACCAGGGTGGACAGGTCGACTTCGATTGCGGCCGGCAGGTTGGCCGGCAGGCAGCGCACCACGGCAGCGTTCAGCAGGTGGCCGATGATCTTGCCGTTCATCTTCACGGCCGGGGAGATTTCGCCGTTGATGAACTTGAACGGTACCTTGGCTTCGATGACGGTGTTGGCGTCAACGCGCTGGAAGTCGATGTGCTGGACTTGCGGCTTGAAGGCGTGCATCTGCACGTCGCGCACGAACACCTGTTCGGTCGCGCCGTCGATCACCAGGTTGAGGATGCTGCTGTGGAAACCTTCTTTTTGCAGCGCGTAGTAGAGGGTGTTGTGGTCGAAGCTGATGGCAACGGCGGCCTTGCCGGCACCGTAGACAACGCCCGGCACCACGCCAGCGCGACGCAGGCGGCGGCTCGCACTCGAACCCTGATCGGCACGCTGTTGGGCTTGGATTTCGATGGTCATGAAAAACTCCAGAGGTCAAAAAAAGACGCCGGCCGCGACCAGCCGGTGTCGGGTGACGCCACGCACGGGGCGTGGCGCCGGAATCATTCCATGAAGAGGTAGCTGACCGACTCTTCGTTGTTGATGCGGCGCAGCGTTTCGGCCAGCAGGCCGGCAATCGACACCACGCGGATGTTCGGACAGGCAGCGGCTTCCGGCGAGGTCGGAATGGTGTCGGTCACGACAACCTGGTCGATTTCCGAGGTACGGATGCGCTCGACGGCCTGGCCGGACAGCACGGCGTGGGTGGCGTAGGCCAGCACGCGGGCGGCGCCTTTCTGCTTGAGGGCGGCAGCGGCCTTGCAGAGCGTGTTGGCGGTGTCGATCATGTCATCGACGATCAGGCAGGTACGGCCCTGGATGTCGCCGATGATGTTCATCACTTCGGCCACGTTGGCCTTGGGGCGACGCTTGTCGATGATGGCAAGATCAGCGCCGAGGGCCTTGGCCATGGCGCGGGCACGTACCACGCCGCCGATGTCCGGGCTGACCACGGTCAGGTTTTCGATGTGCTGGCTCTGGATGTCCTTGAGCAGCACCGGGGTGGCGTAGATGTTGTCCACCGGGATGTCGAAGAAGCCTTGGATCTGGTCGGCATGCAGGTCAACGGTCAGTACGCGGTCGATGCCGGCGCTGGTGAGCATGTTGGCGACCAGCTTGGCCGTGATCGGCACGCGGGCCGAGCGCGGGCGGCGGTCCTGGCGGGCATAGCCGAAGTAAGGGATGGCTGCGGTGATCCGGCCGGCCGAGGCGCGCTTGAGGGCGTCGACCATGGTCAGGATTTCCATCAGGTTGTCATTGGTCGGCGCACAGGTCGACTGCAGGACGAAAACGTCGCGTCCGCGCACGTTTTCGAGGAGCTCGATGGCGACTTCACCATCGCTGAAACGGCCGACGTCGGCACGCCCCAGAGTAATGTCGAGGTGTTTGACGACGTTTTGCGCGAGCTCCGGATTGGCGGTCCCGGTAAAGACCATCAAGCTATCGTAGGCGGCCATGGTGCGTTCCGATCAAGACAAACAAAAAGCGTGTAAGTCAGCTTTAACTTACACGCTTGGCTTCACATTCGTCGAATTGGAAGTTGTATTGTGGCTGGGGAGGTAGGGATCGAACCTACGAATGCCGGAATCAAAATCCGGTGCCTTACCACTTGGCGACTCCCCAGTAACCTTTAGTCGATCCCGCAGGCTGGATGGCGTTGCAGTCCTCTGACCACAAACCCCCGGTAATCCTGCGATACCGAACGGTAAACTGTCCGTGCATGCTGTTCGGTCGGACATTCCAGAAAGACACAGCTTCCCGATCCTGTCATGAGAGCTTCGCCATATTCGCTGAGCACTTCATGACACCTTGCAACCTGCGGAAACTCTTGGAAAACAACGGCTTGCAGATCGTTTCTGCGTTTTGTTGCCCCCGAGAGGCTTCGCATTATGGAGATGGGCGAATCGCGTGTCAACAGCGTGGACGAAAAAATTTTCGCGGTGGGTACAGATACGCCCGGGTCCAGCACGACGTACCAAGCCTCCGGCACTTCGCAAGGTGTTAATTCTTCGCCGATTCCGCTGGCAAAGGCTGCTTCTCCGAACACGAATACCGGCACGTCGGCACCCAGCGTCAGGCCGATGGCCTGGAGTCTTTCTCGCGGGAAACCACAGCCCCACAGCCGGTTCAGTGCCAGGAGGACCGTTGCGGCATCCGAGCTGCCGCCCCCCAGTCCGCCGCCCATGGGGATGCGCTTGGTCACGCGGATGCTGGCACCCAGCGGGCTGCCGCTGGCCTGTTGCAGTGCCCGGGCTGCCCGGACCGTAAGGTCGCTTTCGGGAGGAACGCCGGGCAAAGGGGTGTCCAGAACGATGGCGCCGTCCGTGCGCACGGCCAGTTCGATGTCATCGCACAGGTCGATGAAGCGGAACACGGTTTCCAGCAAGTGGTAGCCGTCGGCACGGCGGCCCACCACGCTCAGGGTCAGGTTCAGTTTGGCCGGAGCCGGGAAGCGTTGATACGTCATGGCAAGCGAAGGCAGCGAAAAGGCCGGTCAGCGTGCGGGCTGCCAGGCGTTGAGGGCAAAGCGGATTTCCAGCTGGGGGCCGCGGGTCAGGATCACGCGCCGCGGGCGCGGGCCGTCGGCGGTCTCGGCCGGTTCTTCGGCCTTGATGCTCCAGCCGTCCTGCTCGAAGCCGCCGGTAATCGGCCGCCACGGTCCGGGGGCCGGCTGGCCTGCGATCCACCAGCCGAGATTGTCGAGCGGCAGCGGCCAGCCGAGGGTTTCGCGGGTCAGTGTTTCGGTGTCGTCAGCACAGCGCTGACGGTCTTTTTCCCGCAGGCAGACCAGACCGTTTTCGCGCGTCAGGGTCGCGAGAATCTGTCCCAGCGGGTTGAGGATGGCGATGTCGTCATCCCCCTGGCGACGCAGCCAGTCAAAGTTGGCGTAATAGCCCTTGCCGTCGGCACGGACGGCCAGACGGCCTTCCAGCCGGAAGTCTGTCGGCTCACCCTGGCCTTCGACCACGGGCATGGATACCGGGCGCAACTGGGCACAGGCAGCCAGCCCCAGCAGGCACAGCAGCATCAGGCTGCGGGACAGCAGTTTCATCATGGCGCGAGTTTCAGGCGTTTGAGCGTGCCGGTGAGCACGTCATGGTCGGCATGGTCCTGCAAGGCTTTGGCCGCACGGCTGCGGGCCTCGTCCGGACGGTCGAGCTTGATCAGCGTTTCCACAATATGGGCTGCAATTTCGCCGTCAGGCAAGCGGCGATAGGCTTTTTCCAGCCATTCCAGCGCCTGCGGATAGCGGCCGAGCCGGAATTCCACCCAGCCCATGCTGTCGAGGATCATGCCGTTTTCCGGTTCCTGAGCGACCGCCTTTTCGATCAGGCTGCGCGCTTCCCTGAGCTTGACGCCCCGGTTGGCCAGCATGTAGCCCAGCGCGTTCTGGGCCATGGCGTTTTCAGGCTCCAGGCGCAAGGCCTGGCGCAGGTTTTTCTCTGCATCCAGCGGACGGTTGAGCTGGTCGGCCAGCATGCCGCGCTCGAACCACAGCAGGTAGGACTGCGGATAACGCTTGAGCGCACTGCCCAGCATGCGGTAGGCGCGTTCGCGCTGGCCGGCATCACGGGCCAGCTGGGCACGCCAGACCTCCAGTTCGGCGCCCTTGCCGCCGGTTTGCAATGCCAGCTGCTCCAGTCGGGCAAGGCCTGATTCCAGCTTGCCCTGTTTCGCTTCCAGCCCTGCCTGCCGTCCCTGTGCTGCCGGATAGTGGCGGCCGGACCTGACGGCGAGATAGTGCGCGCTGGCCGCTTCGGGCTGGTCGCGCTCTTCGGCCAGCTGACCGAGGGTCAGGTGGATGAAATCGGGGTCGCGATAGCCTTTTTGCAGGGCGGCCTGCAAATCCTGCTCGGCCGTGTCGTAGTCCTGCTGCTCGATGGCCAGAATGCCGAGCGCGTAGAGGATGTCGGGATGGTCCGGTGCCTGTTTTGCCAGCACGGCAAACGAAGTGCGTGCTTCGTCATAGCGTTTTTCCGCCACCAGGAGGCGCGGATACGCCAGTTGCAGGTCGATCGAGGCCTGTGGCCGGTCGGCCAGTGCGCTGGCGAGGAAATCCACAGCATGTGCCGGTTCCTGCGTGCGCAGGCGCTCGACCCGCCACAGCACCGGCACGGCCCAGTCGGGCGACAGGCGTGCCAGCTCGCGGATGGCGGCATCGGCTTCGTCATCCGCACCGGCTTCGGTGGCGGCTGCGGCGAGGGCAAAGCGTGATTCGGGCAGTTTGGGATAACGGCCTGCCAGTTCGCGCACCACGTTCAGTGCCTCGGTCTTGTCGGGCTGGCGCGGAGCCAGTGCGGCCAGCTGGCCGAACAGTGGCGCGGCAGCCGCCGGCGAATTGAGCAGGAAGTCGAGCAGTGGCCGGGCATCGGCCAGCCGGCCGGCACGTACCAGCGCCAGCGCCAGCTGCTGGCGGGCCAGCTGCGACTCGGGATCCAGCGCACTCCAGAGCGACAGCGACGAAATGGCCTGGTTGAGGTTGCCGCTGATCAGCGCCATCTCGGCCGCACGCCGGGCCAGCCGCGGATCACGGGTTTCTTCTGCCAGCTCGAGGAAGGTGCCCGCTGCCGCGCCGGTGTGGCCGCGCTGGCCGGCGATTTCACCGGCCACCACGCTGAAGAGGATGCGCTCGTCGAGTTCCAGGCGCGGCAGGCGGGATTCGTCGCTATCTTCGGTGGAAGGCTTGGGCGCCGCCGCCGGAGCCGGGGTGGCTGCGACGGGCGGACGAATGGCCGAACAGGCCGCAAGCAGGCTGGCTAACAGGATTCCCAGGGCCGGACGAGTGACATTCATGGAGTGTTCTGACTGGATAAACGGTGTACACGCGTAGTGCTCTCAGCATAACACGCAGGCGCGTTCCATCGCGGCCAGGATGGAGGGGTGAGCTATCATGCAGCGCCCTTTCCGAGTGTGGAGACCCTCATGCCCGAATTGCCCGAAGTCGAAACCGTCCGCGCCGGACTGACGCCGCACCTGACCGGCCGGCAGATCAAGGCCGTCACGGTACGCGAGCCGCGCCTGCGCTGGCCGGTGGACCCCGACCTCTCCGCAAAACTGGCGGGACTGGAGGTCCGCACCATCGAACGGCGGGCCAAATACCTGCTGATCGGCTTCGGACACGAGCAATGGCTGATCGTGCACCTGGGCATGTCCGGCTCGGTGCGGGTCCTGCCGGATGACTCGCCGCCGCAGAAGCACGACCACCTCGACTTCATCCTCGATGACGGACATCTGATGCGTTATCACGACCCGCGCCGCTTCGGTGCCGTGCTCTGGCACCTGGGGCCGCCTGAAAGCCATCCGCTCCTCAGCCGGCTGGGGCCGGAGCCGCTGTCGGACGGGTTTGACGCCGCGGGTTTGCTGCACGCGCTGGCCGGACGGCGGCAGGCGTTGAAAGTGGCGCTGATGGACAATGCCGTGGTGGTCGGCGTCGGCAACATCTACGCCAACGAAAGCCTGTTCGAAGCCGGGCTCGACCCGCGCCGGCCGGCCCTCTCGCTGACCGCGGACGAGGCCGGGCAGCTGGTGCAGTCGGTCAGGCACACACTGGCGCGGGCCATAGCTGCCGGTGGCAGTACCCTGCGCGATTTTCGCGACGCCATCGGCAAGCCCGGTTATTTCCAGCAGGACTACGCCGTGTACGGCCGCCAGGGCCAGAGCTGCCCCCGCTGCGGCGGCCTGGTCGAGCGCTGCCGGCTGGGACAGCGCTCGACGTTTTTCTGTCCGGCCTGCCAGCGTTGAGCGCCGCGATTTGTCGGTATATCCGGATTCCCGTTATCGTTCGGCCATGAAATCCACTGTTTCCCTTCCTGTCCGCCTGTGGCGCATCTGCCGGCTGGTGGTGCATCTGTTCCGCGGCCTTGTACTGGTATCCGGCCGCTATGGCCGCCTGAACCGGGCCGGCCGGGCGCATGCCGCCCGTGACTGGGGGCACCGCCTGCTGTCGATCCTGGGCGCCCGCGTGCGCGTCGAGGGTGAGCCGCCCGAAATGATCTGCGCCAACAGCTTTTTCGTGGCCAACCACGTTTCCTGGCTCGACATTTTCGCCATCCAGAGCGTGTCGGCGACCCGCTTTGTGGCCAAGAGCGAAATCCGCCGCTGGCCGGTGGTCGGCTGGCTGGTAACGCGCGCCGGCACCCTCTACATCGAGCGGGCCTCGCGCCGCGATGCCATGCGCGTCAACCAGATGCTGGCCAACGCCATGCTGGAAGGGGACGCCATGGCAGTGTTCCCCGAAGGAACCACCAGCGACGGGCTGGGGCTGTTGCCGTTCAAGGCGTCCCTGTTCGAGTCGGCCCGGGTGGCCGGCAGCCTGATCCGGCCGGTGGCGATCCGCTATCTCGATGCCCATGGCCGGGTATCGGAGGCAGCGGCCTACATCGACGGTGTCAGTTTCCTGGGCTCGGTGTGGCGGCTGGCCGGCGAGCGCAGCACCGAAGTCGAGCTGCATTTCCCGCCGGCGTACCCTGCGGTCAACCAGTCGCGTCACCAGCTGGCGCTGACGGCCTATTCGCGCATAGCCGGTGCGCTCAAGCTGCCGGCGGCTGAATCGGACGAGTCACTGGACATGCCTGCTGGAATAGCTGCCGATCAGACAGCCTGAGCGCGGTCAGCTGGCCGCCCCACAGGCAGCCGGTATCCAGGCCGATGGCCCGGCCGTCGACATGCAGGCCGAGCGCCGACCAGTGTCCGAATACCAGCGGGATGCCGGCTTCCTGCCAGCGCGCGTGCGGCGCGTCGAACCACGCCAGCAGATCGGGCGGGGCATCGGCCAGTTCGCCCTTGAAAGCAAAGTCCATGTCGCCCCGGCGGTTGATCAGCCGCAGCCGGGTCATGGCGTTGACGATCATGCGCAGGCGGTCGATGCCGGTGAGGCTGTCGTCCCAGCGGGCCGGCTTGTTGCCGTACATCCGGGCAAAAAACTCGCGCCAGTGCGGGCCGCCCAGCCAGTCCTCCACCTCGGTGGCGAGGTCCAGCGCCTGGTCCAGGCTCCAGGCCGGCAGCAGCCCGGCATGCACCATGGCGTAGCCTTCGTCGAGCACCATCAGGGGTTGCAGGCGCAGCCAGTCGAGCAGCACCTTGCCGTCTGTGGCTTCGAGGATCGGCGCCAGCGTGTCGCCCGGCTTGAGGCGTCCGTAGCCCTGGCTGACTGCCAGCAGGTGCAGGTCGTGGTTGCCCAGCGTCAGCGTCAGCGAGTCCTGGTGTTCGAACGCCCAGCGCAGCATGGCCAGCGAATCCGGGCCACGGTTGACCAGGTCGCCGGTCAGCCACAGACGGTCGCGTGACGGGGAAAAGCCGATGCGCTGCAAAAGCTGCTGGAACTGGGTGAAACACCCCTGGATGTCGCCGATGGCGTAAGTAGCCATGATGCACGTGCACGGATGAAAAAAGATGCTGCGAGTGTACCGTGTACCGCTCCGGCCTGCTGGCGTGGCGGGCCGGCGTTACAATCGGCGGCCTTTGTTCCGTGCCCTTGCGTTGAAAGCCCAGCCATGTCGCTTGCCCAACTCAATCCGCCGCAGCGTGCGGCAATCCGCTACCTCGACGGCCCGCTGCTGGTGCTGGCCGGGGCCGGCAGCGGCAAGACGCGGGTCATCACGCAGAAGATCGCCTACCTGATCCGTGAAGGTGGTTTCAGCGCCCGTAACATCGCCGCCATCACCTTCACCAACAAGGCCGCGCGCGAGATGCTGGAACGGGTGGGCAAGCTCCTGTCGGCCGACGAACTGCGCGGGCTGACCGTCAGCACCTTTCACTCGCTGGGCCTGATGATGCTGCGCCAGGAAGCGCAGCACGTCGGCTACAAGCCGCGCTTTTCCATCCTCGACAGCGCCGACGCCACCAAGATCATCGCCGACATCCTGCACACCACCAGCAAGGACGAAATCCGGCGGGTACAGGGGCAGATTTCGCGCTGGAAAAACGACCTCGTGGCTCCCGAGTCGGCCCTGACCGACAGCCGGAACGATTTCGAGCAGGCCTGCGCCCGCGTGTACCTGAGCTACCAGGACACGCTGCTGGCCTATCAGGCGATGGACTTTGACGACCTGATCCGCCTGCCGGTCATGCTGTTCCGCCGGGATGCCGAGGCGCTGGCGCGCTGGCAGGGCAAGCTGCGCTACCTGCTGATCGACGAATACCAGGACACCAACACCTGCCAGTACGAGCTGGTCAAGCTGTTGTCCGGCGTGCGCGGCATGTTCACCGCCGTCGGTGACGACGACCAGTCGATCTACGCCTGGCGCGGTGCCAACGTCGAAAACCTCGCCCAGCTGCGCCAGGATTTTCCGCGCCTGCACGTCATCAAGCTGGAGCAGAACTACCGTTCCACCGCCCGCATCCTGCGCGCCGCCAACAGCGTGATCGCCAACAATCCCAAGCTGTTTGAAAAGCAGTTGTGGAGCGAATTCGGCCTTGGCGAGCCGATCCATGTGGTGCAGTGCAAGGATGACGCCAGCGAAGCCGGCATGGTGGCTACCCGCCTGTTGGCCCACAAGTTTGAAAACCGGACCCGGTTTGCCGACTACGCCGTGCTGTATCGCGGCAACCACCAGGCGCGCCTGATCGAAGAAGCGCTGCGCGAGCACAAGATTCCCTACGCCATTTCCGGCGGGCAGTCGTTTTTCGACCGGGCCGAAATCAAGGACGTGCTGGCCTACCTGCGCCTGCTGGTCAATCCGGACGACGACCCGGCCTTCATCCGGGCCGTGACCACCCCGAAGCGCGGCATTGGCAACGTGACGCTGGAGCGGCTGGGCAGCCATGCCGGCGAACGGCACGTGTCGCTGTTTGCCGCCTGCCGCGAAGTCAGCTTTGCCGAACGGGTGCCGGCAGCGCAGCGCGAAGGGCTGGCCGAATTTGCCGGCTTCGTGGAGCGCATGGCGTGGCGGGCCGTGCGCGAGCCGGCCGGGGCGCTGTTGCAGGAAATGCTGGCTGCCATCCAGTATGAACACTGGCTCTATGACAGCGAGGAGCCGCGTCCGGCCGAAACCAAGTGGAAAAACGTGCAGGACCTGGTGGCGTGGATCACCCGCAAAGCGGAAGCCGACGGCAAGAACCTGATCGAGCTGGCGCAGACCATTGCGCTCATCACCCTGCTGGAGGGGCGCGAGGGCGAGGAAGAGCCTGACGTGGTGCGGCTGTCGACCCTGCATGCCTCCAAGGGGCTGGAGTATCCGCATGTGTTCCTGATCGGCTGCGAAGAAGGCATCCTGCCGCACCAGGAGTCGATCGACACCGGCATGGTCGAGGAAGAACGCCGGCTGATGTACGTCGGCATTACCCGCGCACAGCGCTCGCTGACCATCAGCCACTGCGTCAAGCGCAAGCGCGCCGGCGAGTGGGTGTTTGCCGATCCGTCGCGCTTCATTGCCGAGATCGGCGAAGACGATGTCCGCCATCACGGCAAGCCCGGCCAGGCGCCGCAGATGACGCGCGAAGAGGGCAAGGCGCGGCTGGCGGGACTGAAAAGCATGCTGGCAGCCAAGCGCCAGACGCCGCCGGCGGACGAATCCTGACGTTTGACCGGCCGCAAAGCCGCTGGCGACCGTGGCGATCTACAGTGAAGCCATCAGGTCACCGGACAGGGGAGGCGGTATGGATTCGTCGTATGTAGCGGGTTGGGGCACGCTGGCGCTGATCAACGCCAATCTGGCGCAGTGCAAGGACCGGCCGGGCTGGGTGTGGTTTCTGGTGTCGCTCCTGCTGGGGCCGGTGGCGACCCTGATCCTGCTGTTCATCGGTCGCGGCATGCGTCAGGGGTAAAACCGGCAACGACCGGCTCCGGAATGACGGGGCCGGTCGTCTGCTGTGTGGCCGGAGCCGGTTGCCCCGGCGGCCTGCCCGGAGCAATGGCCTGCGTCCGGTCTGGTTTCATGGACGTGCACGCCACGCCATGAAACCTGGCGCAGGCTGCTAGCCGTTGTTGCGCTTGCCCCAGACGGAGCCCAGCTCCGGATAGTCGCCCTTGCCGACGAGTTTCTTGCTGTTGTCGAGGCGGGTTTCGATGGCTTCGCAGACGGTTTGCAGCACTTTGACGCGGGCGTAGTACTTGTTGTTGGCTTCGACCAGCGTCCAGGGCGCGTTCTGCGTGCTGGTGCGGTCGATCATGTCGCAGACGGCCACCCGGTAGTCGTTCCAGCGCTCGCGGTTGCGCCAGTCCTCGTCAGTGATCTTGTAGCGCTTGAAGCCGGTGTCCTCGCGCGCCTTGAAACGCTTGAGCTGTTCGTCGGGCGAGATCGCCAGCCAGAATTTCACCACGATGGCGCCGCTGTAGTAGAGCTGCATTTCAAAGTCGTTGATTTCGCCGTAGGCGCGCATCCAGTCCGGCTCGCGGCAGAACCCTTCGACGCGTTCGACCAGCACGCGACCGTACCAGCTGCGGTCGAACACCGTGATGTTGCTGCGACGCGGTATGTGACGCCAGAAGCGCCACAGCCACGGCTTGGCCCGCTCTTCTTCGGTCGGGGCGGCCACGGCCACCACGCGGTAGCGGCGCGGGTCGAGCACCGAAGTGATGCGGCGGATGGCGCCGCCCTTGCCCGCTGCGTCATTGCCTTCAAACACCGCCACCAGCGAGTGGGCGGCGAAGGCCGGGCTGCGGATCAGCTTGGCCAGCCGCGATTGCAGTTCGGCCAGCTGGTCCTTGTAGGCGGATTTTTCCAGCGGCTGGTCGAGTTGCAGCGTGTCGAGCAGCATCAGGTTGTCGATCGGCGGCAACAGCGGCGGTGCATCGTTGGGCGGTGTCAGCGGCGAATCCAGCCGGCTGCGGATAGTGTTGAGCAGGGTCTGGGCCACGGTGATGTCGCGGAAATTGCCGTCGGTGCCGTCCACGACTACCCACGGTGCTTCGGCGGTGCCGGTCAGGCGCAGGATGCGTTCGGCCTGGTCGCGGATGCGGTCGTAATCCTTGTGGTGCTGCCAGTCGCGGGCACTGACGCGCCAGTGGGTGGCCGGATCTTTCTCCAGTGCCTTCAGGCGTTTTTTCTGGCCGTTTTTCGACAGGTGCATCCAGAACTTGACCAGCACGGCGCCTTCGGCCACCAGCTGCTTTTCAAACATCAGCACTTCGTCGAGGGCCAGCCGGACCTGGGTTTCGCTGAGGGTGCCGTAGACGTGACCGAACAGGATGTCCGAATACCAGGTGCCGATGAACACGCCGATGCGCCCGCGGGCCGGCAGGGCATTCCAGTAGCGCCACATCCACGGGCGCTCGGTCGCCTCGTCGACGAGGTCGGTGTAAACGTGGGTCTGGGCACTGACTTCGACGATGCGCGGATCCAGCCAGGTATTGAGCAGCGACAGCGTTTCGCTGCGCCCGGCGCCGTCCATGCCGTTGATCAGCACGATGACCGGCGTGTCGGCGCGTTCCTTCAGTTCGTACTGCACGTCCAGCAGTGCTGCCCGCAGGCCGGGCTCGATTTCGTCATACCGATCCTTGTCGAGGTGGTGTCCCAGTTCTGCCGATTCGAACATGCCGCTTCTCCGTATTGCGTCACAAGACCGTAAGCCAGTCTTGATTGGGCACCTGTCCGGCCGGCAGCGTCAAGCCAAATGCATGAAAGGCGGCCATCGTTCCGGTTGCACGGTGTGCTTTCACCCGGCCAGTGAAATCGGTTAAGGTCTTGCCTTTGTCCTGAAAAAAGGCAAATGGAATCGGGAGCGCCATGGCTGGGTTGATCGACTTTCTGCACACGCTGACGGATTGCCGGATGTCCGAGCTGACACCGCTGTCCATCCGCGGCGAACCCTTGGGGGCGCTGACGCCGGTCTGGCGCGAGCGGGTGCTGGCCCTGCCGTATTTTCATGCCGTGGCTGACGGAGTGGCCCTTGGCGAGGCCTTCCAGGGATACAACGACATCAGCGCCGTCCTCATGCGCGTGGCGCGCCAGTGGCGCGACAGCGGCGTGCTGACCGGCTGGCGCGACGAAAACTTCACCGCCCACGATCTGGACGGCCGTCCCTGTTTCGAGCTGGAGCGTGCCGCCTTTCGCGCTTTCGGCCTGCAAAGCCGTGCCGTGCACATCAACGGTCTGGTCCGCAATGCCGACGGCAGCTGGTGCATGTGGGTGGCACGGCGCAGCCCGCTCAAGTCGGTGGAGCCGGACAAGCTCGACAACCTGACCGGTGGCGGCGTGGCGGCCGGCGAAACCCTCAAGGCCGCCCTGCTGCGCGAAGGCCAGGAAGAAGCCGGCCTGGCACCGGTCTGGCTCAGCCCGCTGTCGGCCCTGGCGCCGGTCTTTGCCTGTCGCCACGTGCGGCGCGGCCTGCACCGTGAATGGCTGTATCCGCACGACCTGTGGCTGCCTGCCGGACTGGTGCCGCACAATACCGACGGTGAAGTCAGCGAATTCGTGCTGATGACGCCGGAAGAAGTCCTGACCGCCCTGCTGGACGGACGCTTCATGGCCGATGCTGCCCTGGTGGCGGCCGACTGTCTGGCCCGGCATGAAGGGCTGGGCGCTGACAGCCCGGACGTCCTGCGCCTGCTGCATCCCCCGCATCTGGCCGGATTCACCGTATAGCGCATCCTGAACGCCGCTTCAGCAGGAAGCGGCGTTGTTTTTTTGTGCCGGTTGGCGGAGCGCTCCGGCCGGATGTTGTATCCGGCCGTGCACGTGTGGCAGGCCGTTGCCTGGCACACGCCGGAGCCGGCGGATTTACAGCGCCGGCCAGTGCAGGCTCAGCACGATGCCGGCAAAGACCGCCAGCCCGACACGGTTGTTGTCGAGAAAGGCGGCAAAGCAGACCGCCCGGTCGCGGCTGCGGATGCGGGCCAGCTGCACGCCGATCAGGGCTGCTGCCACGGCCAGGCCGGCAGTAAACGGCCAGCCGAGGTGCAGGTGGCGTCCCAGCATCGCCATCAGCAACAGGAACAGCCCCTGGCACAGCGCCACCGCCGCCACGTCAAAGCGGCCGAAGGTGATGGCCGAAGTCCGGATGCCGATCTTGAGGTCGTCCGGCTTGTCGGTGATGGCGTAGCAGGTGTCGTAGGCCAGCACCCAGAAGATGTTGGCCACGAACAGCCACCAGCCCTCCGGCGGGATGTGGCCCTGCACGGCGGCAAACGCCATCGGGATGCCAAAGCCGAATGCCAGTCCGAGATACGCCTGTGGAATCGGGAAAAAGCGCTTGGTAAACGGATAGGTCACCGCCAGGAACAACGCCGGCAGCGTCAGCAGCAGCGCCAGCCGGTTGAGGGGCAGGGCGATCAGCAGCGCCAGCAGCGCCAGCCCGGCAGCCAGCAGCAAGGCTTCGCGCGGCGTGACGGCACCGCGGGCAAACGGACGCTGGCGCGTGCGCTCGACCGCGCCGTCAATGTCACGGTCGGCAAGGTCGTTGATGACGCAACCCGCCGCCCGCATCAGGAACGTGCCGGCGACGAAGATCGCCAGAATGTCGAGTGGCGGCAGTCCGTCCGCCGCCAGCCACAGGGCCCACAGCGTGGGCCACAGCAGCAGCAGGGTGCCGATGGGTTTGTCGATCCGCATGAGCTGGCAGTAGTCGAGCAGGCGTTGGCGATTCATGGCAGGGCAATTTCACAGTCAGGCAGGAACACTTCATGGACCAGCATGGGCGCACCTTCAAGCACGAAGCAGGCCCGGCGCGCCCACAGGGACAGATAACCGGTACCGGGGTGCAGCGCCATGCACGGCGTGACGGCGGCAAACTCCAGGGGGCTGCGGGCAATGGCCGGATCACCGCCGAACAGGGTCAGGCCCAGCGACACGCCGCCACGGTCGAGGACAGGCAGCCAGCGTTCGCTGGCGCTGACACTGCGTGCCCACACCACCCGGCGCTCCGCCAGCCGGAGCCAGACTTCGCGTATCCACAGCGTGGAGCCGGTGGCGACGGCCAGCATCCGGGCCTCGTCCGCGCGCGCCGGGCCGGCGTGCCAGGCCGCCACTTCGACCGAAAACGGCAGGCCGCTGGCCTTGAGGCGGTCGGTCAGCGAACCGTCATGCGCCAGCAGCGGCCGCACCGGATGGTTGGCCGGCGGGGCCGCCAGCCAGTCAGGCAAGGAATTCATGCCCCGCATTATGCCAAAGTGCGCCGGCATGGTTGGCAAATTGCAACAGTACGGCGGCGTGGACATGGGCAGTTAATCTGTGGCTGCTAGGGTGAAACCATCACAATGCAAACAAGGACGAGACAGCATGGACCTGATTCTCTGGCGTCATGCCGAGGCTGCCGAGGGAGAGGTGGACCTGGTGCGCGAGCTGACCCGCCGGGGTGAACACCAGGCGCGCGACATGGCCGCCTGGCTGGCGCCGCGCCTGCCGGCCGGTGCGCGGGTATTCACCAGCGAAGCCCGGCGCAGCCGCCAGACCGCACGTTATCTGGAGCGCCCGGCACAGATATTGCCGGAGCTCAATCCGGACCAGCCGTGGCAGCGGGTATGGGAAGCGCTGGACTGGCCGCAGTGCGGCGAAACCCTGGTGGTGGTCGGGCACCAGCCCTGGCTCGGGCAGATCGCCAGCCGGTTGCTGTGCGGCGAGGCGCAATACTGGACAGTCAAGAAAAGCGGCCTGTGGTGGTTCGGCCACCGCTCCCGCCATGGTGATGTCCAGACCATCCTGCGCGGCATGCAGACGCCGGCACTGCTGGAGTCGTCCGGACACTGATGCCGGACAAGAAACGGCGGCCGTTCCACCGGAAGCGGCCGCCCAACAACCTTGGAATCAACAAGACACCGGCAGCCGGCAGGCTGTCAGCCGGTGTCCGTGATGCGGGGCAGTCTGCCGCAATGGCGGCCTGACCGGCAATGCGGCCGAATGCCGCACCCGGACTCCGATCCGGAAGGTTTCTCCATGACGTGGGCGGATATCAGGCTTGCCCGGATTGCCACCGCTGCGTACCTGCCCGTACGCTTTTGCCAGCCCAGCCCAGCCCAGCCCAGCCCAGCCCAGCCCAGCCCAGCCCAGCCCAGCCCAGCCCAGCCCAGCCCAGCGGGCGGATGCAGGACATGCGCAGCCGCCCCCGGACGGGCGAGCTGCGGGTATCGCGGGGAGGGCGGCTCCGGCTGGATTGGTTCCGGTCCCTGACTTGTTGCCGGCCCGGCACCGTAGTGGAGAGTGTTACCGGCAATACGGGCACCGGAGCGAAGCGTTCCCGCCGCACCGGTCCGTCATGCAGCGCTGCATGGTCACCGGCATCCGGGCCTGATGCCGGGAGATCGCCGGACAGAGGGGCTACCGTGCTGGCAGTCCGGTGTCGGACAACGGTTCAGCGCGGCAGACGCGGGCCGGGGGGTACGGCAGCATTGGGCAGACGCGACAGCCGTGCGACAAAGCCGCCGCCTTCGCGGTTGTCCAGCGACAGCGTCAGTCCGTGCAGCATGGCAATGCGCTCGGCAATCGACAGGCCCAGACCGCTGCCGGTCTGTTTCTGCCCTTCCGGCCGGGCAAAGCGTTCCTTCATGCGCGACAGCCATTCCGGCGCCACGCCGGGGCCGTTGTCACACACCGACAGGCTGGATGGGTCGCATTCCACCCACACCTCGCCGCCGGGAGGTGTATAGCGGATGGCGTTGTCGATCAGGTTGCGCAGCAGGATGTCCAGCAGGCCTTCGTCGCCAGCCAGCGGCCAGATGGCGGTACCGGAGGGCGGGATCAGGGTGATGGCGCGGTTATCGGCGGCATCGGCACTGCGCTCGATCACCCGGCGGGCCACGGCGACCAGGTCGGCCGGCCGGCGGTCGGCGGCGGCCAGGTGGTCGAGCCGGGCCAGTGTCAGCAGTTGCTCGACCAGGCGGGTTGCGCGGTCGATGCCGGTCATCACCTGTACCAGCGCCTTGCGGCGGGCGGTGTCGTCACTGGCGAGCATGGCCACTTCGGCCTGCACGCGCAGGGCTGCCAGCGGCGTGCGCAGCTCGTGGGCAGCATCGGCGGTGAAGCGCCGTTCGTTGGTCAGGGTGGTGTCGAGCCGGGCAAACAGGCGATTGAGCGCCACCACCAGCGGGCCGACTTCGGCCGGCACCGGGGCTTCGATCGGCTTGAGGTTGTCGGGCGCGCGTTCACGCAGGTCGCGCACCAGCCGGTCCAGCGGCAACAGGCTGCGGCGGACGGCCAGCCACATCAGTACCAGCAGCACCGGCAGCGCCATCAGCCACGGCATCATCTGGCCCAGCACCAGCCGGCCGACCAGCCGGTCGCGGGTCTTGAGGCGCTGGCCGACCACGACGTAGGTGTCGTTCTTGGGGTCGCGCAGGTAAAAGAGCCGCCACTGCTTGCCCTGGAACATCACGTTGCGAAAGCCGCTGGCATTGGCGTCGAACGGCAGTTCGGTCTGGTTGATGTCGGCAAAGACGATCTGGTTGTGGTCGTTGCGCAGCTGGAAGGCGATGTCTTCGTCCATTTCGTCGCTGCCGTCGTCAAACAGCTCGTGCAGCTGGCGCGGCAGGGTCGAGCGGATTTCGTAACCCTGCCCGCGCGCATCGAGGTTGACCGAGGCCAGCAGCTGGGCAAAGAACGCCTGCTCGGTGTCAAAGAGTTCGTTGACGGCCTGGTGGGCCGCCCGGTAGTTGATCATGGCGCTGACCACCCAGGCCGCCGGCAGGGTGATCATCAGCGCCACCAGCAGGCGGCGCTTGAGCGAGGGAACCGACGGACGCCTCATGCCTCGCCCAGCTGGTAGCCGACGCCGCGCACGGTGCGGATCAGCTGGCTGCCGAGTTTCTTGCGCAGGTGGTGCACGTGGACTTCCAGTGCATTGCTGTCGAGTTCCTGGGCCCAGCCGTAGAGTTTTTCTTCCAGCAGGGCGCGCGGCAGCACGCGCGACTTGTTTTCGAGGAACAGTTCCAGCAACTGGAATTCCTTGGCGGTCAGCTCGACCGCCCGGCCGTCCTGCAACACCGTACGCGCATTCGGGTCGAGCACCAGCGTGCCGTGTTCGAACACCGGGTTGGCGCGGCCGTGCGAGCGGCGGATCAGGGCGCGCAGGCGGGCAACCACTTCGCCCAGGGCAAACGGTTTGACCAGGTAGTCGTCGGCACCGGTATCCAGTCCGCGGATGCGGTCCTCGACCGAGTCGCGGGCGGTCAGGATCAGCACCGGCGTGTCCACGCCCTGGCGGCGCCATTCGCCCAGCACGTCGAGTCCCGACACCTTGGGCAGGCCGAGGTCCAGCACCACTGCGTCGTAGGGAGCGGCCGCCATGGCCGCGCGGGCGGCAGCGCCGTCCTTCATCCAGTCCACGTTGAAACCTGATTGCCGCAGTCCGGCCTCAAGGCCGTCGCCCAGGAGCGGATCGTCTTCGACCAGCAATACGCGCATGTCTGTCTCCCTGAAGGTTGCCCCGCCATGGTAATCCTGGCTGACCGGGCAACAAAAAGCCGGCACACGCCGGCATGGTGTCTTGATCTTATTTGTACTTGCAACTCACCACGCGTGCCGAGGTCGGGTCCAGCCGCAGTTCGACCCGGGCACCCTGGGCATTCCAGCCTTCGACTTCGGCGCAATTGCGCTCCATGTCAAAGCGTTTGAGTTTGTAACCCTGCTGGCGGACAGCCGTCAGCAGCTTTTCATCGCTCATCCATTCCGAGCGGGGCGCCTGGGTACAGGGCGTTGCCGGAGGATCGGCCAGGACAGGCGTGCTGGAGAAGGCCAGCAACGCCACGGCATAAGGGGCAGGCGACATGGCAGGTTCCGCAATCGGGGTACGACACACAACGACAGGCATTACACGCGAACTGACTTAATCGCGGCTTAGAACGGCCTGAATGGCGAGATTACACCGTTCATCACGATCCGGCAGGGATCAAGTCAATGCTTTATAAGAGAAAGCACTTTGAAAGTGATTTCAAATTCCGTTTTGATATTTGAAGGCATGCCATGCTGTCCGGACCAGAATTGACCGACCGCCCGCAAAGGAGGGACACATGCCGACTTCCGCCTTGACCGCCACCGGCGACTGGCCGCTGCTGATCCAGCCCGGCTGGCAGGATTCCGGGCCTGAACACTGGCAAAGCCACTGGCAGCAGCGCCTGGGCGCCCGCCGCGTCCACAACCGCGACTGGCATGCCCCGCAGCTGGAAGAATGGCTGGCCGGCCTGCACGCCGGACTGGAAGCCTGCGGCCGGCCGGCCGTGGTGATTGCCCACAGCCTCGGCTGCATTACCGTGGCCCACTATGCCCGCCGGCATCCGGAGCGCATCGCCGCCGCCCTGCTGGTGGCGCCGGCCGATGTCGAGCGCAGTGCCGTGCCGGCAGCGCTGGCCGGCTTCGGCCCGATTCCGCGCGCACCGCTGCCGTTTCCGGCCGTGGTGGTGGCCAGCAGCAATGATCCCTACTGCCTGCCGGTGCGGGCCGCTGCCCTGGCAGCAGCCTGGCAGGCGCCGGTCGAATGGCTGTCCGGTGCCGGACACATCAATGCCGGATCCGGACTGGGCGGCTGGCAGGAAGGCGAGCGCTACCTCCAGCGGCTGTACGAACAGTTGCAGGCCGGGCCTGCCCGGATTGCCGTCGGAGAATAACGGCAATCAGCCGCCGAGGTCGGCAGCCTGCTGCGGCGAAAAGCGCGCCAGCCAGGCCAGAGCGTCCAGCAACAGGGTTTCCTCGTCGTCGTAATACTGCGCGCCAGCCACGTGCGGCGCCTGCGCGGTGGCGAACACCGGCTTTTTCCACTGCAAGGCCATGGCGATTTCCGACAGCGTGCCCAGCCCGCCGCCCACGGCAACGAGGCAGGCCGCGCTGCGCGCCACCAGCATGTTGCGCGACAGGCCGATGCCGGTCGGCAGCGCCACGGTCAGGAAAGGATTGCCGTGCGCGGCTTCTTCTTCCGGCAGCAGGCCGACGCAGATGCCGCCGGCGTCACGCGCACCGCGCGCGGCGGCCTGCATCACGCCGATCTTGCCGCCGCAGACCAGCGTCAGGCCGGCACCGGCCAGCGCCAGCGCCAGCCGGTAGGCCACGGCCTCCTGCTCGGGTGTGGCTTCGCGCGGGCCGACGATGGCAACGGGCTGTGCCAGCCGCAGCGGTCCTTGCTGGCGGCGGGCGAGACGGTCTAGGGCTTCAATGACTGGACTGGAATACGGCATGTTCACGTCGACGGCTGAAATGGTCGCCCAGGCCCAGAATCAGGCTGCACAGGGCGAGAAGGACAATGGAAAGGGCGGCTGTCGCCGGGAAATCCGCGCCGCCGTCGCCGATCTTGGCGTACAGCAGCAGCGGCAGGATGTTGACCTGGGTGCCGACCAGCGCCAGCGCGGTGCCGTAGGTGCCCATGGCCAGTGCACTGACCAGCGCACACGAGGCGCCGACTGACGGAGCGATCTCCGGCAGCACCACGTTGCAGAAGGCGCGGTACGGCGAAGCACCCAGCGTGCGGGCAGCTTCGATCGGCCGCGGGTCGAGGTTGGTGAACACCGGGTAGAGCGTCAGCGCCACCCGGGGAATCAGGTAATAGGCATAGGCCAGCGTCAGGCCGCCGACGGTGTAGATCCAGGCGCCGAATTCGGCCGGATCGGCCCCCAGGTAGCCCAGCAACTGGGTGACAAAGCCGGCACGGCCGAAGGCGAGGATGAAGCCGTAGGCGATCACCATGCCGGAAAACGCCAGCGGCAGCCCCAGCAAGGCCATCCAGATGTCGCGCTGGCGCGGCGGCAGGTGGGCCAGCTGCCAGGCCACCGTCACGCCGACCAGCGTCGACAGCAGCCCGGCCGACAGGCCGAGCGCTACCGAGTTGCGGATGGCCGGCCAGAACAGCGGATCGTCCAGCATGCGGACAAACGCCTCGCCTTGATCACTCATCGCCTCGGGCAGCAGGGCCACCAGCGGGAACACGAAAAAGAGCGCGATAAAGGCCAGGGCCGGCCACGCACCGAAGCGCTGCATCATGTCGGACTATTCCTTTGCCTGTTCAATCAGCGCGACAGCGCGGCCTTGCTCCACGCGGCGTCGATCTGCGCCTTGTGGGTCTGGGCCTTGATCACGTCCAGCGGTTTGATCTGCGGCGCGGCTGGCATCTTGTCGCTGACCGAGGCCGGCAGTTTCACGTCCGGCACCGACGGGCGCACAAAGCCTTCGGCGAACAGCTGCTGGCCCTTCGGGCTCATCACGAAGTTCAGCCACAGCTTGCCGGCCGACGGGTTCGGGGCGTTCTTGACGAGGCTCATGCCGTACGGAGCGGCGGCGCTGCCTTCTTTCGGGATGATGACGTCGATGCTGTCTTTCATGCCGTCGAGGTACTTGGCTTTCAGGCCGTCGTTTTCGTAGCCGATCCAGATCGGGATTTCACCCTTGAGGAACTTGGCGTAAGGGGTGGTGCCTTCCACGCGCATGACGTTGCCGGTCTGGTGCAGGCGGCCGAGGTAATCCACGCCCGGCATCGGGTTGTCCATCGAACCACCGTTGCCGAAGGCGGCGGCAAACACCGCGACCTGGCCCTGGCCGGTCGAACGCGGGTCAAGGTAGACCACACTTTTCTTGTATTCCGGCTTCAGCAGGTCGGCCCAGCTTTGCGGGCTGTTCTTGACCAGTTTCTTGTTCACGAGGAAGGCGACGTTGAGCGAATGCACGGTAAACCAGCGGCCGCTGGCATCGCGGAACACCGGGGTCAGCTTGTCGAAATTGACCGGCTTGTAGCCTTCGACCACGCCCTTGCTGGTGGCGTCCACGGCCGAAGCAGCAAAGTAGTAGGCGGTGTCGGCCTGCGGACGGCGGCGGGTCTTGTCCAGTGCCACCACGGTCGCGGCCGAACCCAGGTCGTTGTAGGTCAGCTCGACTTCGGGATAGCGGTCCTTGAAGGCCTTGAACAGCGACTTCCAGTTGGCCCATTCCGGCCCGGTGTCGAACGACACCACGATGCCTTCCTTGGCGGCAGCGTTGTACAGCGCCTTTTCGCCCGGATAGATTTCCGGGCCGCTGAACGCCATGGCCGGCAGGGCAAACAGGGTGGCAGTCAGGCCGGCGAGCAGGCGGTGACGGGGCAGACGGGTCATGAGGGTTCTCCGCGAACGGTGGCAGGTAGGGAAAAATCGGCAGGATCAGTTGTCGAGCAGGCGTACGTGTTCCGGCGCCACGGCGATGGCGTGCTCCGGCACCTGGCGGGCATCGCCCAGCCACACGGTGTCGCAGCCGTCGACCTGGAAGTCGTAGCGGGTCAGGGCACCGAGGTAGCGCTTGAGGGTGACGCGGCCGGGCAGGCGGTTGACGGTGCCGGCCGGCGGATCGGTGTCTATCGATTCGGGGCGCACCAGCATCCTGACCGCACTGCCGATGGCACGGGCGCCGGTATCGCAGCGCAGGCGGGCAAAGCCGAGGTCGATTTCATCCGTGGCACACACTGTGGCCGGCAGGATGGTCGACAGGCCGACAAAGCGGGCCACGGTTTCGTTGCACGGTGCCTGGTAGAGTTCTTCCGGCGTGCCGTATTGCAGCACGCGGCCGTGGTCGAGCAGGGCCACGCGGTCGGCCATGGTCAGGGCTTCTTCCTGGTCATGGGTGACCAGCAGGGTGGTGGCGCCGAACTGCTGTTGCAGGGTGCGGATCTGGTCGCGCAGCTGGCCGCGGATGGAGGCATCCAGCGCTGACAGCGGTTCGTCCAGCAGCAGGGCCTGCGGGCCGAAGGCCAGCGCCCGGGCCAGTGCCACCCGCTGTTGCTGGCCGCCGGACATCTGGCCCGGCAGGCGGTCGATGTGCGCCGACAGGCCGACCAGTTCGAGCATTTCCAGCGCGGTCTTGCGCCGTGCCGCCTTGGCCACGCCGCGCATCTTCAGGCCGTAGGCGACGTTTTCGGCCACGGTCAGGTGCGGGAACAGGGCGTAGTGCTGGAACATCATGCCGATTTCGCGCTGGTGCACCGGCACGTTGGAGAGATCGCGCTCGCCAAGGCGGATGTGGCCGGAGTGTCCGGTCAGCAGGCCGGCCGTCAGGCGCAGCAGGGTGGTTTTGCCCGAGCCGCTGGGGCCGATCAAGGCGACGAGTTCGCCGCTCTCCAGGGTGAGGTTCACATCGAACACGCCCATCGGCGTGCCGCGATACTGGAAACTGACTTGTTCGTACGAGAGGCTCATCGGGTGCGGGACGAAAGGGTGGAGGTCAGGGAGGCAATCGTGGCCAGCAGCAGCAGCACGACCGTGGCGGCGCAGGCAAAGCCCGAGGCGCCGTAGAACGCTTGCAGCAACACCACCGGGAAGGTGCGGTTCTGGAAGCCGACAATCAGGTTGGATATCTGGAATTCACCGATCGACAGGGCGGCCACCATCACGAGGCCGGACAACAGGCTGTGGCGCAGGTTGGGCACCACGATGCCGAAAAAGCGTGCCATGGGCCGGGCGCCCAGCGTGGCGGCGGCCTGTTCGAGGCGGTCAAGGCGCTGGTGGCGCAGGTCGGTCACCAGCGTCTGGGTCAGGTAGGGCAGGGTCAGCACGACGTGGGCGGCGATCAGCAGCGGTGTGCTGCCGAGCCACGGCAGGGCGTCGGTATTGAAAACGAGGATGTAGCCAAAGCCCAGCGTGATGGTGGGCACGGCCACCGGCAGCAGGGTCAGCATGCGGGTGGCGAACTGGTTGCGCTGGCGGGCTCCGTGTACCAGGGTATAGGCCAGCGGGACGCACAGCAGCACGTTGATGGCACAGGCGCTGACGGCGACCAGCAGGCTGGTGACAAAGGCGCGGGTGAAGCTGCGGTCGTCCCACAGTTCGGCGTACCACTGTCCGGTATGGCCTTCGGGCAGCAGGGTGTTGATCCAGGTCTCGCCGAACGAGCCGGTCAGGATCAGGCCGATGGGCAGGATCAGGTAAAGGACGTAAAACAGGGAAACCAGCCGGGAAATCAATGCAGACCGCCTTGTGCAATGGGGTTCAGGGGCAGGACGCCGCGCATTATTAATTGGTTAAGTATTGATATGGATGAATTAATGGAACGAAATGCGTGCGTTTTTTTCACGCAATCGCGCATCATGACCACATGAAACGCACGTGTCCGTCCATTCATGAGCTTCTGGCGTTCGAAGCCGTGTCACGCCATCTGTCGATTGCCCAGGCGGCCGACGAGCTGTGTGTCACGCCCAGTGCCGTCAGCCGGCAGATATCCGGGCTGGAACGCTTTGTCGGCATCCGGCTGCTGGCCCGGCACGGCCGGCGCTTTACCCTGACGCATGCCGGCCGGCTGTATCTTCAGCGCATCCAGCCGGCCCTGCTGGCGCTGGAAAACGCCACCCTCGACCTGATCGACGGCCCGCAGGGCGGCGGCACGCTGTCGCTGGCTTCGGTGCCGACGTTTACCACCAAGTGGCTGATCCCGCGCCTGTCGGATTTCAGCCGCCTGCATCCGGGCATCACGCTGGCCTTTCACCGGCATGTGTCCGGCAAGCAGGCGCAGCCGATCGACGTGGACGTGGCCATCCGTTACGGCAATGGCGTGTGGCCGGGCGTGGTGTCCGAGAGCATCACGCTGCGGCGCTTCTTGCTGGTCGGACCGCCGCAGGGCGTGGATGGCGTGGCGCCGCCGCGCAATCCGGCGGACCTGGCCCGCCAGACCGTGCTGCAACACCAGGGCGAACCGTCGCTGTGGACCGAGTGGGCGCAGATCATGCAGGTACCCGACCTGGTGCCGCGCCCCGGCCCGCGTTTCGAGCACTTCGGTTCGCTGATCCGCGCAGTGGAGGCCGGCATGGGCTACGCACTGGTGCCGGTCTGCCTGATCGAAGAAGAGCTGGAGCAGGGGCGGGTGGCCGAGCCGTTTCCCAGCGCTGCCATCCTGGCGCAGGGGCATTACCTGTGTTACCGCCCCGAACAGCTGGAATCGCCGGTATTCGAGGCATTCCGCAGCTGGATTCTGGAAGAGGGCGCCCGCAGGCGCATGTAATCCGGGAGGCAAAAGCGTTCCTGCGTGACCGGCGGCCTGCCTGCACGCTGAATGGCGCACCTGCCCTGACAAGACCGCTCATGAACATGCCCGGTTCATGCGTGTACGGTGTCTGCATGAAAGCCGTTTGCCTGGCGGCTGCTTGCCCGAGCAAGTATCAAACGGTGAGTTTTTGACAGGATTTTCCGGCGTGCAGCGGCATGCACGGGGAGACCGGCGACCGGGGCGGTGCGTGTCGCTGAATGAACACCGGTTTGTTGTGCCATCGGTGAATGGTGCAAGGCCAGGAGCCGATGGCAGCTACCTGTGGCAGGACCGGACCGGTGTTCCGCTGTCCGTTTCGCGCGGCGGCGCGCAGATTCCGGACATCAGCCCGGCAACCGCTGCATCAGGTGCTACAAATCGGGAGACAAGCGGCCTGATGCCGCCTGCGCATTGACGGCAGGTTACTGGTGGCACCCGAAAGACGGCATTGATGCCGAAACCCTCGGGGAAGCCGCATGCCGGTTCCGTGGAGCAGGGATGCCGGTGAGGCTCGGGCCGGATACCGGTATCCGTTGGTCGCCGGAGTCCGGCCGGTTTACCGTCAATGCGTTTCTTTCAATGACCGTTCCGGCCAGATACCGGTCTGGCCGGAACGGAACAGGAGTACACCGCATGTCTGCACAAGTGGCTTTTCATGTCGACCAGGCCGATGACGCCGTGTTCCAGATGGCGCTGGGCAACATCAACCACACGCTGGCCAGTTACGCCGGGCGCGGTGAACCGTGCACGGCGCATCTGGTGCTGACCGGACCGGCCGTCCTGCGGCTGGCCACGCTGCCGGATGCCATGCAGCTGACGCTGATCGACCTGGTACGCCGCGGCCTGCTGGTCGAGCCGTGCCGCAATGCCATGGCCGCATTTCATGTCACGGATGCAGCCCTGCCGGATTACGTGCAGCCGGTGCCGGCCGGCATCGTGCGCCTGATCGAATTGCAGCAGGCCGGCAGCGCCTATATCCGGCCGTAGTCCGGCGGCTCAGAACACGCCCAGTTCCAGCCCGCAGGCGAGGCCGGCCCCTAGTTCGGCCGCCGCAGCCAGGTCGGCTGCTGCCGGAATGCCGCGCACGATCAGCGGCGGAGCGATTGGCGTCAGCGCATAGCCGCGGACGATGCGTTCCACGCTGCCGGCGGCTCCCCGGCCGTCGTTGCCGGCGGACACCAGCAGGGCATAGGGGCGGCCTTCGACGCGGCCTTGCGCCGGATAAAAGGTACGGTCGAAAAAATCCTTGAGGGCGCCGGCCATGTAGCCGAAGTTTTCCGGTGTGGCGAACAGGACGCCATCGGCGGCCAGCAGGTCGTCCAGTCCAGCCGATCGGGCCGGCAGCAGGCGGACGGAGACGGCGGGAGCGGCCAGCCGGGCGGCATCGGCCGCTGCTGCGGCCAGCGCATGGGTGTGGCCGGTCTGTCCGGCCCACAGGATCAACAGGGTGGTCACGGCTGCGATGCCAGGGCGTCGATGCGTGCCTGCAGGCGTTTGAGCGGTTCGGGTTGCGGCCAGCCGGGCGGAACACACAGATGGCGGCGGACTTCCTGCCAGTCGCCGTTGCCGGCCGGGGCCAGCTCGGCCAGCAGGGCCGGGGTCTGCCGGGTGCCGGAGAGGCTGGTCGCGAGTGCGTCCGGCTCAAGGCAGGCCGGGGCCAGCCAGTCCAGCCGGGGCAGGACTATCTGCCGGTGTGACGGGTCCAGCATGGGGCGGACGGCATGACCCCAGCTGGGTTCCTGTTCGCCGGCAAGCGTCAGTGGCCGGAAATGCTGGCCGCGCAGGATGCTGCCGCTGCGGCAACCGGCAAAGCCGGCCGGCAGGCTGCTGCGGGCCGCCGGGTGGCGGCTGAGGGCCAGCTGCCGTTGCAGGCTGGCCTGCTTGAGCAGCTGGGCGTCGTGCAGGCTGGTGCCGATCCAGTCTTGGCGCTGGCCGTCGTCCACCAGCAGGAAAAACTTGCTGGCGGTTTCCAGGTGCCAGGGTTCGCCGTCGAGCCAGACCAGGAAGTCGAATTCGCCGATGACGTGGCCTTGCCCGTAGACCAGCCGGTTGGCGGCGGCGAGACGGATGTGCGGTGCCTGGGTGAACCAGAAGGCCAGCAGGGCTTCGGCCAGCCGGCCCAGCCGGTTGGGGGCCTGGGCGGCCAGCCAGTCCAGCAGCGGTGCCGGGGCTGTGTCGAGTGCCAGCAGGCGGCTGATGCCGGTATCGCCCAGCAGCACGGCGCGCGGCACTTCCTGACCGCTGTCCCATGGCGATGCGCCCAGCAGCAGTACGGCGAGCGAACGGACTTCGGGAACGCGCAATACGGACAGCAGCGGGGCCAGGCGGGCATCGGCACAGGGCATGGTGGTCAGCTTTCGTCGTCGCGGCGGGTCGGGTCGGGAACCTGGCCGGTCTTGCGTTCCACCTGCTTGAGGATGCCGCGCAGGATGTCGATTTCCTGCCGTTCCAGGTCGGCACGGTCAAACAGGGTGCGCAGCCGGCGCATCAGGCGTTCGCTGTTGCGGCGCTCGTAAAAACCGATGCCGGACAGGGTGTGGTCGAGGTGGCCGTACAGCCCTTCCACTTCGTCGCGGCTGGCGCGTTCGGTCTGGAAGCGCAGGTGGTCGAGCGGGAAGTCGAGCTGGCTGAAAAGCTCGTAGCTCATGACCTGTACGGCCTGGGCCAGGTTGAGCGAAAAATAGTCCGGGTTGCCGGCGATGGTGACGAGCCGGTTGCACTGGCCGGCTTCTTCGATCGACAGGCCGAAGGTTTCGTTGCCGAATACCAGTGCCACCTGCTGTCCCTGGCGGGCGGCGTCGAGCAGTTCGGCGCAGGCGATGCGCGGGGCGGCCAAGGGGGTGGTGATTTCGCGCTTGCGGCTGGTCAGGGCGCAGGCCAGGGCCACGCCGTCCAGTGCTTCGCCCAGCGAGCCGGTGACGACGGCCTGTTGCAGCACGTCGACGGCACCCGAGGCCAGCGTGTCGGCTTCGGGATCGGGAAAGCGCCTGGGGCTGACCAGATACAGGCGGGTCAACCCCATGGTCTTCATCGCACGGGCGGCGCTGCCGATATTGGCCGGCAGCGAGGGGCGGGCAAGTACGACGCGAACATTGCGCAGAAAATCAGGGACTTCGGGTTTCGGCATTGTGAGACTTGGAGTAGAATCCGTGCCCATTATGAGGGCCCGGACATGTGCGCCGGGTCTTTGCGTTCTTGAAAACCCGACTATTCATGACAGCCGGCTTCTGTCGAGGCCGGCTGCCTACCTTTGTGAGAAAGGCTATCCCATGCATCCGATGCTGACGATCGCGGTCAAGGCCGCTCGCCGTGCTGCCAACATCATGCAGCGCGCGTCAAGCAATCTTGACCTGATCCGCGCCGAGCAGAAACAGCACAATGACTTTGTGAGCGAGGTGGACCGCGCTGCCGAAGCAGCCATCATCGAGATCATCCGGGAGGCTTATCCCACTCACGCCATTCTAGCCGAGGAGTCGGGCGGTGCCGCGCTGGATGGTGAATTCGTCTGGATCATCGATCCGCTCGACGGCACCACCAACTACCTGCACGGCTATCCGCAGTATGCAGTGTCGATTGCCCTGGCCCAGCGCGGCCAGGTGACCCAGGCCGTGGTCTATGACCCGAACCGCAACGACCTGTTTACCGCATCCAAGGGTTCCGGTGCCTTCCTGAATGACCGCCGCATCCGTGTCAGCAAGCGCATCAGCCTGACCGACAGTCTGGTTGCCACCGGTTTCCCGGTCAGCGACCTGAGCTATCTCGACAGCTACCTTGCCATGTTTGTCGACATGCTTAAAAAGACCGCCGGCGTGCGCCGCGAAGGTGCGGCCTCGCTGGACCTGTGCAATGTGGCCTGCGGTCGCGTCGACGGTTTCTGGGAACTCAACCTCAAGCCGTGGGACATCGCAGCCGGCAGCCTGATCGTGCAGGAAGCCGGCGGTATCGTGACCGACCTTTTCGGTGAGCAGGGCTGGCTGGAATCGGGCGACATCGTGGCCGGCAACCCGAAGGTACTGGCCCAGATGCTGCACGCACTGGCTCCGCACGTCCGTCACTGATCCTGTCTTGCCAGCAGAAAGCCGCCGGAATCCGGCGGCTTTTTTTGCGTCTGCTGCGGGAGGTCAGGCATGAAATGCCCGGTACAACCGGATGCCCGAGAAGTGTATCTGACAAGGGAGTGGTTTTCCGGAGCATTACTGGCCGGTTTCACCGGAAAAAAGCTGTTGTCCCGTGCTGATTGGGTCAGCTGTTCCGGGTTTCCTGTCGCGGGCTGGTGTGACCATGCCCGGTATGTCACGACGCGGAGTGACATGCTGCGGCAACAAAAAACCCCAGCGAATCCTTGGAAACACCGG
>RRZU012809650.1_pt1 | contig 35744 bp, 30 predicted proteins | sample 2165561 | NCBI WGS metagenome assembly RRZU01 (sample SAMN10456909, study PRJNA506462) | wastewater metagenome | isolation source: wastewater sludge | place: USA: Moscow, Idaho | reverse complement strand
GACGTCGGGCGCGACTTCGGCACGATCGCGATGCGCAAGGGCGAGTACATCGTCGAGATCACGACCTACCGGGCCGACGCCTATGACGGGGTGACCCGCAAGCCGGTCGTCGCCTTCGGTGACGACCTGGCCGCCGACCTCGTGCGCCGTGACTTCACGGTCAACGCGATGGCGCTGCGACTGCCGCAGCTGCAGTTCGTCGACCCGCACGGGGGCCTCGAGGATCTCGCCCGGCGCCGCCTGCGCACGCCCGGCCCGCCCGCGGTCTCCTTCGCCGACGACCCGCTGCGGATGATGCGGGCCGCGCGCTTCGTCGCCACCCTCGGTTTCGAGCTCGACGCGGACGTCGCCGAGGCGATGCGCGCGGCGATCGACTCCCTGCGGATCGTCTCGATCGAGCGGATCCGGGCCGAATTCGTCAAGCTCATCCTCGCGCCGCAGCCGCGCCCGGGCCTGCGCGTGCTCGTCGACAGCGGCCTCGCGGAGCGGATGCTGCCCGAGCTGCCCGGCATGCAGCTCGCGATCGACGAGCACCACCGCCACAAGGACGTCTACGAGCACTCGCTCACCGTGCTCGACCAGGCGATCGCGCTCGAGGGGCCCGCCGACGGGCCGCCGGAGTCGGTGCCCGGCCCGGATCTCGTGCTGCGCCTCGCCGCGCTCCTGCACGACATCGGCAAGCCGCCGACCCGCCGCTTCGAGCCCGGCGGCGGCGTGAGCTTCCACCACCACGAGGTCGTCGGCGCGAAGATGGCGACGAAGCGACTCAACGCGCTGCGCTTCGACAAGGACACGACGAAGGCCGTCGCCCGGCTCATCGAGCTGCACCTGCGCTTCCACGGCTACGGCGACGGGGAGTGGACCGACTCCGCAGTGCGTCGCTATGTCACCGACGCCGGGCCCCTCCTGCCCCGACTGCACCGCCTGACGCGGGCCGACTGCACGACCCGCAACCGGCGCAAGGCCCAGCGGCTCGCGTCGGCCTACGACTCCCTCGAGGCGCGGATCACCGAGCTCATGGCCGCCGAGGAGCTGCGCGCCGTGCGCCCGGAGCTCGACGGCAACGAGATCGCGGAGGCGCTCGGCATCGCTCCCGGGCCACTGCTCGGGCGGGCCTACAAGTTCCTCCTCGGTGTCCGCCTCGACCAGGGGCCGATCGGGCCGGAGGCCGCGCGAGCCGAGCTGCTCGCCTGGTGGGCGCAGCAGCCGGAGACCTCGGACTGAGGTCCCGACGCTGCTCCTGCTGACGCACCGCATCAGCCGGAGCATCAGCCGGAGGTCGGAGACGACGACGGCGCAGGTCGAGCCGTGAGGCTGAGGCGCCACCTCGTCTCATCGACCACGCTGACGTCATGGGGTCGAGGATCAGCAGGGAGGACGCGGAGTCCGCGCCGCAGCCGGCACCGTCGCCGCCGTCGCAGGTGCCGAGTGAGCGGCAGCGCGAGCGCGAGTGGACCGCGCGCCTGCGGGGGCACGACTACGCCGTCGACGTCGACGCGTCGTGGAAGGGCAACCGGGTCGTCGTCCGGATCGACGACGAGATCGCGCACGACAAGGTGCTGCAGGGCGAGCGCGAGACGATCACCCTTCCGGGCGGGCGGACGCTCACGCTGCGCCTCAGCCCGCTCGGGGCCCTGAAGCGCGCGACGATCCAGGACGGCGCGGTCGATCTCGATCTCGACGCGCCGGCGGGCACGAAGGCCGCGCGCCTGCAGGCCTGGGGCCGGGAGCACCCGCGTCTCTTCGCGATTCGTCACGTCCTGAGCAGTGGCGGCGGGATCCTGCTCGGGCTCATGGGGATCAGCTGGCTCTTGCGGCTCCTCGAGCCGTACCTGCCGACGATCCCACTCCCGGATCTGCCGGACATCCCGTGGCCGGACCTGCCCGACATCCCCTGGCCTCGGATCGACTTGCCCGACGTCTCGCTGCCCCGCATCGACGCGCCGGAGTGGGTCGACGTCATCGTCGTCACGAGCAAATACTGGCTGCCGCTCGTCATTGCCGTCCTCGTCGCGATCTGGGAGGTCCGCCGGCAACGCCGCCAGCGCGCCTATCGAGACCGTCTCGAGAGGGAGGGCGACGAGGGTGTCGAGCGCGAGAGCGACGAGGGCGCCGAGCATGGCGGCAGCGGTGAGGCCTCGGCCGCTCCGCTCGAGACCCGGGGTCGCGACGACGAGGCGCACCCCTGAGCCGACGGTCAGGTCGAGAGGATGTCGCGCCGCCGCCAGCCCACGAGCCCGACGGCGACGAGTGCTGCGGCGAGCGCGGACTCGAGGAGGATCGGCGCCCACGTCAGCTCGTCGACCGGCAAGTGCGGCAGCGGCGCGAAGGGCGTCGCGTCGACGAGGGTCTGCGGCAGCCCGAGCAGCGCCCCGATCCAGGTGACGAAGAGCGACCACCCGAGCACGAGCCACACGAGGCCCGTGAGCCGCGGCGCCCATCCCAGGAGCGCGAACGCGACCCCGACGACGAGCCAGAGCGCCGGGGCCAGGGCGGCGCCGGCTCCGGCGAGCCGCAGGAGCAGCGCGGGATCGCCCGTCGAGATCGCCTGCGGCACACCGAGCGCGGCGGCGCCGATCACGAGCACGGCCGTGGGTGCGACGAGGGCCGGCAGGAGGTGGGCCAGCGCGACCTGCGTCCGCGAGGTGGCCGTGGACAGCAGGAGCTCGACGTGGCCGAGCTCCTCCTCCCGGCGCAGCTGCACGACGAGTTGCGCCGCGAAGAAGGCGATCGCGACCGACAGCAGGCCGAGCATCGCGACATAGAAGGCGTCGCGCAGTTGCTCCCCGCCCCCGCCCATCCGCCGGAACATGTCGGCGATCTGCGGGTTGTCGGTGAGCATCTGGTCGACGGTGCCGGCCAGGGAGCCGATGACCGCGGCGAAGAGGATCATGCCGAGCGCCCACCCGAGGATCGTCCCGCGCTCGAGGCGGCGGACAAGTGCGCCGACCGAGGAGAGGGAGGCGGGGGCGCGCGCCGGTCCCGGGCGGGCGGCGCGGATGCCGGCTCCGAGGTCGCGCCGGTTCTCCACGGCGACCGCGACGGCGACGAGCAGGGCGCTCAGCCCGGCGAGGAGGAGCAGCATCCACCACCGTTCGCCGGCGTAGGGGCGCGTGAGGGCAGCCCACTGCAGCGGCGAGAGCCACCCGAGCGAGGCGAGCGGCGACCCCGAGGGGCTGCCGTCCGCGAGGGCCCGCACGAGGTAGGCGACGCCGATCGTCGCCAGGGCGAGGCCGCGGGCCGTGCGGGCCGACTCGGTGACCTGCGCGGTGAGCGCGCCGAGCCCGGCTCCGAGGGCGCTGGTCAGGCCGATGCCCAGGCCCGTCGCGAGTGCCCCGGTGAACGGCGGGGCGCCGGCGGTCATCGACGCGGTGATGAGGGCGGCGAGCACCACGCAGGCCCCGAGGGCGACGACGAGCGCACCGGCCAGCGGCGCGTGGCGGCCGATCGCCCCGGAGCGCAGGAGCTCGATCCGCCCGTCCTCCTCCTCCGCGCGGGTCGCCCGGATCACCCCGAGCGCGCCCATCATCGCGGCGGCCCCCGCGGCGAACGTCCCGACCCGCCACATCGTGAAGCCGCCGGCGTGGAGGAGATCGAAGGGAGGCCCGAGCATCGCCCGCATCGTCGGATTCGCCGCGAGCGCCTCGACGGTCGCGGCGCCCGTCTGCGGGTCGGGGATGAGCGTCGCGTAGGCCGACACGGTCGCGGGCATGATCGCCCAGAGCGCGAGGATCCACAGGAGCCAGAACCAGCGACTCCGCCGGAGTGCGAGCCGCGCCATGAGGCCGGTCCCCGCGAGGTGCCCGCCGCGCACCGCCTCGTGGCGCCCGCGCGGCGCGACGTTTCCCGTGAAACCTCCGATGCCTCGGCGCGAGGAGCGGGGTCGGTCGGCGGTCCGGGTCATGAGCGCCGCACCTCCTCCGGGCCGTCGGTGTCGCCGGCCGGGCGGTTCGATCGGGGGCTCGAGAGGTCGTCGTCGTAGTGCCGCAGGAAGAGCTCCTCGAGCGTCGGCGGCGTGCACACGAGGGAGGAGACTCCCGCTGCCGACAGCGTCGCGAGCAGCGGGGCGAGGGCGGGCGCGTCCACCTGCGCGGTGAGGCGCGTCGACACGGGGTCGGTGGTCAGCGTCTCGATGTGGAGGTCGTGCACTCCACCCAGCGCCTCGACCTCACGGGTCAGCGGCTCGGGTGTCGTCGCGAGGCCGGCGACGACCTGCGTGCGTGTGAGGTGCCGCAGCTGAGCCAGGGTGCCGCTCTCGACGATTCGCCCGGCCCGCACGATGCTCACGTGATCGCAGAGGGCCTCGACCTCGGAGAGGATGTGGCTCGACAGCAGGACGGTCCGTCCGTGCGCCCGCTCGGCGCGCAGGTGCTCGGTGAAGACGCGCTCCATGAGCGGATCGAGGCCCGACGTCGGTTCGTCGAGCAGGAGGAGGTCGACGTCGGAGGCCAGCGCCGCGACGAGCGCGACCTTCTGGCGATTCCCCTTGGAGTAGGAGCGGCCCTTCTTCGTCGGGTCGAGGGCGAAGCGCTCGATGAGGTCGTCGCGTCGGCGCGGATCGAGTCCGCCGCGCGCCCGGCCGAGGAGGTCGATCGCCTCCCCGCCGGTGAGATTGGGCCAGAGGTCGACGTCGCCGGGTACGTAGGCCAGCCGCCGGTGCAGCCTCGCGGCCTCCGCCCACGGGTCGCCGCCGAGCAGGCGCACCGAGCCGGAGTCGGCCCGCAGCAGCCCGAGGAGCACGCGGATCGTCGTCGACTTGCCCGAGCCGTTCGGGCCGAGGAAGCCGTGGATCTGGCCCGCCGGCACGGACAGGGTCAGCCCGTCGAGCGCCCGGGTCGCCCCGAACGTCTTGACGAGGTCGTGGATCTCGATCGCTGGCGCACCCTCGGCGGGGGTCGCGGGATGGGTCGCAGCGGTGGTCGTCATGTCCTCACCTGGTCTTCGCTGGAGTCGTCGTCGCCTGGAGGGATGGCCGGCTCGTCGGTCCTTGGTTCTTCGGTGCCCGGCTCTTCGGTGAACGGCCCGACGAAGAGCCCGTGGACGTAGAGGTCGAGGGTCGCGTCGGCATAGCGACTGAGGGCGGGCTCCTGCAGGAGGCTGTCACCGCCGAGGTGCCGCACCAGGTGCGTCTGGAGCAGGAGCAGGCCGAGGCCGATGGCGGTCTGCACGGCGGCGCGGCCGGTCGGGTCGTCGCTGGGGCGCACCGTGCCCGCCGCCTCGCCCGCCTGCAGGATCGCCTCGACGTCGCCCACCATCCGGTCGAACATCGTCGCGGCCGCGGGACCGCCCTCGCGCAGCACCGAGCCGAGATAGGCGTAGAGGGCCGCGGTCTCGGGGTGCGCCTCGAGGTAGGTCGAGATCGTCGGCATGGCGCCGGAGCTGATCGCCGCGATTTCCTCCGAGCGGATCGAGGCGAGCAGGTGCTCGTCGCATGCCGCCCGCAACCCCTGCTTCGTGCCGAAGTGGTGGACGACGAGGGCCGCCGACACCCCGGCCCGGGCCGCGATGTCGCGCAGGGTCGCCCGGGCGAAGCCGATCTGCCCGAAGGCCTCGATCGCCGCATCCCGGATCCGGGCGCGTGCGGTGAGATCGGCTGCGGCACGATCCGGTGGACCGGATCGCCGACCCGGTCCACCACTCGATTCGCGAACCGATGCGCTCTGGACTGAACTCATGTTCACGATACTAAACGCGTGTTCAGTCCACGACAAGGGTCAGTCCGCGGTGCCGCCGCAACGGACCGGACCGGCGCAGGTCACGAGCTCGCTCGGAGGTCGCACTCAGCGTCGGCTCGCATACTGTGGGCAGATCGCGGCCGCCTCTGCCGATAGGAGTCCGGTCGTGGGCTCGGCCGAGACGGTCGGGCGTCCGACCTGGGTGCGCCGACAGGGGTGCGGCCGCATCAGCCGACGAGGGTCGGCCGCGACGAAGGGGAAAACGCGTGAGTGGATCGAGTCGGCCTGCGTCCCGCCCGCGGGGCGGCGGTTCGCCAACGGGCGGCAGCCGCCGGGTGGTCCGTGCTGGTCAGGGCGGGCAAGGCGCGCAAGGCGGCCAAGGCGGTCCGAGTTTCTGGCGACGCCTCTTCTCGGTCAAGGGGATCCTCGGCCTCATCGCCGGCGTCATCCTGCTCGGCATCGTCACCTTCGGGATCGCCTACCTGCTCATCCCCATCCCGGATCCGAACGAGCGCGCCCAGGCGCAGACGTCGATCATCTACTACGCCGACGGCAAGACCGAGATGGCGCGCTTCGCCGAGGTGAACCGCGAGTCCGTGCCCCTGTCGCAGGTGCCAAAGCACGTCCAGCACGCGATGCTCGCGGCCGAGGACCGCTCGTTCTACGAGAACCCGGGCTTCTCGCCGACCGGCATCGCGCGCGCGGTCTGGTCGGCCGTGAGCGGCGGTGAGCGCCAAGGCGGCTCGACGATCACCCAGCAGTACGTGAAGAACTACTTCCTCACCCAGGATCAGACGATGGGCCGCAAGCTGCGCGAGCTCATCATCTCCGTGAAGATCGAGCAGCAGCTGTCCAAGGACCAGATCCTGCAGGACTACCTCAACACCATCTATTACGGGCGCGGCGCCGACGGGATCCAGGCCGCGTCGCGGGCCTACTTCAACCTCGACGTGAGCAAGCTCGACGTGGCCCAGGGCGCGCTGCTCGCCTCGGTGATCCGGGCGCCCTCCCTCTACGACCCGGCACTGGGGGCGTCGCAGAAGAAGAACGCGCAGGAGCGGGTGAAGTACGTGCTCGACGGCATGGTCGAGCAGGGCTGGCTGTCGAGCGCCCAGCGCAGGACCGTGAAGTTCCCTGCCGTCGTCGAGCCCAAGTCGCGCACCTCGGCCTCGGGCCCGAACGGCTACCTCGTCGAGATGGTGAAGTCCGAGCTCGCGACGAAGATCGGGCTGTCCGACGCCGACATCGACCGCGGTGGCCTGCGGATTGCGACGACGGTGCTGCGCAAGAACCAGACTGCCGCGATCGAGGCCGTCGAGCAGCAGCGCCCGAGCGGCGGCAAGGCCGACGACATCCGGGTCGGACTCGCCTCGATCAAGCCCGGCGACGGCGCGATCCTCGCCCTCTACGGCGGCAAGAACTTCGCCACCGAGCCCTACAACGCCGCGACCCAGGCCCAGCTCCAGGGCGGCTCGACGTTCAAGGTGTGCACCCTCGTCGCCGCGCTCGAGAAGGGGATCAGCACGAAGACCTCGTTCGACGGCGCGAGCCCGCAGTACTTCCCCGAGTTCCGCGGCGGCGGCAACGCCTCGGGCCGGGTGACGAACTTCGGCGGGGCGAGCTACGGCTGGATGAGCCTGCGCGACGCCCTCTCGAAGTCGGTCAACACGATCTTCGCCAAGGTCAACATCGACGTCGGCCCGAAGGCGACGGTCGACGCGGCGGTCAAGCTCGGCCTGCCGCCGACGACCCTGGGCCTCTCGGACAACTACGCGAACGTCTTCGGCACCGCATCGCCGCACGTCATCGACATGGCGAACGCGTATGCGACGCTCGCCGCCGGCGGCAAGAAGGCCGAGCCCTACCTCGTGAAGTCGGTCGAATCGGTCGATGGCTCGCAGGCGGCCTGGAACGTCAGCCCCAACGTGACGCAGGCCGTGAGCCCCGAGGTCGCCGCCGACGCGGTCGAGGCGATGACCCGCGTCGTCGAGCGCGGCTCGGCGACGCGTGCCCAGGCGCTCGGTCGACCCGCTGCCGGCAAGACGGGCACGACGACGGAGAACCGCGCCGTGTGGTTCGACGGATTCACCCCCCAGGCCGCGACGGCGGTCGGCATGTACCTGCCCGACAAGGACGGCAACCCCCAGCCCCTCCAGGGCATCGGCGGCCGCTCCGAGTTGACGGGTGGCTCCTACCCGGTGTCGATCTGGACCGCCTTCATGCGCGACCTGCTCGACGGCCAGGAGCGCCTCGACTTCCCCGATCGCGCCGGGATCGGCGACGGCGATGTGCCGCAGCAGGCGCCCGCGCCGACCGCCCCGGAGCCGACCGTGTCGCAGACCCCGGAGCCGACGACGAGCACCCCGGCGACGCAGAGCCCGACGTGGACCCCGACCGACGTCGCGCCCACGCCGACCGGCGAGCCGACGGGCGAGCCCGAGCCGACCCGCACCCGTGAGCCGCAGCCGACGCAGGAGCCGACCCAGGACGAGTCCGACGGCGCCGCCCAGCAGGGCAATGGCCAGCAGGGGACGGACCAGCAGGGGACGGGTCAGCAGGCGAACGGGCCCGGCGCCGCGGTGGCGCGCCCTGAGCCGAAGGCGAGCGTCCGCCCGCCGGCGCCTGCCGGTGCGGGCGCCGGTACCCCGTGACCTCTTAGGCTGGCTTCATGGCTGCCACGAAGGTCGCGCGCCCGCAGGCGGATTCGCGTCGACCCGACCGCGAGGGCGTTCCCGCCGACACCGATCCGGTCGTGGCGCGCGCCGCGACGGCGATCGGTGGCCCGCTCGGGCGGTACGCGGCGTTGCGCCGGCAGCCGCTGGGTGGGCGCGGAGCCCGCCGCCACGTCGAGGTGCCCCCGTGGCGCCCCGCGGCCGCCGTCCTCGGCCTCGCCTCGGCGATCCTCGTCGCCCTCGGCGTCGTGCAGAAGGGCTACTGCTTCGGCAACGGCTGGGGAGGCGGCGAAGTCTTCTGGCACGCCTGCTATTCCGACCTGCCCCGGCTCTATGTCGCCTCCGGTCTGGTCAACGGGTCGTTCCCCTACGGCCCGGGGGAGGACGGGATCTCCGTGCCGATCGGGACCGGCACGCTGTGGTGGGTCATCTCCCAGTTCGTGCCCGCGGGCCCGGACTCGACGTCGTGGTTCGTGGGCCTGTGGGCGGTCGCCGCTGCGGGCCTGGCGGTCGTCCTCACCGTCGCGACCGTGCTCACGTGCCGGCGTGCTCCGTGGCAGGCGGCGCACGTCGCGCTCAGTCCGCTCCTGATCACCCTCGTGCTCGTCTCCGGTGACCTCCTCGGCGTCACCCTCGTCTCGGTCGCGCTCCTGCTGTGGGCCCGCGACCGGCCCGTGTGGGCCGGGCTCGTGCTCGGCGCCGCGGCGGTCTCGCGGACGTATGCCGTGTTCGTCGTCCTCGTGCTGCTCATGATCGCCCTGCGCGCCGGGGCGAACCGCGCCGCCGCGCAGGTCTCCGGCGGAGCCCTGCTCTCGGGCTCGGTGCTGCTCCTCATCGGCGCGATCCCCGCGGGGACCGCGGTCGTCGCCCCCTATCGCACGTGGCTCGCCGCCGGAGCCGAGTTCGGCGCCCCCGCCTACCTGCCCGAGCTGTTCGGCCACCCCCTGCCGCTGGGGGCGCTCACAGCCTTCGCGATCACCGGCTGGATCCTCGCGCTGACGGCCGGGGCCGCCGCGACCTTCCTGCCGGCGCACCGCCCGCTCGTCGCCGAGGTCCTCATCCTCGTGCTCGTCGTCGTGCTCCTGACCTCCAAGGCGATCCCGGTGCAGGCCTCGCTGTGGTTCGTGCCGCTCATCGCCCTCGCCGGGCTGCGCTGGCGCGAGCACCTGCCGTGGCTGGCCTGCGAACTCGTCTACTTCATGGCGGTCTGGCTCTATCTGGGCGGGCGGGTCGACTCGGCCCGCGGCCTGCCGACGGAGTGGTACGCGGCGGCGCTGATGTTGCGCTGCGGCGGGCTCGTCTGGCTGGCGACCGTCGTCGTGCGTCGCATCGTCGCCCGGCCCGCGGCGGCCCCGGTCGCCTCGGACGACCCGGCGACCACGGCGGCCGAGGATCCCGACGAGGTCGCCGGTCCTGCCGCGGGCCGCCCCGACGCGCTCGTCGTCGCCCTGGGCTGACCCCGGCGCGTGAGCCTGCTCGTCCACAGGGGGTCCGCGGTGAACGTCCGGTTGTCCACAGGGGTGTCCCAGGATTGGGAGAAGGTCTGCGTCCCCCGGTACGCTGAGCGAGTTCCCCCACCAGGTGCCACCTCGCCCCAGCGCGTCGTGTCCGCAGGAGGGGGGCGACGCAGCATGACCCTTCTGTCACGTCGAAGAGCGTGACCGCTAGACCAGAGGAGGTGGGTTAAGCAGCATGCGTCCGTACGAAATCATGATCATCATCGACCCCGAGGTGGACGACCGTCAGGTCGCGACCACGATGGAGCGGTTCCTTGCCGTCATCAAGAACGACAAGGGCACCGTCGACAACGTGGACGTCTGGGGCCGGCGTCGTCTCGCCTACGAGATCAAGAAGCGCTCCGAGGGCGTCTACGTCGTCGTCAGCTTCACCGCGGAGCCCGCAACGGCGAAGGAGCTGGACCGTCAGCTCGGCCTGAGCGAGCAGATCCTGCGCACGAAGCTGGTCCGGCCCGACGCCGCCTGAGCGTCGCGCCGCATCGACCACTGACACGTTCACGAGAGAGGCAGTCGCCATGGCCGGCGAAACCCAGATCACCGTGATCGGCAATCTCACCGCCGACCCCGAGTTGCGCTTCACCCCCTCCGGTGCAGCCGTTGCGAACTTCACCGTGGCCTCCACGCCGCGGACGTTCGACCGGCAGAGCAACGAGTGGAAGGACGCCGAGACGCTCTTCATGCGCTGCTCGGTGTGGCGTGAGGCGGCGGAGAACGTCGCCGAGTCGCTCCAGCGGGGCGCGCGGGTCATCGTCTCGGGTCGCCTCGTCTCCCGCTCGTGGGACGACAAGGAGACCGGCCAGAAGCGCTCCGTCATGGAGATGCAGGTCGACGAGGTCGGCCCGTCGCTGCGCTACGCGACCGCCAAGGTCAACAAGACCCAGCGCGGTGGCGGTGGGGGCGGCGGCTTCGGTGGCGGCGGTCAGGGTGGCGGCGGTTTCGGCGGTGGCCAGGGCGGGCAGCAGTCCGACCCGTGGGCGACCGGCGGATCCGGCGGTGGCCAGGGCGGTCAGTCCGATCGCGGCCAGGGGGGACCGAGCTTCGGCAACGGCCCCGGCGGCGGTCAGGGTGGCGGTCAGGGCGGCGGATGGGGCAACGCTCCGTCCTACGACGAGCCCCCCTTCTGATCGAGCAGCTTCTCGACTCCCGGCTCACCCGTGAGGGTGCAGCCCACGACGGGCGCCTGTGCGCCCGTGCATCACTCGCAACACCCCATCCCGGGGCGGCAAACCCCGGGCTCACCCAGGAAGGGAGAGCACCACGATGGCCAAGCCCGTTGTGCGTAAGCCCAAGAAGAAGGCGAACCCGCTGAAGGTCGCCAAGATCGAGTCGATCGACTACAAGGACACGGCGCTCCTGCGCAAGTTCATCTCCGACCGCGGCAAGATCCGCGCTCGGCGCGTCACCGGCGTCTCCGTCCAGGAGCAGCGCCTCATCGCCAAGGCGGTCAAGAACGCCCGCGAGATGGCCCTGCTGCCCTACTCCAGCTCGGCTCGCTGAGCCGGCTGACTGCGGACAAGGAGACACGATGAAGCTCATTCTCACCAACGAGGTGTCCGGTCTCGGTTCGGCCGGTGACATCGTCGAGGTCAAGGACGGCTACGGCCGCAACTACCTCATCCCGCGCGGTCTGGCGACCCCGTGGACCCGTGGCGGACAGAAGCAGGTCGAGGCGATCCAGAAGGGTCGCGCCGTCCGCGAGCTGAAGTCCCTCGACGAGGCCAAGGGCGTCAAGGGCCAGCTCGAGGCGAAGGTGCTGCGCCTCGCTGCGCACGCCGGCTCCGGCGGTCGCCTTTTCGGCGCCGTGACCCAGGCCGATGTCGCGCAGGCCGCGGCCGACGCCGGGATCACGATCGACCGTCGCCGCGTCGAGTTCACCACCCCGGTGAAGTCCGTCGGCCAGCACAAGGCCACGGTCGCGCTGCACCCGGAGGTCAAGGCGACCCTCACCTTCGAGGTCGTCGCCGGCTGACCCAGCCGACACTGCATCAGCTGCGAGGCCCGCATCCCGCTGGGGTGCGGGCCTCGTCGTGCGTGGTGGGTCGAGGGGGAGGTCGGTCAGCGGGCCGGATGAGGGTTTCCTCATCCAGACCTCATCGTGTGGTCACGACCTCGTCGCACACTGGGCAGGGTGAAGCTGCTCAGTCGATTCCTCGTGCTCATCGCGCTGGTCGCGGTGCCGATCGGTCTCGCCGTCGCCGCGCAGGCCCTCGCCGCGCGACCCGGCCCACCGGTCGTGCCCGCCGGCGACGTCCGCGCGACGATCGCCCCCGCGCCGTCGACGGCCGCCGCGACCCCGACGGCACCGGCGACTACGGCGGCACCGGGGACGCCCGGCAGCCCGACCCCCGCGACGACGCAGCCGGCGACGCCCGCAGCCTCGGATCCGCCGACCGCTGCCCGCCCCGCGCAGCGGCCCACCGCCTCCACCTCTGGGCGTCGGTCCGGGCCGGGCGCCGTGGTGACGACCCGCAGCGCCCCCGACCGCGACGCCGGGAGCGGCTCCTCGCACGGTGGGCAGGGCGACGACGACCGGGACGACGACGGCGATGACGATGACGATGACGATGACGACTGAGTCGGACGCGGCGAGCGCGCCGCAGGGGTCGCGGGTGTCGGCCCGCTGGCGGATCGTCGCCTGGATCATGCTGACGACGCTCATCGGGCTCACGGCCCTCGTCGTCACCGTCGACAGCGCCCTGCGCACCGACGTCGACCGCGAGGCGAATGCCGACGTCTCCCAGGAGGTCGAGGAGTTCCGCACGTTCCTCGTGCGCGGGTCGGACCCGGAGACCGCGAAGCCCTTCGTCTCCACCCAGCGCCTCTTCGAGGTCTACCTGGCCCGCCAGCAGCCCTCCGACGCCGAGCTGCTCGTCGGGGCGAGCGCCGGACCGGCCCGACCAGGTGCTGTCCACCGCCGGCCGCTCCACCCCGGCCCTTCAGGACTACGACCCACTCGCGGACCGGCAGCTCATGGACGCCACGCGCCGCGCCCCCTCCGGGGTCACCGACACCTCCGCCGGTCAGGTGCGCTGGGCGCGCGTCGCCGTCGACAGCACCGGCGACAAGGGCGGCACCCTCTACGTCTTCGTCTTCACCCAGCACCGTGAGGACGAGGTCGCCGGCACGACCCGCCTCATCACGGCGGTGGCCGTCGCCAGCCTCCTGCTCACGGTCTTCATCAGCTACATCGTCGCCGGTCAGATCCTGCGCCCCATCCGACAGATGCGCGCCGCCGCCGAGGAGATCGGTGAGGACGACCTCGCGCGCCGGATCCCCGTCTCCGGCCGCGACGACATCGCCGAGCTCGCGGTGACGGTCAACACGATGCTCGATCGCGTCGAGCGGGCCTTCGCGGCCCAACGCCGCTTCGTCGACGACGCGAGTCACGAGCTGCGGACCCCGGTGTCGATCATCCGCGGTCAGCTCGAGGTGCTCCCGGAGGACCCGCAGGGCCGGCGCGAGGCGATCGCCATCGCGACCGACGAACTCGACCGCATGTCGCGCACCGTGACCGACCTGTTGAGCCTGGCGCAGGCCGAGCGGCCCGACTACGTGCGACGACGCGACGACGTCGACCTCGCGATCCTCACGCTCGACCTCGATGCCAAGGTCGCCTCGCTGGGGGACCGGCGCTGGACCCTCACCGAGGTGGCCGACGGCTATGGGCGCGTCGACCCCCAGCGGATCAGCCAGGCCGTGCTCCAGCTCGCCCAGAACGCGGTGCAGCACACCGCGCCCGGAGACAGGATCCGCCTCGGCTCACGCTTCGTCGACCGCGACGGCCAGCGCTGGGTCGAGTTCACCGTGAGCGACGAGGGACCCGGGGTGTTGCCCGAGGACGCCGAGCGCATCTTCGAGCGATTCACGCGCAGCGGTGACGGCCGCGGCCCCGATGCGGCGCTGCAGGAGGCTCGACTGAGCGACCCGCAGACCGCCGACGCGAGCCTCGAGGACACCCAGCCGTTGGCGGTCCCCGGCGCCCAGGAGCCTGCGGCATCGCCCGGACCGGCACGCAGCGGAGCGGGCCTTGGGCTCGCGATCGTCCGGGCCATCGCCGACGGACACGAGGGAGTCGTCTTCGTCGACAGCATGCCGGGGATGGGCGCGACCTTCGGGCTGCGCGTGCCGGTCGGGCCGGGGGACGAGCGCACCTGGGACGACGACATCCACGACCCCGACGGCACCGACGACGCAGACCTCACCGACCTCACCGACACCGGCGGGGCGCACCCGACCGCATCACGAGCCAGGGGGCAGGCGTGACGCACATCCTCATCGCCGCGGACGAGCGGGGCATCGCCACGTTCGTCGAGCGCGGCCTGCGCGACGCGGGCTTCCTCACGACGATCGCCGACAACGGCGAGACCGCCCTGCTCCTGGCCCGCTCGGCCGCCTTCGACCTCGTCGTGCTCGACCTCGGGCTGCCGAGGCTCGACGGCCGCGAGGTGCTCCGACGCCTGCGCGACGAGCGGATCGACGTGCCGGTCATCATCCTCACGGCCCGCGGGGGCGTCGAGGACACCGTCTCGGGCCTCGAGGCCGGGGTGCAGGACTACATGACGAAGCCGTTCGCCGTCGCCGAGCTCGTCGCCCGGATCCGTCTGCGCCTGCGCACGGGTGGGGTCGACCCCGGTGCCGCGGCGGGCGGGCTGGAGGCCGGTGACCTCCGACTCGACGTGCGGGGCCGCCGGGCCCGGTGCGGTGAGACGGTCGTCGACCTCACCGCGCGGGAGTTCGACCTGCTCGAGACGTTCATGCGACACCCCGATCAGGTGCTCTCGCGCGAACAACTGCTCTTGCACGTCTGGAGCGACGGGGTGGACCCGGCCTCGAACGTCGTCGACGTCTTCGTCCGCACGCTGCGCGGCAAAATCGGGCCCGATCGGATCCGCACGGTCCGCGGGCTGGGCTACCGGCTCGAGGTGCGCTCGTGAACACGAGCTTCACGACGACCCCGCCGACTCGGCAGGACGCGACCGAGATCGATCCCGGCGCCGGCCCGCTGCGCCGTCTGCCGTGGCGGCTCGTGCTCGGCGTCCTCGCCGTCGCGGCCTGCGGCCTCGCGCTCGCGATCCTGCCGACGCCGGCCTCCTCCGGAGGCGTGAGCACGGACGCCCGGGTGACGATCGTCGTCTTCGTCGCGGCCCTGTGGGCCTGGGCGTTCACCTCCCTCGACGACACCTATGTCGCGCTCGGCGCCGCGAGCGTCCTCGTGCTGCTCGGCGTCGTCGAGACCGACGACTTCTTCGCCACCCTCGGGGACGACACGATCTGGCTGCTCGTCGCCGCCTTCGTCATCGCCGCCGGCGTGACGACCTCGGGTCTGGCGACCCGCGCCACCGCCTGGCTCGTCATCGCCGCGCGCACCCCGCGGCAGCTCGTCCACCTGCTCACCGCGGCGATCGTCGTCACGACCTTCGCCGTGCCCTCGACGTCGGGGCGGGCGGCCCTTCTCGTGCCGGTCTTCGTCGCGCTCGCGGCGGTGTTGGGTCAGGAGCGCCGCCGGCTCACCCACGCGCTCGCCCTCCTCTTCCCGACCGTCGTGCTCCTGTCGGCCGTCGGCTCGCTCCTGGGGGCCGGCGCGCACCTCGTCGCGAGCCAGGTCGTGCAGACCGCGACCGGCACCGGCTTCGACTTCTCCCGCTGGCTCCTGCTCGGACTCCCGCTCGCCGTCGTGAGCAGCCACCTCGCGGCCGAGATCGTGCTGTGGATGTTCACCCGTTGCGCCGACCGCAGCGAGCCGGTGTCGATCGGCATCGACGAGCTGGCCGCGCAGAGCCGGACCCCGATCACCGGCCCGCTGAGCACGCACGAAGGCCGCGCGGTCATCATCCTGTCCTGCGTCGTGCTCCTGTGGTGCACGGCGCCGCTGCACGGCGTGCACCCGGCGATGGTCGCGCTCGTCGGCGCGCTCGTCACGACCTCGCCGCGCTACGGCTCGACGACGCTGAAGAAGACGCTCGCCACGGTGCCGTGGTCGCTCCTGCTTTTCATGGCCGCCACGCTCGCGCTCGGCACGGCGCTCATCACCTCCGGCGCGGCCGACTGGGTCGCCCGCGGCGCCTTCGATGCCCTCGGGGTGTCCTCGCCCGTCGGCTTCCTCGTCGTCGTCGTGCTCGTCTCGGCAGCCTCGCACCTGCTCATCCAGTCCCGCTCGGCCCGCGCCGCCGTGCTCGTGCCGATCGTCGTCGCCCTCGCCCCGGCGATGGGCGTCTCCGCGGCGGCGATCGCCTTCGCCTCGACCGCGGCCGCCGGCTTTTGTCAGACGTTGCCCTCCTCGGCCAAGCCGGTCGCCCTCTTCGCCACGCTCGACGGGGCCCCCACCTACACCCCGGCGGACCTGCGACGACTCTCGCTCGCACTCGGGCCGATGCTCGTCGGGCTCGTCATCGCCTTCGCCCTCACCGTCTGGCCGCTGCTCGGCCTCCCGCTCACGGGCTGAGCGGCGCCGACCTCGGCTCCAACCTCCCGCCCGATCTCGCGCACTCCCACGAAAGGCACGTCATGGCACTGACCATCCCGCACCGCATCGTCGTCGCCCCGAGCGGCTTCAAGGAGAGCCTGTCGACCCAGGAGGTCGCCGAGTCGATCGCCGCCGGGGTGCGCCGCGTGCTGCCCGGCACCGACGTGCGCACCTTCCCCGTCGTCGACGGCGGCGAGGGGACGGCGGCCTGCCTCGCCGAGGTGACCGGCGGTCGGATCGTGCCGGTCGAGGTCACCGGACCGGTCGGTGAGCCCGTGCGCAGCCACTACGCGCTCCTCGGCGGCGCCGGCGAGGGCATCGCCCTCGTCGAGATGGCGGCCGCAGCGGGCCTGCGCCTCGTCCCGCGTGACGCCCGCGATCCCGCCCGGACCACGACCCGCGGCGTCGGCGAGCTCCTCCTCGCGGCGCTGGAGTCCGGCGCGCGCCGGATCGTCGTCGGGTGCGGCGACTCGGGGACGTGCGACGGCGGGGCCGGCTTCGTCGAGGCGCTCGGCGGCCGGCTCCTCGACGCCCACGGTCGCGAGCTGCCCGGCGTCGGCACCTCGCTCTCGCTGGTCGCCTCGCTCGACCTCACCGGTCTCGACCCGCGCCTGGCCGATGTCGAGATCGACGTCGCCTGCAATATCCACAATGTCCTGTGCGGACCCCGCGGGGTGGCGCGCGTCTTCGGGCCGCAGAAGGGCGCGACGCCCGAGCAGGTCGAGGAGCTGAGCGCCGGGCTCGAGCGGTGGGCCGGGGTGCTCGCGCAGGCGTGCCAGGTGCCCGCGGGCCTCGACCTCGAGCACGGGCCCGGCACCGGCGCCTCCGGAGGGCTCGGGGCCGCCGTCGCCACGGTCGCGGGTGGCCGGCTGCGCTCGCGCTTCGACGTCCTGCTCGACTCCGGCCTCATGGGCGGGGATCTCGACGAGGCGATCGCCACGGCCGACCTCGTCATCACCGCCGAGGGCGCCGTCGACTACCAGACCCCCCGCGGCAAGGTGCCGGCCGAGGTGGCCCGCCGGGCCAAGCGGGTCGGCGTGCCGGTCATCGCGATGGCGGGCAGCATCGGCGAGCGTGCCGACGAGGTGCACGACATCGGCATCGACGCCGTGGCCGGCATCATCCCGATCCCCATGGACCTCGCCCAGGCCGTCGAGGAGGCGAGCCGGCTCGTCGCCGACGCCGCCGAGCGGATGATGCGCTTCGTCGTGCTCGGCGCGGTCATCGCTCACCGCACGGAGCAGGCCACGCTCGAGACCGCCACCCGCTGACCTATGTCGGAACTTTGTAAGGACAATTGATTGACAGGTTGATCGGGCGGGGGTTGAATGGTGGGCGAGTCGCCCCGTCGCAGCGGGCGCCCTGGTACGTCGCACGTGGCGATGTCCCGCCCGACCTCTTGCCCCGACTTCGCCCTGGAGGCCCTCCGATGACCGTGACCGCCACCCCGCAGCGCACCGAGCACCCGCTGCGCACGATGACCGAGACGACCTCGACGGTGCTGTGGAACGACTCGGCGGACCCCGTCGAGCTCAAGCAGTCGATCGAGTTCGGGGCCGTCGGGGCGACGTGCAATCCGGTCATCGCCGTGGCCTGCATCAAGGCCGACCTGCCGCGGTGGACGCAGCGGATCCGCGAGATCGCCGCGGAGCACCCGACGATGGGCGAGTCGCAGATCGGCTGGAAGGTCGTCGAGGAGCTCTCGATCGACGCCGCCAAGCTCCTCGAGCCGGCCTTCGAGAAGTACAAGGGCGTCAACGGGCGTCTCTCGATGCAGACCGACCCCCGCCTGCACCGCGACGCGAAGGCCCTGGCCGACCAGGCCGTCTACTTCTCCGGGCTCGCGGACAACATCATCGTCAAGATCCCCGCGACGAAGGTCGGCATCGAGGCGATCGAGGACGCGGCCTACCGCGGCGTGACGATGAATGTCACCGTCTCCTTCACCGTGCCCCAGGTCGTCGCGGCCGCCGAGGCGATCGAGCGGGGCCTGCAGCGCCGCGAGGCCGAGGGCCTGCCGGTGGAGAACCCGGGCCACGTCGTCACCCTCATGTGCGGTCGCCTCGACGACTGGATGAAGGACTGCTACGCCAAGGACAAGCTCGTCTTCGACCCCGGCTACGTCGAGTGGGCCGGCGTCGCGGCCTTCAAGAAGGCGTACGGCGTGTTCACCGAGCGCGGCTACCGCTCGCGGCTCCTCTCGGCCGCCTACCGCAACGGCCTGCAGTGGACCGAGTTCGTCGGCGGCGACGTCGTCCTCTCCCCGCCGTTCGCGTGGCAGCAGCGCTTCGAGGGAAGCGGCGTGAACCCCGAGCCGCGGATGGACATCCCGGTCGACCCCCAGATCGTCGAGACGCTCTACGCCCAGATGCCGGAGTTCCGCAAGGCCTACGACGTCGACGGCATGACGCCGGCGGAGTTCGACGAGTTCGGCGCGACCCGCAAGACGCTGCGCCAGTTCCTCCAGGCCGACGCCGATCTCGACGCCCTCGTGCGCGAGGTCCTCGTCCCCGCACCCTGACCCAGACCGCCTGCGGCGATAGCGTGGCGAGGCGGCCCCAGCGCCTCGCGCATCCCTGCACCTCGTACTTCTTCAGGAGACATGACGATGACGTCGACCGGTAGCGCGACCGTGCGCCTCACCGTGGGCCAGGCCCTCGTGCGCTTCCTCGCCGCGCAGTACAGCGAACGGGACGGGCAGCGGCAGCGGCTCGTACCCGGCATGTTCGGGATCTTCGGACACGGCAATGTCGCCGGCATCGGGCAGGCGCTACTCCAGGCGCAGGTCGAGGCCGAGGAGCGCGGGGGCGGTCACGCCGCGACGCAGCGGCCGGTCACCGACCCCGGCCCGGGCGAGCTGCCCTACTACATGGCCCGCAACGAGCAGGGTGCCGTCAACGCCGCGGCCGCCTTCGCCAAGACGACGAACCGCCTCCAGGCCCTCGCCGTCACCGCCTCGACGGGGCCGGGCTCGACGAACATGATCACCGGCGCGGCCCTGGCGACGACGAACCGGTTGCCCGTGCTCGTCCTGCCCTCGGACGTCTTCGCGACCCGCTTCCCCGACCCCGTGCTCCAGCAGCTCGAGGACCCGCGCACCTACGACATCTCGGTCAACGACGCCTTCAAGCCGGTGTCGCGCTTCTGGGATCGGATCAACCGACCCGAGCAGCTCATCCCGAGCGCGCTCGCGGCGATGCGGGTGCTCGCCGACCCGGCCGAGACCGGCGCGGTGACGATCTGCCTGCCGCAGGACGTCCAGGCCGAGGCCTACGACTGGCCGGTCGAGTTCTTCGCCGAGCGCACCTGGCACGTCGCCCGCCCCGTGCCCGAGCCGGCCGCGCTCGCGCGCGCCGTCGAGGCGATCAAGGCCGCGAAGAAGCCGCTGCTCGTCGCCGGGGGCGGGGTCATCTACTCCGGCGCGAGCGACGTGCTGCGCGCCTTCGCGACGGCCACCGGCATTCCCGTCGCCGACACCCAGGCCGGCAAGGGCGCGATAAACTGGGACCACGAGAGCGCCGTCGGCGGGGTCGGTTCCACGGGAAACAGTGCCGCGAACACCCTGGCCCGCGAGGCCGACCTCGTCATCGGTGTCGGCACCCGCTACAGCGACTTCACGACGGCGAGCCACACGATCTTCGCCAACCCTGATGTGCGCTTCGTCAACGTCAATGTGCTGCCCTTCGATGCGGCCAAGCACTCGGCGACGATGCTCGTCGCCGACGCCCGCGAGGCCCTCACCGCCCTGGGCGACGCCCTGTCCGACTGGTCGGTCGACGCCGAATACCGCGAGCGCGCCAAGCAACTCGACGCCGACTGGCAGAAGGTCGTCGACGAGTGCTACCACCGCGACCACAGCCCGCTGCCCGCCCAGACCGAGGTCTTCGGCGCGCTCAACGAGCTCATGGGACCGAGCGACGTCGTCATCAACGCCGCCGGCTCGATGCCCGGTGACCTGCAGTGCCTCTGGCGGGCGAGCACCCCGGAGCAGTACCACCTCGAATACGCCTTCTCGTGCATGGGGTATGAGATCCCCGCGGCGCTCGGGGTCCGCATGGCCAAGGGCAGCGAGAGCGAGGTCGTCGCGATCGTCGGCGACGGCACCTACCAGATGCTCCCGATGGAGATCGCGACGATCGTCGCCGAGGAGCTCAAGGTGATCCTCGTGCTCCTGCAGAACCACGGCTACGCCTCGATCGGCGCGCTGAGCGAGTCCCGCGGCTCCCAGCGCTTCGGCACCCGCTACCGGATGCGCAACGACGCGACCGGCCGCCTCGACGGCGAGAACGTGCCCTTCGACCTCGCGGCCAACGCCGCGAGCTGGGGCGCCGACGTGCTGCGCTGCGACGGCATCGAGGAGTTCAAGGCGAACTACGCCAAGGCCGTCGCGAGCGACCGCGCGACCGTCCTCTACATCGAGACCGACCTGCTCGGCCCGAACCCGCCCGGTTCGGCGTGGTGGGACGTGCCGGTCTCGCAGGTCAGCGACCTGGAGAGCACCCAGCGCGCGAGCGTCGAGTACGAGGCCGAGAAAGCGAGCCAGCGCCACTACCTGTGAGAACCGCCATCGAGGAGAGCCCATGGGAGTGAGCGTCGCCGGCTTCGTCGCGCTGGCCCTGGCCGCGACGCTCGTCGGCTTCTCCAAGACGGCGATCTCGGGCGCCTCGACCCTGGCGATCGTCGTCTTCGCGATGGTGCTGCCCACCCGGGAGTCGACGGGTGCGCTCCTCGTGCTCCTCATGGTCGGCGACGCGCTCGCGACGTGGACCTATCGCCGGGATGTCGAGTGGCACCTCATCCGGCGGCTCATCGTGCCGGTGCTCGGCGGCGTGATCGTCGGCGCGTTCTTCCTCGCGCTCGCGCCCGTCGGCTGGCTCAAGCCCGTCATCGGCGGGATCGTCGTCGTCATGTCGGCGATCCAGGCGGTGCGGATGTGGACCGCCGCGCAGGCCGCCCGCCGGGCCCGTCGCGCCGACGGCGCCGTGGACGTCGGTCACGTCGCGCATGCCGGCCACACGGGGTCGGGCACGATCTTCGGCTCGCTCGCCGGCTTCACGACGATGGTGGCGAACGCCGGCGGCCCGGTCATGACGCTCTACCTGCTGCGCTCCAACCTCGAGGTGACCCGCTTCGTCGGGACGATGGCGTGGTTCTTCGCGTGCGTCAACCTCACGAAGCTGCCGATCAGCATCGGTCTCGGGCTCGTGCGGCCCCAGCGGTTGCTCCTGTGCCTCGCCCTCGTGCCGGCCGTCGTCCTCGGGGCCGTCATCGGGCGGTGGGTCATCTCGCGGATCTCCCGCCCGCTCTTCGAGAAGATCGTGCTCGCGGTCGCGGGGCTGTCCGGGCTCTACCTGATGGTCTCCTGACCTGCGAGAGTAGGCGGACCCCCGACCGCTGACCCCAGGACGGCCGCCGTGAGCAATCGTGAAGCCAACCCCCGCGAGATGGTCTGCACCGCAGAGCGATCCGAGCGCGATCCGGCGGACGGTCGCGCGGGCCGTGTCTCGATCCTCACCGCGCGTGAGGTGCCGCTCGGCGGTCCGCGGGCGATGACCGTGCGGCGCACCCTGCCTCAGCGGGAGCGTTCGTTCGTCGGCGCCTGGTGCTTCGTCGACCACTACGGCCCCGACGACGTGTCGGCGACGGGCGGGATGGACGTGCCGCCCCACCCGCACACCGGTCTGCAGACGGTGAGCTGGCTCTTCGAGGGCGAGATCGAGCACCGCGACTCCCACGGCGTGCACGGCATGGTGCGCCCCGGTGAGGTCAACCTCATGACCGCCGGCGCCGGGATCTGCCACTCCGAGGTCTCGACGCCGCAGACGAGCACCCTGCACGGGGTGCAGCTGTGGGTCGTCCTCCCGAAGACCGATCGCGGCACGGGGCGTCGGTTCGAGAACTTCGCCGCCCCGCTCGTCGAGGTCGCCTCCGGGGTGAGGGCCCGCGTCTTCGTCGGATCGCTTGCGGGTCAGGAGTCCCCGGTCTGGACCGCCACGCAGCTCATCGGCGCCGAGATCCACCTCGAGGCCGGGGCCTCGTGGGAGCTGCCCGTCGATCCTGCGCACGAGCACGGGCTGCTCGTCGACCGCGGCGCCGTCCGCTTCGAGGGCGTCGGCGTGCCGGTCGCGGAGCTCGGCGTCGTCGAGGCCGGCCCCGATCGCCTGCGCATCGAGGCCGAAACCCCCGCCCGCGTCCTGCTCCTCGGCGGCACGCCCTTCGAGGAGGAGATCGTCATGTGGTGGAACTTCATCGGCTCCGACCACGACGAGATCGCCCGCTTCCGCCAGGAGTGGGAGGAGCACGCCGACCGCTTCGGAGCCGTCGAGGGCTACGAGGGGGCCACCGACCGCCTCCCGGCCCCCGGCCTGCCCGGCTCGCGCCTGCGCCCTCGCGGTCGGGAGGGTCGAGGGGCCGACGCTCGATGACCGGAGAAGTTGTGCGAATGTACTGACAAAAGCTTGACGAGGCGCGAGCGCTTGGGAAGACTGAACCGCGACCCCATCGCTGCGGTGCGGGTCGCCCCCTGCCCCGCATCGTCACCGAAAAGGTGGATCCCGCAATGAAGCTCGGTGCCTACACGGCCTGCCTCGCCGACCAGCCGCTCGGGGAGGCGCTCGACACGCTCGCCTCCCTCGGCCTCACCTCCGTCGAGGTCAACTCCGGCGGGTTCATCCCCAGCCCGCACTGCCCGGTCGAGTCGCTGCTCGCCTCGCAGGCCGCCCGCGACGCCTACCTGGCCGAGTTCAGCAGCCGCGGCCTCGAGCTGACCGGCCTCAACTGCAACGGCAACCCGCTCTCCCCGCGCCCCGGCACCGGCCTGAAGCACGCCGACGACCTACGCCGGACCATCAAGCTCGCCGGCCTCCTCGGCGTGAAGCGCGTCGTCACGATGAGCGGCCTGCCCGGCTCGGACGCCACCGCGCTCTACCCCAACTGGGTCGTCAACGCGTGGGACAACACGTTCATGGACGTCCTGGACTACCAGTGGTCGGTGCTCGTGCCCTTCTGGAAAGAGATCGACGCCCTCGCGCGGGAGAACGACGTCAAGGTCGCGATCGAGCTCCACCCGCAGAACGTCGTCTTCAACGTGCCGACCCTGCAGCGTCTCGTCGCCGAGACCGGCGCGACGAACGTCGGCTGCGAGATGGACACCTCCCACCTCATGTGGCAGCAGATGGACGTCGTGGCCTGCATCAAGGCCCTCGGGCCCCTCGTCTTCTTCGCCGCGGCCAAGGACATCAAGATCTTCGACGGCGTGAAGACCAAGGGGGTGCTCGACAACGAGTTCACCCGCGTCGACGCGAACGACCCCGGCAAGGTGCCGACCGGCTACAACTCCTGGTGCAACCAGTGGCCGAGCGACCCGGCCTGGCGCTTCGTCGCCGTCGGTGTCGGCCACGAGGTCGACTACTGGGTCGAGGTCCTGCGTGCGCTGCGCGACATCGACCCCGACATGGTCATCAACATCGAGCACGAGGACGCGGCGATGCCGACGATCGACGGCCTGCGCATGGCTGCCGAGACCCTCCAGGCCGCCCAGGCCAAGCTCTGACGTCCCCCGCCGAGCCGCGACAGACCCCCGAGTAGGAGCCCATCGATGAAGATCGCTCTGGACCCGACGCCCTTCCACCACGACTACTCCCTGCTCGAGCTGCCGGGCGTCGTCGCGGACGCCGGCTTCGAGTACCTCCAGCTCACCCCGCATCGCGACATCTCGCCGTTCTTCCGCCACCCCAAGGCCGACGACGCCCTCGTCAAGCAGTTCAAGAAGGCGTGTGACGACGCCGGCGTCGGGATCGCGAGCGTGCTCCCGGTGCAGCGCTGGGCCGGCCCCGACGAGTGGGCCCGCGAGGCCGCGGTCCGCAACTGGAAGCGGCTCATCCAGATCACCGTCGACCTCGGCTGTCAGGTGATGAACACCGAGTTCTCCGGGCGTCCCGAGCGCCCCGAGGAGTCCGAGGCCGCGTTCTACCGCTCGATGGAGGAACTCCTGCCGATCATCGAGCGCGAGGGCCTCGACGTGCGGATCGACCCGCACCCCGATGACTTCGTCGAGGACGGCCTCGAGGCGATCCGCGTCATCCGTGGGCTGAACAGCCCCAACATCGGCATGGTCTACGTCGCGTGCCACACCTTCCACATGGGTCACTCGATGCGGGAGATCATGCGCGAGGCCGGCGACCTGCTGCGCCTCGTCCACGTCGCCGACACGATGGACCACCACCGCAGCCACGGCCTGCGCTACATCACGAACCCGCCGGGCAACTCCGTGCGCGTGCACCAGCACCTCAAGATCGGCGACGGCGACGTCGACTGGGCCGACTTCTTCGAGGGCCTGTCCGAGCTCGGCTTCCTCGACCGCGACGACACGGTCATGGCCAGCTCGGTCTTCGCCGAGGACGAGAACGCCCTCGAGGTGAGCCGCTACCAGCTGCGCACGATGACCGAGTGGATCGACCGCGTCAGGGCGGGCACACCGACCGTCGGCGGCGACTGACATCGGCCTCGACACCCCGACCGACCAGGGGAAAGGCGGCGGTTCGCGACAGCGGACCGCCGCCTTCGGCGTCTCGCCTCGCGCCCGCCCGCCGCTCACTAGGGTGAGCCTGCACCGCGCCGTGACAAGGAAGGCCGCCCCAGCGATGAGCACCCGATCCACCCCGGTGGCGAGCCTGGACGACCTGCGCGCCGGCATCCACCACCGCTTCGCCCGCTTCGACGAGGAGCTCGTCGCGTGGTCGCCGCAGGAGGTCGCGGGAGTCCTCGAGGCCGCCGAGGCCGCGGCGCGCGGGGGCCGGTGGGCCGTGGGCTTCGTCGCGTACGAGGCGGGCGCGGCGCTGGACCCGACGCTGCCGCCGCTCGACCCGTATCCCGACCTGCCCCTCGCGTGGTTCGGCCTGGCGGACGCCCCTGACGAGTCCCCGCCGCGGGCCGAGACCTATCGCATAGAAGAGTGGGTGATCGACTGGTCCTCGGCCGAGCACGCGGAGCGGGTCGAGCGGGTGCGCGACGCGATCGCCGCGGGGGAGACCTACCAGTGCAACCTCACGACGCGGATGCGCTCGCGGCTGACCGGCGACCCCTACGGCGCCTACCTCGACCTCCTCGCCGCCCAGCGCGGCGCCTACAACGCCTACCTCGACCTCGGCCGGTTCGCCGTGCTCAGCGCGAGCCCCGAGTGCTTCCTCGAATGGGACGGCACCCACGTGCACAGCGTGCCGATGAAGGGGACGAGCCGCCGGGAGGCCGACCCCGTCGCCGACGCAGCAGCCCGCGACGCCCTGCGCGCCTCGGCCAAGGACCAGGCCGAGAACGTCATGATCGTCGACCTCATCCGCAATGACCTCACGAAGGTCGCCGAGCCCGGATCCGTCGAGACGACAGCCCTCCTCGCGACCGAGGCATACCCGACCGTCTGGCAGCTCACCTCGACGGTCACCGCCCGCACGCGGCCGGGCACGCGCCTGCTCGACCTCTTCGCCGCGATGTTCCCGTGCGGCTCGGTGACCGGCGCCCCGAAGCGTCGGACGATGGAGCTCATCGCCGAGCTCGAGGACTCACCGCGCGGCGTCTACTGCGGGGTGATCGGCTACCTCGCGCCGCCGACGTCCCCGGGCGGGGCGCCGCGGGCACGCTTCAACGTCGCGATTCGCACCGTCCTTCTCGACCGGGAGGACGGTCGGTGCAGCTACGGCGTCGGCGGCGGCATCACGTGGGGATCGACGCCGCAGGCCGAGTATGCCGAGGTGCTCGCCAAGGCCGCCGTGCTCACCCAGGCGGCCGGGCGGGCGCAGCCGGGGCAGCACCTCGGCGCCGGCGTCGACCTCATCGAGACCTTCGCGATCACCGGCGGCCGGGCCGGCCACCTCGAGCACCACCTGCGCCGGCTCGCGGAATCGGCCCGACACTTCGGGATCCGTCTCGATCTCGACCGCGCCCGCGCGCTCGTGACCGGCCGGGCTCCGCAGCTCGGCGAGGCAGTGGCGCGCCTACGCCTCACGCCGACGGGCGACCTCGCCCTCGAGCCGCGCCCGCTCACCCCCGCGACGGCCGCCCCGGTGCGGCTCGCCGTCGACGACGATCCGGGTCATCGCGTCGACCCCGACGGCCCCGACGCGCCCTGGCTCGCCCACAAGACGACGCGCCGAGACGTCTACGAGCGAGCGCGCGCCGCTCGCCCGGAGGCGGACGACGTCGTGCTCGTCAACGCCGCCGGGCACGTCACCGAGACGACGATCGCCAACCTCCTCGTGCGCATCGGCGGCACGTGGTGCACTCCGCCCCTGCGTGACGGCTGCCTGCCCGGCGTCGGCCGCCGACTCGCCCTCCAGGCCGGTGACGTGGAGGAACGCTCGATCACCGTCGAGGAGCTGCGCGCCGCCGAGGCGATAGAGGTCGTGTCCTCGACCCGCGGACGCCGTGCCGCCGAGCTGGTGGAGCCGCCGGTGGCGTCCCGGCCGGTGGCATCCGAGCCGGCGGCTCGACCTGCTCCGGGATGACGCCGGTCGATCAGCTGGCCGCGGCCCCGGCGATGAACGCCTCGACCTGCGCGCGCCCGATGTCGTCGGGGCGCTGCTCCGGCGGAGACTTCATGAGATAGGCCGCCGGGGAGAGCAGCGGGCCGCCGATGCCGCGGTCGAGCCCGATCTTCGCGGCGCGGATCGCGTCGATGATGATGCCCGCCGAGTTGGGGGAGTCCCACACCTCGAGCTTGTACTCCAGGTTGAGCGGCACGTCGCCGAACGCGCGCCCCTCGAGCCGCACGTACGCCCACTTGCGGTCGTCGAGCCACTGCACGTAGTCGCTCGGGCCGATGTGGACGTTGCGCGCACCCATGTCGTGGTCGAGGTTGGAGGTGACCGCCTGGGTCTTGGAGACCTTCTTGGACTCCAGCCGCTCGCGCTCGAGCATGTTCTTGAAGTCCATGTTGCCGCCGACGTTGAGCTGATACGTCCGGTCGAGCACGACGCCGCGCTCCTGGAAGAGCCGCGCGAGCACCCGGTGCGTGATCGTCGCCCCGACCTGGCTCTTGATGTCGTCGCCGATGATCGGCACGCCCGCCGCCTCGAACTTCGCCGCCCACTCGGGATCGCTCGCGATGAAGACCGGCAGCGCGTTGACGAAGGCCACGCCCGCGTCGATCGCGCACTGCGCGTAGAACTTGTCGGCCAGCTCGCTGCCCACCGGTAGGTAGGAGACGAGGACGTCGACCTTCGCGTCCTTCAGCGCGGCGACGACGTCGACCGGCTCGGCGTCGGACTCGGTGATCGTCTCGGAGTAGTACTTGCCCAGACCGTCGAGCGTGTGACCGCGCTGCACGGCGACGCCGGTGGGGGGCACGTCGGCGATCCGGATCGTGTTGTTCTCGCTCGCGTTGATCGCCTCGGCCAGGTCCATGCCGACCTTCTTGCCGTCGACGTCGAACGCGGCGACGAACTCGACGTCACGCACGTGGTAGTCGCCGAAGCGCACGTGCATGAGGCCGGGGACGTCCTGATCGTCGGGGGCGTCCCGGTAGTACTGCACCCCTTGTACCAGTGAACTGGCACAGTTCCCTACGCCGACAATCGCTACCCGAATCGAACCCATCGAAGACCATCCACCCTGTCGTGTGATCGAGGTCACCTCACCCCGAGATAACAAAGTGCGAGTTTGTCACCTCACGGCACGGATGCGCGAGTCCCCAGGTCAGCGAAGGTCTAGGCCGCGTGGCCACACCTATCAGCGCTCGTGCCTATTGGTCGCGCTTCCTCGATTCCGCTCCGGGCGAGGACTCCGCTAGCTCCGTCCTCACCCTGCGCTGCATCTTCGTCAGCGCTCGTGCACCGTGAAGTCGAAGGCGTACTGATCAGCCCGGTAGCAGTGATCGCCGAACTCGACCGGGGCACCGTCGGCGTCGTAGGCGTGCCGGGTCATCGTGAGGAGCGGCTGGCTCTTGACGACCTGGAGGAGGCGGCGTTCGCGGGTCGACGCGCTCCGGGCGCCGATGACCTGGTGCCCGACGACCGGGCGGATCCCGCGGTGACGCAGCAGGTTGTAGAGGCCGTCGGTCTCCAGCTCCTCGAGGGTGATGTCGGCGCGCTCCGGCGGGAGCCAGTTCGTGAGGATGGCGAGCGGCTCGTCACCGGCGAAGCGCAGCCGCTCGATGAAGACCAGGGGTGCATCGACCGGCTGGTGCAGGGCGCGTGCCGCGCGCTCGTCGAGCACCCCGGTGCGGAATTCGAGCACCTCGGTGCGCGGCGACCGCCCCGCCCGCTCGAGATCCTCGTGCAGGCTCGTCAGCTCGTCGCGCCGATGCACGACCTGGCTCGCGACCGTCGTGCCGATGCCCCGGCGGCGCACGAGGAGGCCGCGCGCGACGAGCTCGGCGATGGCACGCCGCACGGTCGGGCGCGACAGGCCGAGGCGGTCCGCGAGCGACAGTTCGTTCTCGAAGCCGTCACCCGGCTTGAGCGTGCCGTTCTCGATGGCGGCGGTCATCTGCTCGGCGAGCTGGTGGTAGAGCGGCACGGGGCTACTCCGGTCGATCTCCACCGCGAGTTGTCCGGTCATGCACCTCAGAGTAAGGGAGTCACACCCGATCATTCGCAAGTGCAAATGTCCTAACAAAGTCTTGACAGGGGTGGCGGGCTGGAGTTGGATGGAGGCAGTCCGGATCGACCGCGTGTGAGAGGGAAGCCCACGTCATGTCGCAGCACGAGCTGCCCCATCAGCCGCCGATCGATGCACCGGTCGATGCGCCGACCGAAGTCCTGCCGTTCGATGTCGTGACGATCGGTCGGATCGGCGTCGACGTCTACCCCCACCAGATCGGGGTCGGCCTCGAGGAGGTCGAGACGTTCGGCAAGTTCCTCGGTGGCTCGGCGACGAACGTGGCCGTCGCGGCCGCACGCCTGGGTCACCGCAGCGCCGTCATCAGCCGGACGGGCGACGACCCCTTCGGCCGCTTCCTCCACACGAGCCTGCGCGGCTTCGGCGTCGACGACACGTGGGTCACCCCGGTGCCCGGGCTGCCGACGCCGGTGACCTTCTGCGAGATCTTCCCCCCGGACGACTTCCCGCTCTACTTCTACCGCTACCCCCAGGCGCCTGACCTGCGGATCGAGGCCGACGAGATCCCGCTCGACGTCGTGGCGGACGCGCGGATCTTCTGGGCCACCCTCACCGGCATGTCGGCGCAGCCGAGTCGGGACGCGCACGTGCGCGCCTGGGAGGCGCGGGGCCGGCGGCCGCTGACGATCCTCGACCTCGACTACCGCCCGATGTTCTGGGACGACCCGGCCGAGGCCACCGCCGCATGCGAGGAAGCCCTGTCGCACTGCACCGTCGCCGTCGGCAACAAAGACGAGTGTGCGATCGCCGTCGGTGAGACCGATCCCGCACGGGCCGGCGCCGCCCTCCTCGACCGCGGCATCGAGCTCGCCATCGTCAAGCAGGGACCTAAGGGCGTCCTCGCGATGACGGCGACTCAGACGGTCGAGGTGTCCCCGATCTTCGTCGACGTCATCAACGGCCTCGGCGCCGGCGACGCCTTCGGCGGGGCGCTGTGCCACGGCCTGCTCGAGGGACTGCCGCTGCGCGAGATCGTCACCCTGGCCAACGGCGCCGGCGCGATCGTCGCCTCGCGCCTCGAATGCTCCTCTGCGATGCCGACCGCCCCCGAGCTCGCCGACTTCGTCCGGACCTCAGGAGCCACCCCGTGAGCCTGTCCGCCGTCCCCCCACCTGAGACCAAGTCCGTGCCGGCCTCCGAGTCCGCATTGGCGTCGCAGTCGACGTCCGGTGGTGCGCCCATCGCCGAGCTGAGCACGATCCGCCGCCGCGATCCCGGCGTGGTGGGCCGGCTCTGGGAGACCCGTCGCCGCCGCCCGCTCCTGGGGCAGGACGACCAGATCCTCATCGTCGCGGCCGACCACATGGCGCGCGGGGCTCTCGGGGTCCGGACCGATCCGATGGCGATGGCCTCGCGCCCGGAGGTCCTCGACCGCCTCGCCACGGCGATCACCCGGCCCGGCGTCGACGGCGTGCTCGGCACCCCCGACGTGCTCGAAGACCTCCTCCTCATGGGCCTGCTCGACGACAAGCTCGTCATCGGATCGATGAATCGCGGTGGCCTCCAAGGCGGTTCGTTCGAGCTCGACGACCGCTTCACCGCCTACCGGGCCCGCGACATCGCCGCGCACCACCTCGACGGCGGCAAGATGCTCACCCGCATCTGCCTCACCGACGACGGCACCGCGGCGACCCTCCAGGCGAGCGCGCAGGCCGTCACCGAGCTCGCCGAGGCGGGCCTCATGGCGATGGTCGAGCCTTTTTGGTCGGTCCGCGAGGCCGACGGACGGGTCCGCAACCTGCTCGACGCCGACTCGGTCATCAAGTCCGTCCACGTCGCGGCGGGCCTCGGCGCGACGAGCGCCTACACGTGGCTCAAGCTGCCGGTCGTTCAGGACATGGAGCGCGTCCTCGAGGCGACGACCCTGCCGGCCCTCCTCCTCGGCGGCGACCCGACCGGTGCCCCGGCGGAGACCTACGCGCAGTGGGGACGTGCCCTGGCCTGCCCCTCGGCCGCCGGTCTCGTCATCGGGCGCGCGCTGCTCTTCCCATCCGACGGCGGCGTGGCCGCTGCCGTGGACATCGCCGCCGAGCTCGTCCACGGCAGCTCGCGAGCACACCGAATGTCCCCACCCGAGGCATCAACCGAGGCCCCACCAGAGGCCCGACCAGAGGCCCTACGACAGGAAGGTCGACGATGACGCAGGACTGGACCGTGCCCTTCGGCGCCGAGGCCGAGACCGACTACCCGGTGGCCATCCGGCCCGGCCGCCCCGGCTGGGCCCACACCGGACTCCTCGTCGCCGACCTCGCCGCGGGGGAGTCCCGCACCATCGAGACCGGGGAGTGCGAGTACATCGTGCTCACGCTCGCCGGCGGCGATCTCGAGGTGACGTGCGGCGACCACACCGAGCGCCTCGCGGGCCGGGCGAGCGTCTTCGCCGGACCGGCCGACTGCGCCTACATCCCGCGCACCTCGACCGTCACGGTGACGAGCGTCGCCGGCGGGCGCGTCGCCTTCCCCTTCGCGACGGCCAAGGGTGACGTCGACTTCTCCGTCGTGCGCGCCGCGGCGATCCCCACCGAGCTGCGCGGCGCGGGCCAGGCCTCCCGCCAGGTCCAGAACTTCGGCACGCCGGGCACGATGGACGCCTCCTCGATCATCGCGTGCGAGGTCATCACCCCCGCCGGCAACTGGAGCTCCTACCCGCCGCACAAGCACGACGAGCACCGCGAGGGCGTCGAGTCGAATCTCGAGGAGATCTACTACTTCGAGATGCGCGCGATCGAGGGCGCACCGGAGGGCGCCGACCCGGTCGGGGTCCAGTTCGTCTACGGCACCGACGACCGCCCGATCGACGTCAAGGCTGCGGTCCGTAGCGGCGACGTCGTCCTCGTGCCGCACGGCTGGCACGGCCCGGCGATGACCCCGCCCGGATACGACATGTACTACCTCAACGTCATGGCCGGCCCCGGGGAAGAGCGGATCTGGCTCATCTGCGACGACCCGGCGCACGGCTGGGTTCGCCAGACTTGGGAGGACCAGGCCATCGACCCACGCCTCCCCCTGCAGTCCTGAACCCTTCCGTCTTGTAGCAGCGCGATAATACAAAGGAGTACCGTGAGCACACCCACCCGCATCACCCACCTCGTCGGCCACAGCCCCTGGGAGGGCACGGCGGAGCGCACGAGCGAGGTCTTCAACCCCGCGACCGGTGAGGTCACCGCCGTCCTCGATCTGGCGAGCAAGGAGCTCGTTGACGGGATCGTCGCGAAGACCGACGTCGCCGCCAAGGAGTGGGGCCAGACCTCGCTCACCAAGCGCGTGCAGGTGCTCTTCGCCTTCCGCGAGCTGCTCAACCAGCACAAGGAGCGGATCGCCGAGCTCATCACCGCCGAGCACGGCAAGGTGACCTCCGACGCGCTCGGCGAGGTGACCCGCGGCCTCGAGGTCGCCGAGTTCGCCTGCGGCATCCCGCACCTGCTCAAGGGCGGCTATTCGGAGAACGTCTCGACGAAGGTCGACGTCTACTCGATCCTCCAGCCGCTCGGCACGGTCGCGGTCATCAGCCCCTTCAACTTCCCGGCCATGGTGCCCATGTGGTTCGTACCCGTCGCGGTGGCCTGCGGCAACGCCGTCGTCATCAAGCCGAGCGAGAAGGACCCCTCGGCCGTCAACGCCGTCGCGGAGCTGTGGAAGGAGGCGGGACTGCCCGACGGTGTGATGAACGTCGTCCACGGCGACAAGGAGGCGGTCGACGCGCTCCTGGAGAACCCGACGATCAAGGCCGTCAGCTTCGTCGGCTCGACCCCGATCGCGAAGTACGTCTACCAGCGCGGCACGGCGAACGGCAAGCGCGTCCAGGCGCTCGGCGGGGCGAAGAACCACATGCTCGTGCTCCCCGACGCCGACCTCGACCTCGCGGCCGACGCCGCCGTCAACGCCGGCTTCGGCTCGGCTGGTGAGCGCTGCATGGCGATCTCCGCGCTCGTCGCGGTCGACTCGATCGCCGACGAGCTCATCGCCAAGATCACCGAGCGCATGGCGACCCTGAAGACCGGCGACGGCTCGACGGGTTGCGACATGGGCCCGATCGTCACGGGCCAGGCCCGCGACCGGATCATCGGCTACATCGAGGCGGGTGTCGCCGCGGGCGCCGAGCTCGTCGTCGACGGCCGGAAGGCCGAGTTCCACGGCGGCGAGAACGGCTTCTTCGTCGGCCCGACGCTCTTCGACAAGGTCGGCACCGACGCCTCGATCTACACCGACGAGATCTTCGGCCCGGTCCTGTCGGTCGTGCGCGTCGGCTCCTACGACGAGGGCCTGGAGCTCATCAACTCCAGCCCCTACGGCAACGGCACCGCGATCTTCACGAACGACGGCGGCGCGGCCCGACGCTTCCAGAACGAGGTCGAGGTCGGCATGGTCGGCATCAACGTGCCGATCCCCGTGCCGATGTCGTACTACTCCTTCGGCGGCTGGAAGGACTCCCTCTTCGGCGACAGCCACGCCCACGGCATGGAGGGCGTCCACTTCTACACGCGCACCAAGGCCGTCACGGCCCGCTGGCTCGACCCGAGCCACGGCGGCTTGAACCTGGGCTTCCCCCAGAACGCCTGATCCGAAGCACAAGAGGACGCCGCGACCGTTGGGTCGCGGCGTCCTCTTGTCAGGCGGGGGCGCGGTTTGTCACTCCGGAGCGCCGACCGGTGTCGCGCAGTGACGAACGGACCGCCGGCTCAGGCGGTGAGGCCCTGGATGTAGCGCAGGTTGATCGCGGCGGCGTCGCGCGGGTGCTTGTGGGTCGTGTCCTGCTCGAGCACGTACCAGCCGTCGTAGCCGCGCGCCTGCAGGTCGGCCACGATCTCCGGGATCGGCACGAGGCCCTCGCCGAGCTCGGGGAAGATGATCCCCCGCAGTGCGTCACCGAAGCTCCACGACTCGGCCTGGGCGCGCGCGAGCACGTCGGGGTCGACGTCCTTGAGGTGCACGTGGGCGACGCGGTCGCCGTAGTCGGGCAGGAAGTCCAGGGCGTCGCCGCCGCCGTACTTGAGGTGGCCGACGTCGAGGCACCAACCGACCTTGGTGGCGTCGCTCTCGTCGAGGAAGCGCTTGGTCTCCGCGGCCGTCTCGACGTAGGTGCCGACGTGGTTGTGCAGCACGACGCGCATGCCCATCGACTCGAGGAGGTCGGCGAGGTGGGCGAGCCCGTCGCACAGGTTGCGCCACTGCTCGTCGGTCAGCCCGCGGGACTCGTCGACGTGGCCGGCCTCGGCATCGCGACGGTCGTCCCCGAGCTCGGCGGCGACGAGGATCGACCCACCGGCGGCCTTGACTCGCTCGGCGACGGCGAGCGCGGCGGCGTCGGCCTCGTCCCACTTCTCGCGGTCGCGGTAGCCCAGGCGCACGAACGCCCCGACCATCGACAGCCCGCGCGCCGCCATCTCGGCGCGGACGACGGCCGGGTCGTCCGGCATGCCCGGGCCCCACTCGGTCGCGGTGTAGCCCGCCTCGACCATCTCGTCCATCATCTGCCCCGGTGCGGTGTAGGGGCGGAAGTCCGGGATGTCCCCGTTGTTCCAGTTGCAGGGCGCGGTGGCGATCTTCATGGGGTCCTCACGGGGAGCGCAGTGGGCATCTTTGCGCTGACATTCTGACATCTGCGCCCACCCTGACGGTAGCGATCGCCGACAGTTGTCAGGCCAAGAGCTATTGACAGGACAGTAGGACACGCTAGCGTTGGCTGCGGCGTGCGGCCGCTGCTCCAGGCCGACCCGACCCCGTGACGACGACGTCAGATGAGGATGACCATGCGCGAGGACAAGTCCCGCAACCCCGACCCCCGCTACGCCAAGCTGACGATCGGCGTCTGCCCTGACCAGTGGGGCGTCTGGTTCCCGCAGGACCCCAAACAGATCCCGTGGCAGACGGCGCTGGCGGAGATGGCCCAGGCGGGATTCTCGGTCATGGAGACCGGCCCGTTCGGCTACTTCCCCACGGACCCCGCGCAGCTCAAGGACGTCATGGACGAGCACGGCTTCCGCGTCGTCGCCGGCACCGGCTGGGGGATCCTGCACAAGGAGGAGGCGTGGGCGGACACCGAGGCGACGTTCCGCGCGATCGGTGAGACGCATGCCGCGGTCGGTGCCGAGTTCGTCGTCCACCTGCCCCCGCTCTTCCGCGACGACAAGACGTGGGAGTACACCGACGACCGCGTCCTCACCCCCGCGGCCTGGGATCTCTACATCACCAACGCGACGCGCCTGGGTCGGATCATGAAGGAGGACTACGGCCTGAAGATGGTCCTGCACCCCCACGGCGACAGCCACATCGAGTCCCCGGCGGACATCGACCGGATCTTCGAGGCGACCGACCCCGACTACGTCGGCTTCTGCCTCGACACCGGCCACATCGTCTACGGCCTCGGCGACCCGGTCGAGCTCATCAAGAAGTACCCCGAGCGCATCGACTACATGCACATCAAGGCGATGGACGAGGGCCTGGTCACGCAGGCACACGACGACGACTGGCCGTTCGGCCTCGCGGTCGCCAAGGGTTGCTCGGTCGCCCCGCCCGCCGGCCTGCCCGAGATGGGCCCGGTCATCGAGGCGCTCGCCGACCTCGACAAGGAGCTCTACGTCATCTGCGAGCAGGACATGTACCCGTGCCCGCCCGACCAGCCCCTGCCCATCGCCATCGAGACGCGCAAGTACCTCGCGAGCCTCGGCCTCGGCGTCGCCTGAACCCCTGACCAGCGCCCGAAGCGAAGGACGAAGAGACATGACAGTGAAGATCGGCATGATCGGCCCCGGCGGCATGGGTCAGGCGCACATCGACCGGATCCGCTCGGTCATCGCCGGCGGCG
>RRZU012546457.1_pt1 | contig 35746 bp, 33 predicted proteins | sample 2165561 | NCBI WGS metagenome assembly RRZU01 (sample SAMN10456909, study PRJNA506462) | wastewater metagenome | isolation source: wastewater sludge | place: USA: Moscow, Idaho | reverse complement strand
TAAATCCAACGATACTAAATCCAACGATACTAAATCTAACGATACTAAATCCAACGATACTAAATCCAACGATACTAAAATCCTACAAACGGTCCCAACGGCTAAAACCATTTTCGAAATACTCAATAAGAAACCAGTTATTGACATTGGAGAAGATTGGGATTTCTCTGGATTGGAGAAGGTTCCTACCACTAATAATACCGTCTCACAAACCACCACATTTAATATACAGCCTTCTGACACCAATGAGGCGCCAAAGCCAGTAGTTAAGCTTGACTTATCTAAAATGCCTAAAATATTCGCTTCAAAAGAAGTTAAATCTATGGAAAGAATGCCTAAGATGATTTTCAGAAAAACACAAAACCAAGAAAATACTTTTATGGATGATATATTTGGATACGATGCCGAAGGAGATGAATAATTATGAAGCTTACATTAAAATTAGAATATCGTGGAGACTTAATAATACAAAGAATTCAAAGCGAACTTTGTTTTATTAAAGGTAATTATGAAGAATTGCCAGAAATTACAATTATATATTCAGATGATTATGATGAAACAGAAATAATCTGCGAAACATCTACATTTGAGTTTTATTATGAAGACTTTCCTAAAAATTTAAGAAAATATGGAAGAAATAAAATAGTTTTGAAGCTTGGAGATGGTGACTTTTCGGAAATGTTCCAAATAAAAATATCAGAAATAGATGCGAAATATTTTTATGGTTACAATTTAGATACAGGAGATCTGGAATATAATTGTGAAATTCCAAGATTAGAAAAGATTTATCCAGATATTGATTGTTTTTAATATGAAACTTATACTAAAAATAGAAAAAATGCCAAAACAACCTCATGATGAAGATGTGTATATATTTTTTGGTGGAAGGTTTATCATAACGTGGGCTACTATTGACTCTGCTCAAGTTAATATAAAGAGGTTGCTTAAACGCAATTTCTAACCAGCTAAATATCTTTTGAAAGGGACGCCTTCCAAGCCTATTCCCTGGTCTTTTGTCTATTCATTTTGTCTCCTCCTTTGATGCTCCTGATTCCGAATAGAGTCAGGAGCATTTTTTGTATGTTGGTAAATATATTCAGGAGAAACTAATGAAAATACAATTGAAAATACTGAATGCAACGCAAATAGATAGATATACAAATAGAAAAATACATCAATTTACATTTCATTTTATTCAGGAACACATTAAAATAAGATCATTTTTGTTTAATAAGGAGTTTTTAGGTAAGTTTTGGTTTGGAGAAATTAAAGAGTTTGGAGAAGTTCCTAAAAATCAAGGTTGTTGTAAAGAAAAGTTGTTCCCCCGGATACTTAGACAACCAAAACATACGAAAATAACATTAACTTTACGTGAATATTTTTCGCTTGATTCACACGACACAGGAATTGTTGTTATATTTTCATCATCACCAGTTCACATCTTTAAGCAGGAATGGACAACGGATGAAAATTAGAATGGAGATTCGGGAAGACAATTACCATGGTTGGATTGTTATAGAGCGTCTTCCAAACAAATGGTATCTGATATCATCCTGGTGGATTGATATAATTCATGTTGAGATACCGAGATTAAAACGATAATCAAAATAGTAAATATGAGTATATACCGCCAATAACCAGCGGGTAATTAAGAAGGAAAAATACAAATGGCTAAGAAATCAAAATCAGAAATCGGCAAACTATTCAACGAATTCATTGAAAAAGAACAGGAACTGCAAATAGAAATTGCTCCAATAATGCTAACTGACCTAACTAAGCTTTTTTCGATGTATGTTGACAATAAAAAGATATCTCTAATCTCAATTGCGGCAGTTGCAGAGGCTATTTCGCGTAAAATGAAAAATGATGGCATCGAAATGTGGCAAAAACAGTTCGAAACGCCCGATTCTCCAATGCTAAAAGTGGAGAAATAACGATATGCCGTCACAACTACCAATATTAAATTTTGGGGAAAGTCATTTTTTTGATAATATTTCAAATAATTTGTATTTTAGACACATTCCTGTTCCTAATGTTACAGTATATTGCGAAAAGCACAATGGTGTAAAACGATTTTTCTTTAAACATGAAGAAAATCCAGAATTTACACATTTTTTGTGGCGATGTTACGAAGATATGATTCCTGTTCCATCAACAAGAGATTGGCTTCGTGGTAATCTTTTAATTAATATGGAATTGTATGGATGTGTATATGATAAAGATCCAGAAAGATTGAAAGAAATCCGCACAAATCGTATTATCCGCAAAACAGATGAACTTGAAATGCATAGATTTTATGATAATATTCCAAAAACTCCAGAAGAAATCAGATACGCCGAGTCAATTACTAAATCAGATTTTATGATTATATCAAGACGTAATAAAGACTACAGAGAAAAAACAGAATCAGATATTAATTTGTCTGGTAATTTGGCCCAAGTAATAATTGCATCTAAGGATGATGAATGAAGATTTGTTCTAAATGTGGAATTGAGAAATCATTGACAGATTTAGATCCGCGATGAAATATTTCTCTAAACACGGAAAAACAAAATCATGTGCTGAATATGGAATAAATTTTTCGGAAATATTTAAGAAACTTGGCCCCAGGCCATATAAAAATATGCATATTGACCATATAATTCCATTAGCTGCATTTGATTTAGATAATCCGGAGCATGTTAGATTAGCTCATCAACCTGAGAATCTTCGTTGGTTGCCAGAAAAAGAGAATTTATCTAAAAATGATTCAATAGATATAGAACTTATTTGTTGTTCATTGAAATTACTAGCTATTGCGAAACTAATTGGATTAATATATGGTTGAAATTAAACCAACTTCAAAACAACAAGAATTTTTATCAAGCAATGCTGATGTTTGTCTTATGGCAGGTGGAGCTGGTAGTGGAAAGTCATTTGTTTTATTACTTGATGCACTTGGACTTAATGATCCAAAATTTGGTCCAAGATATAAATTACCATTTTATTCTGCTGTAATATATAGAAAACAGCACAAATATTTGAATGATTTAATTAAAGATTCGAGAACTCTGTATCCATTGTTTGACCCTGGCGCAACATTTACATCAACTAATGGTGTGTGGCGCTTCAGTTCAGGTGCCGAGATTCAATTTATGTATTTTGAAGATTTTTTACAAGTTGAAGCATTGCAAGGAAGAAATCTTCAATATATTGCGTGTGATGAACTTGGACAATATCCTGATGATAAAATATTCAGATATTGTTTATCTCGTTTACGCTCTTCAGAAGGATTAAAACCATATTATCGAGGAACATCGAATCCCTCCCGTTATTTGTGGTTAAAAAAAACTTTCAAAATTGATGCAATTGGAACATCGTCTAAACATGCCGAAACATATACTTTATCAGATGGTTCAGTTGTTACAAAAAAATTTCAGTACATTCAGGCGATGCTCCACGATAATCCGCATCTACCTAAAGAATATGAGGCTCAACTTATGCTTTTACCAGAAGATGAAAGAAATGCTCTATTATATGGTCGTTGGGATGCCTATTTAACAACAGAAGCGATGGTATATAAAAAGGAATACGCTCAGTTATTCAATGATAATCGTATTACAACCGTTCTTCATCAATTAGGTCACGACACATATGCAGCATTTGACCTTGGTATCGGTGATAATACGTCTGTTATTGTTTTCCAGATATGTGGTAAAGAATATCATATTTTAGAATCATTTGAAAATAGTGGTGTGGCCATTGACTGGTATGTAGCTGAATTAAAATCTCGAGGATATTCTGATTGTCACATTATTCTTCCTCATGATGCTGGTCAACGATCTCTTCAAACTGGTAATACTATGGAAGAGAAGATGAAATCATTCTTTAAGAATATTACAGTATTACCAAGAACAGGTATTGAAGATGGTATTCAAGATGTTCGTTCAAAATTTCCTTATATTTGGATTGATAAAACCAAGAACGAACCACTACTTCAAGCAATTATGAATTATGAACGAAAGCACAACCCAAAGACAGATTTGTATGAAGATCCTATTCATAACAAATACAGTCACATGGCAGACGCATTGCGATATGTTTGTGTGTATAAAGTGCCAACTAAAATAAATATTGATTATAACAAATATCGCTCACATGGCGGCGCATTCTAAACAAAATAAATACGATATATAAGGAACAATACAAATGGACGATTTCTTAAATGAGATTATGGAGAAATACGAAACATCAAGAGATGCGTTCCAAACTATTCATACAACATTCCGAGACGATGTAGAATTCTCTCTTCTTGGTCGCCAATGGGACTCAGCAAAAGAAAGACAGCGCAGAATTGAAAACAGAGTTTCTAAAGTTTATAATAAATGCTCAGTATTCGTTAATTATGTTGTAAACCAATCTATTAAGAATACTCCAGCAATCAAAACTCTTTCAAATGGAATGGGTAATAAAGAAGTTACAAAGATTATTGATGGTCTTATTAAGAATATCCAATCAAAATCTAATGCGGAAACAAAATACAATGCCGCACTTCAAGATGCTGTTGCTGGTGGAATTGGTGTTCTGAAAGTTGATATTGATTCTCGTGGCGAAATTCTTATCAGACATATTAAAGATCCAACAAATGTATATCCAGATCCGGAAGCACAAGAATCAGATTTGTCAGATGCTAATTGGCTATTTTATGTTAAATCAATGCCAATCAAACAGTTTACAAAAGTATATCCAAACGCAGAACAAGTTGATATCACATCAAAGCGTGGAGAATGGTATAATTCAGAATCTATTCAAATTGCCGAATATTGGGAAAAACAAAAAGATGGTTCAGTTGCTTGGTATATAATTTCAGGAAATGAGATTCTTGATTCGTCATTTAATGAATTTGGACAAAATGAATATTCTGGTAAGTTTATCCCGTTCGCATTTATCACAGGTATAGAAGTTTCTGTAAATGGTGAGAGACATTTTAAGTCACTCATACGTGATATTAAGACTTACCAGGAAGAATACAATTATATCAAATCTGAAAAAATAGATATGATTGCTAATAGTGCTAAATCTCCATTTATTGTGTCGGATGAAGCTATTGGCGAATATGAAAAGCAGTGGGAAACAGCTAATAGGGCGCATTACCCATATCTTCTTTATAAATCAGGAAAAGAAAAACCACAGAGAATGGATCCTCCAAATCCTCCTGCTGGACTTATTGAAGCTTCAAATACATTAGAACAAGATATGCGTTCTGCCGTTGGTATTCGCGATCCACTTCTTGATATTCCCGCATCACAATCTGGTAAAGCAATTCAGTTACAAATGTCTCAAGGGAATATTGCTACTGTTGTTTGGCAAGATCACCTTAATACAACAATCAAACATATTGGTCGTATTATTGTTGATCTAATACCATCTCTTTACAATTATCCACATATTATGCAGATTCTTGGCAATGATAACAATCCAAAACAAGTTCCTGTAATGATGCAGACAATAAATGAAGAAACCGGAGATGTTGAAGGATTTGATTTGTCCGGAGAATATGATGTTATTATTTCTACTGGAGCATCTTACGCCGACCAAAAAACAGAATCATTTGAAAAACTATTAGAACTTGCTCGCATTTATCCACAGATGATGCCTGTTGCTGGTGACCTACTTGTAGCAGCCCTTGATATAAATGAATCAAGTGAAATCTCTGATAGGCTTAAAGCAATGATGCCTCCTCAAGTTCTTCAGGCAACAGCACAAGGAAATAACAAACAAGCTCAAATGATGGTTATGCAGCAGCAGATGCAGAAGGCAATGGCTCAGATTGAACAAATGACTCAGATATTGAATCAGAAACAGATGGAAAATCAGCAACTTCAAGAAGCACTCAAATCAAAAGAACAACTTGAATATAATAAACTATCTCTTGACGCACAGAAAGCACAAGAAAAGAATGAGCTTGACATGCAGAAAGCAATGCTTGATTCGCAAACTAAGATTGAACAAGAAAATATTAAAGCTGATGTTTCTTCAGAACAAACAGAAGCAAATATTATGATAAAACAACTGGAATTGCAGCTTGAGCAACTGAAGGCATCACAATCTCAAAATACTTTTTACGTCTGATGTAAATATAAGTATACACCGCCAATAACCAGCGGGTAATTAAAAAGGAATAAAAATGTCAGAAGAAGTACTTGAAAATGTTGAAGAAATTATTGAACAGCCTATTGAATCTGTAGAATCTCATGAAGAAACATCAGAAGGTTCTGCAGAATCACAAGAACAGGAAGTTGTAAAACCTTATAAAGAACGCAAGATTCCAGAATCAATTCCATATTCTCGTTTTAAAGAAGTAACAGCTAAGAAAACAGAAGCAGAAGACCGAGCAAGATTATTTGAAGCTCAGTTGCAAGAAAAAGAAGCCGAAATAAGAAAGTTTCTTGATAAGCAGGAAAATATTAAGCGTTATGGATCTGTAGATGATATTAAAGCTAATTTAGATAAGATGACGCCCGAAGAGATGGTTGAGTCTTTAGCAGCTGTAATGGAATCAAAGGTTTCCACGCAATTTGAAGAAAGACGCCGCACTCAAGAAATAGAAACTTATCAGCGAAACCTTGCCGATAGTTTCAATTCAAAGATTCAAGCCGCCGAAAGTCATATTCCAGATATTAAAGAAATGGTTGAATATGTAAATCACCACGCTCCAAGTTTTGATCCGCTAATTAGAACTAAATTGGTTACAGACGAATATTCTGCTGAACTGATTGCCGAAGTTGCATCATCTCCAGAAATTCTTAATCAGTTAATGAATGGTCCAGTTTATGAATCATTAGCACTTCTTGGTGAATTAAGAGCTGATATTAAACGTTCAAGCAGACCAACTACTCAAGCAAAACCAGATCCTGTTAAAGTAAGAGTGCCAAATACCCCAAGTGGAAATGTTTCAAATTCAAGTAAAACAATTCCTACTGGAGTTAGTATGGCAGAATATAAACGATTGAGATCATTAGGTTATACTTGAAGTAAATAAGGGGAATAAAATCCCCTTTTTTATTATAGTAAATATATAATAGATGACAGACATCGTAAAAAGCTGTTTTGAGATTCCTCGGATGTTAAAGAAGCAATTATCATCTGCGAGGAAGTAAATATATTAAAACATAAATGCTTCGTTCGTAGTTTGAATAATAATGCGCTATATGCGTAAGGAATCTATAAAATGGCTATCGCAGGTAAAAACTCAGCTCTAAAGAATACTGACAAGCTCGCTAAAGAATGCTTGATGCAGTATGAAAACTCCCTTGTTGTTGCTTCCAAGATTGATTGGTCTTGGGGTAAAGAAATTGGCCGCGCTGCCGCTAAGATTGGCGACCGCGTTTCAATTCGTCTTCCATTCGCTAATACCGTTCGTCGTAACTCGATGACTTACAATGCCGCCGCCGCTGTTGATCGCGTTGTAATTCTAACTGTAGATCAGGTTTTCGGACAGGATCTAACCATGAGCGATGCCGACTTCTCCCTATCGGTTGAAGACTTCTATAATCGTTACATGAAGACTGGAATGTCCTACATGGTTTCGGATTTTGATGCTTACGTTTATGGCGTAATTGTCAATGGAACCGCTAACTCTGTTGGTCAGTACAGCAACGATCTAAGTTCTGCCACAATTCTAAAAGCAAAGCGTATTCTTCAGGATGCCGCTTGCCCAGAAGATGGTCAGATTTTCGGTATTCTTCCTCCTGCTCTAAATGAGAAGCTTGCCAACTATCAGGCCACTCTTTTCAATTCTTCAAAAGCAATTGCGAAGATTTATGAAACTGGTCGTCTTGGCGAATTCGCTGGTGTTGAATGGGCCATTTCTCAGTCCGCTCCTACTCACACGGACGGAACTTGGACTGGCGTTGCTTCAACAACTGTCACGCTAACTTCTGGTTCAGATTGGGCCGAAACTTCCACCATTTCTGTTAATGGTTTCACCGCAGGTGCAACTCTTAATGTTGGCGACGTTTTCACTCTTTCCGGAGTCAATGCCGTCAATCCTCTCACCAAAGCAAAACTTGCTACTCTTAAGCAGTTCGTTGTAACCGCAGCTGTTACTTCTGCTACCGCTTCTGCTCAGGCCGTTACTTTTGCTCCAGCTCTTGTTGCCGCAGGTGCTTTCAAGAACGTTGCTCTAACCAGCACTTCTTCAAAGTTGATTGCATATTCAACTTCCGGAACAGAAGGCCAGGAAGGATTGGTTTTCCATAAGACTGCTGTTGGTGGAGCTTCTCCAGAACTAAAAGTTCCAGAAGGCACCGACAAGGCTTTCGCTGAAAAGGACATGGATACCGGACTTGCTATCCGTTACGTTTCCGACTTCGCTTCCACTTCAGGTGAATTCATTAACCGTATTGACTCTTTTGCCGGAGCCAAGGTATTGAATCCCGACTGGATCGTTCGTATTCGCGGCTAATCCTTTAGTATTGTAAATATTAGGCATCACATCATTTGGTGTGGTGCTTTTTTATTTCGAATAAATATTGTTGATAACCAGAGAGATATATAATGATACAAATTCGTAAGATTTTAAATTCGTCACTTGCCGCAATAAATGTATTTGGTTATGGTGAAAATCCAGATCCGAATTCTACTCAAATATGTCTTGATAATCTGCGTTATCTTTTAGACGAATTGGCTATTAGATATATTAATTATAAGAAATTTGAATGTGTAGTTCCAATGAAAACAAGTATTACATTAGGAACGGATGCTTCAAATCCACTTCTTCCTATTTCTGGTGATTATGATAAACGTCCAGCAGATATTACAAAAGTCATTTACAGTCAAGGTGATATTCATTATCCATTAGTTCTTAAAACATATGATGAATATAGAGAACAGCGAGTTTTGAATATTACAGGCATTCCCGAAACAGCATATATTGATTATGGTATTCCTTATGTTACAATCTATTTCTATCCAGGCACTTCTGTTGGATCTGTTAGAATTATCGGAAATGATTATCTTATCACCGATTCAACTACAATAAATGATTATCTCCCAATTCCTGATGAGTTTGTTGGTGGAATAGTTTCTAATTTAACTCTTAGAATTGCTCCATATTTTGGTGTCACTCCCGGACAAGATTTAATTATTCGCGCATCTTCAGACATGAAACATATTAAACAACTCTATCGTATGCGTAGACTTGAACGACTTGAAAATGATCTTTGTTCTCCTTTTGGTTTTGATTATCGCACCGGAGGATACTAATGTTTAAACAACAGCCTATTCAATTAGGTTCGGATCCATATTCTTCTCCATACAAAACAATAGGTATTGAAGAATGTGAGAATTTATACTATGAACAGAATATTTCTCAGAATGCTAAAACACAATATTCCTATGTTTCTGTCCCTGGTTGTCGCATCTTCTCATCTAAAACAAACTCAGCTGGATGTCGTGGGATATTCAGAACATCTTCCAATAGATTGTTTTCTGTAAATGGCAATAAACTAATTGAAATATTATCAACTGGCCAAAAGATTGAACGTGGAACCATATCCACTTATTCTGGAACTGTTCAAATGGCTGATAACACATACCAGCTTATTTTAGTTGATGGCCAATATGGATATATACTTGACCTTGCGTCCAATACATTCTCTCAGATTGATTCAGAAACATTTCAGAACGGCGCTACTCATGTAACATGCATTGACACATATTTCATTGTAAACCGGCCCAATTCAATTTACTATAATTGGTCAAAGCCAAATAATGGTCTTATATGGGATCCTCTTGATTTCGCATCTAAAGAAGGAATGCCCGATAATATTGTAGCATTAAAAGAATGTAATAATCAGCTTTGGGTATTTGGTAATTATTCAACAGAAATTCATTATAATACTGGCGAAACAACTACACAAGTTTGGCAAAGATATCAATCAGCAATTATCGATATTGGTTGTGCGTCGAAATATTCTGTTGCTCGCCTCGGTGAAAAACTTCTATTTGTTGGTGTTGATAAGAATGGCGAAGTTGGTGTATATGCAAATAATAATATCACTCCTGTAAAAATATCAAATATCGGTATTGAACAAGTTATTCAAGAACAAGGTGGAGATGTTTCAAATGTAATTGGTTACACATATGCTCAAGATGGTCACTCGTTCTATGTTCTTCAATTCATGAGCACTCAACTAACATTAGTCTTTGATTTAACCACAACCAAATGGCACAAACGTAATAAAGTTGTTGATGATAGAAATGGAACAAAAGAAACAAAGTGGCAAGGGTTTTATACATCATATTGCTTTGGTAAGAACATATTTGGCGACTTTGATTCAAATACTTTCTATTGGACTGATATGAATTATTACCAGAATGATTTGAATGATGGAACGCAAACATTCATCAAACGTGTTAAAACAACTCCTATTCAGCAATCAAATCAAAAAAGAATTAGATGGAATAGTCTTCAAGTAATATTCAACGCAGGTGCAAATGGTGTAGCTCAAGGAGCAAATCCATTATGTGGACTTTCAATGTTAGAGAATGGTCAGAGAACAGCAAATGCTACAAGATATGCAGCTATTGGTAAAATTGGTGAAATTGAAACACGTTGTCGATTTATTAACTTAGGCACTTCGCGAAATAGAACATTTTCAATAGAAGTTACCGAACCAATGCCAGTTATCCTTGTTGGACTAATAGCAGAATTTGAGGAATTGCGCTCATGAAAATCCAATTTGCTCCTCTTTCTTCAAATATTACAGAATCAGAACCATTGTCAAAACCATGGTTCCATTGGCTTAATTCAATCTCAAAAAACCTTGAGAATGCTTGTCGTATTTTTGAAATGTCTAATTATTCATATTCAATCAATGGGAATATTTTAACTATTCATTATATTGGATTTGGAAATGAATCGTTATCTTTACCATATCAATTAGCAGAAGATTCGTTCGTTACCTGTTATAGAAAAGAAAATAACATCTGGAATCTTTTCTTAATTGATTTAGAAAAAGGAGCTAATTCAATTGAAATTCCAAATGGTGAAATACGAATAAAAGACTTTGTTGTCATTGAACAGAAGAACAAATAAATATAAACATAAGAGGTAATTAAGTATGATACCAGCCGCTATAGCAGTCCCAGCAGGAGCCGCACTTCTCGAAGGAGTCGGAAATTTAATGGGGAATCGGTCACAATCACGAGCCGCACAAAGAGCCGCTGATGCTCAAATACAAGCACAACAAGATGCAATGAATTTCCAAAAGCAAATGTATGGAGATATTCGCGAAAGTTATCAACCATATCAAGCTGCTGGTGGAAGAGGAATAACTGGATTTGAAGATAGAATTACTAATTTCAATCAACCTGGACTAAATTATGTTCAGAAAGATTTCAATCAGACAAATTGGAAAGATCCTGGTTATGATTATCGTTTAGCAGAAGCACAGAAACTAATAGATGCTTCAACCGCTTCAAAAGGGATGACTCTTGGAAGTGGAGCACTCAAATCTCTACAGACTCGCGGACAAGAAATGGGATCTCAAGAATATCAGAATGCTTTTGATAGATGGCAGAAAGATTCCAATCTTCGGTATGGTCAAGCATCAGATCAATATAATCGTGATTATGCTTTCCAGAACCAAGACGTTTTGAATTGGCAGAATTTGATGAATACCGGAATGAATGCAAATCAAGCAATGGCTGGAATGACGGGAAATATGGTTACTGGAATGACGCCTCTGATTACAGGACAAGGTGATGCAGCAGGCAATGCAGCCCTTGCTCAAGGTGGAGCAAATGCTTCTGGTTGGAGTAATCTTGGTTCCGGAGCCAGCAATTTGGTTAAAAATATTGGTAACTATTACTGGGGGACAAAGTAACATGCCTTTAGATTATAATCTTTTAAAATTAACTCCTCCCGAACCAACAATCAAATATCAGTCTGCTCAAGATTTTCTTAAAGGCGCACAAGAAACAAGAGACGCAAGAAGAAAACGGGCTATAGAAGAAGCAATGCGGCAGGGTGTTGATTCAACCGGAGAACTAAATGAACTCGCTTTACGAAAATCACTTGCTGATGCTGGATTTGGTGAAGATGCAGAATCAGTTGTTAGATCAATCACATCCCCCAGAGCGGATGATGTTAGCAAAATCGCCACTCTCGGAATGCAACTAAAAGAGTTGGTAGATGCTGGTATTGTTTCAAGAGAAAAAGCTGAAGAATTGATGGGAAATACTGCACAGATTTCCCGAACTCCTGTTTCACCATCTTCAGATACCACTTGGATGGCTGGAGTCCCTCAAACTCAGGGAATTGCTGATTCACAAGCTGGAATTTCTGAAGATGGTTCTATTCGTATCACAGCACAGCAAGATGAAATGCAGCCATTATATGATTATGAGCGAAAAGAATCAAAAGCACAAGCAGTTCCACAATTTGCCGCAAACTTAATTGATTTTGCTAAGAAAGAAAATGAACTATCTCTTGGAGATATTTCAACAACTGGTTCAGCATTGAAATATACATTACCAACAGGTGCCGATAAAGATTATATTCTTGCAGCGGCTAAGACTCTTGGATTTACTGGCAATACAAGCGAAGCAATTGATTCCGAGTTAACTCAAAGAGCAATGGCACAAGTTCCTAAACCAGTTCTTACTCCAAAAGGATACGATGTTAAATCCAGAATGGAAGCAAGGGCAGAATATACGCAGAAAATGGCAGAATATCCAGCTCTTGTTGCTCAAAAGAAAGCCGATTTGATTAAACAACTAGAAGCTGGTCAAGCTGCTCGTTTTGGTCAAGGCGTTACAAGAGAACAAGAGTCGCGCGCGAAAGAAACTCAGGATTATGGTTTAGCTGGTCAGAAAGATGTAGAAATATTTGCCAGACCAGTATCGCCAGCAGAAGCAGTTGTTGTTAAATTGCAACGCGCTACAATTTCCGATATTGTGGCTGCAACTCCAGATTTTGCCGGAGCGTACCAAGCTGCTGTTGCAAAAGCTAAATCAGATGGTTCTGTTAATCAAGATGCTATTATTTCTAATCTTGTTGCTATGGGAGCCTTGCCATCTGGAGAAGCTGTATATCTAAAAACAATGATGTCTCCGGATGGTGCTATTCTACCATCTGGATTTAAATGGGTAGCAAATAAAGGTTTTGGGGAACGTGGACCAAGTAAAGCGTGGAAGACTCAGGCTATTGATAATATAAATGGATTTATTGTTGATAATGGTGGTAAGCCTGTTCCAGTTGTTGGTTCCCCCAGAACAGCAAAAGAGGCATTAGAACAAAAAGGTGTCGGACAGACAAAACCAAAACAACCCAAACCATCAGCACCTCAAAAACCAAGAAGAAAAGCAACTAAGGATGATTTCTAATGGCTAAAAGATATTTTACAACATCAAAAACTGGTGAAGAAGTTGAAGTTGATTATGAACTTGCAAAATCTTTAATTGCTGAAGGAAAGAAATCTCCAGAAGATTTCTCAATTGAAGAAGGTGAGTCTTCAGCAGAAATGCGAACACGCGCCAAGGAAGAATATGCAAGAGATGTAAAAAATCTTCAAAATCAAGAAATGGTTGATAATTACGGATTAGCATTTCCAAGAGCCGTCCGCGCTGAGACTCCTGCACAAGCTGCAATTGGTGGACTACTTGACATTGGCTCAATACCTGGAAGATATGTTGCTGGTGCAATTGGAGCAACTGGTTCTAAATTGGGTGGTGGGGATTTTTCAGAATCGTTTTCAGATATTATGTCGCGCCCAGGCGGAGATCCAAACCAGAATCTAGGTTCTCAAATTATTGAATCTGCTGTAAAAGATCCATTCGCAATTCCAATCGCAATGACTGGAGGTTTAGCAGCTGGAGCAAGTAAAATTCCTCAGATTGCTGCACAAGTTGCAAAATATCCAAAAATTGGTGGAGCATTACTTCAGGGAATAGCTGGCGGTTTAGAAAATATAATTGGTGGTGCAACAGAGCGTTACGCAGCTCCTGATGAAGAAGTTGTTGATCCAAATGCAATGCTTATTGAAGGTGGACTTGGAACTTTACTTGGTGGTGCAGGAAAATATGGCGCTGACCTTCTTAAAGGATTAGGTGACACCGAAGTTGGGCGAGCACTATTAAAAAAAATAACACCAAGTAAAGTTATGGCTGGAGAAGGAGATAAATTAGCATCTCTAATGAAAACCGGATTTGGTGTTGATATAATCGATCCAAAAACGGGAAGACCTGATGCCAGAAAACTAGGAAGATTTTTATCTGAAGAATCTCGTGGAAGTGATATTCTTGCGGAATCCAAATATACAAGAATACCAGAATTTATTGGAAATGAAAAAGAGCGTGTTGGTCAACGAATTGGTAACTTGAGAGAACTTGCAACAAGAGGAGAATCCGAAGCAGCAACAACATTTGCGCCTTTATCAGATGTAGAGGAATCTGTAAATGCTCTATTGAAATCTGTCCTTGGGTCTGATCTAAAAGTTCTTCATGCTGATCCATCAAGAGAAAATATTGTTGATCTGATGAAAAAAGCAGAAAATGTTGTAACTGGTGAAGGAACATCAAGACCGAATATAATATCTCGTTCAGAAATACAAAAGTTCAATGAAGATATATTTGATCTTCTACCAGAATTAAGAAGAACTGTTGATCCGATAACCGGAAATATTTCAAGAGAAACAATCCAATCTCTTGATCCAAAGCAGTTGCAGCAATTAAATGAATTTTTGTATAATGCTGGAAAAGAAACCCAATTAAAATATCATCCTTCTAAAGAACAATATGCAACAGCATTGCGCGAACTAATTTCAGAAAAGCAAGGTGATGCGTTGGCAAGATTTGGCGAAAGATATTTACCAAAACAATATACCGCGCTTTCAACACTTGATGAATTGGCAACAAAAAGTCCCCTTCTGAATCCAGACAGACCATCATTTATGGAAGGTGGTCTTTTGGCAACAGGCGGAAGAAAACTTGGTTCGGTTGCAGCAAAAGTTGGCGAACTCCCAACAGGTGCAAAACGAACCGCAAAAGAATTTTTCCAATCTGCTATAAGAACCCCTTCAAGAACTCCACAATCAGAAAAATCTGAAATTGATGTTTTTAGAACATTACAACCAGCCGATCAACGTGTGTTTTCAAGAGCACAGGAAAGATTGAGGTTTGATCCTAATGACAGAGAAGCTAGGCAGATTTTAAATTCTTATATGTAGATAACAAAAAGGAGAGCCGCAAAAGCTCTCCTTTTCATTTTTTCAAATTTGCTATTTTTATTAACGGAATTCACAATCAAGCTGACGAAATAGTGTTTCTTGATCTCTAAAATATTTGTTCTTTTGCTCCGGAGTTAGTTTTTCAAATTCTTGCTGTTTCTTGATCCCAGCAGCAAGTTTTGCTTTTTGTTCTGGTGTTTGGAAAATTCTATTGATTAGATTTCCAACAGGTGTCAGAATCCAAGACATAACAATAATAAAAAAACAAACTGCATAAACCCCAACAACCAATGTTAGCAACAGACTAAGCATTTCGCACCTCCTGGTTATATATTAATATACGTTTTCCGTGGCCTATTGTCAAGCACTTTCGGCCTTATTTTGCCCTAAATTTCATTAAGATTGAAAAATTCAAGATTGTGCGTGATTATGAAGTTATTGTACGCATTTGCTGCGTCAAATTCTGAATCAAAACGACCTAGGAATTTGCTTTTTCTATCAATCACTATTCTCGCTATCCATTTATTTCTTTCTTTATCAAACCACACACCTCGGTATTTTGATGATTTATTTTTGGATTTTGTTCTATTTCTATTATTTTGAGTTGTTGTGACAATACGAAGATTTGATGGATTATTATTTTGACTAGTTCTATCAATATGGTCAATAATTTCATCAGTTAAATCTACATTATTAGCAATCGAGTATATAATGCGATGGTTTCTATATTTTACCCATTCTAACCCAACATCAAAATAACCATTAGATAATCTTCCAGCCGGATCGCCAATTTTAATACTACTTGTTTTTTTAATTCGCCACCTAAGCCCTTCAGGTATTGACGAATCCAAATAAAAATATTTCTTCATTTCTTCGTATTTAATTTCTTTAATCTTCATACAATCTCCATCTTTTATTTATTTCTTTTATACAAGTGTCGGGCTATACATCTATTATAACCCCGTTTTAACTCAATGTGAAGTCTGAAATAAATATAGATATATTACAGAGGTAACTATGCTGTCGAATCTTTATTCATCTCGCATCCAGGAATTTGATAATTTTGGCAAACTGCTAAACGGCGGCAAAATATATAGCTACATTCTTGGAACGACAATTCCGAAGACAACTTACATTGACATTAACGGAGATACACCAAATACTAACCCAATACTTCTTGACTCAAACGGTTCCGCATCCATATACTTAAATGGTAGTTATACATTAGTTCTTACAGATTCTAATGATGTTCTTATTGACACAGTGGATATCGCTGGTTCTGGATTTGACACAATTACATCTGGTGGTTCTGGTCAGTTCTCTGATAATATTATTCTTTCAGTTAATAATTATGATTCGGTTCGTGCTCTTTCAAATCCATATGCGTTTGTATTTGTGCAAGGTCGCGAATTCCAGGCAGATGGTGGAGAAGGTGTCTTTTTCTTTGATTCTTCCAGTTCTGAGACAGATGATGATGGTGCAACTTTAGCGTCTGCAAATACCTCTGGTCGTTATGTTCGTCTTAATATGTCTTATATTGATCCAAGATGGTTTGGTGCCGCATATGATTTGTCAGAAGAACAAGGCCCATTTATTGAAAAGGCGGAAGTTGCCGCACTGCGATATGAATTGCCTATCAAGATAAATGGGTCATTGTATATAAATCAAAATTATGCGACAGAACCATTAACAGAATACATTTTCACAGATGATGCTAAACTTGTATCAACTCTTGGCATTACATTCACATTTACAACTGGATCAAAATTACTTGAATGTGGTCGGCGCGTATTCGGCAATTCTGTTCAGCCTATATTCAATACTGGATCTGTTGAAATCATAAAGTATTCAATCTTTGACGCAGATAATAATGAAGGAAGGGTTGTCAAATTATTGAATTCGTCTACATCTGATTTTCCTATTCAATTTGACGAATCATTCTCAACATCTGTAGCACCTCAGATTCCATCTAATTTTGAATTGCTTTATTCTGGTTCTGTTGTAACAATTACCGTAAATACTCCACTATCATTTAAAACAAATTATACAGGCATTGGTCAGTTATTCGCATATTCATCTAATGCAGTTGTTGGTCTTGTATCGGTTTCTGGTTCAACAGCACGTCCAGAATGGTTTGGTTCGGATAATAATATTGCTTTTAATGCATGTGGAAATACCGGAAAGATTAAGTTATCTGATAAAGAATATATTGTAACAGCAACATTTCAGGATACTGATTTGATAATTGTTGGTGAGCCAGAAATTAGTATTTCTCAAACTGCTAAACTAATATTGTCAGCAACTTCTCCAACCAATTTCATTCTGAATACAAATACATTTTTGAAGAATGTAACGTTACAGATGACAAGTGGCGCAACAATTGATACCGTATTATTTGCAGCAGACAATTCATATATTTCAGCTGCAACATCTGGAGCAATATCAACAGAGTTTGTCAATATTGATAGCTCTACAATTAGCAATAGAAACATATTTGTAGATGCTCCTGAATCAGACATATATTTCTCAAATGTTCAAGATTTATCAGATGAATATAAGAGATATTACGAAGGGTTTAGCGCATTCAAAGATGTGTATTTGTTGAATAATAAAGGTGGTCAATTCACCAATTTCTTAACAACTGATACCGATGGTTTAGTTAAAAGCTCAACAGTTCTTGGGTCGGTTGATGCTATATCTGCCAATTCAATTCAAGTTGATCGTTTAGATGTAAGATTTAACTACGAGACATTGATTGAATTTAGATGGCGTAATGAAGGAGGCAGTCCTTACTGTAAAGTATTCCGTAACGGTGTGGAACTGTATGATATTCCTGGTGCCACAACAGCTACATATGTTCCAACTGTATCGGATGAAAAGAATATTGTTGTTAATATCACAGGAAGCGCAATTGGAACAAGTCAGATAACATTAACTTCGGCTAATAGTGGTATTTCGAGCAGATACCACGATGTTAATATCCTATCAATGACAAATAATTCATTCTTAGTTGGTGGAGATTTGATTGGTGGCGTCTTCCTTCTTCCCAATTCTTTTATGAGTGGAAAGACTGGAATAAATGCTCAGTATTATTACACAGCCAAGAAATGGTTCCTTATCTAATTAAAATAAATATCTTATATCAATGAGGTGTTTATGTCTGGATTTTTAGTTCCTTGGTTTTTTCAACAATTCCGTCTTGAGAATGGACTGCCTCTTGCTGGTGGAAAAATCTTTACATATGTTTCCGAAACTTCAGTTCCAAAGCAGACATATTACGATATTGAATTAGAACAACCTTGCCCAAACCCACTTGTTCTTGATTCAGCTGGATTTGCTCCTCAATACTTTCTTGAAGCTGGCGAATATACTTTTGTAATTAAAGATTCGCTTGACCAAATAATTGCTACACGTGACCATATATTAGGAGCAGCATCTTCAAATGGAACAACTTCCGCAGAATATCAAATTAAAATAGATGGTGATGATGTTGGTCCTGGTTACATTTATGACAAATTGCAGAATTCTGATACAATAACTTGGGATAAAACATCTACAAAGATTATCGCAAATGCTACTGGACTTGCTATTGATTCTTTCAAAGTAAAAGCAACAAGTGGAGATGCTTCGCCATCCTTTCTTTCAGATAAGTTATCCAGCTCAGATACGATTGCTTTGTCCATTTCCGCAGACAAGCTAAAAGCCGACTACATTGGTTCTAATAAAGTCCAAACCACATCTACAGATACGGCAGACTATCTTGCTACAAAGTTTGCTGATTCTCCAACAGTAACATGGTCAAATAATGGCTCTGTTCTTTCTGCCTCAATCTCCACAGCGGACAACGGAAAAGTTAAAATTGATTCCGATGACCAAGCGAAATATGTTGAAGATGCAATTCGCCCTGGAAGCGGAATAGTTTTTACACAAACCGAGGATATAAATGGTAAACAGATTCACATATCTACCACAAATGCAACAAATCAAGGTCAAATTAAAGTATCTTCAAATGATTCCCTTGGTTACTTACCATCTAAATTGGTTGCCGGTAATGGTATTTCACTTTCTGCAAATGATAATCAAATAAAAATAACATCAGAATCTTCTCCATCTACTTCGTTGGCTTATATTTCTTCAATTATTCCATTCGCATCTGCCATAACTGCTACAACCCCAACAGTTGTTGCTGTGACATCCATTGTAATTTCAGCAGGAACTTGGGATGTAGAAGGAAATGTGCTTGGTTTTCTTACTCCAGTAACGTCTTCAGTTAACGTGCCGGGAATCAATTCAAACATAGCCACATCCGTGACATTTGTTAATGATGGTTATGAGGGATATGCTTCTCATACAGTAGTAACAGGTGCCACAAGATCAACTCCACTAACCAGACGCCGCATCACAGTTGCTACGAATACTACATTATATCTGGTATCTCAGGCAAGATTTGGCGAGTTTGTTTCGTGTATTTTCTGGGGTAATATCACAGCTAAACAGGTGGCCTAATGATTCTATCTGATTTCACCATTGAATCCATAAATCAGAATTTTAAGGATATTTCTTCCGGATGGCTATGGTCTTCAGAAGATGTATACGATTCAGAATATAGACATGTGTATCAGTCTCCAATTTCAGTTGAAGCTGCTACCTTGTATGACTTGAAATGGCAAACATCTGCTACAACCATTACAATCCGCAAATCATCCGAACCATTGTCCGAAGTAATATGGGCTGGTTATTGTGAACTTATTCAAGAAATTGCGTCAAATCCGTTAGTATGGAATGACAAGTATAAGACATATGATTTGGAATTGATTAATGGCGTTACTCAGCAGGTAGGTATGGAATTCTATCTACCATATTGCCATAATGAATCCGGTGAATTGATTGAAAATGGTAGAGCCGTATACATTACTTCTGCCGCATCTGATGATAATTTCTTACATATTACCAAAGCTGATAAAGCAAATGTATCTGGCAAATATGTTCTTGCAGTAGCCACTCAGGATATTCCAAATGGTGAATATGGATACTGCACAAAGTATGGCGAAGTTCGTAACATTGATACATCTAATCTTATAGCAAATGCTCAGTTCTACCTGGATCATGATGGATCTTTTACTTCAGCAAGAGCAGACTTTCCGGATTATTCAACTCGTATTGGATACTGCACAATTGCTCACCCAACATCTGGTCAAATATACGTTGATATTGTTTCCGAAACATCAATTGAAGATATCTACAATGTTCAGATAACCAATCCAAAAGAAGGTGATTCGTTCATCTATGAGAACAATAGATGGATCAATCGTAACTTTGGTGATATTTCACACGACCCAACTGGCTTTGCCGATCCTGCTTCTGTAACTGTCACTTATGATGAATCAACAAGATGTGTAACTTTATCTGGTACAGTTGAAGCATACTGGAGAGGAAATGTTATACCTGTTCTTTCTGCTGGTTGGTGTTCAGCACCTCACGCGCTTGGTGTATCCGCAACTCAATTTCTATACTACAATGGTACAGATTTCATATGGTCTTCAGTTCCTTGGACATTTGATCAGTTACAGATTGCAGCAGTATTCTATGATTCAAAAGGAATATACCAGTTTACATTAAGAGAATGTCACGGTATAATGCAGCACCAAGTTCACCAAGAGTTCCACATAAACATTGGAACTTATCTTATTGCTGGTGGTGATTTAACAAATTATACTCTTGGCTCTACAGTTGCCGCAAATCGTAGACCAGATATATCTCAGATAAGAATTGCGGATGAAGATCTGGAAACAACCAACTTAGGTTTGTCTTCTAAAAATTACATGCAGTTTTCGCTCTCAGGAGCAAGTGCTGATATTCGTTTTACTTCAGCAAATGATGTTGTTGGACTTACAGGAAACCAGCCGATAGTTAATACATATACTGGTGGCGTATGGGGAAGCACACCATTAGCAAACAACGAACACGCAGCTATATTCGTAATGACAATTCCTCAAGCATTTGATACCAAATCACAATCAAAACGATTTGTGTTCGTTCAGCCACAGACAGCAAATGCTTCATTATCCTTGATTCAAGCATTATCTCCAAATGATCTAAATCTTGGTCAATTAGCAGTACAAGTTCCTGAATATTTGTTTATTGGCAAAATCATTGTAAAATATCAAGGTGGCAACTGGACATTAATTTCTGTTGAAAAGATATCTGGAAGCAAAGCAAATCAGTCTCTAATTGCAGGTGGATTCTTATCTACTGTATCTGTTGGTGCATCTTTATCTGGTAATGGAACTCCAGCATCACCAATTGATTTGCTTGATAGTAAGACTCCTGGAACTTATACAAAAATAGTAGCTGACCGATATGGTATTGTCACTTCTGGTGGAAATTTACTTGCATCAGATATTCCGAATCTTACTCAATATCAGAATATATCTCAAAAAGGTGTAGCCAACGGGTATGCTGCAGTTGATTCAAACAATAAAGTTTTCACTTCTGCTATACCGGATTTCATTCTTGGTCAATTAAAGTATAGTGGTACATGGAATGCTTCTACAAATACTCCATTGCTTACAACTGCGACATCAACATCGGGTAATTTCTATATTGTTAATGTATCTGGTACATCTATTCCTCAAGGATTGAATCCAACCACATCTGCTTCTCTATGGCCTACAGGAAATATTGAATGGAAAGTTGGTGACTGGATTGTATTTGACGGAACATACTTTGACAAAATTGATAACACTTCAGAAATATATTCTTGGAATGGAAGACTTGGTGCAGTTGTACCTGTAGCTGGTGATTATACCGCTTCACAAATCACAAATATTCCAACAGTATCAATAATATCAACTAATGTTCAAGATGCTATTAATGAATTAGATAATGAAAAGTTTCCTTCTGCAGGAGGTACTATTACTGGAGATGTGCATTTTTCAAATATTACTGGCGGCGGTAAAGGAATTTATGGACAAGTTGGTGATAATGATGGATGGAGAGTTGTTGGTGTAGCATCAACAAGTAACAATGGATATTTGGAAATTGCGACTACTGATGATGGAACAGAGCCAATATATGTTAGACAATATAACAATGGTGGTGGCTGGAACAACTATACAGGAACACCAAGAACATTAACCTTATTAGATGCTTCTGGAAATACTATTCTTCCGGGAAATCTTACAGCAGTTGGTATTCAAGGAACCACGATTGATATTGGGAATGTATCTAATACAGAATTTCAAAGATTAGATGGTGTCTCCGCTAATATTCAACCACAATTTACAACACTTTCGGCAACTAAAGCTGATAAGAGTATAATAATATCCGGCACAAATGGTATATCTGGTGGTGGAGATTTGTCGCAAGATAGAACCTTTTCATTATCAACAACTGGAACTGCTGGAACATATACAAAAGTAACTACCGACCAATATGGTAGAGTAACAGTAGGAACTTCATTACTTGCTTCAGATATACCTTCCGGAATAGATGCGTCAAAGATATCAACTGGCGTTGTATCTAATACAGAATTTAACTTTTTAGATGGAACTTCCGCCAATATTCAGAATCAATTAGTTGCATTATCGGCAAATACAGCTTTAGCTGCGAACCGATACTCTACATCAATTAACATAATGGCTGGTACAAATTTATACACAATCACTCATAACTTGGGTATTCTAAGACCACATATTGATTTGTTTTATAACAACGAAGTAATATTTGCGTCTCCAAAATATATTGATATTAATACATTATCAATAACAACTACTGTTCCATCAACGTTAAATAGTGTATATATCGAGGTCTTTAAATGATTATACCTGAGTCAACAAAAGTATACGGAAATCTTGAAATCTGGACAGAAGCATCAATTACTTCAGCTGGTGTTGGATCATTTAAAACAATTGAAGTTGGGACTTCTGGTATAAAATTTCCATCAGATGCGTTTGGTGGAGGTGGTGATACAGCTGGAATGCGTCTTGTCAGTAAAGGTGGAGAAGCACAATCTCTTGAAATTTACACAACAAATGATGCCGATGATTGGGTTAATTTATCGGTACCTGATGTTAATGCGGCAAAGATAAATGGGTATACGATTTGGAACCATGGGAACTTTGAACCAGCAAATTATTCATTATCCGGTCATATTCATGATGACAGATATTATACCGAATCAGAAACAAATTCATTACTTTCTGGGAAATCTGATGTCGGCCATATTCATGATGACAGGTATTATACTGAATCAGAAATAAATTCATTACTTTCTGGGAAACAGAATTCTATATCCAAAACAGTCTTTGAAGCAACTTATGGTAGCGGCACTTCAACCGCTGGATGGTGTAAGTTAGGAACATATGCTGGTAACTCTACATCAAGATTTATTTTTACAATTACAGGTAAAACTGGATGGAATGACCAAAATTTTGCTTCACAAGCAATAATACATGGTGGGACAAACTACATAGCATCTGATGTCGGACAAATTGCCGCAGGTTGTAAGTGGAATGAGTTTGCTGGATCTAGCGAAACCGCATCACAAATACGATTAGTCCGTCAATCTGGTTACAATCCATACACATTTGATTTGTATATTTTAAATGACAACAATTATGTTAACTGGACGGTTGATGTGACGCACCAGTCTTGTTCCTGGACAACTGACATTGAATGGCAACAGGCTGATCCTGGAACAGGAACCCATGTATTCCAACCAACAAAAAGAACAGTCTGGGAAACAAGTAATTTTGATCCATCTACAAAATCAGATGTTGGTCATACACACAGTATAGTAAACATTACTGATCGTGCGTCTGGATATGTTGATGATATTAATGATGTTGGCACCGCAAAATATATGCGTTGGAAGAACTATGGGGATGGACATGAAATAATTGATGCTTCAAATAGTACCGCGCCAAATGGAGCAACAATAAGCAACACAGATCCAGATAATATATGGCAATCAACATACCCAACATTGATGGGATGGAATGGAAACACAACATACGGCGTTCGTGTAGACCGTTCAAGATATTCTGATAATGCGGATTATTTGAATGGGATACAGTCAAACAGAATTGTGTATGGAGATAACGAATCTGCAACAACTCGCACATCTGGAGTATTTGCAAATATAACCAAATCCGGATTTTACAACAACGATTCGTCAACAGATGCACCAGTTCCGTCAACATGGGCACACGTTATACACTCCGATTATACCGGCGACAATAACTGGGCTTGGCAATTAGCCGCTAACTTTGAGGCAAGTAACTCAGAAGACTATTGGACAAGAATAAAGGTAAATGGAACCTTTAAAGATTGGAGAAAGATTTGGACATCTAAAGATATTTCACAAACCAACATTAACAATTGGAACACATCATACACTTCCGCACACAACCACTCAAACAAATCAAATCTTGATACTATAAACCAGGATCTTGGTACTGGATATAGTCCGTCATTTGCTGGTCTTACAGTTGGTAATATTTCAAATACAGAATTTTCCTATCTTGATGGAGTTTCTGGAAATATACAAACACAACTAAATCAACTTTCACAATTAGCTGTTTCTGGCTCCGGTGCAGGAACTATCAATAAATTAACAAAATTTGTAACATCTTCTTCTATGGGAGATTCATCAATAACCGACGATGGTTCTTTAGTAACATTTGGTACACAGATAACCGTTCCAAGAATAAATCTACCAAATGGAACACAATCATTATATGTTGGTGACGATGCTTCTATTGGTGATGTTAATATTGGTCACACAATTGGCGTTAAAAGCCAAACAGACACAACTCTTGGGTATGTTAAATTTGGTAATGATTCAAATGGACTTGGTTATAATGGATCTTATCTAACATATACAGGCTCAATGTCATTCGGCCCAGCAGGAACCAAATCTCCAAATTCATACTCAAAATATGTATTCAATGTTGGTGATAATGACTATAATGGAATTGATATATTTGCCGAAAGATCAGATAAATCTGTCTTCATTTCACTAGGCACCCAATCCAACTCAAACTCCACATGGGGAATTCAGAAACGAGATGATGGTGCATACGGAACAACAAGTGGTTGTTTTTCTATTGAAGACGGTTCGGCATCATTTGCTGTTGAAAGATTCCCAATAACAGTAGTTGCTGGTGATGGGGGAAGTATTCTTTTAAACAGAAATATTGATGTTAATTCTGGTAAAAAGATTTCGGTTGTTAAAGATGTAAACCCATCTGTTGGGAATGATCCTTGGATGGATGCCCCAATTCTTATCAATCGGGCTTCTACAAATGGAAGTGATACATCAAATGTTGCAGGTATAGGTTTCCACAACCAAGGTGTAAATGCTTCATTATTTTATTATGACCCAGCAACATCACAATTCAAATATCGTAGACATAGTGGTGGAACTACACAAACATTTTGGGATTCTGGTAATTTCAATCCAAATAACTATTCGTTATCTGGACACAACCACGATTCCTTATATCTTAAAAAATCAGATACTTTTGGTGGTTCTGATGGATATGATTTTACACTCGAATCTGGTTCAAATACTGGCGGTCTTTGCTTAAATCTAAGAGATGATAGTGATGGATCTGAATACTTTGTTGTAAGGAACAATGCCGGTAATTCATCCATAATAATGAAGTCAGACAGAACTGTAAATATTGGTTATCAATTCTATCAACAAACAAAACCTATTCTTGAAATTACAGATGGACAATATGGTATCGGTGCTAATTCTGGATATCTTGATTTATATTCTGCTGGTGGAGGTTTTAGAGCATTCTCCAAATCTGGTAGTTCCGATGCTGTATTTTTAGGGGACTTCTGGCATACTGGTAATTTCAATCCTGGAAGTTATTTACCGTTAACTGGAGGTAATTTAACTGGACCATTAACTGTTAGTGGAAATGCTGTTTGGGATGTTGGTGATTTTACACAAACAGATGTTGATAATTGGGATACTGCTTATGACAGAGTTATTTTTTCAAATTTAGCAACAAATTGTTTTCAGAATAATGATTCAGATACATGGTTAACAAGAATGAATGCTAGAGGAAATCATTTTGGAAGATATGATAATTCTTCAAATGGTTCTCCAAGATATTTAAATTATACCATGTTGCGTGAAACTGCTGGGACTGTATACGGAATTCTTGGGTATTCTTCAGATGGCGAATGGTATGCTGGAAAAGCCGCATATGATGCTGAAATAACCAATTACTATAAGATTTGGACAACTAAAGATATTTCTCAAAGCAACATTGACAATTGGAATTTGGCTTATACTTCTGCACACAACCATGCAAATAAATCAAATCTTGACACAATAAATCAAAATCTTGGTACTGGATATAGCCCAACATTTACGGGAGCTACTATCCGTAGTTCTTTTGGAAGAATGTCGTTGGAGAGCACAACAACAGAAGGAGCTTACTTATCACAAATAGGAACTGGAAATGGAACTGACCAGAACGTTTGGGATAGCTTTGTTCAAGGACCAATTTTAAAATTTAGAACTGTTAACGATGCTTACAATGCAGCATCTTCTTGGCTAGAGATTAGTAGATCTGGAGCAACACCAACTGATGCTCTTTTTAATGTTACTGTAACTGCTCCAAAAATAAATTTGATAGCAAATTCTGCACAGATATACGATGGGTCAAATGTTCCTCCATATTATATTGGGCAAGCTATGGCAAATAATGATGGATGGAGAATTTACGGTGAAGGTACTGATAATAATGGTCGTTTAGTTCTTGAAGTAAATGATGATTCCGACGAAGGTCTTGTTTTTAAACAACGTAAGACATACGCACCATATACAACCAACACACATACAATTTGGCATTCCGGCAATTTTGATCCATCTTCAAAATCCGAGGTTGGTCATATTCACGATGACAGATATTATACTGAATCAGAAACAAATTCTTTACTGAATAATTATCTTCCATTATCTGGTGGCACAATGACTGGAAATATCACATTCACTGGGTCTGATGAAGGTGTTATTTTTAGAAACAATTCTAAAGTTGGGACTATCGGTGGGATTTTGGCTTTACGCATGGAAGAAAGCAATACAAATCCAAGACTTCTTTCTAATGATGAGACATTGAGTTGGTCCATTCTAACAACTAGAAATGTAACAACAACGATGAACTATATTCCTAAATTTGTTGGGACTGGTGTTAATTCTGTTCAAATGCAGAATTCGTTGATTTCGGATGATGGCACAAATGTAACATGCAATGGTTCAATAATTATTCCTGGAGAAGGTAAAGGAATTATTCTCCCATCGCAAAACGAATTTGCTCCGAATGCGAAATTTGTTAATGAATCACCAAATACAACACACCCAGCTTCACTTCAATTGTATAATGATGCAACTGAACAAACTGTTTGGCGCGTTTATGCTCAACAATCTGGGCCTACCGATACCGGATTTGGTGCAAATACGATTTTCAACATATACGCACCAACTGTTTTTGAAGAAGAAGTTACAATTAATACCCTAACTAATGGTTCTTGGTCAAACGGCAATATCAAGTCTCTTTCGACGCAATCAATAAATGCACAACAAACTCTTAATGCGGGTATTGCAATTGTTGGTTTATCTGGTTGGGCAATGCCTTCACCTTCAGTTGGGGCAGTCTTAAGAGTTATGGGTGAAGATACTCCTGGTGATCCTGTTACGAATAATCTAATTTTAACATCAAATTCTTTAACTGTAAGAGGTATATCTCATAATGGTGTATATTTTGAAGAAACTATTTCTTTGGATATGAAAGGCCGATGTGTTGAATTTGTTGGCAAATCATCAAACGAATGGCAAATTGTTGGAACGGCACCATGGACTTATTAACAAAATAAATATACAATATAGGGTTATAAAATAATGGGAATATCTCAGCCAGTATCAATTGTAGGAATATCTCAGCCAGTAAGTGAATATAACATTTCTGGCTCTGAATTTTGGCTACTTGATTTTGATGGAAACCAGATACTTGATACAGAATCGCTAAACATTAGTGAATTTTCCGGAGTCACCGAATGAAAATAAATGAATATGCCGTAAAGAGCAATATTACCAGTGCTGATAAGCTTCTTGGATCTTCAACATCCGGGACGCATAATTATTCAACAGATGACATATCTAAATATGCTTCTTCTCAAACTTCAGTAAGTGCAATTCCTTCAGCAAATAATGGATATCAAACCATAAATGCAGTAGGAACTTCTTATTCGTGGAATTCAAGAACAAGCAGATATATTCCTCAAAGATCCGTTTTACCTTCTGGTATTAAACGTGTTATTGTAACCGGCGATTCAATTACCGAAGAAGCCAGTTCTGGTGGATGGGCTTCTTATTTCTCAGTATTGTCAAATGGCGAATATATTATCACATATAATGATGGCATTGCAGGAACAACTTTGGCTCAGATGGCTGCTAGGTTTGATTCCATTCCATCTTGGGTAATGGCGGATATCGTGATGATCCAAGGCGGAACAAACTCACCCGGAGTTACGGAAGCTAATAAGACTGCTCTAATTTCATTAATTAATAAGGCTATTGCCAGAGGTGCTATCCCCCAGGTTCATAGCTGTCCTCCTTTGGTTAATATGACTCCAATTGCTGATTGGAACTTTTGGATGGCAAACTATTGTGCTAACCGAGGAATTGAATTTATTGATAAATGGTCTTCTTTGACCAATCCGGCTACTGGTGGTCTTTTATCCGCATATAGCAGAGATACCACACACCCAAACGCACAGGGGCAATTGATTGGTGCTCAAAAGCTTTTAGATATAATGCGCGCAAAGTCTGGTACAGGAACCGCTTGGCGCTTTCCTCTTATGTTCTCAAATACAACCGGAACTTCTGGACTATTGTCAAACCCATTAAATCTTCTTGATTCAAATACAGATGGTAATGGAGATGGTTGGAACGCTCCTAACTTCCAAGGTTCACAAACTCCTATAGCTTGTTCTGCTGTCACTACAAGAACTTCCGCTTCTTATCCGGCAATTGGAACACCTCAAAGATTTCAAGATTCGTTTAATTACTCGTCTCAAGGTTCATACGTTAGGCATAGCAAAGACATCTATGGGGTTTCCGCAAGAGCTAACCACAGAATACAAGTTGTTCAGTATTTCAAATTGAATGCTATAACAGAAGCTGTTGCCAATACAATAATCGTTGAGTTTCTTTTCGCAACTAATGGTTCTACAAACTTTACACCATTCAATAAGAGATTTAATGCAGTTGGCCTTTCTGGTATTCTTGTTACTGAATATGTTCTTCCAGCTTCATTGACAGAAATGTATGTGACTTGGAGAGCATGGAATGGTAATGGTTCAGTTGATTATGAAATCTGTAATTTAGAGATTTATGATCTAACTGAAATGGGGCTATAAAATGTTGATTCTTACTCCAGTCACATCTTCCGAACCAGTTCAACCCGTTTCTAATATTGGATTATGCTATCAGACAGAATTTGACTTATTTGTCTAGTATACGGTAAATAATAATTGAAGGAGCTGCCATGCATGATGCAGAATTTTTAAAAGTGACAGAACTGATTATTGCTCAAACAGAAAAAATCGGAAATCTGCATACAACTGTAGAAGTTAATAACCAAAAAACTGAAACAGCTCTTAAACAAATTGATGAAAAAGTTGATGACTTGAAAGAAGATGTTTCCAATTCTTCTTTAAATGTAAAGATGCAGATTGAAGATTTATCCAAACGCCTTGCGACATTAGAAAATAGGAAATCTGTTTTTTGTGAAGTAAAAGAATTTATTTCAAACGGATTTGGATTTTTCCAGAAGTATTATCGGCTTGTATTAGTATCCATCATTTTATTTGTTGTTTTATTTGGTAGCTCATTTGGATTAGATTCTGGAGCTATCATTCCTGTTATAATGGGTCTATTTGGATTGTGATAAGTCATAAACAATTACTAAAATCAATATCAACATTTCTGACGAATCATTTACAAGAAGAAACAATTGCCGTATTGGAATACACAAAATTAAAAAGCCGAGACTTGTTGATTAAACTTATCTCGGCTCTTAGAGGTTTTGGTTTTGTTACAGCAATTGAGAAAAATTATTCAGTCTTCTGGACAATTGATCTGTCAAATACCCAATTGGTTAGAGAAGTAATGACAGATCGCTTGAAAGAAATAGCTAAATCTTATCAAATGGTTTAAGATTCTCAAATGTCTTTTGCTTATTTTTGATTATTTTATACAGACGTTTTGATTCTCTTATTGATTCGTGCTTCATATCAACCATAAGCTTTAATACAGCAAATGGAAGAAGAATAGGAGTAACAAATAAATAAAGAACATCGGTAAATTTATTGATAGTGATTTCTATTTTCATTTTATTGCTCCTTCTTTTGTTGTGATTTGCGATAAATTTCAGCATTTTCTTTTCTTTTCGTCTCTTTATCAACACATGCTGAGTTTTCTGCTATTCCTCTTGATTTTTGAATATTTGCTTTTCGTTCAAGAATCTGCATATTGTCAATAGTGTAATGTCCATTGTCATCAATTCTGTCTATAGTTGGAGTACCACCTACTGCTAATATTTCTTTAACAAGTTTCTCATTATCTTTCCAAAATTGTTTTAGTTCATCTTGTGTTACCTGGAGAAGAATCTGCTTCTTGTGATATGAAATCATCTGTGGCGAATTCTGAATAGCTGGAGAGTTAGCATACAAACCATTTACACATCTCTGATTAAGAGTCTTCCATGTAGCATCAGCATAATACTTACAAGGATCAGTTTCTTTTTGTTTCTTTTTGTTTTCCCATGCTATTTTACATAAGCATTTTTTACAACGATTCCAGTGACCCCATTGAGAATGCTTCGCAAATAATGATTCATCTCCAACAAACCCACATTTATTACATTTTCTATCCATTTTGAGAGCCTCCTTTGTTATTGCTCTACAGAAATATTTAGTTGATACCGGTATAGGTTTTTCATTTTGCTCTTGATAAAAGATGCCTGGCTTCTTTGCATTTTCCAGTTTAGGCTCTACATTTTCTGCATTTGATAATTACTTGGATGAAACGACAACCTAAACCAATTACATTTGGCCCATTGATTGATGAAAATGATGTGAAAAACAATTATGGGTTCGTATACAAAATTTTATTTGGTGATGGAAGTTATTACATAGGTCAGAAATCATTCAAAGCTAAAGTATCTTGGAAAACATATCAGTCATCTCAGGCACATGTCAAGAAATTATTAAAATCAAATGAAGCATCTTATGAGATTTTGATGTTATGTAAGACGAAAAAGTTGCTAACATATTACGAAATGTGGTTCCAAATGATGAATAATGTGCTTACAGATGAAAAAAGTTTGAATAAAAACCTAGGTGGGAAATATTTTAGGAGAGATTTTGTATGATAAATTCAAGAAAAATAGAAGATTTGACTCCAGAAGCACAAGAGAAAATTAAAGCACTATTAGCATTGTGTGAAAAAAATGGTATCAAAGTTTTAGTGATTCAGACTCTTAGAGATGCTGAATATCAAAATTCATTATATCAAATTGGAAGAACTAAGCCAGGAAAAGTTGTAACAAATTGTGATGGTTATAGAAAAAAATCAAACCATCAATCTGGCAAAGCATTTGATATCGTTCCAGTAGATGCCAAAGGTCAGATTTTATGGAATGATAGCAATAAATTTAGACAGATCGCGGATTTTGCTGTAAGTTTGGGAATGTCTGCAGGATTTTATTTTAAGAAATTCAAAGATAGTCCTCACATCGAACTGAATTAAATTTGATTTAGGTTGAAATGAGAGAGATTGTGTGAAATAATATAGTCATTATATGCTTTGGCGGCTTCTAATTCTGTTGAGTAGCTTCCGATCATTACAGAGGTTCCATTTATGTGTATTCTTGCTCTGTATTTGTTTGTTGATTTTTGAAAATCAACCCCGCGAAATCTAGACGATGTTTTCTTTCTCTTTGTTCGGTTTCTATTATTTTCTATATCTGTAACAATTCTCAAATTATTTGGATTATTATTCTCTTTACATCTATCGATGTGGTCAACGATTTGTTCAGATGTTAGGTTTATATTATGATAAATTGAGAAGATTATACGGTGATTTGAACATGTAATATAATTACATTTAACATAATAATACCCAGTGTGATGCTTATATCCAGACGAGGAATCATTTTTAGCACAATATTTTGAAATTTTCCACCTAAGTCCTTCAGGAATTGATGAATCAATATAAAACATTCTCTTCAACTCTTCAACATCTGGTAATATTTTAGCTTTTCTTGCCATTTTTATTCTTTCAAATTCTTAGGCGCGATTCCAAAACGCAAAACAATCTCAATGCGGATATTTGTCACGAAATCTTCATCTTGAACAAAATTGGATTTGAAACGGCGCACTACATTGTCATTTTCGTCTAATAAAATTATCATTTGCTTATTTAATTTCCAATAATATATGGTATCTTGGGTAATTTCAGGCTGAGGCATAGTTGTATTTACCTCAGCTGCCTTATTTTTCCGTTTCAAATAATATTCATGAGCCTGTGTCTTCTTCTTTTCTTTGTCCTTCTTGTGTTTGTTAGCATGATAATTTGCGCTACAACAAGCTCTACACCAACTATATTTTGATGAATATTCAGAATCTTCTTTTTCAATGCCACATTTTTTACAAGTTTTCATGGTTGTTTCCTCAATACCTTATTATAACCTCGTCTAAATCCAATACCACATTTCTTTTCTAATTTAATCTAATTTAATATGACAAGGAGAGATGGGTCCAAGTATGCCTCCTGTGGGTAAAAGCTCCGTATAATTGATTAGAAAAGAAAGGACGACCCAGGAAAAAGGTTCTGCGGACAAACGGGCATGGTCAAAATAGGTCCAGATAGTCCTTGACTTCTATCCTTGGAAGAACTATATTAAAGACAGCCACCAAGGAGGCCCAAATGAATAATTCTCTCATTACGCTGCTTACAACATATGCCAATGGCCTAAAAGATCAAGAAATGAGAGATTTGTTTTTCGATCTCGTTTCATACATCAGGAACAATCCATGAATAGATTAAAAATGAAAATACAGTTTGATAAAGATGCGGAATTTATCAAGCGCCGATGCTCATGTGAAAAACTGGAGCAGGAACGAGAAGAATGGAATTGGGGATTTTAAGGTAAATAAAAATTCTCCAAAGGTTAAGATAAATATATAAGTGTAGGAAAAGGGACTCGGTTGCCGAGCAATTCGCATACACAGTGTTAATGTTTCACTCCTGTTAAAAACAAAAGCTCTCCGGTTTGGCGACCAGGAGAGCATTTTTGTATCAAGAAAAATATTTTTGAGCATTTTACTAAATATCGACAAGAGGTAACTCTTCTGCACGCCAATGCAGTAATTTAACAGGAATTAAGATGAAAAAGAAAATTACGTTCACGTTTCAAACCAATCTTACAAAAGAATGTATCGATAAGATATTTTCGTTGTTTACAAAAGAAGCAGAAAAAATAAAAGCAACATCTTTATGTTCAAGGATTGCTTATAACAGAGAGCAGATAACCAGAACATCTGCTCCGTTTTTAAAAGAATTCTCAAGCGCACATTATAGAAAATGGGAAGACCTTTTAATTGAAAATGGTATTCTAATACAACTTGTTCAATTTACAAGTTCATCCGCATCAGAATATATTGTTGATCCAAAATATTGGGGAAATGATTCTTTTCAAACAAATCATAAAGATGCTAAAAATTTATTCAATGTCACAAATTTCAAGAGAACAAGACGCGCAAATAAATCACAAACAGATAAAAATGTTTCAATTGCTATAGACTATTTTGACTGGTCTAATCAATATGACGAATACCAAACCGCACGCGGAAAACAAATCGATGAAGATGATAAGAAAAATCAATGGCAATCTATTTGTTTGATTAATAAGACTGGTAAGATTTTCGGAAAACAAAAATCAAATGCTCGCTTATATTCAAAAATAACTTCGTTGTCATCATTCGTCCATTCATATGTTAAAATAGATGGAATGAATATTGTTGAAATAGACCAACACGCAACATATTTCACATTATTACCATTGGTTCTTAAGAAAAACAAACAAATGATTGATTATCGTCTACATGATAAATTTGATTCGGAAATGAACGAATATGAAATGATGTTGAAGAATGCCACAAATCTGTATGAAATAATCGCAGATGAGTGTGGAATCTCAAAGAATGAAGCAAAACAATCAACAAATATATTCATCTGTGAACCTAAAAAGAAAATATATGGAACTCCTGGAAAAATAAAGAAATGGTTCAGTAAGTGGGAGACATTATCTCTGTTGGTTGATAATTTAAGAAAAAATGCAAAATTGTCAAGAGAACTTACCAAAATTGAACAATCCATATTTGTAACAGCGGCACGTTCTTTAAAGAATAATGGTATTGATGTTATCACAAAGCACGATTCAATACTTTTCCTTGAACAAGATTTGGCTGAAGTAGAAAAAGAACTTGCGGCAAGATTTAAGAAACTTGGCGCAATACAAAAGACAAAGCTGAAGAGATATAATTCAGAATGTGTCGTTTCACTCCACGTCGCTTCGCTCCAACAAGATTTGGGACCGTTAAGTGTCGAAAATCGCACCCTTAAAAGTAGAGAAGAGGAAGGATACTATAACCCTGCGATTTTCGATACCAACGGTCCCAAAAAAGAGCAGGAGCAAAGCGACATGAGCGTAGCGAATATTACCAAAGGAGAAACTATGAAGACTAAAGAAGATATAAAAGTAAAGAAAATCATCCATAATGGCTCAGAAATGTGGCGTTATAGAGGAACTGATATACAAATCAAGGCTTCCTGCAAGAAATATAAGACCGAAGATGATTTTAAGGATTATGTATTAGGCAAATTAAATCCAACGGTCCCAACGGTCCCAACGGTCCCAACGGTCCCAACGGTCCCAACGGTCCCAACGGTCCCAACGGTCCCAACGGTCCCAACAAGATTTAGTATCGTTAAGTGTCGAAAATCGCACCCTTAAAAGTAGAGAAGAGGAAGGATACTATAACCCTGCGATTTTCGATACCAACGATACTAAAACGATACTAAAAAATGAGCAGGAGCGTAGCGGCACGAACGTAGTGAGTATTACCAAAGGAGAAACTATGAAGACTAAAAATGATATATCTGTTAGAAAAGTGTTGAATAATGGCTCAGAAGCGTGGATTTATCGCGGAACTTCTATACAGATAAAGAAATCATGTAAGAAATACAAGACTGAAGATGATTTTAAGGAGTATGTTCTTTCAATCATTAACGATACTAAATCCAACGATACTAAATCTAACGATACTAAATCCAACGATACTAAATCCAACGATACTAAATCTAACGATACTAAATCCAACGATACTAAATCTAACGATACTAAATCCAACGATACTAAATCCAACGATACTAAATCCAACGATAC
>RRZU011647056.1_pt1 | contig 35755 bp, 36 predicted proteins | sample 2165561 | NCBI WGS metagenome assembly RRZU01 (sample SAMN10456909, study PRJNA506462) | wastewater metagenome | isolation source: wastewater sludge | place: USA: Moscow, Idaho | reverse complement strand
GTTTAAGATTCCACCTTTACCTTCATCATCTCCGGGATACCAGTTTTGAATAGTTGAATATTTTATATGACCATTTTTAAGTGCAACTAATTCAACAACAGCAGCATGAAGTTGTCTATCATCTCTACTTGGAGCAGAACATCCTTCATTGTATGAAACATAACTTCCCTCATCACAAATAATTAGAGTTCTTTCAAATTGCCCTGTATTTAAAGCATTTATTCTAAAATAAGTTGAAAGTTCCATAGGACATCTTGTATTTTTTGGAATATATACAAAACTTCCATCTGTAAAAACTGCACTATTTAAACAAGCAAAATAATTATCTGTTACAGGAACGACACTTGCTAAGTATGTTTTTACAAGTTCTGGAAATCTATGAGATGCTTCACTAATAGAGCAAAATATAATTCCTAATTTTTCAAGCTCTTCTTGGTAAGTAGTTTTTATAGAAACAGAATCGAACACAGCATCAACTGCAACACCAGCAAGCATTTTTTGCTCTTCAAGTGGAATTCCTAGTTTTTCATAAGTTTTTAAAATTTCAGGATCAACTTCTTCTAAAGAACCAAGAGGTTTTTTAGGTGCTGAATAGTATGCGTAATCTTGATAATCTATTTTTGGATATTCTAAATTTGTCCAAGTAGGCTCTTCCATTTTAAGCCATTTTTCATAAGCTTTAAGTCTAAACTCAAGTAAAAACTTAGGCTCTTCTTTTTTTGCACTAATAGCTCTTATAACATCTTCATTTAAACCTTTTGCAAAAGTATCACTTTGTACTAAAGTTTCAAAGCCAAGTTTATAATCAGTGTTTATAATGTCATGTATTTGTTGGTTTTCACTCATGACTTCTCCGTAAAATTTATTTGATTTTAATTAAGACTAATATTGTCCTAATTCGAATAATATCAAAATAAGTATATAATGTAAAGACATAAAAACTGATAAATAGTAAAAATATTTAATTTCATCTTAAAAAAGTACCAATTTATGGTATTCTATAATTAAGACAAAATTTATCCTATATTTTATAAAATATCAAAAATATTAAATAAATAATGGAAATTCTATAATGGAACAAAAAGAAGTGAATTACTCAAAAAAAATAGAAGATAGAATAAACGATCCAAAAAATATTGGTGAAATTTCAAGAAGTGAGGCGAGAGATTTAGGTTGTCGATTGGTTGTCGCTGATTTTGAAACAAATGGTGCTGATACAATAAGAATGTATTGGGCCGTAAACAAAGATAATATTATTGTAAGAGCAAAATTTAAATCATTTACTGGTGGTTTGTTATTGGCATTAAATGATATGATGACAGAACTTTGTATATTTAAAAGCGTAGAGAAAGTTGCAAATTTGTTTAAGACAGATGTTGAATTTGCATTAAGAGATGAACCACAAATTCCAGCACTTGGAATAACAGAACTACATGAAAAATTTACAAATTTTGTTGTTTTAAAAAAAGCGGCGTTAAACTCTGAAAAAAGAGATATGAATGATTTTGAAGATGATTATATTGTTTGTGAATGTGCAAGAGTTACATTAAAAAATGTAAAAGACGCTATAAAAGAATTTTCAATAACAACAGTTGAAGAGATAGGAAATATAACAAAAGCTGGAATATTTTGTAAATCATGTATAAAAGAGGGTGGTTTAGAACCAAAAGAGATATACCTAGTAGATATTTTAGAACAAACTCTTGAAGAAATTAAAGAAGCTAATAAAGAGGAACCAAGTTACATTAATTCCACATTTTCAAATATGATAAAAGAGCAAAAAATTGAGCTTATTGAAGATGTTTTAGATGAAGATATAAGACCAATGTTAATTATGGACGGTGGTAATATGGAAATATTGGATATAGTAGAATCTGCTCCACATTATGATTTATATATAAGATATCTAGGTGCTTGTAGTGGTTGTAGTGCTGGAAGTATGGGAACTTTATATGCAATTGAATCAATTTTACAAAGAAAAATTGATGAAAATATAAGAGTTCTACCTATATAAATTGATGTTATATAATTAATAGTATAAAAAGCTATTTTTTACTATTATTAAGTACTTTACTGAAAGGATTAATATGTTTACAATATATAACAATGGAATTGTAGATTATAAAGGCTCAACTGAGAATTTATATAATGTAAAGAATGTTAATGAAAGTACAAAATTTACATTTAATCCTGAAGAAGGTTCTATAAAAGATTTAAAAAAAGAACAAGATAGTAATAGTAATAAAAAAAAAGAAGAGCAGTTTTTATCCTCTTACAAAAAAATTTCACAAATTAATCAATCAAATAATTTTTTTTATGTAAGAGATATTATGGTTCAAGATGTATTATACATTGATAATAGTCATACAGTAAGAGAAGCTTATGAGCTTTTAAAAGATAAAAAAACTGGACAAATTCCAGTTACAACTTTGGATAAGAAAATAGTTGGAATAATAGATGCAAAGTTTATTTTATCTTTATTGATTCAAAATTTAGATGAGCCTAATATACTTTTAAATAGAAGATTAAGAGAAATTAATTTTCCTGAAATTATTGCAACAACTCCTGATGCTGAGTTACGAGATGTTGTAAAAATAATGTTTGATTTTGAGGTTGGAGTAATGCCTGTAGTTAATGAAGAGGGAACTTTAAAAGGGATAATTTCAAAAAGTTATATTTTTAAAGCAATGTCATGTATCCCTCAGCTAGAGATTTGGAGTTAAACTATTTTTTATAACTCTTGACTGTTATCTAAAAAGATAATATCTCTTCCTTGATTCTTCGCTTTATATAGTAGATCATCTGCATGTTTTTTTGCTTCAAAAAAACTCTCATATTTATTTCTAAAGCTAATACCAGCAGAGAAAGTAATTTTTATTTTATTATTGCTATATATAAAGTCAGTATCTCTTATAGTATTTTTAACTCTTTTTATATATCTTGAAACTTCAATTTCATCTTGATAATGAACTAATGCAACAAATTCTTCTCCTCCATATCTTGCAATAACATCTTCTTTTCTAGTAAGATCTTTTAAAATTCTTGCAAAACTTTTTAATACAGCATCACCACAAGCATGACCATATTTATCATTTATATCTTTAAAGTGGTCAATATCATAAAATACTATTGCGAAATTAGAGTTAAAAACTTGATATTTTCGTTCCATTTTTTCAACTTCATAATCATAAGCTCTTCTATTTAGTAAAGATGTTAAATAATCAATTTGATGCTCTTCTTTTACTAAAGATAACTCCTTTTGAAGTTCTTCTATTTGTCTATTTAAATAATCAAATCTCTCTTTGTTATTAGATAATATTTTTTTATTTTCACTTAATGCAGTTTCAATTTTGAAAATTGTATCAATCAATTTTTTTTGAACAATTCTTAATTCTCTATGTGAAAATTTTGATATGTCAAGTGCTACTAATTCATCTTTTATTTTGATAATTTCTTCATTTGAATTAACTCCATCAGTTAATGTTTTATCAAAATATCTACTCATTAAAGATGTTAGTTTCATGATATCATCAGTTTTTTCTTTTAGTACTTGTCTATCATTTGTAACTCTTTGTTTAGATAGTTTTTTAAGAGTTTTTATAGAATCACTTGAAGTTAAATCTTTTGGTCTTTCTAAAAGTTTTGTAATAAACTTTTCTATTTCTTCAAGCATATCAAAGTTCACAGAAGGTTTTAAAATATCATTTAGTGCTACTACCAATTTTTTTAATTCTTCTGCAGATACTCTTTTTTGAAGTATTTTGGCTAAGTCGTTATAAGATTTTGGTTCTAATTCTTCTTTCTCTACTTCAGATATAGAGTTTTTTAGAACTTCAAATAAATCTAATTCTTCAAAATTTGAATCAAATTTTTTGGCTTGCTCGTTGAATTCAATAAAATAATTTTCTGGAGTTGTAGCAATATTGTTTTTAGATAAACTTGCTAATGTATTTTTTGTTATATCTTTAATATTTTTCAAGCTAAAGCCTTAAAGTTTTAAAAGTTATAGATTATAACCATTTATGATATAATAAAACCTTAATAAAATTCAATAGGAATTAAAATATGTCAAAAAAAAATAACCAAATTTTAAAAAACACAAATGCAGAATTATTAGATTTATTTAATGCTTCGATTATGTTTGATAAAAAACTTTATTCTCAAGATATTAGAGGTTCAATCGCTCATTCTAAAATGTTAGCTTTACAAAATATTATAACTGTAGAAGAACAAAATCAAATAGAAAAAGGTCTTTTACAAGTTTTAAATGAAATTGAAAGTGGTGAATTTAAATTCTCTTTGGAATATGAAGATATTCATATGGCTGTAGAGAATAGACTTACAGAAATTATTGGTGATGCAGGAAAGAGATTACATACTGCAAGAAGTAGAAACGATCAAGTTTGTACAGATTTTACTTTATATGTTCAAGAAAAAACAAAATCTATTCAGTCTCAAATAAAAGAGTTGATTTCTACTTTTGTTGATCTTGCTTCAAAACATACAACTACATTAATGCCTGGAATGACACATTTACAACACGCTCAGCCTATTAATTTTGGATATCATATGATGGCTTATGCAAATATGTTTAAAAGAGATTTTGAAAGATTTGGCTCTTCTTTTGAAAGAAATAACTATTCGCCTTTAGGAAGTGCTGCACTTGCTGGAACACCTCATAATATTGATAGATTTAAAACAGCAGAGCTTTTAGGATTTTATGGTCCAACTCAAAATGCTATGGATAGCGTTTCAAATAGAGATTTTGCATTAGAACTTTTATTCAATATAAGTACTACAATGATGCATATAAGTAGAATTTCTGAAGAGCTTATTTTATGGTCGTCTTACGAGTTTAGATTTGTAAGAATGAGTGATATGTATGCAACAACAAGCTCAATCATGCCACAAAAGAAAAATCCAGATGTACCTGAACTTCTAAGAGGAAAAACAGGACGTGTGTATGGAAATTTAATTTCACTTTTAACAGTGATGAAATCTTTACCACTAGCTTATAATAAGGATACTCAAGAGGATAAAGAGGGAGTTTTTGATTCTGTTGAAACTATTGAAATTTCACTTTCAATTTTAAATGAAGTAATTAAAACTATGATTGTAAATGTAGAAAATATGGCAAATGCATGTAAAATAGGGCACTTAACAGCTACTGATTTGGCTGATTATTTAGTTCAAAAACAAAATATGCCTTTTAGAGAAGCTTACTATCTTACAAAAGAGGTTGTAGAAAAAGCAAATAGCTTAAATAAAGATATTAGTGAATTAAATATAAATGAGATTAGAACATCGTCTAATGAGTTAGCAAATATAGATGAAGAGATAGTTTCATATTTAAGTTTAAAAAATTCAATGAATAGTAGAAACTCTTTTGGTGGTACATCTACTTTAGAGACTGGAAAGCAAGTTGAAGGTTTTAAAAACTGGCTAAAAAGTGAAAAGTAAAAGTTAAGGATTAATTCCTTAACTTTTGTGTTTTGAATATTATTTTATTAAGAATTTTTTTGTTAAATCATATAAAGAGTTAATATCTGTTTTACCAACAAAACCTTCAACTCCAATTTGATTCATTTTCCCTCTTACAGCATCTGTTGTCATTGATGAGTTTACAATAACAGGAATATGTTCGAATTTTTTATTATTTTTTATGAAAGATGCCACTTGATAACCGTCTGTTCCCGGCATTTCAATATCTGTTAAAATCATACCTATTTGTTCTGGATTTAATTCTTCAACTCTTTGTAGAAGTAAAGTTCCATTTGCATAGATCTCATATTTTACTCCAGTTTGTTTAAAAAACTTTGTTAATACTTCTCTTGCAACCCCTGAATCTTCAGCTGCTAGAACAATTTTTGAAGATTCAATTCTTCCTTCAACATATTTTCTAACATCATCTTCACCATCATCAGTCCATTTGATGTCTCTTAGAAGTTGTTCAGCATTAAATACAGTACAAAGTTCATCTTTGTTGTTTACTTTCACATAAGTTGTATAAGTTATTTTTGAATTTGTCTCTTCTGTATGTCTTAAATCTTGAGTTGTTTTTTCTACTATATCAAGCATATCTTTGATTAAAAAACCAATTTTTTTATGATTAAATTCACAAAAAATTATAAGTTTATAGTCTTTTATTTCTAAAGGTGTTTGCCCAAGCCAAGCATCTAAATTTATTAAAGTAACAGGCTCCCCTCTAATTGTAGCAATTCCTGCAATAACGTCTGTATCTCTTGGAGTGTCATTTATTGCAACTTCTTCAGTTATTATAAAAGCTTTAACTTTTGCTATGTTTATTGCGTAAATGTTATTATGACCAGTGTAAAATACTGCTAATTGTTGAACATTTCTTAAATGTCCCTGTGTCATTTGCTCAACACTACCACTAATACCGCTCATGTAAATCCTTTTTAAAGTATAAGTCAATTATTATATAAGTTTTAAACTTTGAGTAACTTTAAGTTATTTTTTCAGTTTCTTAACAATTTTTTGAATAGTTACAGACGCCATCATTAATCCAAAAGAGGCTGTAACTCCTTCAAAACTACCTTTGTCAACACATAGTGGAACTTCAGTTGAAAAAATTACTTTAAACTTCTTTTTAAAGCCTTGTTTTTTTAACTCTTCTCTTACTTTTTTTATAAATTTATCGTTGTATGTTTCCCAAATTGATTTATATTCAATTTTTGTTGGATCTATTCTTTTTGCTCCCCCGCCAGTACTAATAACTTTTGTGAAGTGTTTTTTTATTAGATGAACCTTTGGTGTAACATCATCGATTGCATCTAGAATATAATCGTAAGAAGAAAAATCAAAATTATCTATCCATTCAGGAGTAACTTTTACACAAATAGGTGTTAAATTAGGATATCTTTCTTTTAAAACTTCGACTTTTACTCTACCTATATTCCCATGACTTCCTAATTGTCTATTTTGATTTGAAGGTTCATAAGTATCAAAATCAACTATAGTAATATTTGTAATTCCAGTATTATATAAAGCATCAAGTGCAAAGCTTCCTATTCCACCAACACCAAAAATAATTATCTTTGTTTCTTGGAATTTTTTGAAAGCTTCTTCTCCAAAAAGCATTTTTGTTCTATTATATTGCATATTTAAATCTTCTTTACTAATTTTTGGCTATTATAACACAAAAATATTTATTGGAGATGTTATGGATAAAGAACCAATGACTCTTTCTGGTTATAATAAAGTAACTGGTGACTTGGACTTTTTAAAAAGTGTTGAAAGACCAAGAACAGTAGTTGCTCTTGATGAAGCAAGACAACTTGGAGATTTAAAAGAGAATGCTGAATATCACTCTGCAAAAGAGAAATTAAAATTAATAGATGTTCAAGTAGCTGAACTAAGTAATATAATTTCAAAAGCAGTTATTGTTGATCCATCTACTTTACCGCATGATAGAGTTAGTTTTGGCTCGACTATTGATTTACTTGATGTTGATAGTGAAGAAGAGTTCACATATACAATAGTTGGTGGAGTTGAGTCAAATGTTGAAAAAGGATTTATCTCTTTTAACTCACCATTGGCAAAACAGCTTATGGGAAAAATTGAAGGTGATGAATTTAATGCAACACTTCCTGGTGGAGTTAAAACTTTTGAAGTTTTAAAAGTATACTACAAAGAGATAGAGCTATAAATTGAATCTTACTTTAAAAGAGGATGCTATTTTTATAGCAGACTCTCACTACAATAAAAAAAATCAAGAGTTTAAATATATTTTAGAAAAAATAGAAAGTAAAGAGATAGTTGTTTCTCAAATATTTTTAATGGGTGATAATTTTGATTTTTTATGCCATGAAATAACTTATTTTAAAAAAGAAAATTCAGATATTGTAAAGCTTTTAAATAGTCTGTCAGATAGTTTTGAAATATATTATTTAGAAGGAAATCACGATTATAATCTTTCAAAATTATTTCCTAAAATAAGGGTGATAAAAAGAGATAAACAGCCTTTAATTTTAACTTTAAATGATAAAAAAATTGCACTTTCACACGGAGACAATTTTATAAATTGGCATTATAATTTATATTGTAAAATAATAAGAAATAGCTATTTTTTGAAATTTCTAAATATTTTAGATATTGGATTCTTTTTATCAAAAAAAATAGAAATTACTTTACAAAATAAAAATATTTGTCACAATTTGAATTATTTTGAAAATTTAGTAAAAAAAAGAGTAAGAAATTATAGTGAAGATATTATTATTGAAGGCCATTATCATCAGGCAAAAACTTATAACTTAGATAATAAAACTTATATAAATATACCATCTCTTTGTTGTCAAAAAAGTTTTACAAGATTCAAGAATAAAATTTTTTTAAATGAAAAATTATAGGCGAAATAAAAGGAAAGAATTTGGCAAAATTTGAAGTAGTAAGTGAATATTCTCCAAGTGGAGATCAACCAAAAGCTATTGAAGCTTTGACAAAAAGTATTGAAGCAGGAAATCAGTACAACACACTTTTGGGAGTTACAGGAAGTGGAAAAACTTATACTATTGCAAAAGTTATAGAAAAAGTTCAAAAACCAACTCTTATTATGACTCATAACAAAACGTTAGCAGCTCAGCTTTATAGTGAATTTAAACAGTTTTTTCCTAACAATCATGTCGAATATTTCATTTCATACTATGATTATTATCAACCAGAAGCTTATATTCCAAGAAGTGATTTGTTTATAGAAAAAGATAGTTCTATAAATGATGAATTGGAAAGATTAAGACTTAGTGCAACAGCTTCTCTTTTATCATTTGATGATGTTATTGTTATAGCATCTGTTTCTGCAAACTATGGTTTAGGAAATCCAACTGAGTATAAAGCAATGGTACAAAGAATTGAAGTTGGATTTGAATATAGTCAAAAATCATTTTTATTAAAGTTAATAGAAATGGGTTACAAAAGAAATGATAAATTTTTTGATAGAGCAGATTTTAGAGTAAATGGAGATGTGATAGATATTTTTCCAGCATACTATGAAGATGAATTTATTAGAGTTGAGTTTTTTGGTGATGAGGTAGAAAGTATCACAAAACATGAATATCTTACAAATACAAAAGTAAAAGATTTAAAAGAGATAATAATTTATTCGGTTAATCCTTTTGTTGTTACTCAAGATAATTTAGCAAGAGCAGTTAAAGAAATTGAAGAAGAACTTGAAGATAGATTAAACTATTTTCAAAGTGAAAATAAACTTGTAGAGTATCAAAGATTAAAACAAAGAGTTGAGTTTGATTTGGAGATGATTGAAGCAACTGGAATGTGTAAAGGAATTGAAAACTATGCGAGGCATCTAACAGGCTTAAAACCAGGTGAGACACCTTACTCTTTACTTGATTATTTTGCTCAAATGGATAAAGATTTTTTACTTGTTGTTGATGAGTCACATGTATCTTTATCTCAATTTAGAGGAATGCATGTAGCTGATAGAAGTAGAAAAGAAGTTTTAGTAGAGTATGGATTTAGGCTTCCAAGTGCTCTTGATAATAGACCTTTGAAATTTGATGAATTTATAAATAAAGCTCCAAATTATATTTTTGTAAGTGCAACTCCAAATGAGCTTGAATTAGAGTTAAGCTCAGTTGTGGCAGAACAAATAATAAGACCAACAGGTTTACTTGATCCAGTTATAGATATTGTTGATAGTGAGTTCCAAGTAGAAAAACTTCATGATGAGATAAAAAAAGTAATTGCAAAAAATCAAAGGGTATTGGTTACAGTTTTAACTAAAAAAATGGCAGAAGAGTTGGCAAGCTATTATGCTGATTTAGGAATAAAAGTAAAATATATGCACTCTGAGATTGATGCAATAGAAAGAAATCAAATCATAAGAGAGTTAAGACTTGGTACTTTTGATGTTTTAATAGGAATTAATCTTTTAAGAGAAGGACTAGATATTCCAGAAACTTCTCTTGTTGCAATACTTGATGCAGATAAAGAGGGATTTTTAAGAAGTAAAACATCTTTAATTCAAACAATAGGAAGAGCTGCAAGAAATGAAGAAGGAAGGGTAATTTTATTTGCCAAAAAAATTACAGCTTCAATGCAATTTGCTATTGATGAAACAAATAGAAGAAGAAAACTTCAAGAAGAGTTTAATAAAGAACATAATATTACACCAAAATCAACTACAAGAAAACTTGACCAAAATTTAAAAGTTGAAGAGTATGATTCAGTTGCGCTTAAAAAACAAAGATTAGAAAAAATGCCAGCAGCTGAAAGAAAGAAAATATTAATAGAATTAAATAAACAGATGAAAAAAGCTGCAGCTGATTTAAATTTTGAAGAGGCTATTAGACTTCGAGATGAGATAGCAAAATATAAAGATATGTAAATTAAGCAGGTTTAAAACTCTGCTTAGTTTTACAAACATGTGGAAAGTAACACTTATCACATTCTGGTTTTACTGCTTTGCAAATATATCTTCCAAATAAAACCATCGCTTGATGAAAAATATGTAAATCATCACCTTTTAGTTTTTTTACCAGTTCAGCTTCTGTTTTTTCAACAGTTTTTTCATAGCTAAGACCAAGTCTATGAGATACTCTAAAAACATGTGTATCAACAGCCATAAGATTTTCTTGTTTGTATTCAATCATAAAAACATTTGCTGTTTTATTTCCAACTCCTGCTAGTTTCATTAACTCTTTTTGATCATGTGGAATTTGACCTTCATAGTTTTTCATAACACTTTGTGCCATTTTTATTATATTTTGTGCTTTGTTATTGAAAAAAGAGCAAGAATTTATAAGCTTCTTTACATCCTCAAGATTTGCAACACTTAGCTCTTTTACACTTGGATATTTTTCAAAAAGAGCCGGAGTTATTATGTTTACTCTTTTATCTGTGCATTGTGCTGATAAAATAATTGCTATTAAAAGTTCATAGTCATTTTTATAATTAAGTTCTGTAACTGCATCTTTGTAATTTTCTAAGAATGCTTCTTTAATAATATTTATATCTTCTTTTGTAGCTTTTTTCATTATTTTTTCAAACACTCCTCTTTTAATTCAGAAAAATTTATAAAGATGTATTCATCTTTTATTTTATTTATTTTTACATTATCTAATGTACATAAATATTCGCTGTTTTCTTTAATGATTGTATATGTAAATTTATAGATAAATTCATCTTTACTTGATACTACTTTATTATTTAAAAGTTCATAATCTAAACTTTTTATTTTTATATTATTCTCTTTTTCATATTTATTTAGAAATAAATTTGGAAGATAGTTTTCTTTGCTATTTTCGTAAAACAAGAAGCCAATAGTTGATAAAAGAATAGTCGCTAATAAAATAATAAATTCTCTTTTTTCAAATTTATCATTTATCTTATAAATAATAATTGTAGCAATAATAAGAAAAATTGAAATGATAATAATAACTTGCATTTTTGACCTTTTTATATTTAATTAATAAAATGAAATACGATTATATCAAAGCTTTATAAAATTAATAGAAAATTAACACCAAAGCATGAAGTGAAGACTATTTAAAAGTTTATTGTGCTAAATTTGTGCAAATAAATATTTTTGTTCATCCAAGAAAGTAGTTTTTCTTTCTCTTGAACTTCTGATATATCTTGAATACTTTTCACTAGTTATATTTATATTTTTATGTCCTAGCATTTGAGATACCCAAAAAATATCTTCTTTGTTACTCAACATATTACTAGCAAAACTATGTCTTGTTTGATAAATACTTCTATACTCCAAATTACATTTTTTTAATAATTTATTCCAAATATTTGCTAAGCTACTACTAGAACCAAAACTTTGATTTCTATTTGAATAAAATACATTAGTTTGAAGACCAGTGATTTTTTGTTGCTGTTTTAAAAATATTTCACATTGGAAAAGAATATCAATATTTCTTTTACTACTTTTAGTTTTTACTCTTTTTGTTAAACCCATAGTTCTAGTTTTATTTATTGAAATGATATTTTCTGTAAAATTAATATCTTTCCATTCAAGAGCTAATAGCTCACCAGTTCTTGCACCAGTAAAAAAGCAATTCCTAAAAAGTTTCTAAACCAACCATTAGAATTTTTTAAAAGTAAATTTATCTCTTCTAGATTAAAAGGATTAATTTCATAATCACTTTTTAATGTTGGAAAACTAACTATAAAAGGGCTAGTTTTTATATACCCCTCTATAATTGCATTTTCAAAAGCACTTTTTAAAATTCCATTAACACAAGTGTTTAAAGTTGATTTATCTTTAAAAGTTGAATACCAAGTTTTTAACATTATAGGTGTTACTTCGTGAATATACTTTTTATTAAAAAATGGTATAATTCTACTTCGCAACAAACTATAATAAGTTCTCATAGTTGTTGCTTGAAGTTTGTTTTCTTTTTCTTGTAAAACTTCTTCGCAAAAATCTATGATAGTTTTATCTTTTGTTATAACATTAAAGTTTTTATAGAACTCATCATTTTTATGGTGATTTGTTAATAGTTTTCGGTTCTCATGAGTGTCTTTTAAACCGCTACTTTTACGAACACCATTTAAATAGATGTATAAAATCCCGTTTCTATTGTAGAGTTTCATTTTCTCATCCTTTGATTTTTGAACTCTTCAATAGCACCACTTACAAATCTAATTATAGATTTACTTCCCTTTAATTCTCTATAGTAATGATAACCTTGTTTAAATGTACCTTCTTTTATATATTTTGCAACTGTACTATCTGAAATATTAAGATATTTCATTACACCAGCTCTTTTTGATAAATCATAATTTGGTTTTAATTGTTGTTTTAATTCTAAAACTTCACTCTTTAAACTTTTTATCTCATCTACTAATTTGGGAATTAAATTTATAGATGATATATCAACCAAACTCATTTTATATATTCTCCTTTTATCTGTTTAGGCGAAAATCTGCGATTTTCAACAAACTAACATTAAGTTAGATTTTTAAATTACTAAGTAGCTTTTTGGGTAGTAGTTATTTTTTTCCACTCGGCTACGCCTTATATTACTTTTTAAAAAAAGTAATCAAAAACAAAATCTATAAGCCATTACTAATTGTAAAATTATCACTTCTTTTGTAAATAAGCTCATCACCAAAAAAAACTTCCATTATTTTATTTCTATTTGTTTGTAGTACAAATATTGCTAAGGATTTTTTCTTAACTAAAGTAGTTAATTCTTTTAAACTAAATTTTTCATGTAGTAATCTGTAAAGACTAAGAGGTGCTAAAGTTTTACTACAATTAAATCTAATAACTCTATTTTTACAATACCATGCATTTAAGTATTTCTCTTTTTTCGATAAATTAGTTTTTTTAGATAGAGGTAATGTTTTATTTATATATTTCATTACATAAGAAGTTGCATTTTTTATATCTGTTTGAATGTCATTAGCTTTTTCATCAAATAATCTTTTAAATGCTGTAACCACTCTATCAACACTAGATTTTGGAACAAATAGTAAAATATGAGTATGTGGAGTTCCATCTTTATGTGGCTCATTTACTCTAAAATACATTCGTTCATCTTTAGTTAATTCTTTTAAACTTCTATCATGTCTTAGTTTTGAAAACATTTTTGTTAAATATTTTACAGCTTCTTTGGGTGTAACATGATTGTATTTTTGATTTTTAATTAAAGCATTAGTTTTTTTATCCATTTTCATTTTATGAAATTCACTCGGAAGTGTTAAAGTCATAAAAATTGGAAATAGATCTTTTTCTTTTGCTTCATTAGAAAGTGTATTAATTCTATTTTGAATTAATGCATGGTATCTATCTGGATTATGATTTGCTGAAATAACTAAATCTTTTAAAGGGATTTTTGTATTAGATATTTTGTCATGAATATAGTTATATTCCAAAAAACTATTTTGTTTTTTTAATTTTTCTTGAACTTCATTGTAGTCACTTAAAGTTAAGCCATAAATTTTATTCTTTTTATTTATGTCCACAACTTTTTTATAAGTAGTCAAGGAAGATAACGAAGAACACTCTGAGCAATGCTCAGAGCTTTTCTTCTTATCTTCTATTTCATTCTTTATTAATTCTTCTGTATAATTCATTTGTATATCCTCGCAAGGGTTTATATAAGTTCAAAGGGAGACTAACCGCCAAGTAAAATCTTTCCTTTGGACAACTAATTTAAAAAGCTGATAGTGAAATCGGCGACCTTGAATAAATTCTGCAATTTATTTCCATATCCTTGCCTATATTAGCTTGATATTTTTGTAAATCTTTTTCATTTATTGTAATATCAATTAATTCTTTTTTTGAAACACCATTATTTAAATTTTGAGTTGCTAATAATTGAACAGCAAATTTTTTAGGTGTTGTTTCGCCAGTATCTTTATTTACATAGATTGGTTTTTCATAACAATCTATTACTCTTCCTTGTATTATTATGTTCATTCTTTAGTCCTTTTTTCTATTTTTTTTAAATTCATATTCTTTTTTTGAAATTGGAGATGTTCCATGAATTTCCTCTGATAAACCATATTCAACAGATAATCTATTATGCTCAATTATAAAGTTATCATATTCTTCTGGTGACTTAAAATCATCTTTAGGGAAATAATCAAAATATATACTTGGTGCAAGTATCTCGATAATATCTGGTAAATATCTAATTTCTTCTTCTCCATGACTGTTTGTAACTTTTACACCTAATCCCTCTTTAACAAGAACTAATTCTTTTTGTAATTGAATTAAAGAATTATCTATCATTTCTCTAATTAATGTAGAAATATTTATTTCATAATGTTCAGCAAGTATTTCTAAAATTTCTGCTTTACCTTTTGACATACGAAGATTTATTTTTTTCTCTTCACCTTTTCCATCTATTTTGTTTAATTTTTTGTTTAAAGACATTTTTGCTCCTGTTTGTAAAATAGTTGTAAGTCAATTGTACACCAATAAATTTTATTTGTCAATAATATTTTATATTTTTTATGAAACACTGTGTCAACTTTGTACAAAAAATTAATATTTTAAAACTTAATTTTAATATGGTAAAAACCTATTAAATTCTTGTAAGGGTACTATTAAAGGCTTTTTCTCTTTTTATAAAATATTAAAATCATGCTTCCGCTTAATAGAAAATTAACACCTCTTTGCAATACTTATGTAATTTAAGAAATAAGGAAATAGAACAATGAGAGGAAATAGGGTTACTTTATTATCACTTGCAGTTGCTACAGTTTTAAGTGCAAATGAGACTACAACTTTAGATAATATAAATATAGTTGAGAAATCTAATTCAGAAGTAGTGAAAAATATTAGTGATGAAGAATTAAAAAGTGCTGATTTAGCAGAAGCTTTAATGAAAAATTCTCCTAGTATATCAATAGTAAGAAGAAATGGTATAGCAAACGATATTATTCTAAGAGGTCAAAAAAAAGATAATATAAATATTTTAATAGATAATGCAAAAATACATGGTGCATGTCCAAATAGAATGGATCCTCCAACTTCTCATGTTGTTACAAACAATATAAAAAATGTTAAAGTTATTGAAGGTCCTTTTGATGTTGAAAATTTTGGAACTTTGAGTGGACTTGTACAAGTTGAGACAAAAGATCCAAAAGAAGGTTTTCATGGTGAAGTAAATCTAAATGCTGGAAGTTTTGGATATAAAAAAGCTAGTGCAACTATCGAAGGTGGTGATGATAAAGTTAAAGCTTTAATTTCTGCTTCAACAGAAGAGAGCAAGGCATATAAAGATGGAAATGGTGATAATTTCTTAGAACAACAAATAAAAAGAGGTGTACCGTTTGCTACTCAATATAAAAAAGATGATATTGATGCCTTTGAAAAAAAGAGCGTTTTAACAAAACTTCAATTTAATGTTACAGATGATCAAGACTTAAAACTTTCATATACAGCAAATAGAAATGATGGTATTTTATATCCAGCTGGTCCAATGGATGCTGATTATGATGATAGTGATATTTATACTTTAGGTTACACTATAAGAGATTTGGGAAGTTTATCTAAGCAACTTGATTTAGATTATTATTACTCAAAAGTTGATCACCCTATGAGTGGAAAATTAAGAAATGGTGGAACAATGCCAACATATATGACTAACCACTTAAAAACTTCTATTTGGGGGACAACAGTTAAAAACTCTTTAGAAGTAGGGGATTCTTTAGTTACAGTTGGATTGGATACAAGTGTTAGAAATTGGAGAGGAAGTATGTATAGTACAAATATAAATACTGGTACAATAACTGCATCTAATACTAATCGTATGTATTCTACAGATACAACAAATAAAGCAATATTTACAAAAGTTGAAAAATCTATTGGGAATTTAGATTTAGAAGCAGGTCTTAGACATGATAATACAGATATTGATACACAAAGATCAAATGCTGATAATAAAAAATATACTAGTTTAAATGGATATATATTTTCAGCCTATAATTTTGATGAACAAAGTAAAGTATTTGCTGGTATTGGTAAATCTTCAAGGGTTCCAGATGCAAGAGAACTATATCAAGAAACAACAGCTTCAAATCCAGATTTAGAAGATACAAAAAACTATGAAGCAGATTTAGGTTTTGAAAAAACTATTGGTAATTTTTATGTAAAACCAAAAGTTTTCTATTCAGTATTAAAAGATTATATATATAACAGTGGAAAATTTGAAAATATTGATGCAAAAATTTATGGATTTGATTTAAGTGGTCATTATTATTTTACAGATAATTTTGCATTTGATTATGGTTTTGCTTACCAAAGAGGTAAAAAAGATGGAAATTATAGAGATAAAGATTTAGCTGAAATTCCGCCATTGAAAGCAAATTTAGCTTTAAGTTATGAGTATGAAAAATATAAATTCAAAGCAGAAGTAGTAGCAGTTGATAGATGGAGTAAATTTGACGAGAGTGCAAAAGAACAAGAAATTGCCGGATATGCTATTACAAATTTAAAATATACTCAAGAATTATTTAAATATTTTGAATTAACTTTAGGAGTTGATAACGTATTTGATAAAGTTTATAATTCTACAAATACTTATCAAGATATTAGATATGTAGAAGTTGGTGGAGATCAAATATTATTTAATGATCCAGGAAGATATGGATATGTAAATTTAAAATATAGCTTTTAATAAGCTATATTTTTAAGATTAATTATTCAAAATCTAGTGTTGTTTGAACTTGGCCATTACTTCCAAATTCACTATCAATTTCAAGAGCTATTTTCTTAAAATCAATTCCACTTATCTCTTTTAAACCTTTTAAAATCTCTTTTTTCCCACTAATAAGCTCTTTTGACTTTATTCCATGAGAAATAGATAGACTAGCTTCAACAAAAGCAGATAATTTATCACATTGTTTTAAAGCTAAACCATCTATTCCTTCGTATTTATCAAGGTTATATTTATTAATATCTTCAACTTCAGTGATTTTGCCATCAATTTTCACTTTGTTTGCAAATTCTTCTTTTATACCGTTATATATTCCTAAAATATAAGAGAACTCTTGCTGAATACTTTCTGGAATATTAGGAAGAATATCATCTTCAATTTTTGCCACTTCATATTCTGCAATAATATCAGAAAGCTCATCCACACTGTATTTTACAGGGCTTATAATGTCTCTTGTGAGTGCTTCAGGTAAATCATGAAATAGGGCAGTGAAGAAGTTATTTTGTAATCTTTTATCACAAGCTTTTACATTTAAACTATAAAAATATGAGAAAAATGCAACCGTTAACATATGACCTAAAACTGAAGTTTCTGGAATTCTTGGAGTTTGTGCCCAACGTTTCTGAAATCTTAATCTTCCACTTAAATCAATTACCTTGCTAAGCTTCTTATTCAAAGCAATTTTTCGAACACCAATTAATTCATAATAGTCTTCAATTTCAGCCTCAACTGCTTTTTTTACATCTTCAATATCACTTAAAAATTGGCTTGTTTGGTATACAATTGAAAATTCCCATCTAGTTGACAAATATGAAGCAGCTTTTAAAATAAATCTCTCTTTTTTATACATATTTGAATCATTTAAGAACTCTTCAAATTTTTGTAAAAAATTTCCATTGTCAATATCTTGTAAAGAGATTCTTAATTTTTCTACAACCCAAGAATTAATCTCTTTTGATTTTTTTTGTAAAGCTTTTCTAAAAACATCAGGTCGTATATCTGTAACAACAACTCGTCTTAGAAATTCAAAAATACCAGCTTCTATTAGATGGGTAAAGTTTATATCATCTTCTAGTTTTGCTATAAAATATGCAATTATGAATTTGTGAGCTTGTTTATCAAGTTCTACAAGTTCAACCATTCTTGGATAATCATTCCATCTTTGAATAGAAGCACTTGAAAATATATAATCAATAATTTTTGGGTTAATCACTTATCATCCTTATTTTTTTTATTTTCATCAAAAAACATCATTTTTTTACCAAGTAACATAGCACCAACAATTACTGTCATCATTAAATAAACTTGCCAATCACTCACAATAATTTCCTTTAAGCTCTACAGCTTCCCATTTTTCCTAAAGCATTTATTTTTTCAACTCTTTGAGTGTGTCTTCCACCTTCAAATTCAGCCTTATCCCAAGCTTTTATTATAGCTTCAATCATACCTTCTCCGCTAACTCTTTCACCTAAACATAATATATTTGCATCATTATGTTTTCTTGCCATTTTTGCACTATATTCATTGTGACATAAAGCAGCTCTTATTCCATCAAATTTGTTTGCAGCCATACTCATTCCTAGTCCTGAACCACAAATTAATATACCCATTGAACCAACATCTTCTAATACTTTTTTACAAACTTTTTCTGCAAAATCAGGATAATCAACTCTATCTTTTGAATAAGGACCCATATCAATAACTTCGTGTCCTCTTTGTTCAAATAAATCTTTTACGAAAGCTTTTATTTCTATTCCTGCGTGATCTGCTCCAATATAATATTTCATTTAGTAAATTCCTTCTTCATGCTTAATTTCTTTTGTTATATCAATATTTTTTTCTAAGCTTTCAACAGTTTTAAAAACTCTATCCCATCTAATTTTGTAATCACTATCCCACGAGAAGTATATGAACCAAGGAGTTCCAACAATATATTTATATGGAACACTTCCCCAAAATCTTGAATCATTTGAATGGTCTCTATTATCACCCATCATAAAAGTTTCATCTTCAGGAATTACAATAGGATGCATATCAAATAACTCTTTAGGACCTATGTCTCGTGTAACATTTGGATCATTATGAATTCCTTTGTGTTCTTTTGAATAAGGGTTTGCAACAAATAATTTTCCACTAATTTCTATTGTTTCATAATCTTTAAATTCAGTTTTTACATACTCATTTCCTTCTTTTGGATGAAGATATAAAACTTTATCTTTTAGAGCAACAATATCTCCACCAACTGCAACAGCTCTTTTTACATAGTGAATATCAGGATTATGTGGATATCTAAATACTACAATATCTCCTCTTTTTGGTCTTTCACCTTCTATTAAATGTCCATTGTTATTAAAATCTGGTAAAACTTTAAGTTCTAACCATGGAATAGTAGGAGTTGGAACACCATAAGAAAATTTTTTAACAAAAAGCATATCACCAATTAAAAGAGTGTTTTTCATACTTCCACTAGGAATTACAAAAGCTTGAGCTATAAAAAATATAATTCCAAGAACAATAACAATTGTTCCAGTCCATGAAGATGACCATTTATAAATTTTATTTAACATTTATTTTGTTTCTCTTTTGTCTCTTAACTTAGCAGCTTTTATAGTATTTTTTAAAAGCATGGCAATTGTCATTGGTCCTACTCCACCTGGAACTGGCGTAAGATATGAACATTTATTTTTTAATCCTTCAAAATCAGCATCACCAACTAATTTTCCTGTATCAAGTCTATTTATACCAACATCGATTACAATTGCACCATCTTTTACCATGTCTTCTTTAAGCAAATAAGGAACACCAACAGCAATTACAACAATATCAGCTTTTAATGTATGAGATTTTAAATCTTTTGTTCTACTATTACAAACTGTTACTGTAGCTTTTGCGTTTATTAATAAAGATGCCATAGGTTTTCCTACGATATCACTACTTCCAATTACTACTACATTTTTACCACTAAGTTCGATTTTGTGTTCTTCAAACATTCTCATAACACCAAATGGAGTTGCTGGTAAAAATGAATCAAGATTTGAAACCATTCTTCCTACATTGTAAGGATGAAAACCATCTACGTCTTTTAATGGATTAATTGCTTCAAGAACTGTTGTTGTATCAATATGTTTTGGTAAAGGAAGCTGTACTAAAATACCATCTAATTTTGGATTGTTATTCATTAAATTTATAGTTTCTAATAACTCTTCTTGAGTTATAGTTTCTGGCATTTCGTGAACAACAGAATAAATTCCAGCTTCTTTACAAGCTTTTGCTTTACTCGCTACATAAGTTGCACTTGCTGCATCATTTCCTACAAGAATAACTGCTAGCCCTGGAGTTATCTCTTTTTCTTTTACAATTTGTGTAACTTCAACTTTAACTTCTTCTTTTATTTTAGCTGATAGCGCTTTTCCGTCTAGTAATATCATGTTATTGCCTTACATTTTATTTGAAATTTAGGTTAGATTTTATCCAAAATTGGTTTAATTATCAAAAATATAAAAATAGTTTTATATTAACCTAAAATTTAGTAATTTTTTTATATAATCCACGCTCAATTTAAAAAAAAGGATTACAATGTTAGAGGGTATCGTAAGAGATAGTATAACTAAAGCTGCAGTTAAAGCTTTAAGAAAAGAAGGTTATTTAATTGCAAATATCTATGGAAAAGGTTTAGAGAACATCTCTGCTGCATTCAAAAGAAATGATTTTATTAAATATTTAAGAAATAAAAACACTTTAGCTTTTGATGTTAGTGTTGCAGGAAAAACTTTAAAAGTTGTTGTTCAAGAATACCAAAAATGTCCTATTACTTCAGATTTATTACATGTTGATTTAATGGTAGCTCAAGCTGGTGTTAGAACTTCATATAAAGTTCCAGTTGTTGCAACAGGAAGTGCAAAAGGTCTTAAAAATAAAGGTCTTTTAATGTTACATACAAGAAGATTACCAGTTAAATGTACAATTGAGAATTTACCAAATAACATTACAATTGATGTTGCAGATTTAGATACAGGTGACAACGTTTTATTAAGAGATTTAACTCTTCCTGAAGGTGTTGATTGTTATTTAGATCCAAGAGTACCAATTGTTGGTGTAATTAAAGCTAAATAATTAAAATTTATGTATTTAATTGTTGGTCTTGGAAATATTGGTGAAAAATATCAAAATACAAGACACAATATTGGATTTTTAGTTATAGATTATATAACTAAAAATCTAAACACTTCAAATATAAATAATCCAAACTTTCAGTCTACTCTTTTAAAATCAGGTTATAATCTATTTTCTAAGCCAATTACATATATGAATAATTCTGGAGTTGCTGTTAACTCTATAAAAGATTATTATAAAATTGATTTAGAAAATATTATTATTATTCATGATGATTTAGATTTACCTTTTGGAACTGTAAAGTTTAAAATAGGTGGTGGTCATGGTGGACATAATGGTCTTAGATCATTAGATTCTCATATAACAAAAGAGTATATAAGAGTTCGTGTTGGTATTGGAAAGCCAAAAAATAAAGAAGATGTTGCAAATTATGTTTTAAGTAATTTTTCAAAAGAAGAACTAGAAGAATTATATAGTAGAATTATTCCTCATATTGCTTTATCTGTTGAAGCCTTAAAAGAGCTTAGTATAGATGAAGTAAAATCTAAATATACATTGAAGTGAATATGAATACATTAACAAAGTACTTATTAGAAAAATATCTAAAAAATTTTATTATAGTCTTAGTCTCTTTAGAGATTTTTTTTGTTGGAATCGACTATTTACAAAATTTTAAAAATATACCTGCATCAACAAATTTACAACTTTTGTATATTTTATATAATGGTTTTTTTACTTTAACTTTAGCTCTACCTTTGTCAATAATATTTGCTTGGGTTGTAACTTTAGTAATCTTTGTGAAAAACAATGAATTTGTAGCATTTAATGCTCTTGGGGCTTCAAGAAGAGATATTTTATTTCCAATTTTATTTAGTGCACTTACTTTAATTTTTACTTTAATTGCACTTCAAACAACGCCATTAGCCTATTCTTATGACCAAAAAAAGAAAATTTTAGATAATGAGTATTTTTCAAGTACAAAAAGCGATATATTTTTAAAATATGATGGTTATTTTGTTTACTTTAAAAAACTTTTACCATTAGAACAAATTGCTGAAGATGTACATGTTTTTAAAATTAAAGATGAACAATTAGTAGAAACTTTAATTGCTAAAACTGCAAAATTCAAAGATAATAAATGGGAAATATATGATGTTAAAGTTATAAAAAAACCAGAAGTTATAGATGTAAAAGATTCAAAATTAGATATAACTTATGCAGATACTTTGACAATTTTGGATGGATTTAAACCAAAAATTTTGGATAATGTTTATGAAAATAAATCAGAATATTCTTTATTTGATGCAATTTCTGCTTTAATTTTATTAAATAAACAAGATGTTAATACACAAAAAATAAGAAGTATAATTTATAATCAAATTTTTATACCATTTTTTATTTTTCCAATAATTTTGTTGATATATGCTTATACATCATTAAATAGTAGATTCTTTAATTTAGGGAAATTTATATCATTTTCTGTATTTGGCACTCTTATTATTTGGGGTCTATTTTTTATGCTTTATAAACTTACAAACTCAGGTACTATTGTTCCTGAATTGGCAATATTATTACCTTTAATAATATGGTTTGTAGTGTCAATATATTTTTATTTTAAAAAGTTAAGAGCGTAATTATGATAAATGTAAAATCTTATGGGATTGTTTTATATAAAGTTTCAAAAAAAGATATAAAAATCTTACTTTGTTTAGGTGTTACTAGTGGTGATAAGTGGGGATGTTTAAAAGGTAGCAAAGAAAGAGATGAGAGCGCTTATGAATGTGCAAAAAGAGAATTTTTTGAGGAATCTTCTATAAATGTTGATATAGCACTTTTTGAAGAATATTTTGAACAAGTAAATATAGAGAAAAATGTTGGTATTTGGCTTGTAAATGCTTCAAATATTGATAATGTAGATAAGTATTTTAATAAAGATAAATTGAAACCTGAATACTTATCTTGGGAAAATTCTGATGTTAAATTTTTCTCAATATCTAAACTCCCAAAGATAAAGAGCAAGCAAAAAGATTTAATAAAAGATATTAAGGATTTTTTGAAAAGTAAGAATCTATTCCATTAGCAATACCATTTGCTAAAAGTTGTTGATAACTTTTTTCATAAAGTCTTCTACTTTCTTCAGGATGTGAAATAAATCCTAATTCAATTAGTATTGATGGCATTTGTGCTCCAACTAAAACCCAAAATGGTCCTTCTTTTACACCAGTATCTTTTACGTCTTTATATTTAGTTCTAGTTGATTGTAAAAGACCAGCTTGAACATCTATAGCAAATTTGTGAGAAGCTGTTATTCTTGGACGATTTAAGCTCTCTAAAAATGCACTTTTCGAGCTTTCATTCATTTCTCTAATATCATCTTTATTCTCTAGTGCAGCAACTCTTTTTGCTCTTTCACTTCTAGCAGGACTTAAAAAGAATGTTTCAATACCACTTGTACTGTTAGCTTTCTCTTTTGGCATAGCATTTGTATGAATAGATATGAATAGATCAGCATTTTTATCATTTGCTAATATAGTCCTGTCCATAACTTTTATAAACTTATCATTTGATCTTGTTAAATATACGTTATATCCTCTTTGCTTTAGGATTTTGTAAAGATATTTTGTAACTTCTAAATTAACAACTTTTTCATATCTTTTATTTGGTCCAACAGCACCAACATCATCTCCACCATGTCCAGCATCAATTACAATAATTCTATTTTTTGGATTTGATTTATTATTGTTATCAGAAAAAATTACTTCATCTTCTATAACAGATTTTTCTTTTGGATTTGATTTTTGTTCGTTTTTTTCTAAATTATTTTGAACTTTTTGTTCTTCTTTTTTTGAGTTTTTTTTCTCTATGGTATTTTGGTTTTTAGCTACTTCTTGTTTTGAACTAGGATTATCACTTTCTGCCATAATAATTAACTCATCAGGTTTTATCATAAAAGATATTTTAGGTTTAAAAGCATTCTCTATTCTTATTATAGTTTTATTATTTAAATCTAAGGCAGATACTTTGTCAATATTTTCTATTGATATTTTAGTTGGATTTGTATATTTATACTTACCATTTATCTCGAAAGTATATTCATAAATACCATCTCTCTTTATACCTTTATGTGTTAGATAGCTTTTATCAATATTTTTATTAAATTTTACAACTATTTTATTTTCAATTTGAGTAATTTGTTTAATTAAATTTTGAGTGTCAATGCTCTGATTACTAGAAATGTCTTTATTATTTTCTATATAAGGTTCTTTTTTATTTATAACTTCAGCTTTTTTTATTTTAAGTTCATTCTTTTCAATATATTTTTGACTTTTTTCTTGTCGAGATTCTAGAATTTTTAGTTTTGCTTCATCTGGAGTAGTATCTTTATTGAGTTTTTTTCCTAAATCTATAACTTTTTTTAAATCAGAAACTTTTTGATTATCATCTTTTTTTAAAGATGATTTTAAAAACTCTATTTTTGCATCTCTGTATTGTTCTTCTAGAGAAGTAGCAAAACAGAGATTTAAGAAAATAAAAAGTATTAAAATTAACCTTAAAATAATTACTCTCCCTTAGTTAATTTTTCCATTAACTCTTTTACGGAGATTATTTTATCTATTCTATATCCATTTGAACCTGAAAAAAATAATCCAGTTTCTGTATCACCCTTATAAGCAGCTCCTAATCTATCGGCTATACAATAACCAACTAATTTAGCTTCGTGTCCACGATTACATGGTGCAACACAGTTTGAAATACATTGAACTTTTGGTGCTGTTTTATTTTCTATTGCAAATTGTAAATTTGTTTTTACTCCACGAGCAGGAAGACCAACTGGAGAACTCATTAGAACTATATCCTCTTCTTTTGCATTTAATAAAACATCTTTGAACTTAGCATCTGCATCACATTCGGATGTACCAATAAATCTTGTAGCCATTTGAACTCCAACACAACCTAAAGCTAAAAATTTATCAATATCTTTTTTATCCCAAATCCCTCCAGCTGCAATTACTGGTATATCACCCCAGTTTTTTGCTTCTTCAATAACAGGTGGAACTATATTTTCAAGTTGAAACTCTTCTTTATAACAATCTTCATACTTAAACCCTTGATGCCCCCCACTTAAAGGTCCTTCAACGATTACAGCATCAGGTAATTTGTTATATCTTTGCCATTTTTTACAAATTAATTTTAATGCTCTTGCACTTGAAACGATAGGAACTAATGCAACATCTGGATAATCTTTTGTGAATTCAGGCATATTTGTAGGAATTCCAGCACCTGTTATAATAATATTAGCACCAGCCTCACAAGCATCTTTTACAACTCTTCCATAATCATTTATTGCATATAATATATTACAAGCTAATGGTGCATTTCCACAAATTTTTCTAGCATTATCAAAAATTTCTGTTAAAGCTTCTTTACTATAAAAATTTATAACTTCTTTAGGTTTGTCTTTTTTCATAGTGATGTGTACTTTTGGACTAAGTTTTTTATAATATCCTGTACCAACTGCCGAAATTACTCCTAAACCACCTTCAAGACTAACGTGCCCAGCTAACTGATCCCAACTAATTCCAACACCCATACCACCTTGAATTATTGGGTGCTTTATTTCATATTTTCCTATTCTCACAATTAGCCTTTCTTTATCTTACTATTACTTTTGCAAAACTTTTTTTACCTTTTTGGATTATGTATTCTCCAGGGTATAAGTTTAACTTGTCATCACTTATTTTCTCTTGATTTATTGACACCGCATTTGATTTTATATCTCTTCTTGCTTGAGAAGTTGATTCAACTAGTTTTGTATCTACAAGTGCTTGACAAATCCATATTTCAGTATCAAAAGTAAATTCTTCTATATCTGTTGGAATGTCTTTTTTTGCAAATACTTTTTCAAACTCTTCTTTAGCAACTAAACCAGCTCCAGTTCCATGGAATCTATCAACAATTTCTGCCGCTAACTCCTCTTTTATTTTTTTTGGATGTAAAGTACCATTATTTACTCCATTTTTAATATCTTCTATTTCTTTTAAAGTTTTGCTTGAAAGAAGTTCAAAATATCTCCACATTAATTCATCTGATATTGATAACACTTTTCCAAACATATCAAATGGTTCGTCAGTAACTCCGATATAATTACCTAGAGATTTTGACATTTTTTGAACACCATCAAGCCCTTCAAGAATTGGCATCATTAAAACAGCTTGTTGTTTTTTACAGTTATAAGCTTTTTGTAAAGTTCTTCCCATTAAAAGATTGAATTTTTGGTCAGTTCCACCTAATTCAACATCACTATTTAAAGCTATAGAATCGTAACCTTGTAATAAAGGGTATAAAAATTCACTAACAGCAATAGGAGTGTTGCTTGAATATCTTTTTGAGAAATCATCTCTTTCAAGCATTCTAGCAACTGTTAAATTTGAAGCGAGAGTTATAAGACCTCCTGTTCCTAGTTCTTTTAACCATGTACTATTAAATACAACTTGTGTTTTATTTGGGTCTAAAATTTTAAAAACTTGCTCTTTATAAGTTTCTGCATTTGCTAAAACTTGACTTTCACTTAAAACTTTTCTTGTTTCACTTTTTCCTGTTGGGTCACCTATTGTTGCAGTAAAATCTCCAATTAAAAATTGAACAATTGCTCCAAATTTCTGAAAAGTTGCAAGTTTTTGGATTAAAACCGTATGTCCTAAGTGAATATCAGGAGCAGTAGGATCAAATCCAGCTTTTACATAGAAGTTTTCACCTGTTTCAAAATATCTTTTTATTAATTTTGTAATAGCTTCAATATCTATAATTTCAGCCGTTCCTCTTTGTATCTCTTTTATTGCTTCATTAATTTTATTTTCCATATTTTATTAAACCTTTTATTTATTGTATGCATCTTTTTTTGATAAAAATTCAATAACTTTTATCTCTTTTTCAACAATTTTTTTAACTTCATCTATATTTGATTTATTTGTTTCAAATTCTATATCGCAATATTGATTGTAAGTATGTTTTTGTCTTCCAAAATTTACAACTAGAATATAAAAATCATTCTTTGATAAATAATTAAATACTTTTGCTAACTCTCCTTTAGTATTTGGAATACTAATTAGCATTTTGTATCTAAATACACTGCTATTTGTCCATGTACAAAATAACATTTGGTGATTTGCTTTTATTTTTGAATATGCTTTGTCACACATTTTATGATGAATTATTGCGTCTGTTCCATTTCTAAAAGCAACAATATCATCACCAAACTTAGGATGACAACAATGATCAAAAGAGATAGAATTTATATTAAAATTTGAATAAATCATCATATTGTCAAATTTGAATTCTTTAATTTTGCTAGTTAAAATTTTAAACCTAGCCATTAACCCTTTTTCTTTTGTTATTCTTTTTTCTAAAAGTAGTTTTGCATGTTTAAAATAGCTTAAAACCTGAGGTACTTTATAGATATTATCAACATCATGTACTTCTAAAATATTTTCATAATATCTTGAGAATACAGTATTCAAAATATTTCTACCTGATAGTTTATCTATCTCTTTTTGTCTTTGAGCACATAAAATTCTTAGTTGTTTTTTAGCTCTAGGAGTTCTTAGCATATCTATCCAAGAACATCTAACGATAGTTTCTTCACCAACTTCAATAGATACAATATCTGTACTTTTTAAAACTGTTAAAAGAGGTTTTTTAATTTTATTTATAAAACAAGAGACAGCTTTTTCTCCAACACTTGTATGAACAGCAAATGCAAAATCATAAGCAGTTGAACCAATTGGTAAAATGAAAACTTCACCTTTTGGAGAATAAACGATTATTTCGTCATTAAATAAATTTTCTTTTGTTTCATTGTAAAACTCTTCTACATTATCATTTGAAAACTCTAAAGATTTTAACCAATTAAGATTTGCATTTTGTATTGAAGATTTGTTTTTTTCTCCAGTTTTATAGGCCCAATGAGCTGCAATTCCATATTCAGCAATATTGTGCATATCAAAAGAACGAATTTGTATTTCATAAATTTTTGAATTATAAAAAACTGTTGTATGGATTGTCTGATATCCATTTTCCTTTGGAGTTGCAACATAGTCTTTAAATCTTGAAACTAAAGGTTTAAATTCTAGATGAATATGACCTAAAGCTTTGTAACATTCAATATCACTAGAAACTAAAATTCTAATAGCAAATAAATCAAGGACTTCCTCAATTGTAATTCCTTTTCTTTGCATCTTTAAATATATTGAATAGTGATGTTTTACTCTAGAATAAATTTTAATGTCTTTTTCTTCAAAACCATTTTTTTCTAATAGATTCTTAGTAACAGTTATAAAATTATTAAAGCTTAACTGCATAGATTGTTCATTTTCTTTTAAAAAATTATCAATCTTATTGTATTCATCTGGATATATGTAAAAAAATGCTAAATCTTCAAGTTCATTTTTTAGCATAGAAATACCTAATCTGTTTGCAATTGGAACATAAACAACTAAAGTTTCTTCAGCTATTCTTCTTTGCTTATTAGGTGCTAAAACTGATAGTGTTAGCATATTGTGAAGTCTGTCACATAATTTTACAATTAAAACTCTTGGATCATCAACAGAAGCAATTAACATTTTTCTAAAAGTAAGAGCTGCTTGAACAATTTTTGCATCTGTTGAGTCTTTTGAAGTTACAAAATTTTCTTCTCTTATATCAGAAACTTTAGTAAGCCCTTTAACCATATTTGCAACATTTTTACCCCATCTATCTTCAACATACTCTAAAGTAAAAGGAGTGTCTTCAACAACATCATGTAAAAGAGCAGTTGCAATTACATCTTCATCTTGTGAAAAACTTGAAGTAATTGTGGCAACCAGTATAGGGTGAACCGCGTATGGTTCACCACTCTTTCTAAACTGACCTTCGTGTGCTTCAATTATAAACTCAATAATTTCATAAAGTTTATCTGAAACATTAATTCTTGTTTTAAGTTTATTTATAGCATTATCAATAGTGTTAATACTTTGTACTTCTCTAAGAAAATTATTCATATATTATATTAAAATAGACAAAAGACTATTTTTCTTTACTTACCAATCCATCTATTTTTAACAAACCACTTGCTATTTCATCTATAGCAATGTCAGTATATTTCATTTTTTGAGTATTTTGAGCTAAAAGAGGTTTAGCTCCTTTACTTAATTCATCTGCTCTTTGACCTACAGCTATAGCTAAAATATATCTATCATTATCAACTTGTTTTAATGCTCTTGAAATTCTTTCTTCTAATCTTTCCATTTAATTTTCCTTTTTAAATTATTTTACTATCGAACATTTACTATAGTCACCTTTTACAATTCTAAGAAGGTTCCCTTGTTCATTCATATTTGTAACAGCTATTGGAAGTCTATTGTCTTTTGCTAAAGCAATTGCTGTGTCATCCATAACTTTTATTTGATCTTCTAAAGCTCTATCATAGCTTAAAATATCTAGTTTTTGTGCATCTGGAAATTTCATAGGATCTTTATCATATACACCGTTTACTTTAGTTGCTTTTATAAGCATACTAGCACCAATTTCTGTTGCTCTTAATGTTGCTCCAGTATCAGTTGTAAAATATGGATTTCCAGTTCCTGCTCCAAAAATAACAACTCTACCTTTTTCAAAATGTCTCATTGCTTTTCTTACAATAAAAGGTTCAGCAATTTCTTCCATTTTTATCGCTGTTTGTAGCCTTGCACTTAATCCTTTGTGCTCAAGAGCTTCTTGCATAGCAACTCCATTTATTACAGTTCCTAGCATTCCCATGTAATCAGCACTTGTTCTTTTTATAACACCATCAGCAGCTGCAGTAACACCTCTAATTATATTTCCACCACCAATAACAATAGCAACTTCTACACCATATTCAACTAGAGTTTTAATCTCTTCTGCAATATAATCTAAAATCTTTGTATCTATACCATAACCTTCAGCTCCAGCTAAAGCCTCTCCAGAAAATTTAACAAGTACTCTTTTGTTCATCTGCTCTCTTTTATATAATAATTTTTGCATTTTATCCAAAAAATTATTAACAAACTCTTAGCTTAGAGCCCATTCATAAAATGATATCACGTTTATTTTTATTTTATTATTTGACAAATTTTCACTATTAGAAACTGTAATAATTTCTATTTTATTAATATTATACTCGATTGCAGTTTTAACAATTTTTTTTAAAATATTTGAGTTAATTAATTGATTGAAAAATGGAATACATACTACTGCTAAATTTTCTTCTTTTACGTAAAAATCTATATTTTCAAGATAAAATATTTTGTTATTTTCTTTTAATAATTCTAAAAAAACCATATTTGTAAATTCTTGTTTGAATTTCTTTGTAAAGCTTATAGCGTTTAGAAAAGCGTAATTGTAAGTATATATCTTTTTTAGACTCATTTCTTGATTGTATTTTTCTATAAAAAAAATATTATTTTTTTCTTCAAGCTCTTTACATTCTTCATAAAATCTATCTTTTGAAATTTTAATTCTAGTTTTTAGTTGATTGTAAAGTTGAAATATAGACTTTCTTTCGTCAATATTTTCTATTAGAATTTTTAAAATTTCAAAGCTTGTTTCATCTTTAGAATTTAATTTAATTATTTCTTGAAGTTTTGATAATTTTTTATGCTCTTCAGTTGTTATAGAAAGAGCTAAGTTTCCATATTTTAGAAAACTATTAAAACTTTGAGTAATATTTTGGTGTTTTGAATCAAAAAGTAAATATTCTTCAAAGTCTAAAGCATATAAATTTATTTTTTCAAAATTTTCATAAATTATATTTTTCTGTGAAGTTAATATTATATTTGTACAATCTGGAATTTTACATTGATGGTCAAAATTTTCTAAAATTAGTACTTCAACATTTTTTTCTTTAATGAATTCATCTAAAAATTGTAGTTCATTAGTTATATTTTTATTTCTTAAATCAAAAAAATCTATATATAAATAATCTTCATTTTTGAAGTTACTAAGAAAGTCATATACCAAATATGATTTTCCAACTTTTGAGGGACCACATATTATTGTTTTTGAATTAATAATTTTTATTTTTCTCTCTAAAAAATTAATTTTAGAGAAATTTATTTGATAATTTTCTTCAAGTAGCTTCATTTGTTACTTAAATTTATTGCCTCTTTTATGGCATTTAAATAACTTTGAGTATTTATATTTTCATTTTTGTAAGCAATATTAAATGCTGTTCCATGATCTACACTAGTTCTTATTATTGGAAGATTTAGGCTCACATTTATACTTTCATCAAAATATAAAGCTTTTAATGGAGCTAATCCTTGGTCATGATACATTGCAACAAAGTAATTGAAATTTTTTCTTGAAAGAGGAGAAAATGCAGTATCAGGAACTAAAGGTCCTTTAAATATATTTTTACCAAAATATTTGTTAGCTTTTTTTATTGCTTTAAAAATTTCTATTTCTTCATCTCCTAATACACCATTGTCACTAGCATGAGGATTTAGTCCTAAAACACCTATATTTTCAGATTTTACATTTTTATAAAAATCTATTAAAAAATTTGTTAAATCATTATCATTTATTTTTTTTGCTACTTTTTTAAGAGCTATGTGCTCTGTAAAAAGAGCTACAAACATTTTTTCACAACCTAACATCATAATTGCATGTTTACCAAAATAATCTCTTAATACTTCAGTGTGTCCTTTGTATCTTATATCTGCTTTATTCCAAGCTTCTTTATTTATAGGAAGAGTGCAAATTGCATCTACCTTTTTTTTATTTGCTAAATTTATAGCATCTAAAAAAGAGTTGTATGAATATTTACCAGATTTTTTTGAAACACTTCCTGGCTTTATTTCAAATTCACCTTTTGTTTCAAAAAGTTTAAATCCTTCGGGAATATCTAATTTTAACAATTTTGAAGCTTGAGATAGCATTTTACTGTTTATACAATAAATTGGTTGACATATTTTTGAAATCTCATCATGACATTTTAAAGCTATTTCAACGCCAATACCATTTAAATCTCCAATGCTAATAGCAATTTTTTTTAAATTATCCATTTACTATTTTCTTCATTTCTGTAATTGCTTCATGTAATCCAGTAAAAACTGACCTAGCAACTATACTTTGGCCTATATTTAATTCAGATATTTCTTTTATATTACAAATATTTTTTACATTTTGATAGTTTAATCCATGTCCAGCAGCAATTTTTAAACCTAAATTTGAAGCAAAGTTTGAAGCAGTTTTAATATCTTCTAAGCTTTTATTTAATTTATTTATAAGCTCGTCTTGACTCAATTCTAGCTCTTTTATTGAATGCTGAGTATGCTTCAAGTTTGTATATAACATTGCAAAAATATTTGCATAAGAACCAGTATGTAACTCTACCCAAGTAGCTTCTAACATATTTGCCAATTCGATTGATTTATTATTTGGATCAATAAAAAGTGAAACTTCAATTTCATTTTCTTTTAATTTTTGTATAGCTGCATCAATTTTATTGAAATTGCTTTCTAAATCTAAACCACCTTCTGTTGTTACTTCATTTCTATTTTCAGGTACCAAAGTTGCTCTAAATGGTTTTAGTTTACATACAATATCAATAATATCATTATTTATTGAACATTCAAGATTTATTGGAAGTGCAGATTGTTCTATTATAGCTTTTGCATCAATATCATGAATATGTCTTCTATCCTCTCTTAAATGAATAGTAATTTGATCTGCACCTGCTAATTTACAAATACTAACAGCATCAAGTGGATTTGGATCGTTTATTTTTCTAGCTTCTCTTAGAGTTGCAATATGGTCTATGTTTACACCTAAAAGCATAATTTTCCTTTATACTAAATCTTTTAAAGTAGCTATATTTGCAGCTAATTTATTGTGAACTTCTAAAAATTCATCTTCATGTTTTGAATCAGCAACAACGCCAGCACCTGCTTGGAAAATAATTTTATCTTTTGTAAGAAGAGAAGTTCTAATAGTTATTGCACTATCCATATTTCCATCAAATCCAAAATATGCAATACTTCCTGAGTAAAAATTTCTTTTTATTTTTTCAAATTCTGAAATTAGTTCCATTGCTCTTATTTTTGGAGCACCTGTCATGGTACCTGCTGTGAATGTAGCCATAAAGAGGTCAAACATATCATATTTGTCATCTAAAATTGCTTCAACGTCACTAACAATATGCATTACATGTGAGTATCTTTCAATTTTCATAAGCTCTGTTACTTTAACACTTCCAGCTTTTGCAACTCTACCTACATCATTACGTCCTAAATCAACAAGCATCAAATGTTCCGCTCTTTCTTTAGCGTCATTTATTAGTTCATCTTCCATTGCTAAATCTTTTTCTAAAGTAGCTCCTCTTTTTCTTGTTCCTGCAATAGGACGTAGTAATAAGTGACCATCAATAAGTCTAATCATAACTTCTGGAGAACTTCCTGCTATTGAAAAATCTTCAAATTGTAGTAAAAAAAGATATGGACTTGGATTTTTACTTCTTAATGCTCTATAAAAACTTAGATGATCAACTATGGCATTTTGTATAAATCTATTAGACATAAGTATTTGAAAAACATCTCCACTTTTTATCATATCTTTAGATTTATCAACCATTGCGAAAAATTCTTCTTTTGTATAATTGAATTTTCCATCATCGATTAAAATAGCTTTTTTTAATGGAGTATAAGAATAAGGCATTAAAAGTTCATTTTCTATAACTTCAAGTTCATCTTTTAACTCATCAATAGAAGTAAGAATTACTAATTTTGATGTTTTGTGTGAAAATGCTAAGATTATTTTTGGTCTAATTAAATCTAAATCAGGAATATTTAGCTGATCTTCTAAATTACTCATAGATTTTTTTAATTTAGGTTCAAATTCTTTGGCCATATCATAACCAACATTTCCAATGAAACCATCTATTAATCCAATACCTAATTCTTTAGATTTTTGTTTATAAATTTCTTTATCAAATTTTTTATAATATTTTTTTAGAAATAAAAGAGGGTTATTATCTATTTTTTCTATTTTGCCTTCTTCATTTTTAAAAAAACACTCATTATTTTTATACCAAACTCTTTCTCTTGATCCAATAATTATATATGAAAAATTTCCATCATTATTTGAGCTAATGCTACTTTCAAATAAAAAGCTAAGCTCATTTGGATAAAGAGCCTTTACTTTTTCATAAATTGATACAGGTGTAAACTGATCTAAAAATAAAGTTTTATTATAAAAATTCATAAATTATCTTTCTTAAAATTTAACTACATGAGCATTTGCAACATCTAAAGTTGTTTTTATATTTCCAACATTTTTAGTAGCTGCATCTTTTGTAGGATATGGTCCTATTAATACTTTATTGTATAGGACTCCATTTACTTCATGTTGATAAATTTTATATTTTAAATTACCGCTTCTAATTTTATTTATAAAACTATCAGCTGGTTTTTTAGTAAATGCACCAACTTGTACAAAGTAACCATCACTTGGAGCTGAATTACTTGTAGAATTACTACTATTTTCTACAACTAAATCTTTTACAGATTTTTTAGTTTCAGTTTTCTGAGCAACAGGCTCTTTTTTAATTATTTCTGATTTTGTTTGTTGAACATTTTGCATTTGTTGTTTAGCGGCTTTTTGTTCTTCAACTTTTTTCATAGCATTATCTATAGTTTCGTTTGATATAGATTCTTGTTCAGTTGTTGTTTGTTTTGTTTGTTCAACTTGTTGAGTAGTTTCTTGAGTTGTTTGAATATTATTTAGTCTCTCTTCTGCCGAAAGTCTACTTGGATCAATCATCTGTTCATTATCTTTTTTTGCTCTTTCATTAATTATTTTTTGAAAGTTTTCTTCTATATTATTATTTGATAAGCTTTTAGATTCAGAAGTTTTAGCACCATTTGAAGTAAAAGAGTCCTCTTTGCTTGATGAATCACTAGTTAATAATCTAATTATTATAATTGTCAGTAAAAATAATACTACTAAAACAACTCCTAGCATAATATATTTTTTCTTATTATCTTCATTGCTAAATGCTGACGCACCAAGCATTATGTTATCAAGTTCATGTTGAGAGTTTAAATTTGGATTACTTTGTAAATTTTGTTCAAAACTATTTTGATATGGGTTTATTACACTTTCTGGTTGAATGAAAGGTGCATTTTGCTTAATAGTTTGAGGTTCATCTTCAATGTAACTATTTTCATTTGAAGCTTTCAGCTCTTGTAATCTTTTTTCTAACTCTTCTCTTTCTTGTTTCTTTTGAACATTTTTTAAGAACTCATTACCTTTTATTTGCATAAATTATCCTTGATTTTTTAACCTTAATACGTAGAGCTGTTGTAAATAACAAAGTTGCTTGCTAATTCTTCAAGTTCTTTGTTGATTTTTTTATGTAACTCTTTATCTTCAATATTGTCTAGTACATCACAAATTTTATTTGCAATAAATTCAAATTCTTTTTC
>RRZU011436748.1_pt1 | contig 35837 bp, 36 predicted proteins | sample 2165561 | NCBI WGS metagenome assembly RRZU01 (sample SAMN10456909, study PRJNA506462) | wastewater metagenome | isolation source: wastewater sludge | place: USA: Moscow, Idaho | reverse complement strand
GCATTGATGAATAAAGTATATCACACCAATGCAAAAATTAGAAAATCTTTTGGAGAAAAATCTTGTTTGTTTATAATATTTTCAAGACCGTAGTGATTTTATGAAAATTTACTACACAACCTGCTTAATTTGTACATATAAATATCCACAATATTTGAACCAGTAGGATTGTTTCAAATATAAATTTTAGTTCATAAAATATTATTTACTGGTCACATATTCCCAACATCAATCAAAAGCATTTTTAGTTGATTTTTATTATCTTTATAAAAAAATACAAATTCATCTCAACCGTATTTTATACTTACAACTTCCCCTTTATTTAAATTTGGAAGTATATTTTTATAAAAATATTTTGTTTGAAGTGCATTATTTGATAATAATTGTGTAACTGAATTATTGTTTAAAAATCTAGTTTGAGTAAATAAATCATAAAAATCTTTTTTAGTATATTCTTGTTTATATTTATCTAAATTAGGTGATGTTAAATTTGGAGTATTTAAATAAGTATCCAAATTTAAAATAGTATTAAATTTATTTGATACTTCTGAAATGTATGTATTTACATCAATATTTGTTTGTAATTTAGTTTCTCAACTATATAGATTATTTTTTTGATTTAAAGATTTATTTTTCATAATTTTTAAATTTATTTTTATTTTTTGTTTTTATGTTTATATTTTATCATATTATTTTTTAAAAAGCAAAAAAAAGGAACGAAAATATTCGTTCCTTACAGTATTATTTTGAAAATGTATTTTATTTTTGTAGAGACAGATTGCAATCTGTCTCTACCTGAGTTATTTATTTTTCTAAAATTTCTGTTACTTCTTCTTTTATTCAATAAATTTGATTTATTAATTTTTTATCATCTAAAATTTTTTTATCATGCTCTAATAATTCTAAATATATTTTATCTTTAATATCATCATTTTTAGATAAATTATAATTATATTTTTTTAATATTTCAACAAAAAATGAAAATAAATTAAATCATAATCAATTTTTATCAAATACATCCAAAGGAGAAAAAAACACAAAGATTCAAATTAATGTATTTTTTCTAAAATCTTCCTCAGATATAAATTTAATATTTTCAACCCATTTTTCAGTTGTAACCTCTTTTTTATTAATATAGTCTATTATACTATCTAAAAAAAACCTTAATTTTTTAAATATTAAATCATCTTTTCATAATCTTTCATTTACAAAATCTTGTATTTTTAAAATATGTGTTTCATTAAAATATTTTAATGATTCATATTCTTCTGTTTGAGAAATTTTATTTTTTATTTCCATAATTTTTTATTTAGTAAATATTGTAGAGTAAGCATTTTTCACATCTTTCAAATGCATAGTTTTTTGTGAAGTTATTTTAAAATTTCAAGCTCAGATACTACTTTTTTCACCTTTAACTCAATTTCTTCAAGTTGAATCAATTAATCATAAAACAGCATCTTTTGAAATAATATTTTCTTGTAAATAATTTTGAGTTTTATTATTAAATTCAGTTAATACTGACTTAAATTCATTTGATCAAACAATTTCTTTTGGTCATAAAATCCTTATTCTTCCACCTCAATCTTTAATAAAAGTAATATGTTCAATATTTTTTGCAATAAATACATTTTCTTTTGATGCTTCAAGCAAAAATTTTGGAATTTCATCAACTATATCATAACTAATTTTATTAAGACTTCAAGTATTTTCTTGTTCAATAGTTATTCCAGTAATTTCACAATCACTTATATTTTTTAATTTTAAATATTTAAAGACTCAATCTATTTCACTAACTTTAAAATCTCTTAAAAATTCTCAGGTTTTAAATCAATTAGCTCTTGAATTATTATATTTTATATTATTAATTTTGTCATTTATATTATGAATTTTACTAATATTTTCTTTCGTAATTGGTTTTATATTATTTAACTTATCAATTTCAGCATTTAATTTTAATAAATCATTATATTCTTTTGAAGCATCTTTATTCTCAATATTTTTTTCTTTTAAAAATTTTTCAAAATCTTCAATATTTCAAGATTTGTAAGGATTTCAGGTTTTATCACTTTTAACTCATCATTCAAGATGTTCAGCAAATTTTAGAGATTTATAAAAATCACTGTAATTTTTCCCATTAAATTCTACAACTCATCATTGAATATCAAGAAGAGTTGTTGATATATCTAAAAGTCCTGTTTCTCAAGATTTAGTTCTTAAATACAAAACATCTTGTAATAATCAAATTTGTACATCAATTGGTTTTGAGTCAATATTTTTAATATTTACAAAAAAACTAGCTTCATATCATAATTCTTTTGCCTTTAGATTTAGCTTTGAATTTGGAGTATTAATTTCCTTTATAAAATTTTTAGTTTTATAATTAAAAAAATCTTCTTCTAAAAAGTCTTTATACATTGTTAAAACAAGCTCTTTATCTTTTACTCAAACATTAAGATTTATGTCATTATTTTCAATAAAATCTAGAATATTTTTATCTAAAATTCTATGAAGATTTCTTCTTTCTGCAAAATTTTTAGTTTCAATTACAGCCTGTTTATAAGTTTCAAAATCAGCTTTTATATTAAATTCTTTCACAAATTTAGAGTATTCTCACTTATTCATATTTAACATTTTAGATCACTGATTTTTAACTGCTTTAAAAAATCAGTCAGTATCTCATTTTGAGAGATAAATATCACTTAATTTTTGAATTTTATTTATATAAATATCAACAATATTAGAGTTATTTGGAGTATCTCAAATATATATTTTTGATCATAAAATATTATTTGACGGTCACATATTCCCTACATCAACAAAAAGTTTTTGAGTCTTATTATTTTTATCTTTATAGAAAAACACAAATTCATCTCAACCATATTTTATAGCAATAGTTTCTCCAGATTTTAGATTTGGTAGTATTTCATCATAAAAAACTTCTGTATGCAGTGCATTATTTGAAAGAAATTTAGTTTTAGTTTCAGAATTTAGAGTTCTCTCAACTGTGTAGAGTTTGTAAAATGAATCTGTTAAAATTTGAGTTTCTTTAATATTTTCAGCTAACATATTTTTTCAACAAACTCAAGATTCAAGTAAAATTCTTGATTGATTTAAGTCAATTCAAGCATCTTTAAATAATTTATTAATTGTTTTTAGAGTTGCTAAATCATTTTTAAAAATACCTAAACTCACATCTTTATGAACTTTTATAACAATTTCAATTTGTTTAGAATTTAACTCTTGCAATCAACTATTTTTAAGTATTTTATTTGGATGAGATAAATCATTTTCATCCATTTTTTTAGAATTTTCTAAAATTTCAGAAGTACTAAACTTTGAATTTGATGCTTCTAATTTTTTAGACATATTTTTAATTTCTAAAAATGCTTTATCAAATTGAGTTTGGCTAACAAGTATTTCTCACTTTTTTGACATTAATCAGCTTCAAACTAAAAATTCAGTTTCTGATTTTGTATATCAATTAAAGGCTTTAATTTCTCCAACTTTTATTTTTCACATATAATGACCTGCAGCTTTTCACATTAACAACATTTTAAATCACTCAGAATACATATCTTGAAGTGTTACATTTTCATTTTTTAATATATATTTTTCTGATAAATAAGAGACATAAGTATTAATTCAAAAATCAACAGTATCAACTCAAGCTTCTTTTAAAATTAGTGGTCAAGCAATTTCTAATCATTTTTTAGATAATATTTTTGAAAATCACTCTTTTGACATTAAATTTACTCAAGGGAAAGCACTAGTTAATGAGTTAAAACTGGCAGGATTTGATAATACTTTTGATAAAGCAAATCATCAAGCTTTTGATAATCAAACTGAAGTTCCAGCTCATATTAAGTTAAGTCATAAATCAGTAGTTGCTCTTAGTCAAAAATCTTTAAAATCATCATATCATTGTCCATTTACTAGAGAATTTAGAGCTAATCAAGTTGCAGTTGATGCAGCACTTGCAAGTAAAACAGTACCAAGTACAGCTGAAGATCATCAGGTAAATGGAGTGCAAGCATAAGCCACCATTGCAGTTGCAATTGTTCAAGCCATTACAGCTCAATTTTTTAAAAATCAAGTGATATTTGATAAACTTTTATCACTTAAATTAAATAATCATTTTCCGTTAATATCTAAAAATAAATTATAAATTTGAGCATTTAATCAAGTTAATCACAAGTTTTTAGCTTGGTTTCAAATTCAAAGTACTCAAGATAATCATTTTGACATAGAATTTGCTGTATTTTCTAGGATTTCCTCTTTGGTATCAATAGCAATAGAATTAAAAATATTTGATAGATTTCAAAATAATTTATTTGCAAATTTTGGCATTAAAGCATGATAATCTTGAGTATTATTTGAAATTTTTTGTAGTGATTTTATTAAATTTTCTTTTTGTTTAGGATTTGTAGTATTAATATTTTGTTCAATATTTTTTAGCTCAGTTTCCTCTTTTTGAAGTGTTTTTAGTAATTCATCAATATTTTTGATATCAGGAGTTTTTGAGGTATTATTTTTTGTATCTTTTAATAAATTATTTGTATTTTGAGGTGAATTTTCTTTTAATTTTTTAGTTAATGAATTAATTTTGTCTGAGTTTGATTTTAAAAGTTTTGCTGCAGTATTTTGTTTTAATAAATCAGTTTTTAAATCAGTTCATTCTTTAGTTGATGTAATTTTTTGTTGAAATCTTGCAAGAGTTCAGATTTTAACTTTTTGCTCAAAACTCAGTTTTTCATAAGGAGTATTTTTTGGAATTTTAGAAAAATCAAGTCATAAAATCTCTTGCATATCAAATTTATCACTTATTCATAAATCATATTCAGTGTTAAAAAATGAATTATTTAAAATATTTTTATAATCCAAATTTTTCATTTTATTATCCACATAATTTATGTTTCATTTTTTTGTAATTTCCTCAATAGCTCAAGATTTTGCAAACATAGCTTTGTTTAGGACTTTTATTGCATTTTGTGGGTCAGCTAAATCACTGTCAATTCAGTTAGTTCTGTCAGTTACAAATTTTGCATATTCTAAAATCATTTTTTTCGTGTCAATTCAAGCATCAGTTAGAGAACTTAGTTTGTTTGCAACTTGAGTATTTAGTGTTTGAGATAATTTCACATAGCTTTTTTTTAGGCTATTTGATTGAAAATTATTTGTATCAATATCTTGGTGAATTTCTTTTAATAGAGAAAAAGCATCATTAACATTCATCAGCTTTACTGATTTAGAAAGCATTTCTAGTCTTTTTTGTTCATCTTTTTGGAAAATTTGTTTAATACTTTCAAATTCATCTTTTGCTCAAAAAGTTAAAGAAAAAAAGTCTTTTTCTAATTTTTTAAGTCATAAAGCATCTATTTCTTTTTGTATTTGTGAAGCTTCTTTCTGATTTCAATTTGAGATTAATTCTTTTTTAAAATTTTGTAGAGTTTCTACTTTATTCTGAATTTTTTCGATATTTGATTTTGCTTGATTGTAGTTTTTTGTAACTAGGTTTTTATCTAGTTTATGGAAAATATTTGTTTTATCCATTTCAGATAAAATATTTTTATTCGATGATAATACTTTATTTTTTAATTCTTTTATAGAATTTATAGTTTGGTTTTTTATTTCTTTTGAATATTTATTATATTTTTTATCAATTTGTTTTTTTTCTATTTATAATTCTTTTTTGTACTGAATTTTCTCTTTTGGAGAAAGTGAATCATAAAATGATTTTTCAGTAGATTTTTTTGAATTAGAGCAAGATTTTTTGTTTTCTTTTTCTGACATATTTTTTGTTTTAGTTTTTATTTTAATTTAATTTGAAATATTTTATCATACTTTTTAGATTTTTAAAAGAAATTTTTTATTATTTTTAAAAAATAGCTTGATTTTTTATATTTTGTAGTTATAGTAAAGAAACAAAATAAAAAAAGGGAGATGTTAAAATGAATGTAAAACTAATAAAAACAAAAACAAAAGACCTAGAAAAAAGTTATAAAAATCAAGAACAATGGTTTTATGATTTTTATAAATATTTTGGTGAGAAATTAAGTGAAACAAATCAAATGCTTGCATATATTGCAACATTTGAAATGATTGGTTTAGAACTTGTAAACCCAAGTCCTGAACTTGCAAAAAAAGTGGGAATATTATCCCATGCTAAAATTAAAACTATATTTAAATCTTTTGAAACAATTTCTAAAATTGTTTTAACGAAAAAAGATTATGAAAATTTCATACTTGAATTAAATAAGTATGAAAGGATCAAAATAGATTAAAGACCTCAAATGAGGTCTTTTTATTTTGACAAAAAAAGTAAGGAACACAGTCCTGTGTTCCTTACAATATATTTTATTTTACAAACTATTTAAGATATTTTCTAAATCTTTATTTAATTTTTGTATACTTTCAAATCTAACTTCTTCAAAAATACTATCAATATTGATTATTTCACATCAAATAGAGATAATTTTAGAAATATTTTCACTTTGCAGATTTCCAAGTTCACAAATATTTGAAGTTTTTGCTGTTTTGTATTCTGGCAATATTTTTAAAATATCAGCTATAAAATCAGTGTTTTTTAGTTCAAAATTTGTTGATTTCTCATAAAAATTATAATTAAATTCATTTTCATCAAAAAACTTTTTTAAATCAGCTTCTGTTTTTAGAGAATTATTTTCATCTTTTATTGCTATTTTTCAAGAAAATACTCATTTATTGTATTCAAAATTTGAAATATTTGCATTTTCAAGCTTTAAAGTAAATCAGTTTAAAATATTTACAAAATCAAAATTAACATCCAAACTATCTATATAATTCCCTATTTTAAAAGATAAATCAGATTCATCATATTTGATAATTTGTTTTCAAATAAAATCTCATAATTCATTTTTAAGTTTTGAGATATCATCACTTGAAAAAATCATTTCAAAATCATTAGGTAGAGTGATATAATCTCAAATTGATAAAATAGAGTAAATATTTTTAATATTTTTTGTTGTAGAAATAAAATTCTCCACATTTTTTAAAATATTTAATTTATTTGTAATAAATGTATTTCATCCTGAAAGATTTGAAATATTTAAAATATATTTTTTTTCAGTAATTTTTGCAAGCTCAAATTTTTTACTAAAATCTATCAAAGTTGCAGTTGTTCCAGAAGTTACAATTTCATTTTCAAAATGATGATTTAAGTTGATTAAAGTATTTCATGAAAGCATTTGTCTATCCAAAATTTGACTTCAAATAAGTCATTTTTCTTTTGAAACAGTAAATAAAAGTTCTAAATTTGGATGACTTTCAAGTTCTACTAAATTCATCATAATAGAAATTGCAATTCATGAAGAAAGTCAAAGTGAAGTTTGTTTTGAATAAATTTTATCATTTTTAACAAAATAATCTACTGCTTCATTTATAAAATCTATATCTGATTTTTTCCCTTTTACACAAACCATATCAAGTTGTGATTGAATAATTACAGTATTTTTTGATGTAGAATTTTTTGCTGGAACATAAACTACCAAATTTCAAGCTTCATCAATTTTTGAATCAAATCACAAAGCTTTAAAATGATAAACTAAATAACTTCTAAGTCTTGACTCATTTAAAGAAACTCTTGAATAAGATGAAATATTTCTGAAATTTTTAATAATTTGGTACATTTTATATGTTTAATAAATAATTTTTTGTATAATACTCAAAAATTTGGGATTTACAATAAAAAAAGAGCTAATAATTATTAGCTCTAAAAATTAATATTTTATAATTTTTCCTTTTAATGCATCTTTTGCAATTGGTCAAGAATATCCAGAATCTTTTAAATTTTTAGTATTATCTCAAAATACCAAAAATACATCTTCTCTTAATTTTCCATTTATTACAAATGAATTTATATTATCTATTTCCTCAGAGGAAAAAACATACTCTTCTCATTTAGAATTTTTTAGTATTTCTCAATTTAAAAACATTTTTCAGCTTTTATCAAAAGAAACTAAATCATTTGGGATTCATTTAAGTATTTTTATCATTTTTTCTCAATATCACAAATACACTTCAACTATGTCTCATCTTTTTATCTCTTTTTGACACTCATAGTATTTGTCTTCAACTTGTACTTGTGAGTTATCTTTGATTAGTGGTTGCATACTTAATCAAGTAATATTGTAAGTATTTACATTAGTTTTGCAGTCTTTTATTTCTATTTGAGTTATGGTATCTTTTGGTGAAAGTTTTATTATTTGAGTTTTTAGTATAAATATTTCTTTAAGTAAAAATATATTTATAATTAAACTAAAAATAAAACATATTAAAAATAATTTTTGTTTCATATAAATTAATTATTTAATTATTTTGTCATTAAAACTGTCATAGTTCAATTTGCAGCAAATCTATCTGATCAACTACTAGCATTTGTAAAACAAACTCTAATTTGTCCATTGTATACAGAAGCAGCACATGTAGCATTTCTCCATCAATGATCTTCAGATTGACAATATGGAATACTTACACTCATTATAGAATATGGAGAAGTAACAGCTGCTCATGAGTCAACACATTGAGAGCTATGATTATATCATGATCCATAATATCAATCTACAGAAAAAGGGATATTTTTTAATATTGCAACTCACGAGGTAGCAGCATTTACAGCATCAGTTACAAATTTAGTTGTAGCTAAATATGTATTAGTAGCTCATGGAGCTTGTGTTGTTGCAGTCATACCATTTGTTAATGCTCAAGCATTTATTCTTGTAGAAGAAAAATTTCAACTAGTTATTTTAGAACTATCTAGTGCAGGAATATCAGTTGCAGATAAACTTGTTCAAGCTGTTATAGATCAATTAGTGACTGTAACTTTAGGATAAGTTCAGTTTATACTTGTTTTATCTAATTTTGTATTAAGTTTAGTATTTAATGATCAACTAAGACTATTAACATATGTAGTATCAGCTTTTCAGCTTATAGTTGAACTAAGTGTTGTATCTAATTTTTCACTAGATATTGATAAATCTTTTAATACTTTTGAAGCATTTATAGTTCAAGTTGCAAAAGCTGACTCTTGTAACACTAATTGACTACAGTCTCAAACAGCTATACATCTAAAAGCACTTCAAATTAAACCTTGACTTCAAGTTGCTCAATATGAAATAGTTCAAAAAACTAATCCTCATATAAAAAATCATACTAAAACTCATTTTGAGTCTTTTATTTTTTGTTTAACATTCATAAAATAATAATTAAAAATTAAAATATTAATACTATACTTTATAAGTGTACCTTATTTTAAAATAAATGTCAAATTTTTCTTACAATCCACTAACTTTTAATTTAGTCAATACAGTTGGAGTTGCATCACTTACTGGCATAGATTGTCATTTTCCACAAGTTCATCAGTCAAAAAAATTTAGATCATCACAAATTGCTGTTATTTCATTTAACATTTCTGGTCAATTTCCTGAAAGCATTGCTCATCTTACATTTTTTGTAAGTTTTCAATCTTCTATCAAATATCCACTTTGAACTTTAAATACAAAATCTCAAGTTACAGTATTTACTTGACCTCATCACATACGGCTGATGTAAAGTCCTGATTTTACACTTGCTATTACATCCTCTTTTTTTGAATTTCAAGGCAACATATAAGTATTTCACATTCTTACTAAAGTTTTGTGTCTATAAGTTTCTCTTCTTCCATGTCATGTTGATGAAACTCAAAATTTTTGGGCAGTTTTTTCATTATGTAAATATGAGACTAATACTCATTTTTCAATTAATACAGTATTTTGTGCTGAAAATCATTCATGATCAAATTCATAATAACCTCTATGGTTAGCTAAAGTTGGGTTATCAACAATTGTAACTAAAGGACTTGCTACCATTTCTCAAATTCTATCTTTGTAAATACTTGAATTTTGTAAATCAGCTTCTAATCAATGTCAAACTGCTTCATGAATAATAGTTCCTCAGGCTTCATTTCAAATAACTACATCAATTTTTCAATCAGGACTTGGCATTCCAGATAATTGCATTTCTAGAGTTTTAATTGAATTTTCAAATAAATCTTTTAATTCATCAAATCACATTCTATCAAGCACATTTATTCAAGTAATTTTTTCAAATACTTCTTCCCTATTTGAGTCTTTTTCTCCGATTAATTTAACAAAAACTGTGTTGTAAAATAACTTATCTTTTGCAAAATTTCCCTTAGTATTTGCTACTAAATAATTTTTTTTAGAAAAAATAAGAGATAATTCTACTCACGTGATAAAACTATGTTTTTTAACTATTTCTTTATAAATATTTTCAATATTTCAAACAATTACACTAAAATCAACTAATAAATCAATTTCATCATTTATTTCAAGAAAATCAGCTCAATCTAAAGTAATTTGAGAATTATTATCATTTAAATTATAAGTATTTTTAAACTCTAGAATTTTGTCTTCAATATTTTCAAGTCCAGAAAAACTATTAAAATATTCTTTTTCTCATGTTCTTGATAAAACACTAAATCATTTAAGTGTTCCAAAAGCAGGAACTTTAAATTTCCCATTTACTAGAGAAAAATTAAAATTTTTAGAATTTTCAAAAAATATTTCTCTAAAATCTCAAGAGAAACTATTTAAGTATTTTTGTAGGTCATTTTTATAAAATTTCATAGTTTTTTTGTTAAATATAAGTTTGCCTAATTATATAAAAAAATGTTATAAAATCAATTTTGGAATAAAATTTAGAGTTTTTTACATAAAATATTTTCTTTTTTGAAAAAAATGTGTTATAATAAGGAAAATTATATTTTAAAAATAAAAAGATGAAATCTAATAATACAAAAAAATTTTCTGAAATACAAAATGAAATTAGAGATGTATGAAAATTTGGGTCAAAATCAAAAAATGCTCAAATAATTATAAAAAATAAAATTGATAATATTATAAATTGATCTGATAGATATAAAATCAATACAATTTATTTAACAGAAATGCTTAATTTATCAGCTCAATCTGGAAAAAACATAAGTGCTTGAGAAATTCAAAAAGCATATATTTTTTGACTTGATAAAATATTAATGCTTGAAAATAAAAAACAAAAAAATGATAAAAATTTTAAATTTGATGAAAAAATTATAAATAAATATAGTTTAAATTTTGTAAATATGTTTAGAGAAATGATAAAATCTGAACAAACAAAAAATAATATAATTGAAATGATTTCAAAATCACATATTTATAAATATGATATTATTGAAACTATAGAAAATAAAGAAATACCTTTAAAATGATTTGAGTGACAAAAATATAGTAATAACTTTACTACTGCAGATATATTAAGAATTTGTACACAAAATAATAATATAGAAAATAAACTAAATGAAATACTTACAAATATTTGAAAAATATCAAAAATGAGTCTGAGAAAATATTGATTAAGAGCTAATTGATTACAATTTTTTGGAGAAAAAAATATTATTGATATTTGTAAATACTCAAAAAATGAAAATATTGAAGAAAAAATAAAAACTACAATTGAAGATTATAAATATTATAAAAATACAAAGATAAAAGTAGATACAAAATCTTCATCTTGAATAATTTCAGAAAAAGAAATAAAAATAATTGATTTTATATGAAAATGAAATAGTCTAGAAACAGCATTAAATTCAAATAAATCAAAAATAGAAACTCTTATAAAAAATTATAATGCAAGCTTACGTACTGATATAAATATTCATTGAAAATCAAAAAATTTATTTGATTTATTTTGAGAATGAAACATTAAAAAATTAAGTTTAAAAAATACTGATTTTGATGACAAAGTAAAATATATTGTAACAGAATTAAATAAAATTACTATAGAAAATTTAAAAGCAAGTAAATATAAATCAAAAACTTATGGAGAATTTTTTAGTTATGAAGCTCTTATTTGAGCTATTATTGATGGTTGAGAAATTAAAAATAAACTTGAAAAAATTGTAAAAACTAAAAAAACACCAAGTATAAAAACTTGAAAATTCGTTTATAGATAATAAACTGAAAATATTATAAAATCTGAATCAGAAAGCTAAAGCATTCTGTTGACAATTATATTGTTAACAAATAACTTTAGTATAAAAAAAATGTGAATTAATTCACATTTTTTTATTTTTTTAATTTAGGAATTTTTACATCCTTTTTTATAGATTTTAATTTTTCAATAATTCATTTGTCTAAATCTTCATCTATTTCAATATCTCATTTTTCTGATAATAAAATTGCAAATGGTCTAGTTTGTTCAAATTTTGATAAAACAATGTTAATAATTACAGTTATTGGAACAGCTAAAATCATCCCTACAACTCCCCATAAACTTCACCAAAATCACAAAACAAGGATTATTGCCAATGGACTTAAATTTAGTTTATTTCAAACAAGTTTTGGTTCAATAATATTTCAAACAAAAATTTCAATTCAAATAAAGGTACAAACAAGTACAACAAACTGAATTATTGACGGAAATTGTATTAATGATAAAACCAAAGGAAAACTATATGAAATTATTGACCCAATATTTGGTATAAAATTTAGAAAAAATATTAACATAGCCCAAAATAAAGCAAAATCTAATCCACAAATACTCATTACAATAAATGCTACAAAAGAAGAAATAAAACTTACTAATGCTTTTATTACAAAATAAGATTTTATATCTGACTTAATTTTTGAAATAGTTTGTTTAAATTTTTGATTTTTCTTTTTATCAATTATCATCAAATCAATTTTTCTAAAAATAAATCTGTATTCTAACAAAATAAACATAACATAAAATAAAATTAAACCTGCATTTCAGAAAATATTTGAAATTCATCAAACAACTGATGTAAAAATTTGTTGAATATTTATTTTTTCAAAAATAGTTTTTAAATCAAAGTTTAACTCAAAAGGTAAATATCCTGTGATTAATGAGTAAATATTTAAAATTTTATCTTGATATTTTGGTAATAATTTTATTACATCTTCAATATTTGAACCAATCATTTGACCAAAAAGCCAAAATATAAAAAAATATGTAATAATTGATAATCAAAGAGAAAATCATTTTGGAATTTTAATTTTTTGATAAGTTTGAGATAGTCAAATAACTGCAAAAGAAAACAAAACTGCAATAAAAAAAGGAATAATTAAACTAGCTCAAATCTTTAAAACATAAACTCAAACTATCACAAGAAAAGCAATATTTGCATAATTTCTTTTTTCCATAAATATTTTTTTAGAAAATAAACTTTAATAAAGTATATTTTTTTTTATAAAAATACAAATTTTTAAAATTTATTTGCAAATTAAAAAATATTAATTAATATATAGATGATTATCTATATATCTATATTAGATAACCTTTCCATAGCAAATTGATTTTTTTAATAATAATCTTTTAAACCATACAGCTAAAGCAGTATGTTAACTCTAAGCTTTAGCTTTGTGTATTAATTACTATGGTATTAAAAATTTATTTCTTTATTTTTAATTTATGGACAATATTTATAAAGCTTTATGAGATAAAAATAGAAGAAAAATTTTAGAAATTTTAAAAAATTGAGATTTATCAGTTTGAGAATTATTGAAGCATTTTGACATTACTCAAGCTTCCATTTCTCATCATTTGGATATTTTGAAGAGAGCAAATCTTGTTATTGATGAGAAAAAATGACAATTTGTGTATTATTCTTTAAATGTTTCAGTTTTTGAAGAATTTGTAAAATGACTTCTTGATTTTATCGACAAAAAATAATTGAGTTATTAACCCATCAGTCTCTACGAGACAGCTTCCCTTAAGTCTAATGGAAGCAAAATATGATTTTTATAATTTATATTTTAATTTAAATGTTATGAACAAAAAACTTTTTGCTTTAAAACTATTAATTATAGTTTGAATGGTGATTTTTGGATGATTTATGTATTCAAAATTACCTGAAATGATACCAACTCATTGGAATATTCACTGAATTGCTGATGATTTTTGACCAAAAAAAGTATCCTTATTTATGATTCCTATCATTACTTTTTTTATGCTTTTGATGTTTCAAGTACTTCCAAAATTTGATCCTAAAAAAGAAAATTATCCAAAATTTGAAAAAGCATACGAAGCTTTTCAATTTGCAATTATTTGATTTTTTGCATATTTATATGTTTTTACAACTTATGCTGCAATTTACAATTTAGATATAAATAAATTTATGTTTATCTGAATGTGAGCATTATTTGCAATTTTATGAAATTATATGTGAAAAATTAGAAGAAATTATTTTGTCTGAATCAGACTTCCTTGGACTTTGGAAGATGATGAAATTTGGAATAAAACTCACAGATTTTGAGGAAAAGCTTTTATGTTAAGTGGAATTATTTTAATTTTAAGCTGAATATTTAGTTTTAACTTCCCTATTTTAGTATTAATTTCTATTTTTGGTTCTGTGTTTATTACAATGATTTATTATTATTTAGAATTTAGAAAAGCAAAAAAAGTATAGCTTAAGCTATACTTTTTTTGTTGTGTTTTTTACTTTTCTTCTAATTTTAGAGCATATTTATGTATTTCATTCCAAATATTTTCTACAAATTCAGGATTTATTCATTTTTCAAAAGCTAATTCCTTTTTAGAATTTAGAACTTCTTGCCATCTTCAAGGTTGAAGTGGTGGCATATTATTTTCTTTTTTATAAATTCAGACTAACTTTACTACTTCAAATCTTTTTGCTAATAAATCTATAATTTCTGCATCTATTTTATCTATTTCTTTTCTATATATTTCTAGTGTCATATTTTTAAATTAATAAATTAATGATTTAATTATAATATTTTGAGAAAATTATCAAAATAAAAGCTAGAAAAATTTTCTAGCTTTTATTTACAAATATTTTTTCAAAACTTCTTTTTTTCTATCTTTTCCAGTTTCTAAAATCATTTTATTTTTTTCTATTTTTTGCTCAATTTTTTCAATTTGAGAAACTATTTCTTTTTGGATTTCTAGAGGTGGAAGAGGGATCTTTGTATCTTTCAAATTTCAAGTTGTTATAGAATCAAAAGCCATTCATTTGTTTCAAGTAAATAACCTTTTATTACTTTTTATAAAAATAAATACATACATTGAATCATATTTTTCATAAACTCTAATAGCTCATAATCCTCTTCAAATACAAATTTTATCAAAAGGATTAAGATTAACATCTCAAACTGGAGCTCTAACACTCATTAAAATATCTCATTTTATAGATTCTTTTGTAATATTACTTGTCCATATTCTAGGATTTTCTAAAAAATTATCTCAAAAATCTTTTTTTCACTGATAAAAAGGTAATCAATTTTTATTTTCATTATAGAATTTTGATTCTGGTGATTGTCAAGCTATAATTTCTGCTATTTCTCATAATTTCACCATTTCCCCTTCAACACTTCAAATAATTTTTTCTATTTCTTTTTTACTTTCAAAAATTTCATTTTCAGCTTTTTTTACTTCTTCATCAACTTTTTCACACTCCGTTACTATTTTTTTTTTTTTTTCTTAAGGTGGTAGTGGGATTTTTACATCTGTTTTTAAAAAAGCACTATTTAAACTAGTTCAGAAAGCATTTAGAGAATTTTTTTCTAAATTTATAACTTTACTATCAAATAAAGAAAATAAATATTTATTTAAAAGTTTTTCTTCATTTTCAAGGCAAAGTCAAGCAATTGCTTCATTTGTATACAAATCTTTTCAAGCAATTGCAGTTTTTCAAATACTTAATTTAAAACTCAAAAGTGTAGTTCAAGCTTTAATTAATTTTACATTTGATTTTGAAATTGCTTCTTCTGTTATTTTTTCTTTTGTATCATTTATAATTCCTCAATTCATTTCAGAGATTGAAACCCATAAATTATTTCATTCAAAATATTGATTATTTTGTCTTGATGGAGTTCATCAAATTTTAATATCACAAATATCTCATAATTTTACCAATTCAAATTTACTCTCAATTTCCACTTTTTTATTTGGATTTAAACTTATAGCTTTATCAAAAGTTACTCTTTTGAAATCAAGCATTTCTACAAGTTTTGAAGTTTTTACAAATTCAGCTAAATTTTCTGGAATTTCAAAAGATTTATTTTCAAAATTCTTTTTGATTAAAGTATTTATTTTGCTTTCATCATCCAGATTTTTAGGATTATAAAGTGGAGTTTCAATATTATTTAATGAACTAATATTTTCTAAAACTCTTTTGTCTTCCTCATCAAGTTCATCTTCTTCATCTTCTATATTTACTTTTTGACTAGTTAAATATTTAATTCATTCATTTCATTTTCAGCTAGACCATTCATAACCTAAAAATTTCTTTATTTCATTATTTCAAGCTGGAGTTTTAATTATTAATACTTGATTTTGGTTATCATTTGCAATTCAAAAATATAAAATTTTATCTTTTTCAATATTTTTTGCATATTTGATAAATTCTTTTAATAATTCTTTTTCTTGTTCATTTTTTGATAAAACTTTAAAGTTTTTAGTATTTTTAAAAGTTTTTGTAGAATTTTCTTTTTCAAAAGCTGTTTTGTATTCTTTAAAAATTTCTGTTTCGTAGAGACATCCATTTATGGTGTCTTCATTGTTATTTTGTGAGACACGATAAATCGATGTCTCTACATTGTTTTGTAAAAAACTTTTATATTCTTCAAAATCATATTCCATATAATTACAATATTTTTGTAATAATTCAGATGATTTTAGTTCATTTTCATTTGTTTCTAAATCTCACTCAAACCAAATATTTACCATATTTTCAAAATGGTCAGCAAAAGTAGGATTACTCTCTTTTTTCTTTAAAAATAAAGTAACTGTATTTGTTCCAGTTTTACCAAAAGTTCAACTTCAAGATTCATAAATAGCAATTATATGAAAATTTTTCAAAATTATTTCTCTAGTTTTAGAATACACTTTATTTGATTTATTTAAAATACTTGAAGGAACAATTATTCAAGCTACTCATCCATCTTTTAAGATATGATTTGCTTTTTCTATAAAAAAGCATTCTATAGCATTATTTGAAGAGTATTGTTTTTCAGTAATATTTTCTAATAAACTATATTTTTGTCTGTCTTCATAACTCAAAGTTTCTAAAAATCATTTTACACTATATGGAGGATTGGCTACAAGTACATCAAAACTATTATTTTTAATTTCATTATTTGTTGCTAGAGCATCATCATAAATAATTTTTACATCATCATTTCAGTACATAAAAGCACTTACTTTTGAAACTTTTGAAAGTCTGTATTCTTTTTCTATTCACACTACTTGTGCTCAAGGATTTTGTGATGCATATTCATTTAAAAAATGTCCTGCTCAACAAGCATAATCTATTGCCAAAGGATTTTTTAAATCAGGAAGTGAATTTATAACAAATTTTACAATAGGCATAGGAGTAAAAAATTGTCATTCACTTTGTTTTACTCATTGATCTAAAAATCACTCAAACATATCTCATAAAAATTGATTTTCTTCTCATCAAGTAAGTCTAATATCTTGAAAAGATTTGATAATTTTTAAAAATACTTCAAAATTTTGATAAAATAATTTTTCATTGTGAATATCAATAAAAGCAAAATCATTATTTGTAAAAAATTTTAATTGTTTAAAATAATCTTTTATCACTTCTTTTGTAGCATTTGGTTTATCTTTAAAAACTCTAAAAGCTTTATCTATTTGAGAATTATCAATATATGTAATATCTTCTCAAAGAAATTTTTTCATTCAAATACTATAAAGTTTTTGTAATCTATCTTGTAAATCAAAAGCATTATCATAAGCTTTTCATTTCCAGTAAAAGCTTAAATCATTTGGATTATTTTTTTCATCCACTACTTTACACAAAAATAAGTTTACTAATTTATCAAAAGCATTTTCTCTACCACTTACATTGTGTTGTCTTAAAATAGTTGCAAATTCATGATATTTTCAAGCAATATCTTTTGATGAAACTATTTTTAAATCATCAATACTAAATTTCTTTTTTCAAATATCAAAAGCTTGATTGTCTTCAAAAAGTCATAAAGTTGAATAATCTTTTGAGTAAGTATTTACCCAAACATAATATTTTTCAAAATGTGTAGTTGCATCTTTATAAGAGTTTAAATTAGGATTATTTTTTAATAATTCTTCATTATCACTAACATTTATCAAATAATAATTTGAAACTACATTATTATCAACAAAATCACTTTCATACAAAGCTAAAAATTTAGTTGAAGTTGCTTGTTGTAAATAACTAAATAATTGATTTTTTGAATCTGATTCAAGTATTTTTACAGCTTTTTTGTATTCTGTTCCAGCTGTTTTACATTCAATTATTAAATAAGAATTTCAAGAATTATCACAAACAAAAACATCAGCTTTTCAACTTTTTCAAGTATGTCATAATTGCCACTCTTTTTCTAATTCTATATTTTTTGGTCAATATCATTGATTTAGTAATTTATAAACACACTCAAAAACCACAAAATTTTCAGGTGCTGAAAAATTACTTGTAGTTTTATCATTTACGATTAATCATTTGTCTTCAGGGTAAATAAGTTTTTCATTTACAAAATCCACTTCCATTTTACAGTCAAAATTTTCAAAATATTTTGAAAAATAATTTTCTCTAATTTCATCAAATTTTAGCTTAGATAAAACTTCTTTAAAATTTTCTTTTCTTATCATATATTTTAATTTTATATATTATCAAACTTATTATATAAAATAATTTTTTTTATCAAAAGAAAAAACAAAAAAAAGCAGATTAAAACTCTACTTTTAACATATTTTATTATAAAAAACAAATTTTGATAATAAATTGAAAAACTAAAGAAAAATTTAAACAAAAAGAAAAGCCTGACATAAGTCTAGGCTAAGCTGTATATCCTTTGTACTGAAGGACTTCTTCAATACTCAATCCACGTAAATTTGTTAATTCAGTTCCACATGAATTTGAATAATGTTTTGGTTCAGATTTCCAAGGATAAATTCCTGTTCCTTTCCCATCAAATAATAATTCATTATCAATAGTACTAAGTTCCCATTTTTTTGCCATATGAACACACCTCCTTTCGAATTTTTATAGTTTTTTTTAAAAAGTGATTTATATGTGCTTTTAATTTATAACTATTTTACAAAATTTGTCAAACTTTTTCTTAAAAAATCTTCCCTATCTTTTTAAATACTCAATTAAATCAGAAACAGCCACATTTTCTTGTGTTCTTAAAAGCAAATTTTTAACAACAACTTCAGAGTTTTTTTGTTCTTCCTCTCAAGCAAAAATTCAAAAAGTAATATTTTTTGATTCAGCATAAGTGAATTGTTTTCCTAATTTTTCATCATCATAATAAATATCTGTAGAAATTCAGTTATTTCTAAGTAAATCTGCTATTTCTCAAGCAAAATCAGTAATTCATCAAGTATTAAAAATTATAGCATCAGCTAAAGGCAATTTTACATCAATAAAACCTCCTTCAAAAAGTCTTGCAAAAAGTCTTGATAAACCAATTGAGCCTCAAACTCACATATAGTTTTTGGCAGCAGTAACTACTTTTCAACCATTTGCCACACTTCTTACATCATTTACCAAATTATCATATCTTCAACCACTACAAATACTTCAAAAATTCATAAAATTTTCTATAAAAGTCTCAAAAACTGTTCCTGTATAATAATCCAGTCCTCTTGTAATATAAGGGTCAAACACTACATTTACTCATTTATTTTTTAAAGAATTATAAACTTGTTTTAGCTCAATTACTCCACTTTGTGTATCATCCAAATCCATTATTTGAGTTTTTAAAATAGTTGAAATATCTAGAAAATTATCTCAAACTATTTCCTTTAATTTTTCATCAAATAAAGTTGCTTCTATTTTATAAAAATTATCTAGTAAATTGAAAAATTTAAGTCTATTTTCATCCAAAATAGAATATTTTACACAAATTCACTCAATAAATTTTTTATTATTAAAATGCACTTCAGCTTTTTTTTCAATATTTAAAAATTCAAAAATATCTTTTAAAGCACTGTACAAAGTCAAAATCACTTCTGAGTCATAATTTAGTGATAAATTACTTCAAATCACATCAATATCAGCTTGAGTAAATTCTTTAAATCTTCATTTTTGTTGTCTTTCACCTCTCCAAACTTTTTGGATTTGGTATCTTTTAAATGGAAATTTTAGTTCATTTTCATTATCCACAACATATCTTGCCAAAGGCACAGTTAAGTCAAAATGCAGAGAATATTGCTTTAAATCTTCTCAACCTTGTTTTAAACCATAAAGTCCAAATATTTGTTTTGAAACTTCGTCTCCTCATTTTGAAGTCAAAACTTCGTTTAATTCAACTGCTGGAGTTTCAATATTTACATATCCAAATTTTTTATAATTTTTTGAAATTATATCATTTATATTATTTAAAATTATTTGATTTTCAGGTAATAATTCTTGAAAACCTCAAGCTAATAGTTTTGCCATATTTTATAGTTAGTTAGTAAGTTTTTTTTGATTTTTCGTAGAGATGTTGCAATGCAACATCTCTACTTTTATTATCCCCTCTCCCCTTGGGAGAGAGCTAAGGTGAGGGCTTGAAAGAAAGATTTAGGGGTGAGGTTAATTTATTCGGAACGAAAATATTCGTTCCCTACATTTCTTCTTTTACTCTTTTAATCTTTCTATTGCATCTTTATATCAAGCATTTTCTCAATGCAAAAACTTTGAAATTCTTGCAATAGTTGTAGAACTCATATTAGTTTTTTTCTCAATTTCTTGGTAAGATTTTTTATCCAACAACATTTTTGCAACATCAAATCTTCTACAAAATTCCAAAATTTCTTTTTCAGATAATAAATCTCTTAAGAAATTAAATATATTTTGCTTATCTTGAGTTTTTGACAAATAAGTAATTATTTCATCAAAAACTTCTTTTAATTCTTCATTATTCATAACACTTTAACTTATTAAAGTAAGATATTTATACTTTATTCAAATAAAGTTAAAAGTCAAGAAAAAAAGACCGAAATTCGGTCTTTTTAATTTAATACCAGTATTTTACAACAATATTAACTAAAGCCATAGGATTAGATTTTATAACATCCTTAGCAGTAGTTTTTATATTATTAACATTAGAAATAACAATATTATCTAATGAAGACTCCATATAATCTTCTAACATTACTTGGGTTTGAGTAACTCTTGCTTTAAATTGACATATAGGATTATTATTAAAAATAATATTCCCATCAAGATATCTTTGAGGAGCTGATTTAGTTCCCTTAACTCCAACTTGATTAATGTGTAATGAATATCCACCTCCTAAATTAATTAAATCATTAGCAGTAGCTCTATCAACTTTGTACATACTCATAGCAATATCTCCTTTGTTTTTTTATTTTGTTTCTATTTTTGAAACTAGATAATATATATTTATCACATAAAGTCAAATTTTTTAACAAAAAAAAGAGCATAAGCTCTTTAATTGCTATATTTTTGTATAATTTCATTAATTTTAAAAGAAAAATCATTTAATCTTCTTTCAAAATAAGCAATTACATTATGTTGTGTAAAAGAACCAATTAACCATTTATCTTCTAATAAATGATATTCAACTTCAGTTACATGAGTAGCCTTTAAAATTAAATACTTATTCTCTTTATAAACTTTGTAATAACCAAAATGGTCTTGCTCCAAAATCGAAGCAGACAATTTTTCCTTATCAATATCTGTAATATGAAGAAAAACACCTTTACCAAGACTTATTAACTCATTGATTTTCAGTTCGTTTTTTTTATTAATAAATAATTCTTTAGCAAATAAAGCATATTTATAATTTTTTAAAGCTGAATTCTGCATAAAAATCCCTCCTTTTTTTATCTAACTTGTTGAAGTGTAAATATTTTATACAAAAAGTCAAACAAAAAAAGCAGAGTTTTTCACTCTACTTTTTCTCAACTTTTAAAACATTATTTTCCACATCAAGCAAAATACTATCTCAAACTGAAATTTTTCCTGAAATTAAATAATTAGATAAATCATTTAACACAAAATTTGTAATAGCTCTTTTTAAAGGCCTAGCTCAATATTCTCTATCATATCACACTGACAATAAATATTTTTTTAAGTTTTCTCTAAATTCTACTTTTATCTCTTTTTTCTCAAGTATTTTTGAAATATCTTCAAGCATTATATCAATAATATTTAAAATCATTTCTTCATTTAAAGGATTATAAACAATTATATCATCAATTCTATTTAAAAATTCTGGTCTAAAATAATTTTTTAAATCTTCCATAACTATTTTTTCAATATTTTGGGAATTATCTCCCCTCTCCTCTCAAAGGAGAGGGGTTGGGGGTGAGGACATTAATTCTTGAATTTTTAAACTTCAAATATTACTTGTTAAAATAATTATTGTATTTTTAAAATCAACAGTTCTTCATTTTCAATCAGTAAGTCTTCCATCATCAAGCACTTGTAAAAGTGTGTTAAATACATCAGGATGAGCTTTTTCTATTTCATCAAAAAGTATTACAGAATAAGGTTTTCTTCTAACAGCTTCAGTTAATTGACCTCATTCTTCATATCAAACATATCCAGGAGGAGCTCAAATTAGCCTTTGAACAGAAAATTTTTCTCCATATTCTGACATATCAATTCTGATAAATGCATCCACAGAATCAAATAAATTATAGGCCAAAGATTTTGCAGTTTGAGTTTTTCATACTCAAGTTGGTCATAAAAATACGAAACTTCAAATAGGCTTTTTTTCATCTCCAAGACCTGCTCTTGACCTTCTAATTGCATTTGCAATAGAAATAATTGCTTTATCTTGCCCAACAACTGTTTGTTTTAAATATTTTTCTAAATTTAATAATTTATCAATTTCTGACTCAACAAGTTTTGAAACAGGAACTCCGGTCCACTTTGAAATAACTAATGCAATTTCATCAATATCTACTTTATCTTTTAAAAATGAATTTCAGCTAGATTTTATTTCATTTAAATCACTTTCAATATTCAAAATATCTTTTTGTAAAGCTGGAATTAGAGAATAATTTATTTTTGCAACTTCTTCAAAATTTGATTCTCTTTCAAAATTTCTAGATTTTAAAACAAGTTTTTCTATTTCTTCCCTTTTTTCTTTAATAGAATTTATCAAATCTTTTTCTTTTCTCCATTTTGACTCTAGACTTCTATATTGCTCTTGCTTTGATGCAATTTGTTGTTTTATTTGTGATAATTTATCTTCTGCAATATTTTCAGCTTTTTTAGCTTCTAATTCTATCTGCATTGTACGAATTTCTTTGTCTAAAATATCTAGTTCCACTGGTTTTGAAATAGTATTTAGCTTTACACTTGATAATGCTTCATCTATCAAATCAATTGCTTTGTCAGGTAATTTTCTATCAGCAATATATTTTATACTCATATCAACTGCTCAAACAATTGCTTCATCAGTGATTTTTATACCGTGATGAGTTTCATATTTATCTTTTATTCATCTCAAAATTGCAAGAGTGTCATCTCTTGTTGGTTCTCAAACCCAAACATTTGCAAATCTTCTCTCAAGTGCTGCATCTTTTTCAATGTATTTTCTATATTCATTTACCGTTGTAGCTCAAATCATATGTAGAGATCATCTAGCCAAACTAGGTTTTAGTAAATTTCCTGCATCGGCTTGTCATTCACTTGCTCCGGCTCCTACAATTGTGTGTAATTCATCAATAAAAAGGATAATATTTCAATTTGATTTTTCTACTTCTTTTATAACTCATTTCATTCTTTCTTCAAATTCTCATCTGTATTTTGCTCAAGCAAGTAAGCTTCACATATCAAGAGAAATAATTTTTTTTCAAAGTAGATTTTCTGGCACTTCTTTTTCTGCAATTTTTCTGGCAATTCACTCAACTATTGCAGTTTTTCAAACTCACGGATCTCAGATTAATACAGGATTATTTTTTGTTCTACGAGATAATATTTGCAAAGTTCTTCTGATTTCCTCTTCTCTTCCGATAACTGGATCTATTTTTCAAGATTTTGCTAATTCTACCAAGTCAATTCAGTATTTTTTTAGAGCATTAAGTTTTGATTCTCAATTTTCATCTGTGATTTTTTCTCATTTTCTAAATTCTTTTATAACTTCTAAAACTCCAGCATAATTAATATTTAAAACTTCAAAAATATCTTTTAAAGCTTTGCTTGATTTTAAAATAAGTCATAAAAATAAATGTTCTTCAGAAGTGTATTCGTCATTATTTTTTTTAGACTCTTTTTGAGCTTCTAAAATAACATCATTTAAGTCATAACTAAGTCTTAAATCATAATTTCACTCAATCTTTGGTATTTTATCAATTTCTTTTTTTAAAAGTCATTTTAGATTAAATTTATCTATTTGTAAATTTGATAAAATATCTCATATAATTGAGTCAGTTGCTTCAAGCATAGACATAAATAAATGCAGAGAATTTATCTCAGGAGATCTCAAAGTATTAGCCAAACTTTGGGCTTCTGCTAGCCTAGAACTAGCATTTATTGTAAAATTTTGCATGTTCATAATTTGATAGTTAAATGATAAAATTTTATTTCTTTTAGCACTTACATTATATATGTGCTAATTAAAAAGTCAAAAGATTTTTTAAGCAAAATAAAAAAGCTGATTTTAATCAGCTTAAGTTCTTTTATTCAAAGAAAAATCACTCTTTTTATTTTTTTAAATTTTTAATTTATGAGCCAAATCTTTGACTCTAAAAAAATTTAGAGTTTGAGCTACAAATACAAAAAATGGAAAAAATTTGAATATTTCTGCAACTTTTTCATATTTTAATAAAATAGAAACTGTTAACATTAAAAAAGTACCTGTAATAAGAATCGAATCATAAACTTTTTCATTATCATTTTTTATAAAAAAAATATTATAAACTATTAATGAAAAAATAGATAAAACAGACATCATAATAGTTAAAATATCCTTATAAAAATGAGTATAAAAAACTATTAAAAATATAGATAATATTATGTTAATAATAATAAAAAAAATAATTTCAATTTTTTTAGAAAATAACAAAGTTTGATGATCTATTTCTGAATATTTTCTATCAATTTCTGCTAATTTTTCATCAATATCACTAATATTTTTATTGATTCTATCCAAGATTGAATCAATAGAATATTTAGGATTTTTACTACTAAGCTTTTTGTATCTTCTTTTTTTTGCTCTATTTTTTTGTTTTTGTTTTTTATCCATAAAAAATCCCCCCTTATTTTGTATCTAGATTATTACGAAAAATATATTTTTGTCAAACTATTTTAAAGAAAACAAAAAGCTGATTTTAGTCAGCTTTTATTTTTTCCATCTTAACCACAGAGCTTTATCAACTTCTTTTGTGATAAAACCCGAATTTTTTTGAATTATTTCCACTAACGATTCTTTATCAACAAATATTTTAGAAATATTCTTAATTTCTGAATCAGATAAATGAATTTTTTTTACTGATACATTTGTATTTATCTTTAGTTCACCTTGAGGATAAATAATAGTTCCAATAATTTTTTTTCTTTGCATATTGGAAATACTTGTATCAGAAAAACCTTTTTTCCCTACTTTCTTAAATCTAACATAAACACATGGAGATAATAAAATTTCAAGATCCACTTTTTTCCAAGTATATTTTTTTCTTGCCATTATTTATCCTCCTTTTATTTTAGTTTTTCTAAAATATTTTGTTCTTTAAATTTCAAAACATCTATAAGCATTAGAGCATGTAAAATTGCTTTAGATTTTTCAATAAATTGTATTTTTCCTAAATTTACTGAAAACCAAACCTTACAAACTTCTGTTTGATCATTTTTAATTGAAGCTGTATTTAATTCACCTCTTTCTAAAATGATAAATTTTAAGTTTTCACTTAAATCAATTTCTTTTGAAAACATATTTTTCCCTCCTTTGTTTTTATTTTTGTTTCTTTTTTATAATTATTTTATATAAAAAGTCAAATAAAAAGCCGATTTTACTCAGCTTTAATAATTTTTTTAACTTTTGTCAAAATCATTTTATTTGAAATAAATAAAATAATTTGAGACAAAAGCAATAGAATATCTAAATATTTAATAAAATAAATTTTTAGAACATATTCTAAAATAAGCATAATAATTAAATATATTTGAAGAATTACAAAACTAAAAAATATTTTAGTTTTATCAAAAAAATAATAAAATATATTAAATATTAATGTAATATTACAAATAAAGAACATTACACTTGTTTTACTATCAAAACTAAGAAAAGCTAAAATAATAAAAATCCCAAAAACAAAAAATATATTAAAATAATCTATAGATTTTGTAATATCTTCATTTTTACAAATTCCTTTTAAATTAATTTTTTTCAACCTTTTAGAAACCTCTCTTACCGTTAATGGTTTATTTTCTTGTTTTTTAATTTGTCTCTTTCTTGCTCTAACTTTTTGTTTATGTTTTCTATTCATAAAAATCTACTCCTTTTTTTATTTAATTTTTACAAAATTTATTATACATTAATAATAAAAAAGTCAAACAAAAAAGACTACATAATTGCAGTCTTTTTAGAAATCTTAACAAGCTCTTGAAAATCTAATGATTTCAGGAGCTTTGTTTTTCACAAGAGATAAAAAATTATCCTTGTGAGAATTAAAGCAAAAAAGCAGTTTTTGTTTAGATTCAGAATCCAACTTAATTCCTTTTTCATCAATATTTAAATGAAAAGAAATTTGTTTATTTTTAAAACAAATATTTGCATCAATTCCCTCTTTAGATTTTTCTAAATGAAGAATGTGATTTTCTTCATCTAGTTTTAAATTTTTTACCTCGATTTTAGCCTGTGAGATTTCCATTTATAATTCCTCCTTATTTTCATTTTTTTATTAACTAAAAGTTAACTAGCAAGTTATAATATTTTTTATAAAAATTGCAAAAGTTTTTATAAAAAAAAATAAAAACCACTAATTATTGTGGTTTCTAAAAAATTCCCCTTTTTTAAATTTTTTTCACTATTGGAGCTATTTCCCCCCATATTAAACTTGCTTTTTGCTCAAGCAAATTTAGGTGGCTTACCCCAACAATAGAATAATTTTTGTTTAAAAATATTAATGATTTATCCTCATTAACTATTAAACTATCTTTTCTTATAGATTCGATAACAACTTCATAAGCAGGATTTCCTCCTCCAAAAATAAATCCCTTTAATGAAGTTATTATACTTTTGTGCAAAGGAGCCCCTTTGAGTCTTTTTTTCTCTATAAAATTTATTTCAAAAAACACATCCACAGATAAATCTATAGTTTTTTTGATATTTTTTGAATGAGGATTAACTAAATTTTCATTCATAAAATTCACCTCCATTTATTTTTATTTTGGACATATATTATATTTTTAAATATAAAAAAATCAAATAAAAAAGCCTGCTATACAGCAGACTCTAAAGATAATATTTCTTCCTTTTTAGAAGAAATAAAACTTGTAATATGTTTTCGATCTCTCTTTTCAATAAGACTATGAAATTTAATTTCATCATCTTCAATTGAAAAAGAAACAGAAATTTCTTTTTTTGCTTTTTTAAAAACTCCTTCAAAATAATTTATTATACTATTTTGAATTTTTAAAGAGTTATTTGTAACTTCACAAATAATTTCTTTTTCAGTTTTTAAAAATTTTTGTTTTAATTCTATCAAATAGTTTTTTAGTTCATCTTGTATATTATGATGCTTTTTTAAAAGTAAATCAATATCTTTAGACGACTCTACACAAACTTTTTGTCCGTGAATTAAAACCCATGCAAAACGATTTTTCATAAAAACACCTCCTTCCTTTTTTTTCCTCCTCTTTTAAAATAAAAGAGGTCTCTATTATAAATATTTTTATCAAAAAAGCAAGAAAAATATCACCAATTGGTGATATTTTTTAACAAAATAAATAATGTTTATTGCTTATCATAGTTTCGGTAAATGATTCAATAGATTCATTTTCAAAAACTAGCATAGACTTATCCTCTGTTGTTTTTTCAAAAATAACTTTTTTTAATTCATTTACAAAATCAAAATTTTGAAGTTTATTTAATTCTATTTTAATTTGTTCAACAAGTAATTGAATTAACTCCAAATTTGAATTTTTTGTTATTTCAATTTCTTTTGTTTTAGTATTGTATAAAAATTTATCAGTAATTTTCTTGTCATTAAAAGTATATTTCAACTCACAAGAAACAATATTTTCTTCTTTTTTTACAGAAACTTCAACATTTTCATATGTTGAAACAACTTCTTCATCTAAAAAACAAGATATCCAATTAAAAGATAAAAACAAACACAAATCTGAACAACCTTCAAAAACTATTTTTTTCACTTTAAACACTCTCCTTTTTTTAGCCAAATGGCTTTTTTAAATTCCTCCTCATATCTAAAATATGATTACATATCCTTATAACCTTTTATAAAATAAAGTCAAATGATTTTTTAAAAAAGTAAAAATATTCATCACTAAAATAAGAACCATTATCATTTATAAATTAAAAATTGATTTTTATAAAAAATACTATAAAATAGTTTTGCTTTATTTTATAAAACATTTTCTTATGAAAAAAACAAAAATTATTGCTACAGTTGGACCTGTAACAGAAAGTGAAGAAAGATTAAAAGAGTTATATGATAACTGAGTAAATATTATTAGATTTAACTTTTCACATGCACAACATGAACATTCAAAAGTTATTGCTGATAGAGTTAAAAAATTAAATGCTGAAGGAAAAACTAATTTATCTCTACTTTTAGATACAAAAGGACCTGAAATTAGAACTTGAAATTTAGATGAAAAACTACATTTCCAAGCTTGAGATAAAGTAAAAATATTTATTGATGATTCAAAAAGAGAAGCATGAGCTATTTTTTGTGATTATGAGTATTTAATTGAAGATATAAATATTTGAGATATTATTATTGTTGATTCTGGACTTTGTAATGTAAAAGTTTTAGAAAAACATACTGATTATGTTTTAGCTGAAATGTTAAATGCTTGAGTTATTTGAAGTAAAAGACATATTAATTTACCATGAGTAAGATTAAAATTACCTTGAATTACTGATAAAGATAAAGAAGATGTATTATTTGCAGTTCAAAATAATTATGATTTTATTGCAATGAGTTTTGTTAGAAATAATTCAAATATCCAAGAATTAAGAACATTTTTAAAAGAAAATAATGCTGAACACATTAAAATTATTTCAAAAATTGAAAACCAAGAAGCTATTGAAAACCTAGAAGAAATTATTAAAAATTCTGATTGAGTAATGGTTGCTAGATGAGATTTATGAGTTGAAGTTGCTATTGAAAAACTTCCATACTATCAAAAACAAATCGTTGAACTTTGTACAAAAGAAGGTAAAATGTTTGTTATTGCTACTCACCTACTTGAAACAATGATTGAATCACCATTCCCAACTAGAGCTGAAGTAAGTGATATTTACAACTCTGTTTTACAAAAAGCTGACTGTATAATGTTATCTTGAGAAACTACAACTTGAAAATATCCTATTGAAGCTGTTCAAATGATGACAAAAGTTGCAACTGAAGCTGAAAAAGCAGTAAATTATACTGATATTGATTTTGAAAATGGAAATACTTGAAAAAAAGCATTCCCTAAAAAAATTGCTGTAAAAAATGCTATTAATATTGCAAATCAAATTGATGCAAAAGCTATTATTGCTTTTACTGAATACGGATTTACACCAAAAATGGCTGCTGCTTGTAAACCAGCTAAATTTGTTTATACATTTACAAACAATCCAGAAACTTACAGATTCTTAAATTCTTTATATGCTGTAACTTGATTTATGCTTGATATTACAAATGATTATCAAAAAAATCTTGATGAAGCTATTGAAATTTTAAAATCTAAAAACCTAGTTTCTTCTTGAGATAAAGTTGTTGTTATTTTAGACAAACAAACAAAAACTTGAGTAAATCCTACTATTGAAATAGTAAATATCTAATTAATAAATTAATTTAAAGCCTTAATAAAAAATTAGATAAAATTCAATAAACCCTAGTATTTTTAAATACCAGGGTTTATTTTTTGTAAGGAACACAGGCATGTGTTCCTTACTGTTATAATATTTTTCATCAAAAAAAAGATGTTGCAATGCAACATCTCTACTTTTATTCTTTTTTCTTTCTTCAATTTTTTACTTTTTGGGAGCAACAGCATCAAGTTTTTTCTTACTTTCTGCATACAAATGATACCAAAGCATTGTTTTATAAACTTCTAAAACTCATGTTGTATATCATAAAAATAATATTAATAAAACAAAAGCTATAACAAGTAAAATTATACTTAAAACTTTAATAAATGCACTACTAATAAATAAAAATGCAGCTGTTATCAAAACTGGAAATAACAAAAAAACAAAAAAATTTAAAATTACTTTAATATCTAAAACAAACATATAAAAATAAAACCAAATTGTATCAATTAAATTAATAATTGTCATTTTTACTGATTTTTCAATTGCATTTAAAGCTGTTTGATTATTTAAAACTACTTCATATTTTGAATAAATAAATAAAATATTCATTATAATAAATAGTATTAATAAAAATGAAAAAACTCAAAGCAAAAACATAAAATAATCAACTCACATAAATCTAAAAAAAAACAAAAAGAAATTTAATAAATTTACAATTTTAAATTGAGAAAATATATTTGAATGTTCAAAAAAAGGTAAAAATCTATAAAGTCAATTGGATAAAGCATCACTTCTTGATAAATCATCTCCAGTTTCTGGAGTATATTTTTTACTAACATACCATATAAGTCCAGCTTCATATATAGGAAAAACTATAATATAAAGAAAGAAAAATATCAAAATTGGGATTATTAAATATTTTACATAATTTGTTTGTAAAACATCTAATAATAATACCATTACTTTATGACTGTCTCAAAAAACCATTACATAAGTATAAACTATTTGATAAAACAATGTAAAAGTAAAAAATACAGCAAGCACAAATCAAGGGAGAAAATAAAACATTTTTATTTTCCCATCATTTAATACAAACTCTTTAGTTTTATTTATTATTTGATTTCTTGATTCTCTATTCATTGTTTATAAATTTTTTTAATAAAATTAATAAAATCTGCTACATTTTTTGTTTGTTTTTGTATTCTTTTATCACTTGTAATATATCAAACTTTTAAAGCATCAAGTATTTCATTTGAAGATGAAAATCAGTCTGGAATAACAACATTTTTTATATTTTTATCAATATAAACAGCTTTTTTTGTTTGATAAATAGTTTTTATAATATTTGCTTCTTGAATATATTTTAATAAATCATTTTCTTGTTTTTCTCTTTCTTCTTTTGATAATAATTCTTGATTTAATTTTTCTAGAATAATATCAGCATATGGATTTTTAAAATTTGAAAAATTAAAATTATTTCATGATTGACTTGAATGAAAATATGGGAATAAATTGAAAAAATTATTTCATAAATCAATTCAAATTAACATTAAATCATAATCTTTTTTTCAAGATAAAATTGTTTCATTTAATTTTTGAAGATTATATCAAGTTGCAATTACTCAAATTCATTTTTCTTCTAATTTAGATTTAATTAATTCAACAGGTTTTAATAATTCTTTTTTATTATCAATATAATATAGATTTATTTCAAATTTTTGTAAATCATTATTATAATAAAATTTAGGCTCTAGTGCTAAAATTTTATTTAATCTATCTTTATTTACTTCTACATTTTCAACTTTAGTTTCTCAAACTGGAGCATATTTTGCTTTTATTTGATTTAAAGCATTTCAGTCAGTATTTAAAAATATTGTAAATTCTTCAATAAATTTTAATTCATTTCAAACTTTAAATTCTACTTTATATTTATTTTCTCAAGTAGAAATATTTTTAAAATCTTTTTTTAATTTATAAAAAAAATCTTTATCTCAAACATTATATCATTGTAATTTGTATCCATTTACATAAATTTCACTTGGAGAATATTCTCAAACTTTTCAAGATAATAGTATTTCATTTTCATTATCTACAAAATTAAATTTATCAGAAAATGGAGCATAAATATATTTTAATTTTGAATTTTCAATTTTTTGAGCAGACTGAATTTGATTATCAATATTTTCATTTTCAATTAATTTTAAATGTTCTACTGAATAATATCATCTATCATTTAAAAGTTTTTCTAAATTAATATCTAATTTTTCATCTTTAATTTCTCATCAAGTTCAAGATAATAATGGATTAGTTACTGCTTTATAATCTTTTCAAGTTGAAGTAATTAATTCATTTTGATCTACTAAAGATAAAATATATTTTCTTAAATCATTTTCTTTGATTTTTAGAGTATTTACAAATAAAGCAAGATAAGAATTTGGATAATAATATTTTTTTTCTAATCTAGGAATAATATCCACTAATTGCTCATTATCATCAAAGAAAATATTAATAATATCTTTATGTTTTAACATTTCTGTTATATCTCAAAATATTTTAAAAACATATCATTTTATCAAAACATTTTTTTCTTCATTGTAATTTGTATTTTTTGTCAAATTTAGAGTTTGAACTCAAGAAGCTTCATCATAATTTGAGCTTTGTACTTTATAAGCTCAAGAATAAAGTCATTCTGAAACATTAAATTTTCAAGTTAATTCCCTACTTCAAATACCATCCAAAACTGATTTTGCTACTATTTTTTGAGAAAGAATTTGTAATTCATTAATTGTTGGAGTTTGTTTTTTAAAAGAAATAAGTTTTGATGATTCATTTACATCAATAGTTAAATCTTTTAATAAAGTTACCATTAATGGATTTATATTTGAATTTTTTAACACATTATATGTTGCTAAAACATCTCACACAGTAATCTCTGATCAATCAGACCATTTTACATCATTTTTTAAATAACAATCAATTTTTGATAAATTTGAAATATCACATTGAGCTAAATCTCAAACATATTGTTTTGTTGTATTATCAAATTTCATCAAAGATCTATAAGTCAAATCTAGAATATTTTTATTATAATCTATTGATTGAGTTAATGGATTTAGATGAGGAAATTCTCAAACAACAGCTTGAGTAACTATTCATCATTCAACTGGTAATTCTTTTGCATCAATATACAAATAAACATAAACTAAATGAGCTCATAAAACAGAGCACAAAAATAAACTTATTATAAATAAGTATTTTTTTAATCTTTTAAAATTTTGGTTATTCATATTTTATTTTATGAAATAATATTTACTTAAGTGGAAAAATCCCTTTTTTCAAAAGGGATTTTTATTATTTGCTTAATAACACTAAAGCAAGAGAATTTAATATAAATAATACTCATAATACAATAGCCGCATTATGTAATACTTTTTCTGGTCCTCTTTTTGTAATAGCTCACATAGAACTAGACATTGTAGATAAATTTAGTGATACTTTTGCTTTTTGCATTAACACAATTGCAATAAATAATACACAAACGATAATTTCAGTAATTTGTAAAGTAGTATACATATTTCTATTTTTTATTAAATAACAGTGAATATAAAATATTCAAAATTGTAAAAATTGCAACTGCAATTATAAAATTCACCCATCAATTTATTTTATAAGTGATATCTCAAAGCATTAAAATACTATTAATTGCTTCTTGTAATAACCATAAAATTATTGAATTAATAACTAAACTAAATAATCAACCAGTTAAAATCATAAATGGAAACCCAAGTAATTTTAAAAGTGGTTTAATTGTATAATTTAGTAATCATAAAATAATTCATCCAAGTAAAAATACTTTCCATCATCCAGAAAATACAACAGCATCAGGATAATCAGTAGTATTTAACAAAAATTGTATCAAATACAAAATTGATGAATTTAGAAAAATTCAAAATAATATTTTCATAAGAAGAAAGAATAAAAGAATAAAAGTGAAAAAGAGTAAAGAAAACATAAGTAGAGACATTGATTTATCGTGTCTTGAATAAGAAAGAATAAAGAGGAAAAGTAATTATATAGAACGATTGCATCATTATAGAAAAAGCTTGTCATCCTGAACTTGATTCAGGATCTTTTTAATAATGAAAATTTAATTTAAGATTCTGACTTTTGTCAGAATGACATTTTTAAAATTTATATCTCTTCTACTTTTATTCTTTTCTACTTTTAATCTTCTATAATTTATACTCAATTTTTTCTCAAATATCTATATTTCAAGATATTATTTTATCAAATTTAATTGTATCATATTCATCAATTTCTGGAGCTTTTATTTCTGGTCTTACAACCACAGATTTTTCCAAAATATCAGCAATATATCAAACTTGATTTGTATTTTTTCTTAAAAGTTCTTTTTTATCATAAATTTTATTAATAATTTTTGATAATTCAATTGTTCTTCTCTCTATTTCCCTGTCTGGTACTTTTAAGTCAAGTTTTGAGCTTGTAGCAAGCTTTTCATCGTGATATCAAAACATTGAAATACTATCAAATTCATATTTTATGATAAATTCTTTTAGTTTTTCAACATCTCCTACTTCTTCTCCAGGAAATCAAACTATAAAATTTGTATGGATAAATGCATTTGGAAAAACTTCTTTAATTTTATCAAGTAATGCATAAATATGTTCTTCATTATAAAATCTTCACATTCTTTTAAGAATTTTAGGTGAAATATGTTGAAATGGAATATCAAAATATGGAAGCATTTTCTTTAGTTTTCCAAGCTTTTCAATATGTGATAACGAAAGCATATCAGGATAAACATAGTAAAGTCTATATTTAAAATTTCAAGGAATTTCATCTATTTTTTCAAGTAATTCAACAAGTTTTGGTTCTCAATATAAATCAGTTCAATATCTAGTTAAATCTTGAGCAATTATCTGAATTTCTTTAACTCACATAGAAATCATTTTTTCTACTTCCAAAACAATATCTTCAAAACTTCTTGAAATTTGTCTTCATCTAATACTTGGAATTATACAAAAAGTACAATTATTATCACATCATTCTGCTATTTTTAAAAATTCATATCACAAGTCCACATTAAAATATGCTCTATTATCAAGTCATGTCCACAAAAATGCTTTTTTATCAAGATTTGATTTTGAAAGTCATTTTAGATAGTCTTTAAATATATTATCTTTTGAAATTTTAATTTTTTCTTTTAGAGTTTTTATATTATCTCACTTAAAAATAATATCCAAATCAGATGATTTATTGTGAGGTAAAACTGTAACTAGATTTTTAAGTCCAAGCAAAAATTCTTCATCTTTAACTTCTACATAACATCACATTACAATTATTTTTTTTCATAAACTATCATAATATGAGATTGTTTCTTCTGCTTCTTCTCTAGAAGAAGACAAAAATCAACAAGTATTAATTATCAAATATTCTACTTCTTCCATTTCTGGATCTAGAAAAAATTGAATATCAAACTCAGATGATTTTTTCTCAAAAATAGTTCAAACAAGAAATTCTAAGTCTACTAAATTTTTATTACATCATAAATTTATCACTGAAAAATGAAATTTTTGCATCCTAAATAATTAATAAATAATCAAGTGGTATATTACTTTTTTAAGAGAAAAAGTCAATATTTGAGGAAGAATAAAAAAAGCACATATTTTTATAAATGAACTGCCCCCCAAAAAGTAGAGTAAATAAAAAAACTCTACTTTTTTGATATTTAAATATAATAATAAAAAAGTATTTAAATCGTAATTATAATAAATATGACACAAATTAAATATATATCATCTCAAATAAATG